>FWPU01000305.1_pt1 | contig 157322 bp, 154 predicted proteins | sample 2228361 | NCBI WGS metagenome assembly FWPU01 (sample SAMEA103939777, study PRJEB20133) | metagenome | reverse complement strand
CTCCTTGAAAACATCCACCACTTCTGTCACACTCAGTTCAATCTTCATGGGCGCTTTCTCCTTTCTTTGAGGTTCTTAGCTTGTCAACCCCCTTCAAAGGAAAAACGCCCTTTTTTCTAGCCCCAAAAATTTACACAAAAGTTTTTACACCACCAGAAAATTGCCGATGCCGGTCAACTCAAACGCGCACTGTTCGTGTGCGACCGTGACGAATGGCGCAGCCAGGGACTGGGCGCGTTTCAGAATGTCTTCGGCGCAGACGCCGCCGAGGTCTATGAAGAACCCGACGGCAAAAATCACGCCCGCAACGCCCGCATTCACATCGCCACCTATCAGACATTGGATGTGGACAAGGAAGACGGCACAGCAAATTTCCTCAGCAAGCACTATCCGCCGGATTACTTCAGCCGCATCGTAATTGACGAGTGCCATCGCTCTGCCTGGGGCAAGTGGTCGCAGGTGCTCACCCGCAACCCAAATGCCGTGCAAATAGGCTTGACCGCTACCCCGTGGACACTGGAAATCACCGAAAAGCCCAAAGAGGCAGAAGCCGATCTCCAGATCACCGCCGACAATCTCAGACACTTCGGCCAGCCTGTTTACGAATACGACATGGCTCAAGGCATCGAAGACGGGTATCTGGCCGCCTGTGAGATCCACCGCGTGGACTTATTTCTGAACGGAAAACACGAGATTGAAGGTGTCGAAAGAGAAGACTTGGCCGATAAGAAACTCACGGACGCCACCACCGGCACAGAGCTCTCCGTGGCTGAGGCGCACGTACGATACGGCGCAACCGACCTTGAGGACAAACTGCTTTTGCCTGAGCGCGTGGCCGCGATGTGTCAAGAACTCTTCCGGCGCTTGTGCGAGTCCAGTGGACCTGAACAAAAAACCATCATCTTCTGCGCCCGCGACCGCTAGGCCGACGCCGTCGCCGCGGCGACGAATAACCTCTACGCCCACTGGTGGCCAAAAATGGGAGGGTCGCCGTCCCCGGCGACCAAAACGGGAGGGTCATCGTCCTCGATGACCAAATCGGGAGGGTCACCGTCCTCCGTGACCCAAAAAACGGACCGCGAGGACGCCGTCCCTCCCCGAACGGACCGCGGGGACGCGGTCCCTTCCTGTAATCCGTACGCCTTCAAGTGCACAGCAAGCCTGGGCGGCGCTCAATACCTTGCTGATTTACGCGGCGCCACCCGTTCGCACTTTATCGCCACTACGGTTGACCTCTTGACCTCCGGCGTATCTACCCTGATTCTGAACGAAGCCTTCTATGGTTTAGAACAAGGAGTGAGTGGAGACAAACATGTCTGTTGACTTAAGTATATTGGAAACCTGGCTCTGGGATGCCGCCTGTGCCATTCGCGGGCCGGTGGACGCAGCCAAGTTCAAAGACTATATCCTGCCGCTGGTCTTTCTCAAACGCCTCTCGGACGTGTTCGATGACGAAGTGGAGCATCTCAAAGCGGAACTGGGACCTGATCCGCTGAGCTGGGTAGAGCAGGATCACAAACTGGTGCGTTTTTACATTCCCCCCCAGGCACGCTGGGAGGCCATCCGCACGCACGCTGTAGCCGGACTGGGTCAATATTTCACCGACGCGGTGCGCGACGTGGCCCGTGAAAACCCTAAGCTGCAGGGTGTGATTGATGTGGTGGATTTCAACGCCACGGCTGCCGGACAGCGCATCGTGCCGGACGACTACCTGGCGCGGCTGATCGAGGTGCTCTCCCGTCACCGCCTGGGCCTAGACGATGTGGAACCCGATATGCTGGGCCGCGCCTCCGAGTATCTTCTGCGCAAGTTCGCCGAAGATAGCGGCCAAAGCGCCGGGGAGTTCTACACCCCGCTCGAGGTGGCCATTTTAATGGCCCGACTGATAGACCCAAAGCCCGGGGAAACCATCTACGACCCCTGCTGTGGCCCCAGCGGCCTGCTCATCAAGTGCCACCTGCGCTTGCTGGAGACGCACGGCGTGCAGGAGAACGGCCGGCGTAAACTGCCCTCACATCTCCTGCCGCTTAGCCTCTTCGGGCAGGAAATCAACGCCGCTACCTTTGCCATGGCGCGCATGAACGCCGTCATCCACGACCTGGATGCCGACATTCGCATCGGCCACACCATGCGTGAGCCAGCGTTCAAAACTACCTCGGGTCAGTTACAAACCTTTGACGCGGTCGTGGCTAATCCGATGTGGAACCAGGATTTCCCCACTAAACTGTATGAAAACGACCCTTACCAGCGCTTTGGTCTGGGCATTGCGCCGGCATCCAGTGCGGACTGGGGCTGGCTCCAGCACATGCTGGCTTTGCTCAACGAGACTGGACGCATGGCCGTTGTACTGGATACCGGTGCGCTGAGTCGCGGAAGCGGTAATCAGGGCTCCAACCGCGAGCGCGACATCCGCGAGGCCTTCGTAGAGCGAAACCTGATCGAGGCAGTGCTCTTGCTACCAGAGAATCTCTTCTACAACACCACCGCGCCGGGCGTGATCCTCTTCATCAACCGCCGTAAGCGCCGGCTGGGCGAAATCCTCCTCATCAACGCTAGCCAGCGCTTTGCCAAGGGGCGGCCCAAGAACTACCTGACCGACGAGGACATCGCCTCCATCGCGGACGTCAATCACGCCTGGCGGGCCGAGGAAGGGTTTGCCGCAATCATCACCCGCGAGGAAGCGGCCCGCAACGACTATAACCTTTCGCCTAGCCGCTATGTGAGCACGAACAACAAGGAAGAGGTCCTCCTGCTGGAGGAAGCGATGGTGCTGCTGCGCGAGGCGGAGGAGGAACGGGCTGCGGCCGATGCTCGGCTGCGCGAGGTGTTGGGGGCGCTGTGGTTGGGAAGATTGTATGGGCAAGAATGAGCGTAAAACCGAAGGTCGAGCGCCCCTGCGGCGCCTGACCGAACTCGGCCCATTAGAAAGCATATTCACGGCAAGCCATTTCGAGAGCTGAATCTGTGAACCCGGAACGGTTTCGAGATAGCACATCTGGCAGAGTTATCCTTGTTGGGCGGGGAGAGGTGGCTTATTGGGCGTTTGTACCCCATCCGCTGTCGCCGAACCTGCCGGTGGATTGGGAACTGACCGCTGCACTTTCTGCGACGGACCAGGCGCTGAGCGAGCTGGCCGGCCTGGGACGCACCATGCCCAATCCTCACCTGCTCATCGGCCCCTTTGTGCGCCGTGAGGCGGTGCTTTCCTCGCGCATCGAACGGACGTGGGCGGATATTGCCGATCTGTATGCCTACGAGGCGGGGCAACTGCCGCTGCCCGGTATGGAAGCGTCCGTACCCGAATCGGATGTGCGCGAGGTGCTGAATTACGTAAACGCGCTGGAGAAGTATCTGCACCGCGATGATGTCTATCCGCCGCTGCTGCGCCTGGGGCTGGTGCACTACCAGTTCGAGGCTATCCATCCCTTCGTGGACGGCAACGGACGCATTGGGCGCCTGCTCTTGTCGCTTTTGCTCGTGCAGTGGGACCTGCTGCCGCTGCCTCTGCTTTGCTTGAGCGCGTATTTCCATCGTCACCGTCAGGCTTATTACGACCTGTTGCTGGGGGTGAGCGCGCGCGGGGCCTGGCGCGAATGGCTGCTCTTCTTCCTGCGCGGCGTAGCCGAACAGGCCCTGGATGCGGCGGCTCGCGCCAAGAAGCTGCAAGATCTGCAGGAAAGCTGGCGCGCGCGCCTGACCCAGGCGCAGACTTCGGCCCTGGCGTTGCGTCTGGCTGATTTGCTGTTCGAGAACCCGATCCTGACCATTCCTCAGGCCCAGAGCCTGCTTAAGGTCGGTTCCTATCACAGCGCGCAGAAAACCATCGAGAAGCTGATAAGCGCCGGCATCTTACCGCCAACGGATACCACGGCATACGGCAAGACCTACGTTGCTGCCGAGATTTTGGAGATTGTCCACCATGAGACCCAGGGATAAAATTGCACTTTTCCGCCAGAAAGTGCAATTTCTGCGCTTGGAATTGCACAAAAGTACAAATGTGGCCTTGCCCGGGAGGGACTTTGTGTTCGATCTGACCGACCGCCGCCGACAGCGCCCCGCACGAGGTGCCGGCGCAACCACGATAAGAGGGGCGAAGCGATGAGCGTGCCTGCTGATCGGAACGGGCGCGCCTGGCGAAGAACCTCAAGGCGGAGATCGGCGAGGAATTGATCGAAGCCTATCGCGGCACGGTTTCATTGCCCTTTGAGCCGGGCGAATGCCGACGCATCGCCGTCAAGATCGTGAATGACCGGGGAATTGAGAGTTTGAAGGTAATACAGGTGCAGTGATGAGTACACGGATAGAAATCCCTCGCCAAGCCATCGTCGCATTTTGCCAAAAATGGAAGATCATCGAGTTCGCCATCTTTGGGTCAGTGCTACGCGACGACTTTCGGCCAGAGAGCGACGTGGATGTGCTGGTCACCTTCGCGCCGGGTGCGCAGTGGACGTTTGAGCAGTGGCTGGACATGACCCGTGAGCTCGAGGCTATTTTCGGACGAAAGGTGGATATGGTTGAGCGGCGCCTGGTGGAGCAAAGCAAGAACTATATCCGCCGTAAACACATCCTGAATCATCTGGAGAGTATTTGTGTGGCGAGATGAGGCGTATCTGCTGGACATGTTGATTGCCGCCAAGGAAGCTCGAGAGTTCTGCGAAGGGCTTTCTTGGGAGCAGTTTCGTGGGAGTTCGCTCCATCAATACGCCATCGCCAAGGCACTCGAGAACGTGGGTGAGGCCGCTCGCAAGATCTGTGATGAGACCAAGGCTGTCAGCTTTCAGGGAAATGACCCACTTTGAGGGCTGATTTTTCACGGATATGACCCACCTGGTTTTCATCTAATTGACCCACCCTTGGGCTATGGCGAAGTAGAGGCAGTGGTGCGACCATGGTCCGGCTTTGAGCACAGAGGTGGCTGGGCCGATGCCAGGGAGGAAGCTGAGGGTACGCGGCGTGGAGGAGATTTTGGATCACTTGCAGCGACAAGAGCTACAGACCTCGTGTGCGACCGGAGCGGCACAGAGCACAGGGAAGAGAACTCATTTGGATCGTCTCAAGACTTTAAGCCTTTCCCTTGCAAATTCAAACTGAACCCAGCCATCCAAGAAAGAAGCCATTACCTCCCTGTACTGCTCCTCGGCCGTTTTCTTATCCGAGGATCCCTCGGCCCAGGCCCCCATCACAAGATGAAGGGTCAGCAGTTTTTCAGGGCTTTGGGCCGCTTCTGGGAGTAGAGTAGTTTTGCTTCGCTTGCCCAGAACACACTCCGCTATGGCTCTGTGCCAAGGCTCTGCTGTTCTGGAGTGAAAAGCCTCAAGAACTTCCACAGCCTCTTGGGTCCTACCCTGGAGGTGGAGACAAAGGCCTTCCAGCATGCCCATTGTCAACCTCCTGGCATTTTCACGGCCCGGCCCTCCAAGAAAATTCCTTGCGTAACTCAGGGCTTGATCCCAGTGGCCTTGGGCTGCCTCAAGGAAGGCCAGCTCCTCCAAGAGCTTGCCGTTGTCAGGCTCCAGGGCCAGCTGATCCACAAGTATTTTCACCTTGTCTGTGAGAGAAGCTTGTTCTTCCTGGGCCTTGGCCTGAAGCTCCTCCATCTTCTTTTTCTTCTCTTGCACCGCGCCCCTGGCCTCCAGAAGCCTCTGGCGAAAGTTCTTGACCTCATTCATGTAAGCTGACCTAGGCTCCTCTGCCAGAAGCTTTTCCAATCTGGATTGCTGCACCGACTCAAGCCCTGCCTGTGCCAGCCATGCTTCCCATGAATCAGCAGGGGCACTGAGCACTGCCTCTTTCATGAGTCTTTCCGCTTTCTCCATTTCACCTCTTTTCTGGCACATCATACCTATGAGCCAATTTATCCAGCTCCTCTCGGAGCTTGTGTCCCAGCTCTGCAATGCCTGGCTCTCCTCCACTGCCCCTTGCAAAATCCGGTACAGATGACCCAAAAACTCCCATGGTGACCCCCAGCTAGCCGAGCCCAGTTCACGTGCATAAGCAGTAATGGGGATCCGGTCAAGAAACCACTCCAAGACCAAGGCCAGCAACTTGGCTATAGCCCCATCTGGATCCATTGAGACATACTCTGCCAAGAGCTGTTTTGCTCTATGATGATCCTTGGCACACCAATGCAAAACAGCAGCAGCCAGCGTTATTATGGGCTCAGAACTCTGTTGCCTTTGTTTTTCTGCTTCCTGTGCAGCTTCGGCCCAACGCCCCTCAGCGGCTTTTCTGGAAATCCTCTCAAGCCTCATATCCAACAGAAAATCCTGCACTCCTTTCCACTTGGGCTGCCCCTTGCGCAGTTCCTGCACAAAGGATGCTGCCTTGCCTATGGGTAGAACCATGGCCAGATTCCATAAGGGCGCCACCGTGGGAAGAAGTCCCTGTGCTCTTTCGGTAGCCACGCCTGAGGCTATGCCTATGACCATTCCCCTCTCGTCTATGACAGGCCCGCCGCTGTTGCCTCCGTATAGGGCAGCATCTATATGAATTGCTTCCTCAAAGGAGCGCCTCACACTTCCCCTGGTTACGCTCACATTTACTTGTTCCACCTGGGTGCGGCTGCCCAGAGGAAAGCCCAGAGTGATGATCTTGGAAAGCTTGGGTATTTTTCTGGGATCCATTTCTGCTGCCAAGGGCAACGGCCTCAGGTTCTCGGGAACGGGTTGGACCCTCAGTACGGCAAAGTCCTCCCGCAAAGGAGAAAAGATGAGCTGTTTGGTGGCAGTGGGTTTCTTGGCCACGCCTTCTATTCTTACACTCGGAAAGCCGTGGCTTTGAAAGGCAGATCCCAGATAGTAGAGGTCCGTGACATCTCTGGTATCCAAAAGCACAGCCGCGCGGTTGAAAGCCTTGGCCCCCTCGAACCAGAGGTACATTCTGTACTCCAGATCAGGGGATCCCCCCCTAATCTTCAGCTCCTGGGCCATGCTTTGCAGCTGGGGATCTTCCAGCCAGGGACAGGCAACATGCCTGCTCGTGAGGAGATAGCCGGCCGAATCTACAAGGAAAGCTGTCCCCTCTGCCCGGTTCCTGTACAGGATTTTCTCACCTTCCCTTAACCTGTAATCCACCAAGACAAAGGCAATGGATCCTGCATAGTTGTTGGCATGTTTCTCCAGTAAGTCTACTTCCCGGCCTTGCTGTACCAGGAACCAATATGCCAAAAGCCCCAAGCCTGAAGCCATGACAGTGAGTAACACCAGCCATGTCATCCAGGACCATGGGGAGGGAACCCCTCGTGCTACCTGGATGTGTTTTTTGGGGGCTTGCAGAAATTCTTCCCCTGGGATTGAACGCAAAATCGCTTGTACTTCTCCAGCCGAGCGGGGTCTCAGGTCAGGATCGGCTGCCAACATGGTCCTCAACAGCAGCCTCAAGGTTTGGGGAATTTGCAGCTCTTCCAGCTTCCCAGTGATGTCCTTTATCTCGAACTCCCCAGAGAGAATCTCCACAAAGATTTTCCCCAAGGACCAAATATCACTTCTGGTATCCAGAGGCAGGCCGTTGAGAATATCCGGATGGCATGAAAGCAAATGCTTTAACATGGGTGGAGGACGATCCAATTTCGGATTCAGGAATCTGGAAAGCTTGTAGTCCAACTTTACCTGGAAACCTCCCTCCTTTTTCCTGATCACTATTATGTCATTGAGGGTCAGGTGGGGAACGAGGTACCCGCTTTCGTGAAGCTTTTCGAGGGAGGCAACTACCTGGCCGAAGAGCTCCAAGACAATCCCTAGGTCTTCAAAGGCTTTGGATCTGAGAAGATCCCCCCAGTTCTCTGCATCTATCCATTCGCTGACCCTGTACCAAATTCCGTCCCACGAGCGCCTGATATCTAGGTGTTGAACGAAGTGGGTTTCAGGAAGCCGCTTGAGCTGTTCCAGCTCTCTTTTGAGTCGGGCTGCCACTTGCTCATCCACACCCGAATTGGGAGTGAAGATCCTTATCATGACGTTTTGTTGCTCGCCACGTCTTCTTGCCTTGCACAGGATGCTGGAGTGGCCTTCGTGAAGAATCTCCTCTATCTCGTACTCATCTACCCTGGTGCGTCCCTTTCCCACCTGATTACCACAGGATGGGCACAAGAGCACTTCCTCGGCCAACAACTGTCCGCAACCGTAGCAGATCTTCATTATGACCCAAGCTCCCTCTTGTAGAGGAATCTGACAGATACTTAATCTTACCAAAAACCTAGTTCTGTGGCCCCAAAAACCATTCTGATTCCTCTCTGGTTTGGCCTTGGGTATTCACGGCTACTGCATGATTGGAAAAATCCCTTGTTTTTGGCCCAAAGCATTCCCCATGGCTTCTGGTCCCAAATCTGAAAGGGCCCAAGCTTTATATTTTGATTGGGATTCCAGGCAATCTTCTCCTCTTTCATATGGGAATTGTGGTGTCTCGAGTCACTTCTCTCCTCATGCTCGGCCTTTCCAGCGCTCCAGCATCAGACCCATGGCCCGGCCAGCAGCCAAATTGCCTGACACAAGGCCCACGGGGCCTATCAAATGACCTGGCAGCCCAGCACTCAGAGCCAGGGCCGAAACCATGGAGAGGGTAAGAAGCTGGCTGACCTGCCCCACCAGCACGATCATGGGCCTCTTGCTCCATGCGGCCAGCCCCTCCACACGGGAACGCACAGCCACACATAGAGGCAAAGCTGCAAGGGCCAGTGCTGTGATGCGCAGCATGGGCAGATCCCGCAGGGGAAGCTTCTGGAGCAAGACATAATAGGTCTCCGCCAATGGAGGCAGCAGAAAAAAAAGGGGTAAGATCCCCAATAAAGCCCCTGCCTTCAAAGAAAACTTCTGGATCTCTTTGCCCAACTCCCCTTTTGCAGGAGCAAATGCCAGGACCAGACTCTGGATCCTGGATGCGCTGAAAGCCATGGGACTGGCAAGACCCATGGCCAGGTAGTAAACCGGCAGGGTTCTCTCTGGCTCTCCTGCCCTGGCCATGAAAGCTCCAAGCATGGGACCTGACAAGGCCAAGACCACCCCGCTAGCCGAGAGGGGTAACACGAATCTTAGCAGTTGCCCCAGGCTCGGGGGTTCAACGGCTTCTTGGGGAAGAGACCTGATATAGGGTCTTGCCAAGAACATGGAACAGACCACCTCAAGACCCACAGGCAGGGTCAGGCATACCACAGCTGCATTCACCCCGACCCAACCTGCGAGGGTGAATCCAAGTGTCATGAAACCGGTCAGCAATATCCTGCCCAAAGTGGCCGCACTTGCCTTCCCAGAGGCTTTGGCCACCAGCAAGACGCTCTGGTAGGGATTGCGAAGAAAGAAAAGAAATTGGAGGAGCACTGTGCCCAAAAGGGCCTTCTTGGCGGGAGCTTCTATGGATGAAGGCAGCCCTATGACCTCTCCGAATAGCAGATGCGCCACAGGCGGCACACAAAGGACCCCTTGAAGAGCTGCCACCACCAAGCCCATGAGGAGGTTCATTCTTGCAAAGCTCCTCCAACCCTCCTTGTTTCTTCCGAACACCATCCCGGCCGCCGGTATCCCAGCCCCCAGCATGGCCAAGAAGAACATCACGAGGTTAGACTGGGCCAGCCCTGCAAGGCCCAGAGGCCCGGCCTCCCCCCTAGAGGCCACCATGGCCACCAGGGGATAGGTCAGGCTTTGGGAGGCAGCCTGAAGGGCCAGAGGCACAAAAAAACGGGTTAATTCCCTTTGGGGATGCCTCATCCCTGCTTTTGACATGGGGCCAGAGGCCGCGCTTTCACTCTCGGAATTTCCTGAGCTTTCTCCGGACATGGGGTTATTGTAGGCCAAGCAGAGGTTCCAAGGGAGGTATCAATGGGGGAAAGTAGTCCTCATCCCCTTTTCCCCAATGGTTCTAGCCTGCATTGCTGGGACAATGGGGGCTGAAACCACAATATACTGGCTTGAATCCATTGATGCTTTAATGCAGCCTGGCTTCCTTATCAACTGTTTAGAATGCCCGGGCTTGAGAAGGTATTGGCTAGGGTATGGCCCCCAACCTCACCCATCCTGGGAAGTGGTGCAGGCTGTACAGATCAGCCTCCAAGCTCATGGGCGGCAAAGCCGCAAGCTTCTTTGAAGGTCTCCCATGAGCTCTCCAGAGCCTCCATACACTCATTGGCTTTGTCCAAGGCTTCTGCTTTGGCCTCCTGCTCCAGCAATGAGGCCTTTTCTCTAAGGAGCATAGCACCCACGTTTCCGGCAGCCCCCTTAATTGTGTGAGCCCATCTGCGTGCTGCCTGTGCATCCCCTTGAGCCAAGGCCTTGCGCAGGGAGTTTATTTGCAGGGGTGTCTCCTGCAAGAAGCCCCGCAATATGCTCATGGCCAGTTCCTGGTCCCCCATGAGTCTCTCCAGAAGCGCATCCTTGTCGAACACAGGCAGCATATCTTCTTCCATGGAAAGCTTAGCTACCTCAGGAACCAAAGGCGTGAAGCATTGGGACCTCAGAGACTCACTTTCGGAGTTGCAAGCTTTCTTGGCCCATTTCCCTATCATGGCCTGAAGATCCTGGGCTCTCACTGGTTTGGGCACGTAGTCGTTCATGCCGGCTTCCATGCACTTGGCCCTGTCGCCAGCCATGGCATTGGCTGTCATGGCTATTATGGGCACCTGGGGATTCAATACTCCCGTAGTGGGCTCCCTTATGAAACGGGTGGCCTCATAGCCGTCCATTTCGGGCATCTGGCAGTCCATGAAAACAAGATCATAGGGTTGGCTTTTTAAAGAGGCCAAGGCTTCTTTTCCGTTGGCCACTGCCTCGGCTCTGTACCCCAATTTTTGAAGTATCCCTAAGGCTACCTTCTGATTGGTTACGTTGTCTTCCACCAGAAGGATTCTGAGGTTTTTCCCAGGCTTATCACTGAAAGTGTGGCAGCCTGTGGTGGTGGGAAGTGTATCTAGGAAATATGACTCCCCACGAACCAAGACCGCCTCCAGACATCTTAACAACTGGCTGGAACGCACGGGCTTTGTAAGATAACCTGCAAAGCCTATTTCTCGCAACCTGTTGACATCTTCTCTTCTGCCCAGGGAGGTAAGCATGATCAAGAGAGTGTCTTTCAACCTGGAGTCTTTTTTTATGGCCTTGCCTAGACGATCCCCATCCATATCCGGCATGAGCATGTCAAGTATGGCTCCATGAAACGGCATGTTCTGCTGGTAAGCCTGTACTAAGATGCCAAGGGCCTGCTCTGCCCTCTGGGCCTCTTTGCAGATGCAGCCCCAGCCCTCCAAGAGCACCTTGAGAAGAAGCCTGTTTGTGGCGTGGTCATCTACCACCAGGACACGTTTACCCTGGAGCTGTAGTATGGCAGGGTGCAAGGGTCTTTGGCCTAGAGGCTGCTTTTCCATTACAGCAGTAAAAGAAAAAACAGAGCCTTTTCCAGGCGCACTTTCCACACAAATGGTTCCTCCCATGAGCTCCACCAGACGTTTGGAGATGGAAAGGCCCAGCCCCGTGCCTCCGAACTTCCTGGTGGTGGAACCATCCACTTGAGTGAAAGGGCGAAACAAGAGCCTTTGCTTGTCTTTGGGGATCCCTATTCCTGTGTCTTTCACCTGGAAGAGCAAGGTCACCTTTTCTTTGGCTTCGGCCTCCAGGCTCACCCGTACCATGACCTCCCCGTGGAGAGTGAACTTTATGGCATTGCCCACAAGATTCAACAAGACTTGGCGAAGCCTGCCAGGATCTCCCCTGAGAAGAGAAGGCACATCAGGCTCAACCATGCATACGAACTCCAACCCCTTCTCCTCTGCCTTGAAAGCAAAGACTTCCAGGACTTCTTCCAGAGCCTCTCGAAGGTCGAAATCCAGAATCTCCAGATCCAGCTTCCCGGCCTCTATCTTGGAGAAATCCAGTATGTCATTGATGAGAGAAAGAAGAGACTCGGCGCAGTTGCGTATGATCTGGGCGTATTCTCTTTGCTCGGCAGTTAGATGGGTGTCCAGAAGCAAGCCAGTCATTCCTATGATCCCATTCATGGGGGTGCGGATCTCGTGGCTCATGTTGGCCAGAAAAGCGCTCTTGGCTGCATTGGCCAGCTCCGCTTCCATGGCCATGGAGTTGGCTCTGGTTATGGCCTGTTCCAGCTCCCGGTTGAAACTCTCCACCTCTTCCTTGGCTCTCAAAAGCTCGGTTTCATTGCGACGCCTCTGCGTTACATCCCTTAGGATAATCAATTCATGAGGTTCCCCGCCTATGCTTATCCTGGAGGCGGAGACCTCTAGCGGTATGTGCCCGGCCTCGTTGGAGTTGTAAGATATCTCCACCACCTCCTTGGGGCCGATTTTTCCATACTGACCCAGCTCCTCACACGGAAGGATCTCAGCCAGTCTCTTCCCCAGCGCTTCATCATCTTGCAAGCCCAAAACAGACTGGGCAGTCTTGCTCCAGATCACCACCCTGCCCTGGGAGTTCAGGACCACTATGGCATCCCTGGAATGACTCAGGAGGGCATCCAGGAGTTCTTCCAGATCCCTAGGGTTCATCCCCGGAAGTTCCCTGGCCTGGTCCTGGCCCACAAGCCATCTTGTCAGGCCCATGCCCAAGCAGGAAACAATTCCAAAGAGAATGATCCAAAGCTCCATTAAGATCACCTCCACTGCACTGAGCTTTCCATTCCCTCTGCGGTCAGGGTCAGCTCCTCTCCAAGATCTCCTGGTATCAGGACTTCAACCCGGTTCCTTCCCTTTTCCTTGGCCAGATACAAAGCCCGGTCCGCTCTCTCCATCAGGGAATCTATCCCCTCTCCCATTTTCCAGACCGTGGCACCCAAGCTGACGGTCACCCTTACCGGACCCTTGTGGGTGCTCACAGCAGGTTGAGCCACAGCACTGCGCAGCCGCTCACCCACACCTTTGACACTGCCGATGGCTGTGCCCGGCAAGACTATCAGGAACTCCTCTCCCCCTACACGTCCGAAGACATCATATGCACGAAGAGAGCCGTGAACTCTTCGGGCCACTTCTTTCAGGACATCATCTCCGGCCAGATGTCCCCAGGTGTCGTTTACCGCCTTGAAATGGTCGATGTCCAGTATTGCCAGCCCAAGAGAACCGTTTTCTCTACTGGTCCTGGAAATCTCGGCCTCCAGCCTTTCCAGGACGGCCCTGCGGTTGAGTATGCCGGTCAAGAAGTCTGTCATGGACTGCAGCCTGAGCTCCTCTTTGGCTGCCTGGAGTTGGGCTTCCAGCTCCACGATGCGTTGGCCTGCCCTTATCCTCACCTTGAGTTCCTGTGGGTCAAAGGGTTTTATCAGGTAATCATCCGCACCTGCCTCCATGCCTCGGACAAGATCCTCTTTGGCTCCCTTGGCAGTAAGAAGCAAAATGTACGTGTAATGGGGTCTTGTAGGTTCCTCCTGCCTGAGCTTTCTGCAGATATCTACTCCGTCCATCTCTGGCATCATCCAGTCCAGTATGGCCATCCTGGGGGCCTCATGCCCTTGGAGTTCCTTCCAGGCTTGAGCCCCGTCACAGGCCACCCTTACCTGGTATCCCCATTTGCTCAACAAGGCTACTAGAATCTGCCTGGAAGTAGGATCATCTTCAGCCAATAGGATCTCCATCCGAACCTCCCTGGAGGTTTCAGAAGCTGTGCAAAAGACCTTATTTTTTATCGGCAAAGACGGCCAAAACATTAGATGCCTGGTTAAGAATTGCACATTTCACCCCTTGATGGGCCACGGGCCATGGAGCCAGATGGCTGGCTCAGTGTGGATGGGTTTAGGGCAAGAGCAAGGCTTTGGAGCTTGTGAAGCTTCCGGTTCCGTTTTATTATTTACGTCTCAATCAATCCACTGATTTGTTTTACTGAGAAATCTCAAGGGCTCATCCAGGCCCGCAAAAGGTGAAAGGAGGGAGTCATATGAGACGAAAGATTCTTTTGGGCTTTTGGGTCTTGTGCTTGGTGGGATGGTCCATGGTCAGTTGGGCTGCGGAAGCAGTGAAAATCGGGGTGGTGGGCCCCCGAACCGGGCCTGCGGCTGCCACTGGGAAAGCTTTTGAGGAAGGCATCGCCCTTGCCCTCGACCATATAAATGCAGCAGGGGGGGTGCTGGGAAAACCCCTGGAAGTGGTCTTTGAGGATACCGGGGGGGTCCCGGAAAAAGCGGCTTCCGGCTTTGAGAAGCTGGTGACCAGGGACAAGGTGCCCATTGTGGTGGGTGAGAGCCACTCCTCATCGGCTTTGGCCGAAATCGAGGTGGCCAACAGATATCAGGTTCCCTTTATCATATGTGAGGCCTGGCACGACGACATCACCAAGAAGAATTACAAGTGGGTCTTCCGCGCAGGGCCTGCCAATAGCGGTGTGGTGGACTTTTACATAGCTCCCTTTGTCAAGGACATGGGATTTAAGAAAGTGGCCATAGTAAGGGAGAACTCAGACTGGGGAGTAGGAATAGCAGAGCGCACCGAGTGGAATCTCCAGAAGATGAACCTGCCCTTCTTCACCCTGAAGGTGGAGAGGGAGGGGAAGGACTTTTACACAGAATTGACAAAGCTAAAGGGGGAAAACCCTGACATTGTTCTGGCTTACATTTACGGAACCGGCCTGCATTTCTTCCTTGCCCAAGCCCATGAGGTGGGCTTGGCCCCCAAGGCCTTGGTTCTGGACGGTGCAGGACCACCCAGCCTCTGGGACAGTTTCTGGAAAAACGTAGGTGAGGCCGGGAAGCTGGAGCTCTTCATGTCCAGCATGCATGAGGCAGTGCATCTTACCCCTACAAGCCGCAAGTTCTGGGAAGACTACAAGAAGAAGTTTGGTAAGGAACCCACAGATTACAAGACCCGCTCCATCTACAACGTTATCCTCATAGCGGCTGACGCCATCAACAGGGCAAAATCCACAGAAAACAAGGCACTGGTGGAGGCCCTGGAGAAGACAGAGCTGGAGGTCACAACAGGAGTGGTCAAATTCGGGTTGAATCAAGGCTCCTACGAGTACCACCAATGGATGCCTCCCATGCTGGTGGTGCAATGGCAGAACAAGAAGCAGGTTGTGGTGTACCCCAAGGAAGCAGCCACAGGGGCACTGATGAGAGGCAAGTGAAGTACCTGGGCAATTGGAACACTGGGGTGAGGCTCCGGATCAGACCTGAGGGTGCCTCACTCCACAAGGCACCAGAAGCGCCTTACTCGTTGCCCCGGTCTTGCCCCTCCATGAGTCAGCGGGTCTTGGAGCTGGCAGGAAGATCGGGCTCCCCAAAACGGCTTCTTGTTGCCCCCTATTGCTTTAGCAACCCCTGACATAGGGGAGAATCATCCCCGAGGCCTGGTTGGGGGAAGGGGTCATGCTTGAAGAAGCTTCTTGGGAGGGTAAAGGAGAAAACAATTGCTTTGCCTGGAGGGGCCAATGGAGGACTTGGAACACCTTACCAGACTCCCTTTGGGATGACGAAGGCTGGAAAAACAAGAAAATAAGGATGCGGAAGTGACAGAGTTCCTAATGTATTTGACCAATGGCATTGTGATGGGTGTCATAAACGCCATCTCTGCCATAGGAGTGTCCCTGGTGGTGGGCATAATGAGGGTGGTAAATTTTGCCCACGGGGAACTTTATATCTTTGCCGGCTATTTCAGCTACCATTTGAGCCACATGCTGGGGCTTTCGCCTGTGGTCTCCATGGCTTTGGCCGTGCTTATGGTTTTCTTGATGGGCTTGATCGTAGAGAGGGCTTTAATTCGCCCCACTTATGGGGATGAGATGTACTCCCTCATAATCACCTTCATTCTCTCTATCATACTGCAAAATGCAGCCCTGTTGCTTTTTGGACCCTATCCCACCAAACCCCCGGCCTTGGTCTCTGGTGCCTCCAACATCCTGGGTCTTTTCCATTACGGGAATCAAAGGCTTGTTTCCTTTTTTTTGGCTCTGGCCGTGTTGGGATCGGTCATGTACCTTATTCGCACCACATGGTTCGGAAAGAGTGTCAGGGCTGTTTCCCAGGATCGCTCCATGGCCGCCTTGGTGGGAGTGGATCACCTCAAGATCAACATGCTTTCTTTCGGGCTGGGAGCAGCCTTGGCCGCAGCAGCGGGAGTAATAATAGCACCCATTTTCCCTGTCACGCCCACAGGCAGTTCGGCGGTAAGCCTGACGGCTTTCGTGGTGGTGGTACTGGGTGGAATGGGGTCTCTCAAAGGCTGTGTGGTGGGGGGTCTTGTTTTGGGCATACTGGAGAATCTAGGAGCAGCATACATATCAACTGATTACAGACAGGTCTTCGGGTTCTTGATCCTCATAGGAGTCTTGGTATTGAGGCCCTGGGGCCTTTTCGGACAGCGAACATGAAGCGCATCGGGCTTGCTGCATTGATACTTGCGGCTTTGTTACCACCTTTTGTTCTGAACCAGTACTGGCTTCATGTGGCCATAATAAGCCTGTTTTACGTGATGCTGGCCTCATCCTGGAATCTCATAGCCGGATACACGGGGCAGGTGTCCTTCGCACATGCCGCCTTTGCGGGAGTGGGAGCCTATGGATCAGGAATGCTTGCGCTCTACTGGGGGGTTCATCCTTTCCTGGGGATTCTCGCAGGTACCTTGCTGGCCAGCCTTCTGGGGGCTGCCCTGGGAGGGCTCTGCATTCGCATGGGGGGAATCTATCTTTCCCTCACCACCTTGGGCTTCTCTGAAATCCTTCGAATAGTCATAACCAATGAAGAGCAATGGACCAGAGGTACCATGGGGTTGCAGGTGCCTGGTTTTTTCACCCATTACTCCAAGACCAGCTACTACTTCCTTTTTCTGATGGCCACCCTGCTGGTTCTGGTTTTGATAAGGAGGATCCTGGCCTCTGACATGGGCCTGGCCTTCAGGGCTGTTCTCAACGACGAGCTGGCAGCGGCCACATCGGGCATAAACACCGTTAGAGTAAGGCTACTGGCCTTTACTTTTTCCAGCGCCATGGCCGGACTGGCAGGGGGACTATACGCCCATTATCTGATGCTCATAACTCCGGACATTCCCTCTCTGGGACAGATGTTTCTGGTCCTGGCAATGGCAGTCATAGGGGGCATGGGAAGTTTTGCGGGGCCCGTTGTGGGAGCCTTTGCGTTGGAGGTGCTGTCTGAGTACATAAGGATCTATGGGGAGTATCACCTTTTGCTTTTTGGACTTGTGGCATTGATCATAGCGCGCTTCGCACCCGAGGGTATAGCCGGGCTTGCCACTAGAATTGGGGGGAGAAGGTGAAGCCCTTGCTCCAGGGAACGCAGCTCAGCAAGTCCTTTGGAGGCCTGAGCGCCCTGAGGGGCATTAGTTTTTATGTCCAGGCCCAAGAGATCGTCGGGCTCATAGGCCCCAATGGCTCTGGGAAGACCACCCTCTTCAACCTGATAAGCGGAGTTTTCCCTCCTGAGCAGGGGGAATTGTCTTTGGAAGGTGAGAAGATAACAGGTCTCAAGCCATACCAAATCTGCCGCAAGGGAATCGGTAGAACCTTCCAGATAGTCAGACCTTTTCTAAAGATGACCTGCCTGGAAAACGTGTTGGTGTCCATGCTGTGGGCAAAAGCAGGTGAGCGCAACAAGAGCCAAAGGCAGCAAGAGGCCATGGAAGAGTTGAAATTCGTTGGGCTTTCCACCTGGGCCCATAAGCCGGCCGGGGAGCTCACCTTGATCCAGAAGAAAAAACTGGAGGTGGCCAGGGCCTTGGCCACCAGGCCTAAGTTGATCCTGTTGGATGAGGTTTTGGCCGGGTTGAATCCTTCTGAAGTACTTCAGGCTTTGGAACTCATTGAAGAGATCAGAAGTGTCCGAGGGATAACGGTCTTCTGGGTTGAGCATGTAATGGGAGCTATCATGAAAGCCTGTGACAGGGTCATAGTCCTGGATCAGGGGCAGAAGATCTCAGAGGGCTTACCCCAACAAGTCATTTCAGATCCTGTGGTGGTGAGGGCTTACCTGGGGGAATCTGATGCTTGAGGTCAATGCCATAAGGGTCTTCAGGGGAGATGCCCAGGTGCTTTGGGATGTGAGCATTGAGGTGCACAAGGGCGAGGTGGTCACGGTCTTGGGGGCTAACGGAGCAGGCAAAACAACCCTGTTCGAGACCATACTGGGGCTTCACCACCCCGCAGAGGGCTCCATAAGATTTCTGGACACAGATATAACCCATGAAACACCTTTTCGTATCACCCGCATGGGAGTGGCCTGCGTTCCTGAGGGAAGAAGGATCTTCAAAGATATGACGGTTTGCGAAAATCTGGAGATGGGCGCCTATCCTCCTGGGGCCAGAAGGCATGTGAAAGAGAGCTTGGAGCGGATTTTCGAACTCTTTCCCGTGCTAAGAGAAAGACAAAAACAGATAGCCGGCACCCTAAGCGGCGGACAGCAACAGATGCTGGCCATAGGCCGGGCCCTCATGTCCAAACCCTCCATGCTTCTGCTGGACGAACTCTCTTTGGGCCTTGCCCCGGTTGTCACAGGAGAGATCTACGGGGTCCTAAAAAGGCTCAACCAAGAGGGTGTGACAATGCTTCTCATAGAGCAAAATGCAGTGCGCACCTTGCGCCACAGCCACAGGGCCTACGTGCTGGAGACCGGCCGCATGGTGTTGCAAGGAAGCTCAGAGCATCTCCTGAAGGACGAGCACGTGAAAAAGGCTTATTTGGGTGCCTGAGAAGAGGCCAGTGCCTCAAGCTATGTTGGCAGACCTTCCTTTCTTTCTCCTGGACTAAGGTGTACCCATGGGAGATGTCTTCATGGAACAAAGCCCTATGCTTTTTGGAGCAGACTCAACTCCCAGAATCGTGGCAGTGGAGCCTGCTGATGACCGGACCATCAAACTCTTCCTAAAGGATGGCGAGGGAAGGCTGGAGATCCAGGAGGAGCCCTTCAGGCCCTTTCTGCTCCTGGAGGATCCATCCTTGTTGGAGGGATTCAAGGGTGATTGGTCCAAGGAGCAGTTGTCCGGAGACAACCCTTACAAGTTCCTGGCATTCTTCAAATGCTGGAGCGACTGTCTGAGAGCCCGCGATCATCTCCAGCGAAGAAGCGGTACGCCCCCCTCAGACCCCCAGGCTCCTTATCTTTTCCTCTCAGATCCTGTCCACCAGCATCTGCTCATCACGGGAAAAACGCTTTTCAAAGAAATGAGTTTTAGGGATCTGCATAGAATGGCCATAGACATAGAGACAGCTTGCGCACCTGGCTATGAGTTCTCAAACCCTCAGAGGGAGGAAGACAGAATCTTGTCCATCGCTCTTATGGACAACAGGGGCTATGGGGAGGTGCTTTTCGCATCAGAGATGTCTGAGCCTGAAATGTTGAGGGCCCTGGAAGAGCGCATCCAGCGCCTGGACCCGGATGTCATAGAAGGCCACAACCTCTTCAACTTCGACCTCGAATATATAGCGGCCAGGGCCAGGAGACATGGAATCAGACTCATGTGGGGCAGGCAGGCGCAAGAGGTCAAGGTCAGGAGGTCCCGTTTTACCGTGGCCGAGAGGGTCATAGATTACACCCGGATGGAGGTTTTCGGACGCCACGTGGTGGATACCATGTTTCTGCTTCAGTACTATGATGTGAGCGCCAGGGAGATGGAAAGTTACGGGCTCAAGACTGCGGCCATTCATTTTGGGCTTGCCCAGCCCGACCGCAAGTACATCGATAGAGACCGGGTTCAATGGTTTTTTGAGAACGACCCAGAAGGCCTGAAACAATACAACCTGGACGATGTGAAGGAGACGCTGGCACTGTCGGAACTTTTGGCACATTCCTTTTTCCTTCAGGCCAGGATTTTCCCTTTTTCCTATCAGAACATCTTTGTGAGGGGAAATGCCACCAAGATCAACTCCCTCTTTTTGAGGGAATACCTGCGCAGAAGGGTCTCGGTGCCCAAGCCCCCTGGAAGGAGTGAGGATTTTGAGGGGGGTTACACGGATATCTTCTGTATGGGCGTGGTAAAAAACGTGATCCACTGTGATGTGGCATCCCTTTACCCCTCCATAATGCTTTCTTATGGAATAAGGCCTTCCAATGATACGCTGGGAGTTTTCCTACCCCTGCTTGGAGAGCTGAGAGCCTTCAGACTGCGGGCAAAGCAACAGGCCCAGAACTCCACTGACCCTCACCTCAGAGACTATTACCAGGCCTTGCAGCAGACCTTCAAGGTACTGATCAACTCCTTTTACGGATACCTGGGCACCGAGTTGCACCAGTTCGCTGACCCAGGGGCAGCGGCCCGTGTCACCAGCCTGGGCAGAGACATAATCAAAAGCATGCTGGCCTGGTTAAAAAAGGAGGGCTGCCAGCCCGTGGAACTGGACACAGACGGCATATATTTTGTACCACCTCCTGGTCTAGAATCCAGGGATCAGGCCTCTGAGTTGGTGGCCAGACTTTCCAGAAGTCTCCCCGAGGGAATTCAGGTGGAAATGGCAGGCCTTTATCCGGCCATGTTCTCGTACAAGAGGAAGAATTACGCCCTCTTGGGTGAGAGGGGACAGGTCATGATAAAAGGCAGTGCTCTGCGTTCCAGGGGCATGGAAAAGTACTTGAGGGAATTCCTTTCCTCCATGCTGCGATTGCTCTTGGAGGGCAAGGCCGAGGAGATTGCCTTGCTCCGGGATGAGTTCAAAGAAAGGATAAGGGCACATCAGATGGACATTTCATGGCTGGCCAAGACAGAAACCCTTACCGAGTCGCCCGAGACCTATCGTCAGAAGGTGGCTGCAGGAAAACGTAACCCTTCGGCCAGTTACGAGTTGGCCATTGCATCTGGGCGCACCTATAGGGCCGGAGACCAGGTTTCCTACTATGTGACAGGCACGCGCAGGACCGTGCGGGTTTACGAAAACTGCAAATTGGCTTCGGAGTATGACCCTTCCAGGCCTGATCTTAACGTGGAGTATTATCTCCACAAGCTGGAGGAATTGTGGGCCAAGTTTCAAGAGTTCATGCCGGGATCAGAGCAGGCCAAGCCCGCGGGCAGCTCCGGGAAAAAGCCCCCGCGGGCCAAGCCTCAGGCAACAGGCTCAAAGGCGTAATAAACTCTCTCTACCTGAACCAGGTCCCTTCCCTTTTCCATGGGCACAGGGGGCACTGGGAACACATAAAGGCGGACCCGATCTCCCTCCTTTAGTTGCCCCACCCTGGCGTTGACCACTCTGGTAAAAATCTTGAGCTGACCTTCCAGATCCACCAGGGCGTGGATGAGAGGGGTCTCGAATCCCAGAGGCACGCCCACCTCCTCCTCGGTGACTACCAGCACGGTCCCCTCTGTGGGCAGATCCACCCATTCCAACTCGTCGGAGAGACACTCTGGGCAGACCACACGAGGTGGGAATGCTTTTGAACCGCACTTCTTGCACCTTGTGGTGGTGAACCTGCCCTGCCTCAAATGTTCGTAAAAAGGATGTACCCGGTTAAACTCCGGTGCTTGTTGAGGATACAGATCCATTGTGCCAATATACTTGCCTTGGAACAGGTCCATGCTCTGCATCAGGCTTCCCTCCCATATATCAACACCGTGTGAGCTGCTATAAAACCGCTCAAGTTGTGCGTGAGCCCAAACTGTGCCCCTTGTACCTGCCTGGTGGCATCCCCCCTGAGCTGTCGTGTGATCTCTATGGCCTGTCTTATCCCAGTACCACCGAAAGGATGGCCGCAGGAAAGAAGCCCGCCGTCGGTGTTCACAGGCACCTTTCCTCCGAAGTCGGACTGACCGTCCTGAATGAATCGCCCCCCTTCGCCTTTCTCACAGAAACCCAAGTCTTCGTATTCTATGATCTCCGAGATTGTAAAGCAATCGTGGGTTTGAGCCACATTGATCTGAGCCGGACCTATTCCAGCGGCCTTGTAGGCCTGCTGAGCAGCTGTGCGCAGAGCCACCCAGGTGGTCCAGTCTGGCATGTTGGCCGACATGTTATGAACAGAGGCCTGACCCGTTCCCATTATGTAAACCAGTGGCTTATCCGTCAGCTCTTTGGCCTTTTCCTCACAGGCCAGGATCACCGCCGCTGCACCATCTGTTATGGGACAGCAATCATAGAGCTTCATGGGACGCACTATGGCCTTGGCATTCATGGCCGTGGCTAGGTCGATGGGCTCCTGGAACTGGCCGTTGGGGTTGTTGAGCCCGTTTCGCCTGTTCTTGACCGACACCAGAGCCATCTGCTCTTCGGTGGTGCCGAACTGTTTCATGTGCTGTTTGGCCACCATGGCAAAGGCGGCCGGTGGGAGGCCCAATCCCTGGGCTCCATCCCAGTCGTGGTCCACAGAGGCCATCTCGCTGTAGAAAACCTCCCATTTCTGAGGCATGTACAGCTTTTCCCCTCCGATGACCATCACCACATCTGCCACCCCCGCCTTTATGAGGCCGTAAGCGGTTATTATTCCTGAGCTGCCGCTGGCACAGAGCAACTCCACCCTCATACAAACGCTCCTGGGTTTAATGCCCACATGCTCGGCCACAAGGGGCGCAAGATGCGTCTGAAAGGAGCAGCGTTCAGTGTAAGCCGATGAGACTATGAGACCGTCTACATCTTTGTTGCTGATGCGAGGGTTGTCCAGGAAACAGGCTCTTGCTGCCTCCTGAAACATGTCCCTCTGCGAGGCGTTTCTGACACCCCACTTGCACATGCCGCCGGCTATCACACAGACCCTTCTCATGCACCGACCTCCAGGATGGATTCAGAAACTCGAGCCATGCCATCCAGCTTTCCCAAAAGGCATGACCGGCTGTACTCTATATTTCCCTTTCGGTCACGCGGTGTTGCAAAATCATTTCCGATTATACAGTGTGCCAATGCCTTGTCAAATACCTGGCATGCACCTTAGGCCGGCTCCATCTGTTTTTCTTAGTGCAGGCAGCCGATTCAAAGCCCCCCTGGGGGTCCTGGGGTTTTGCTATCCATATCCTTTGAATGCACCAGGCCTTTTCTGGGAGAGGCTCCAGGATCCGGTACAACAGGATTCATACAGGCTCAACATGGGAAAGAACACATTGTCCCCCTGCTGCCCCAAAAGCAGCCGGATGGATCCATTGGAGGCAAAGCTTTGATTCTGGTTGATCAGAACATCCATCTGGTCTAGGATGGGATGACTTGGCTAGGAGTGGGCGATTGAGGTTTCAATGACAGGATCCTCTAGATTCAGGAGTTTGAATTCTTTGATGGGGTTTGAGAGGCCTTGGGCCTCACGGGGAAAAATGTTTTTTTTCCAGTGCTTGATCATCTCTTGGCTCTTCTTGGCCTGTTCTCCATCTCAGGATTCGCAGGAGAAGATTTCCTCGGATCCCATGGGCAAGGTGGAAAAGGTGGATGGGGAGGTCCTGGTAACTCGCCTCGGGGCCAGAGATGTGGTGCACTTGCATATGGGAGATCCACTTTTTGCCGGGGACATGGTGAGCACAGAAGCTGGAGGTGCCACGGAAATCCGATTGGGCCAAGACTCATTGCTGTCTGTGACAAGCGGCTCCATCATAGAAATCAATCCCACCTTGGACCCCAAGGTCGGGCCTTGTTCGTTTTTCTTGCAAAGGGGTCGTGTACTTGTGGAGACCCCCACTGACTCCAAGAGCCCTGGGGTCGTGTTAGAGACATTTCATTTTGGAGTTCTCTTGCGCTCAGGAGAACTGGAAGTTGGGCTGGCCGAGGATCTAGGGCTGATCATCTGCATGAGGCGAGGACAAGCCCAACTCGAAGGTGTCGGGGCAAAGATCTCCTTGGCAGCCAAGCAGGAGACAGAGGTGGAGTTTCTGGAAGCACCGCCTCAGTCAAGGCAATTGAATGAAAGAAGCGAGGCGGACTGGGCTGCCTGGATGGCTGCCAGATTCAGAAATCTTCCCTTGAAGATTCATGAGCTGGCGGCCAAGATCGATAGGTGTCTCAAAGAGACCGCCATTGAAAGAGTACAGGTACGCACAGAGCTGGACAGAAGGCATCTGGAGCTGGAGTCTTTGGCCAGATCTCTGGCCGAAGAAGAGCAAGGCCCCCCTGTGGAGCGCCAAGCGGTCTTGAGGAAACTAAGGGCATTGGCAGAGCTTCAAGAAGACTCGTTGATTCGTTTGAGGTATCTGGTGACCCGAACGGAACTGCTTCTGGTTGAGGCGGAAAGGCTTCGCAGGCGTGCGGACAACATGAAAAAGGAGCTTGGGGATAAGCACTCCCACTTGGGAAATTTCTTTAGACTTTTGCTGGAAGGAGGCAGGCCCTTGGCCAAGGCGCTTGCCGAGGAAAGGAACTACTTGGCCTTCCAGACCGGGCAGTGGAAGTCTTTTGTGGAGATGGCTGGCTTGCCTTTGGGACAGGAGGAGAAAGAAGTTTCGGAGCCTCCCAAGCCTCTGGATGAGGAGAAAAAGACCACCCAAAAACCCTCTGAGAAACAAAGTCTCAAGGCCGGCTCTGTTTCCAAGAGCCCAGCTTCCAAGTCCTCCACTGGCGGCACTGCAAGCCGAACCAACAAGACCAAGAAATCAAGCTCCGCTTCAGGTCAGAAGGCACAAAAGCCTGCAAAGAGGAGCTCTTCAGGTGGTAAGGTCACCTCTGGAGGCTCCTCATCCAAGAAGCCCCAGAGTCAGACCACTCAGAAACAAAACAGGACTAAGGGATCGAGTCCCCGAGTAAAACCTTTTATGACAACTGGGAGGTAGCAAATGCCCGCAGAAATAGTCACAGTGGAGCAGCACATATTACAGGGTCAGAGGGAGTGGGGAGGCAGGGGAGATTTCTCGGCCATTCTTCACCAGATCATCCTGGCGGCCAAGATAGTCTCTAGGGAGGTCACCAAGGCCGGCCTCCTGGACATCCTGGGGCCCACAGGCCAGGTCAATGTGACAGGTGACGAGGTTCAGAAACTGGATGTCTTTGCCAATCGCACCTTCATCCAGGCCTTGAGTTACATAGGCAGGATCTGCGTCATTGCCACCGAGGAGGAAAAAGACCTGGTGCACATCCCCGAGCAGTACCCCAAGGGTGATTATGCCATTCTTTTTGACCCCCTGGACGGGTCATCCAACATAGATTCCAATGTTTCCATCGGCACAATTTTTTCAATCTACAGGAGGATCACCCCCAAGGACCAGCCTTGCACCCTAGAGGACGTCCTTCAGAAGGGCATAAGGCAGGTGGCTGCAGGCTACATAGTGTACGGTTCCTCCACCATGCTTGTTTACACAACAGGCAAGGGGGTCAATGGCTTCACCCTGGATCCCAGTGTGGGAGAGTTTTTCCTTTCTCACCCCAACATACGTATTCCAGAAATAGGAAAGATCTATAGCGCCAACGAGTCCCGATATCCTTACTGGAAAAAGGGCACGCGTCAGTACATAGACTATATCAAGCAAGATGATCCAGCCACTGGCAGGCCCAAGACCACCAGGTACATAGGCTCTCTGGTGGCAGATTTCCACAGAAACCTCCTCAAGGGAGGCATATTCCTTTACCCAGAGGACACCAAGGACCCAGGCAGCCCCAAGGGTAAATTGAGGCTCATGTACGAGGCCAATCCCCTGGCCCTCCTGGTGGAACAGGCAGGTGGGGCCGCCTCCACTGGATATGAGCGTATCCTGGAGATTCAGCCAACGGAATTGCACCAGAGGGTGCCATTGATCATAGGATCCAAGAAGGATGTTGAAACCTATGAACTTTTTGCCCGCAATAACCTCTGAGATTCCCCGGGCAAAGATGTGCTTGGCAGGGCTAGGTATGGGTCTTCTGGCGGGAAGATCTAGGTTTGACACACGAGAGTGGCAAGGGAATTCATGGACAACGTGATAGTAGAGAAAAGAGGGCCTGTGGTTCTAATACTCATTAATCGCCCTCATGTACGCAACGCCGTGGACAGAACCACTGCAGAGGAGCTGGCAAAGGCCTTCAGAGAATTTCAGCAGGATGATACCAAGTTGGCTGCTGTGCTGGGTGGAACTGGTGGCCATTTCTGCGCCGGGGCTGATCTTAAAGCCTTCAGTCGGGGGGAAGGCAACAGGCTAAGTCCAGAAGGAGACGGGCCCATGGGACCGTCCAGGATGTTTCTTTCCAAACCTGTGGTGGCCGCTGTTGCCGGCCATGCTGTGGCCGGCGGCCTGGAACTGGCCCTAATGTGCGACCTGCGTGTGGCCGAGAAAGATGCGGTGTTCGGGGTTTTTTGCAGACGTTGGGGTGTACCTCTCATAGACGGCGGAACTGTGCGTCTTCCGCGCCTCATAGGGCTTTCCAGGGCCCTGGATATGATCCTCACGGGCAGACCCGTGGGGGCCCAGGAGGCCCTTCAAATGGGCCTGGTCAACAGGGTGGTGGAAAATGGAAAGTCCCTGGAAGAAGCCTATTTGCTGGCCAGGCAAATAAGTAGCTTTCCCCAGGTGTGTCTTAGAAATGATAGGCTCTCGGCATATCAGGGCATGGACCTTTCTTTCTCAGAGGCCATGCAAAACGAGTTCGCCCTGGGCATGCAAACAATTCAAAGCGGGGAATCCCTGAAAGGGGCAGCCAGGTTTGCCATGGGAGAAGGCCGCCACGGCACTTTCCATCAAGGGTCTGACTCTCCACCCACTAAGCCCTTATCCTTCCCCGAAAATGAATAGGCCGGGCTAGCCCGGCCAGGAATCAAGACCACTTACCTCCTATAATTCTTCAGGAACTCCACCAGCAGCCTGACCCCGAATCCGGTGGCTCCCTTGGGCCTGTAAGGTCGGTCCTTGTCTGTCCAAACAGGCCCTGCGATGTCTAGATGGATCCAGGGGGTCTCTCCCACAAATTTCCTAAGAAACAAGGCCCCTTGTATGGCACCTGCCTCTCTGCCGCCTGCGTTCTTCACATCCGCCACGTCGCTCTTTATGAGCTCTTCGTACTCTTCCTTCAAAGGCAAAGGCCAGACGTCCTCTCCTGTGATTTCAGATGCCTTTCTGAGTTTTTCCATGGCCTCCTGGTGGGTTCCCATGAGGCCTGCTATCTGGTCACCCAAGGCCACTATGCAAGCCCCGGTGAGGGTGGCCAAATCAATTATGAGATCTGGCTTGTATCTCAGGGAGTATGAGAGGGCATCGGCCAGGATGACCCTTCCTTCGGCGTCTGTGTTGCTGACCTCGATGCTCTTGCCTGAAAAGCTGGTCAGCACATCCCCTGGTTTGTATGCAGAGCCAGAAGGCATGTTCTCGGTGGCAGGAATCACTCCCACCAGGTGTAAGGGAAGTTTCAACTTGGCCACAGCCTTCAATACACCCAAGACCACGGCCCCTCCGGCCATGTCGTCTTTCATCTGATCCATTTTTTCAGCAGGTTTCAGGCTTATTCCACCACTGTCAAAGGTTATTCCCTTGCCCACCAAGGCCAGGGTGGGTGAAGCCTTGAACCCCTTCCCATATTCCAGGACAATGAGCCTGGGGGGTTCTTGACTGCCGGAGGCCACCCCAAGGATCCCCCCCATGTTCAAAGAGCGGAGTTGATCTTCTTCCAGCACCGTGCAATGGACTCCCTCTGATTTAGCCATAAGCGCAGCCTGCTGAGCCAAATCTCTGGGAGTCAGATGATTGGAAGGCTGGGAGACCAGATCCCTGACCCAATAAACCGCCTCGCAGACCGAAACAGCCTCTTCCACAACCCTTGCCATCCTGCCTCCTGGACGCCCCCCAGGCAGAAGCACCATCTGCCCTGGATCAGTATCCTCGGAAGCCTCCTTCTTGTAACCTTTAAACCTGTACAGTCCCAAAAGCGCTCCCTCCACGGCTGCAGCAGCCATGGCCTCTTTGCCCAACTCCAAGTTGGGCGGATCCTGAAGACTCACCCCGAACTCCTCCACACTCAAGGTTCTGCAGGCCTGGGCCGCCTTGCTCACAGCGGCCCTCCAGTGCTCCAGGGTGAGCTTCTCCGTCTTTCCCAGGCCCACCAGCATGAGCCTGCCTGGTGCAAGGGCTCCCATTGTACGTTGAACCAGTATCTCTCCTGGCTTGCCCTTGAAATCCCCCAAAGCCAAAAGCCTTCTGATCCACCCCTTGGAAGCTCGATCCAGATCCCAGAGAACTCCCTTGTCGGGCCTTGGATTCTCGGCAGTCCCCACCACCAAGACAGGCCCCCTGTAAGATCCTGGGCTTTGCCCCGAAATGCGAATCTTCATCATTGTCATCTCCTTACCCCTTCATCCAAGAGCCCCTCGAAGCGTTCAGCCTGCCTCAGCCCACGTACTTCAGGAGATCACTGTACGTGATGATACCCACCAAGTGCCCCTTCTCGTTCAGCACAGGGAAGCTATTCTTTCGGGTTTCTATCATGAGCTGCAAGACCCTGGTAAGGGGGTGCTCAGGGCTCACATGAAAAGGCGTTCTGGTCATGAAGTCCGAAACAGGCCCTTTCATGAGTTCTTCGTACGCAGGGGTCATGGATGTGGGTTGGAATACGAGGGTCTTTAGAAAATCAAATTTGGTCACAACGCCCACCAGCTTGTCATCCTCCAGCACAGGGAAGCAGTTGTAGTCATACTGCTCAAATAGTTTTCTGAGCTCCCCGGCAGTAGTCTGGGGTGTAACAGTTCTAACCTCATGGGTCATCACATCCTTTACTTTCATGAATACGAACCTGTGCATTCTCGCCTTCTCCTTTTCTTAGAGCCACTCCTCACCCAAAAGGCGCCCCAAAACGCCAATTAAAGCTGAATCCGGATAGCTTGGAATCCCGCACTGTTCAGATTGCAAGAGAATAATGCAGGCCATATTTGGGATCTCTCCATAGAAACTCTCTTGTTTTCAAAGAATGCATATCTCAGGCCTTCCAGAACCGCCTCATTCCCTCTGCCATTTCTCCGAGTTTCCTGTCTACCAAGTAGTTGACCGTACCTTCGGGGAACATGTTGTCAGGCCCCTTTTGCCCTGCCTCAACTCCTGTGAGTATCTGGATGCCTTCATCCACCGTGTTCACAGGAATAACGGAAAACTTCCCCTGGGCCACCGCCTCCACCACATCTTGTCTCAACATCAGATCTCCCACATTGCGCGCCGGTATCATCACTCCCTGCGTGCCGCTCAAGCCTTTTATCCTACACACATCAAAGAATCCCTCTATCTTCTCATTCACCCCTCCTATGGGCTGTATCTCGCCTTTCTGATTTATTGAGCCTGTGACAGCTATGTCCTGCCTGATGGGAAGCCCGCATAGGCTAGAGAGAATAGCATAGAGTTCTGTGGAAGAGGCGCTGTCTCCCTCTACACCGCTATAAGACTGCTCGAAGCATATGCTGGCGCTAATGCTCAGGGGTTTGTCCTGGGCATAGCGGCCCCTTAGATACCCGGCCAGGATCTGGACACCTTTGTTGTGGATGGGACCTCCCAGTTCACTCTCTCTTTCTATGTTTATTACCCCCTCCCTACCCATGGAGGTCTGGGCTGTGATGCGGGAGGGTTTCCCAAAGGATATGTCTCCTATGTCGTACACCGCCAGGCCATTGACCACACCAACCTTCCAGCCCTCGGTATCTATGAGCACAGAGCCTTCTGCGATCATTTCTCTGAGCTTCTCCTCCACCAGATTGAACCTCCAGTGGCGGCTCTCCACTGCATGCTCCACATGAGAGGCCATGACTGTGCGGGCCCCCTCCTTCCTGGCCCAGTAGGCCGACTCTCTTATCACGTCCGCCACCTGGTGGAAGCGTGTACTTATGCGGGTCTTTCGGCCAGCAAGGCGAACACCGTGCTGCACCACGGCTGCCACCGCCTCCTGGTGGAATGCAGGAAGGTTTTCTTTTTGACATATCTTGCGAACAAACTCAGAGTACTTCCGCACGGCTTCTTGGCTGTTCTCCATGACAGTATCGAAGTCGGCTTTTATCTTGAAGACCTTCTTGAAATCCTCGTCCCTGTGAAAGAGGATGTAGTACACCTCTGAGTCACCTATCATGATCACCTTCACATCCGTTTTTATAGGCTCAGGCTTCAAAGAAGCTGCTGCAAAAAACGAGAAAGGATCAAAATTTTGGATCTCCACCTCCCCGTGCTTGATGCTCTTCTTGAGAGCCTGCCAAACCCCCGGCTCCATCAGAGCATCCAGGGCCTGTATGATCAGATATCCCCCATTGGCCTTAACATAAGAGCCTGCCTTTATTTTTGTGAAGTCCGTCCTCCAGACCCCTCCCCTGGGATCAAAGGTGCGTTCTATGCTTCCAAAAAGGTTCCTGTAAGTGGGGTAAGCTTCTATCACCACAGGAGCTCCTTGGGTCTCTGAATTGTCCACCAACAAATTCACCTGAAACACAGAGAAGGGGTCCTGAGATTCTGCAGATTGCCCCAGAAGTATACCTTGGGGAGGCGTTTCGGGCCTGGGCCTGAATAAATCAAGATGTTCCAGGATGTAATTGCGAGCCTCTTCCAGGTATATGGCCGCCTTGGCCCTGTCCAGCTGTTCTCGTATGGGCTCCATCTCTTCTGAAACCAGGGGTCCCACCATCTCCCTATCCAGGTTACCCATCTTTTCTTGGAGCTCCTTCTCCAGGTCCCGTACCCTTAGTATCCTCTCCCCCATCTCCCGCATCAGTTCCTCGTAACGAACCCTCATCTGCTCCAGCTTTTCAGGGGGGAAGCCTCCTGTTTCCGCCAATGCCTCCAGTTGTTCCCAAGGCACAGGCTGACCTTCCACCAAAGGCAGCAGCTCTGTGCGGGAGGCCGCCCCCATGGGAATGACCACCATGTTGAAACCCTCTCCGGCGATCTTGCGCTCAAACTCTTTGTAAATGGACTTCTCCTGAGTGCGAATGCGCTCTAGGATGTTTTTTCTCCTCTCCTGGTACACCTCTGACTCGAAAAGCTTGGGTATCTTTTCTCTCAAGGATTCCAAAAGCTTCTCCATCTGTTTCTTGAACCAAACTCCTTTGCCCGGAGGAAAATCCAGCACTTTCGGGCAGTCGGGATCTTTGAAGTTGTTGACATAACAAAGATCATCTGGCACAGGCCTCTGCTTCTTGAGATCCTCCAGGAGACGTTTCACAGCAGTGCTTCGGCCAGTACCTGTGGCACCGCAAACATAGATGTTATAGCCTTCCCCCTCTATCTCGAGGCCCATTTTCAGGGCCTCAACTCCTCTGAGTTGACCCACGATCTCGCCTGAGGCCTGGACCTCATCAGTGGTGAGAAACCCCATGCATCCTGGGTCACACCTCCATCTCAGGTCTTCTACAGCCACCCTGGGAATGTCTTTGAAGGCTCTAAGCTCCATGATGTCTCTCCTCTCCACGCATCAATGCACCCAACCTGAGCCATCTGCCGGGACTCGGAGACTGCCCCAATGGATCTCACAATGATTAAGCCCGATTCCTCCTAAGGGGCTTTTCCCCGTTTTGAGCCTGAATCGTGGCGCTCTGGCAGAAATCGGGCTGGAGTTCTAAGAAAACACGCCTTTGGGGGGCCATTGCCTCAGCTTGAGGCTAATGCACTGTTTCATCGCCCTGTGAAACGGCCATGAGAAGATCCATCTCATCCACGAAATGTTCCGCAAGCCTGTCCTCCACAAAGATGGGAGCCCCTACTCTCACACATAGGGCAATGCCATCACTGGGGCGGGTGTCCATAAGGATCTCCCTTCCCTTCCTCAGCAGGAGAAGCTTACCGTAGTAGGTATTGTCCACCAAGTCGTGAATGACCAGGTGCTGGATTTCAGCGCCCAGGGTTCTGATCAGGCTCACCATCAGATCGTGACTCAGAGGCCTTCTGGTGGGAATCTTGTTGATGCCCTGGAGAATTGCTGTGCCCTCGAAAACACCCACCTGAATTATTAAAAACCTTCCGGCAGCCTGGTCTTTGAGAAAGACGCTCATGGAGCCGCTGTCCGGAATAAGCCCCACTCGATCCACCTGCACAGAGATCATTGAAGGCCTCCCCCATGCCCTTTTTTTCACAGCCGGGCAGGCTGCAAAGTACCCGTGATCTGCAATGACGATTTATTGGATGATAGAAACTCCATGTCGAAAACCACTGCATTTTGGATCCTGTAATTCACCCCTTCCATCTCTAGCTCTATTTCCAAGTCCTGATCCCCTGGGGAAACCCCGGAGACCCTTCCCTTGAGAATGGCTGTGGCATGCACCTGCATCTGCCCTTCCTGGGAGAGGGATATGTCCATATCCAGGCTCTCCAAGGCAATGCGCCTGCTGCCCAGAATCCACCAGGCAACATCTGCCCTCATCTTGCCTTCCATCCTGCCTTATTCCCATCTGGGGGTGCAAGACCAGTTCTATGCCTGGATTGCCACAAGGTTCATTCCCACGTTGGCAGTATCCTCTAACTCTTCTGCCCCTGAGACTTGAACTGGCCGAGCCCCTGCAGCTTCAAAATCATGCAGGATGGCTCAGGGGCTCTGTTCCACGCTCAGCCCCCTGTCCTTATCCTTCTGATTTCAAAGACCACCGGATTCTGAGCATCGGGACAGGCATGTGTGGCAACATCTGGATCCCTTAGCCAGGGAAAATGAGCGCCATAACGCATGGCGAAGACCTTAGGCAACATGCTGTACATGGCGCTCATGCATATGTTGCCTTTGACGCTCATGCCGTCAAATAGGATCTCGTCCCCCACCTTGTGCCCCGCTGCACAGGTGCCTTTCTGACTTATGACCTTGGCCAAGACCTCGAACTCTCCGCTTTGAAAGCCTTTTTCCTGGCTCATGGCTGACCTCCATGGGTTCCTGGGGTTTTAAATGGCCCAAAACCCATGTACCACATTCCCCGCATGGGCACAAGAGCAGGTGCAGGGCTTCCTTGGAAAAGCCAGGACATGATTTCCAAGAAAGCCAGCGAAGCTTAGGTTTCCAATGTCTTGCGGTGAATCCGAATCTGGCCCCACAGGCTTTGCTCCCACCCACAGGCAGCAGTGGAGGTGTTCTTGGAGTTGAGCTTATTCGCCCTGATCCGGTTTGTTTGTTCTGGCTCAGGGACTTGGAGAGCAAGGCCCTCAAAGAAGCTTTGGGATCCTTGGTGGTTTCTCTTAGAGTTTCCTTCGGGAGCGCACTTCTTCTTTTATTCTCTGTATGTGCCCCCTTCCCAAACCCTTGACCTCACATCCCAGCTCAAAGAACCTTCTTATTCGAAAATCATCCAAGATTCCGAAACAATCCACCACGGCCAGGGGCTTTCCTGCCATGTCTACCACTTCCTCCGGAACCAGGCCCAAATAAGGCTTGTGCCGCACGGCCAATACCAGGGCATCTGCTCCAGAAAGGGTCTTGGCCAGATCCTTCTCCACCCTCAGATCCTTAAGCCTTTCCTGATTCCTAAAAAACCTGGATCTGGAGCCTCCGTCAGCCGGGTAAGAATCCTGTTTTTCCATCTCCCACCAGCGCTGTACATAAGGGTCATGCACCATGACCTCAGCCCCCATCTCCACCAACTTCCTTGCAACCAGCTCCGAGCCGCTGTATCTGGTGTCCCCCACATCCTCCCTGTATGAGGCCCCCAGCAGGGCCACCTTAGATGCGGCCACTATCCTGCCCATATTCCTGAGGGCATCCCTCACCAACCTTGCCACATGCAGAGCACGAGTATCGTTTATGTCTATGGCCAAGGGGGTCATCTTGAAGATCTCGTCCTCAAACCCCATGAGGATATGGTAGGCCCAGACCCCCAGACCACCGTCCTTGGGAAGGCAATAGCCGCCTATGCCCGGGCCTGGGAAGATTATGTTGGAGTGAGTGGGTCTTACCTTTATTGCCTCTACCACCTTTATGAGATCCACCCCATTGCGTTCGGCAAAAAGGCTCCACTCATGCAGAAACGCCAAAATGGTTGCGCGGTATGAGTTCTCCACTATCTTACAGGTCTCGCTTTCTATGGGCCTGTCCAAAACCGTGAGAGGATAGTCCCGGACATTGATGACATTGGAGAGGAACCTTACCACCTTATCCCTGGATTCGGCATTGATACCGCTGCATACACGCCAGAAGTCCCTTATGGAGGCCACATAATGCCGCCCAGGCATGACCCGCTCGAAGGAGTGGGCCAAAACAGGCTCCTGCCCCCCCAAGCCTCTTTCCTCAAAGGCTTTTTTCAAGATTGGGTACGCCACGTATTCCGTGGTACCAGGAGGAACCGTGGTCTCTATGAGCACCAAGCAATGGGGCTGGATCCTCTCGCCTACGATCCTGAGGCTTTCTTCCAGGGCCTTTATGTCCGCGTAGCCCTTTCGCACATCCCCCAGTGTCTCCTTGTGATAATCGCATTGCACATCCACCACCACCACGTCTGCCAGACAAAGGGCATCATAAGCAAAGGTGGCTGTTAGGGTCTTCTTTTCCTTCACGCAACGGCTGAGGAGCCTCGGAACTTCCTGGTCCTCTGCGGAGATAGGTGGTAGGCCCCTGTTGAGGTACTCGATCTTCCAGTACGAACGTGTGGAGGGCCTTTGCATTGCTATGACAAAATAAAGAGGTTTGCCCGTGGAAGGATCCACGGAGTCAGCCACCACCCCCGCCATGACAGCCCCCACAAAGCCCACCCCCATGACCACCACCACCTCACGACCCAAAAGCCTTTGTTCAGCTACCAGAAGCTCCAAACGCTTGAGCTCTGCAGCTGCCTTTTCCTTGTCGGGAAGGGGAAACACCTCTCCCTCTGGTGAAACCGAAACTGGGGCTGATCCAAGTTCGACCTGGGCTCCCAAATCATTGCTCATTACACACCCCTCTCCCCCTGCCTTTTCCATCCATCCAGTTCCCCGGGAAAATCAAATCATTGGCATGGATCAGGTCATCCCGGGCTGCATGCTCTACTCAACCGAGCTCCTTTATTCAGGAACAATCCCATCCTGGGATCCTACTGCCCAGGCTTCCCCCTCAGGGCTTGCAGGTCTGCCTCCACCATCATTTGGACCAGCTCCTGGAACCCCACCTGGGGTTCCCAACCCAGAAGGCGCCTGGCTCTATGAGAGTCTCCCCTCAGTTCAAATATCTCGGCTGGTCTGTAAAGAGCCTCGTCCACAACCACATGCTCTCTCCAATCCAGGTCCAGATGGGAAAAGCAAATCTGCACCAGTTCCCTCACCGAGTGGGTCTCGCCGGTTGCTATGACATAGTCCGAGGGTTCTTCATGCTGTAGCATCAGCCACATGGCCTTGACATAGTCCCCGGCATAACCCCAGTCTCTGCGGGCATCCAGATTACCAAGCCGCAGTTCTTTGGCCAATCCCAGCTTTATGCGGGCAGCAGTGCGAGTCACCTTTCTTGTCACAAACTCCAGTCCCCTCCTGGGTGATTCATGGTTGAAGAGAATGCCGCTCAAGGCAAAGAGCCCGTAAGCCTCCCGGTAGTTCCGAGTCAAGTGGAATCCAGCCACCTTGGATATTCCGTATGGGGAACGGGGGTTAAAGGGGGTCTTCTCGTTCTGAGGCGACTCGAGGGCGTTGCCGAACATCTCGCTGGAGCCTGCGAAGTAAAACCTGCAGCCAGGGGCCGCATCTTTGAGGGCTGCCAGCACGAAGTGGGTGCCGTTGATGTTGGTGTTTATGGTGGAAAACTCATCTTCAAAGGAGTAGCTCACAAAGCTTTGTGCCGAAAGATGGTAACACTCGTCGGGCTGTATGCGCTCTATGACCTTGAAGATACTGGCATAACTCTCCAGAGAACCAGCATGTATATGAACCCTGTCCAAGAGGTGGCGGATCCTCCAAAGCCTTTGCTCCGGATCCTCTATGGCCACCCTCCTGACTATGCCGTGTACCTCGTAGCCTTGAGCAAGAAGAAACTCCGCCAGATAGGAGCCGTCCTGTCCTGTAATGCCTGTTATCAAAGCCCTTTTCAAGGTTTAGCTCGCCGGGCCGGCCCTCCTTTGAAATCCTGGGCAGTCACACATGCCTCAAGCCCACTTTTGATTTTCCGTGAGGACTTGGGCCATCTGGAGCCTGCCCAGATCATTGTCTTTGCGCTTTGGCCCGCATTTCCTGGCGCAGCTTCCCAATGTAGCGCTGCCCGAAGACCACCATAGTTCCCACCAAGATGGACAATACACCGGCCATAAGCACGTTTGTGCTGGTCTTGGGTTTGTGTTTTCTTACTGGAGGTACAGCCCAGTCTATCACCTGGAAGGCCACATCCTCTTTGGATTCTTCGATACGGGCCAGCTCATATTGTTGGGTCAGAAGCTCCAGGACCTTCTCGTGGAAAAGCACGTCCCTTTTGAGCCTTCCATACGTGAGGCCCAGCTCAGGGGCCGCTGCCAAGGAAAGCTTGCTTCCACCTTCCTTGGAATGGTTGGCCTCCAGACGCTCCAGCTGTTTTCTGAGTTCGCTCAGCTGAGACTCCAAGAGCTGCACCTTGGGATTTAAAGCAGTGGCATAGGTTCTTACCACATCCAGCTCTACTTCCTTGGCTGCAACCATGCCCTTTAGTTCTGCAAGCCCCCTTATGGCAGCCTCGGCCTGCTCGTTCATGGCCACAAAACGCTTCTCCTGCTGGAAATCCTTGAATCGTTCCTCAGCCTCGGACAACTCCCTCTTGGTCTTGGAGACCTGGGCTTCCAAAAAGAGCCTTTTTTTCTTGGCCACACTCAAAGCATTGGCATTTATGAAGCTCTCCAGCTCCATGATGTGGGCATTGGCGATCTCTGAGGCCAAAGTGGGATCTTTCCATTCCACTGTTATGTTCACAAGCCCTGTTCTTCTCTCCTCATTTACCCTGGTGATCCCCTTTAAGGCCTTGACACCATCTTCCAAGTTGGGCTGCTTTGAGGGATCCTTCCACTGATTCTTGAGCGTATCCCATTGCTCCTCGAAAAAGATCCTCATCAGATCCAGCCTGGAGATTACCTTTTCCTTCAAGGTTCGGCTCTCCAGTATGGCCACCAAGGTCTGCGATGGAGTCGCCTTTCCTCCGGGCAAGGAAAGCCCCATGCCCCCCAGCATGGCAATATAAGAAGAAAATCCCCCCTCTCTGGATTCCATGGGGATGAGAGAAGCCCTGGCCTGATATATCTTGGAAAACACGAAAAGACTCAGAATCCCGGTGGAGATGGTAGCAACCAGAAAAAGGCAAAGCAGAAACCTGCGTCGGCTCCAAAGCACCAGCCACAACTCTAGGAGGTCCAGGCTTTCCTCCTCGGCCCAGGATGATTCCCCAGCTCTATAGGGGCATGGGGCCTGCTGAAGCCCCACCCCTGGAAAAGCTGCCCCCTTTTGTTCTGTCTGCAAATCCTCTTCCTTCATGGACTCCATCCCAACCTGGGTAAAAAAATTCCCCGATTACCGGCTCACCCGCACCACCTTCTTTCCAGAGCCCCAAGAGCACTTTCCCCTGGCCTTGGGGTCTCATCGGGATCCGTGGTGCGCAGGTGCGCCATGGTGTGCCGGAGCGCCATGATGTGCTGGAGTGCCGTGATGTATGGGACTTCCACCAGGGCCAGCCCCGGCCCCCACAACAGTGCCCGCTGCAGTGGCTGCTGCTGCCGCAACTCCTCCCACGGCCAAGGCAGCACTGCCCACCACAGTTGCCGCCACAGCACCCACGGTCACCTCCGAGGAATTGAGAGCCGCCGCCACAGCCGCGGGTGTGCCCACCAGAGCCCCTCCTCCCAATTCCTGAGGTATGGGCACAGCCACCATGTTCTCGGGAATGGAGGCAGGCACCTGGTTCGAAAAGGTTATGCCTGGATGGGTCTTTATGGCTGCCAGTTGGCCAGCCGTAACATGGATTTGCTTTCCCGAAGGAAGTGTCACAGGAACCGCTTCCGAAGCCCACAGAGGTGGAAGCAGGAAACTTGAGAGAAACAGGACCCCTACCGCCAAAAACAGAGATCTCATGAGCCACCTCCTTGCTGTTCTAACCCTGCCCTTGAAGGGCTTTGGGTTCAATAGGGTTTTTACCATCAAAACACGCCAAAATAAAGCCCAGGCCATCTATTTTTTCATGTCCTCCAGGTGTTCTGCCATGTGGGTCGGAAGCAGATCTTCCAGAAACTCGTACAACATGTTGAAGCGAGCCACACTCTGGCCCACATCCCTGGTCCAGGGGGAGAAGGCGTAGCTGTGTTTCACTGGGGTCTCTTCCCTGGTGAACATGGCCATGGGAATGGATATGAAGATCCCCTTGTCCTGGTATCCCTTGTTGAAGGGATCGCTGAAGCCAGAGGTGTCCGTGTATGTGTACCAGAATCCAAAGGAAGCTCCGGTGTCCCAGTGGCGTGCCACCTCTAGCCTGGCCCCAGGATCGCCCGCCAGGAAGCGCCCAACTCTCAGTTTGGCTGCCAGGCCCAGGTCTGGCTGGAGGTAGTTGAGGGATCCAAGCAGGGTGTAAGCATGGAAATCCATCAGGCCCAGCTGGCTTTCAGGATCTCGTTTGACGACCCAGTCTCCCATCATACCCACACTCCATCTCCCATCCCCCAGTACATGGAGAAACTCCCCGCTCAGCCCCGCGTACTGGGTCTCTAGATAGCCTGCGGTCATGCGGCCGAAGCTGCCCCCTCCAAGATTCCAGACCTGATCCCATAAAAGGGAATTGAACCTGGGATCGCTTCTTTTCTTGTATAGTACCATATCCGATCGCACAGGATTTTCACCCAAAGGCGCTATGGCGCTCTTTATGTTGTTGTAAAAGGGGTAATTGAACCAGGCATAGAAGTCAGAGCCCTCCCACAGGGAGGCTGCTCCCCAGGCATCCACCCCAGCCCTGGCCCTGAAAAAGCCCGAGGGATCATCCAGCCAAGTCTCCAGGGCGGGCTTTACACCATAGTCCAAGATCTCTGGATTTAGGCCCATGCGCTCCAGGGTGCTGGAGCTTGAATTGGAGGATGGAAGCACCCTGTCATTGGGCCCGGCCTTTTTTATTTCCACCATGCGGCGGAACTCCTCTTTGTTGTATTTGCCGGCCAGAAACCCCATGAAGTCCATGGCCTGGAAATCAATCTTCACCATGGGCACACTTCTTCTTAAGGCCACCACCTGTATCTTGGGCACATCCAGAGGCGCCAGAGCCGCTGCGGTCCTCATAACCCTTCCCATGGCCTGAGCCTCTGAAAGGAACCTGGGATTTTCATATTGGATCCTTACCTGGTTTTCTCTCACCGAGACGGCCACGTGAGCAAAGCCCTGTTCCCGAAGCGCCTGATCCAGACGATTTTCCACCTCCCGGGGATCCCTCTGCCCCAATGGTCTTCTGTCCACTGGCGAAGTGTAAGGCTCGTCTGGCTTTGGCGGAAGGAGCCTCTTGCCCAGGGTGAAATCAGTGCTTACACTCAGGCCAAAGGTGTCTCCTCTTTGGAAAGATGCCTCCACCGATAGCCAGCTAACAGGCCTAAAACGCATGCCCAGGTTGAGCCTCTTGGGGTCAAATCTCCAAAGGGATGGGCTATAAAAACCCACTTTAGGAAAGTCCGGCTGATTCTTGACACCTCCGCTTAGCCTGTCTTTTGTATAATCTATGGGATTATACTCTGCCACCAAAGAGAGCCTGTCCTTCCAGAGCTTGAGTTCCAACCCGCCGAAGGGCCCCTTTATGCGGCCAAAGCCGTAGCCCAGGGTGAAATCCAGGGGATAAATCTGACGGCTCATGACCAGATACTGGGTGGAGAAGGTCACGTTGTCGCCAAAAAGGTCATTGGCCCCAACGGCTATGGCAGGAAGCAGTCGAGATTCGGCCAGGATCTGGTATTTGGCGTCGAACTCCCTGATCTTGGTGTTCCCGTAACCTTCCCAGCCTGGATCTGTTATGGGCATGTTTAGGACCTCTGTGACCCTCCCGTTTATCTCCAAGCCTGGGAGGAAACCAAGTCCAAAGTAGTAGGTCCTAAACGGATCCACATTGGAGGCCCCAATGCGCATCTTACCGTCTTCCAGAATGCGAGCCGTGGGTATCTCCATGAGGCCGGTTATCCCTGTGTTGGAGGCAGACACAAATGGTCTATCCTGGGCCTCCACAGCCCCCCCAGCTTCAAGCCCGAGAAACACAGTAACCGAAAATAATACCAGCCATCTTTTCCCGTGCATGGGGCGCCAGCCTCTTGAGGCCTCATTGCCTTCACAGAAGGGTCACCAGCACCCCTGCGGCCACACCTATCTGGTAAAGCACGGTGGTGACATCCTTCAGGCCTTTTAGGAAAGGAACCCTCTCCAGATCCTCAGGCACAACTATGGTGTCCCCTGGATCCAGGTACCTGGCCTGGAAGTCGTTCACCTGGAAGCGATAAGCCTCGGCGTTCCAGGTCACCAGGCTCGAGAGCCTGGAGGGGACAACAGCCCTGCCGTCCACCTTGAGCACGTATATCTCGCTGGTGTCGGCCTGGGGAGTGGGCCCTCCGGCCATCTGCAGGTAATGTCCCACGGTTTTCCCCGGCTCGTATAGGAAGGCCGAGGGGTTGTACACAGCCCCCATGACATTTACCACATCCGTACGCTCCGGCACATGGATCATGTCCCCATCCTCCATCTCCACGTCCGAGGCTGTTCCCTCCAGGGCCCTTGGGTGGGAGACCTGAAGCACCAACCTGCCCGTCGGCTTGACCTGCCTGAGTCGGGCCAGCAGCTCCATGCGCCTCCTGGCGGCCTGGGCCTCCATCTCGGCCTCTTCTTTACTGGTGACCCCGGCGGCCTTGCTCAAATTTATGGAGGCCACCTGTGCCTCCAGGCGGGAGAGGATCTCCTCCAGACGTTTCTGTTGAAGGGCCTGAATGGATCTTCTGGCGAAAAATACACCCTTGAGATAGGCTTTGTCGGTGAAGCCTCCTGCTCTGTTCAAAACAGAGCTCAGTTTCTCGCCCTTTTTCACCGCATAGGCACCCGGATGCATGACCTCTCCGGTGAGCTGCACAATTCTGTACAGCTGCCAGTCGGGCACCGTGCGCACGAACAAATAGTCGTTCTCCTCCAGGGTCAAATCCTTGTCCTTCTCTTGCTTCAAGGCTGCTGTCAGGTCTAAGGTGAGCCTCTCTGTCACAGGGCCTTTTGGGGTTATCTTCACCCTGGTCAGCTCCCCCACTGCCGAGGCCTCGGGTCTTAGTCCTCCGGCCATCTTGATCAGGTCCGAGACAGTCATCTTCTCCCTCATACGGTATTCGCCGCTTCGCCAGACCGCACCGGTGACCCGCACAGTAGGCCGGATGTTGAACTCTTCTTTACTGAAGACATAGATGGTGTCCTGGGGATGCAAGAGGAGGTCCTGCTCAGGATCTCTTTGCAAGGCCTTCCCCAGATCAAAGGAGCGCAGCTCCTCGTGATAATCAGGGGGCACCAGTCGCCTCACCAGCCCAAAGTCGAATATGGCCTCTGGCATGAGATCCTCAGGCCGCCCCAGGATATCGCTAACCCTTATTCCCTCTCTCCAGGCATATACCCCCGGCCTCATGACATGGCCTGCCAAACGCACCTCGTTTATGATGGAGGGGTTTATGGCAAAGACCTGCACTATGTCTCCGTCCTGAAGCTGTATGTCCTTTTCCCCCACCAGATCAGCCAAGGCAGTGTCCAGAACCATCCTTGCCCTTCCCTGGTACACCCTTTCCACCTGAACCCTGTGGACGTATGCCGTAGCAGTAGGGCCGCCGGCCATGGCCAAGACCTCGCTCAGGCGCCTCTCCCCCTTGAGCTCGTAGATGGCCGGCTGCTTGACCGAACCCGCAACGGCCACCAGAGGCCCCACATAGGGAATGAAAACCGTGTCTCCGTCCTGAAGCAGCCTGTCCTGACTCTTGTCTCCCTTGAGCAGGAAGTCATACAGGTCCATCCTGGCCAGGGTCTGACCGTTTCTGAGGAGCCTCACATCCCTCATGCTCCCGGTCTTGGAAGGACCCTGAGCCGCAAAAAGAGCGTTCATGATGGTGCTCATGTTTGTAAGCTCGTAAGTGCCTGGAACCCTGGCATTGCCCACCACAAAGATCCTTATTCCCCTGAGCTGGCCCAAGCCCACGCTCAAAGAGTAGCCCGAGTAGTACTTCTGGATCTCCTTGTCCAGGTGAGCCTTGAGACTGCCATAAGGAACACCCGCCACGGGTATATCCCCCACCGTGGGCAGGTGAATCTTGCCTTCCCTGTCCACCTTGAGGATGTAATCCCCCTGGATCTTTCCCCAGACCCTTACCTGTATCTCGTCCCCAGGACCGATCCTGTAAGAGGGCTCGGGCACCCTCGCATCCACCGGAAGAGAGGGCGTCACCTGGGCCCTGGCAAACATGGCGTATCCAAACTGGGTGAGCTTTCGGTCTATATGAGGTGGAAGCTTGCCTTGCACATATTGTTCGAAGGCAGAAGTCTCTTCTGTGGGCATAGAGGCCCATCTCTGAGCCGAGGCCGGAAGCTCCCGGCCTCCAAAGGTGTCAGGCTTTTCACTGAATGAGCCCTCTGCTGCCCTAGACTCCGCGTTGGCAGCCTCTGTCGCCCGATCGGGTGGGGGACTCACACCAAGGGGAGCCTGGGGCCCCTTTAGGGGTTCCAAGCCAGAGCCTTCTCCAGGCAGGGCCTGCCTAACCCTCATCTCCCTGGCCTTCTCCAGAATCTCCGCAGGGATCTCCTGCCCTGGAGCTTGAGCCTGGGGGCTATTGCTTGGGGCCGTGACCCCAAGGCCTTGGCTGCTTGAGGCACCAGAGGGTAATGCACGGCCTCCACCCGGACCTTGAAAGGGAATCTCCACGGCCTGAAAAGCCACGGAGCTTCCACCTAAGGCAAAGATGCTGAAAAACACGATGTGAAAAAACCCAGACAACACTTTTGGCTTCCTCAAAAGCTTCATGGAAGCACCCCTGATCCCTCTAAATTTGGCAGGAACCCTCTCCAAAGGATCCCCCTTATGCTGACTCCCCAAGCCGTGTCCCCCTTTTGCAACCATCACAGCCAACCAGCAGACGACTCATCCCTGTCCTCTTGGTCTTCTTAGCACTTTCTCAAGGGGCAGCAGATGCAGCTATCAAGGTCGCCTCCTGGTTGTCCTCCTGAACCGCATAGACCAATACTCCTACAACCTCCAAATAAGGTGCTGCAGGAACAGGTGTAACCCCCGATGCCCAAAGATTGAGCGTGCCTTTTAGGGTCTTGTTGACCTTGACCACACCCGAATTGCTGGCCAAGACGTCGTCAACCCAAAAACCACCCACTTGCCAAAGGGGCTCGAAACATCCTATCCAGTTGCACCTGTCCCAGGTGGCATTGAACATGTAAGGACCTGTTACTCCTGCCCGATGCATCCTGGTTATGAAGGTGACAAAATAGGATTGGCCCAAGGTCCCAAGATAGGTGCCTGTGGAATTGGTGATGGTGGCCGGAAGCTTTGGAACACTTTTCAGGTTGACGGCTATCTTGAGCTTGTCCGGATTTCTTGTTGTAGTGAGCTTGACCGTGCCCGTTATATTGGCCAGCTGTACAGCAGCCCCCCCGTAAATATCCTGAGCCCATGAGGTACTTCCTGGGGTGTTTGTGGCCGCCCAAGTAGCCCAACCAGCCACATTGTTGTATGAGACGTTGAAGGTTATGCTTTCTGCCAGGGCCTGTGTGGAGGCCAACAAAACCGTTCCCAGAACCATTGCCCAAGTCAATCTCTTTGCCCTCTTTTTCATCTCCACGCCTCCTTCCTTCGAGATTCCCTCCCTAGTACAAGGGAGCCAAAAGCCAGATCAGAAATCGGACCCCAAGCCTTGGCCATGGGCCCTCTGTCAGAGGGCTTCTTGAATCAAGGTAGCCACCTTCTCCTGCAGATCAGGGCTAAGATAAGGGTGCATGGGAAGACTCAGGATCCTTTGGGCAGTTTCCTCGCTCACGGGAAAATCCCCCTCCTTGTAACCCATATGGGCAAACACAGGCTGCAGATGAAGGGGCTTTGGGTAATAGACCATGGTGGGTATACCCTCTTCCTTTAGCCTTCCCCTGAGCCTTTCTCTTTGCGCATGGTCCTGGGCCAGGATGCAGAACTGAGCCCATGCGCTTTTGCATTGCTGGGGTATGCTGGGAACCCTTATTCCAGCACATCCTGCCAGAAGAGCCGAGTATCGCGTTGCCACCTCCTGGCGAAGCGCCAATTCCTCTTGGAATATCTCCAGCTTTGCAAGCAGCACAGCCGCCTGAATAGTGTCCAGCCTTCCGTTTAAGCCCACCCGCACATGTTCGTACCTGTGCCTGCCGGCCCCATGAACCCTTATGGAGCGAAGCAAAGAGGCAATCTCATCATGTTTTGTGAAACACATGCCTCCATCCCCGTACGCCCCCAGAGGTTTAGCAGGAAAGAAAGATGTGGCCCCGCAATGGGCCAGCCCCCCGGCCCTGCGGCCTCCCCTCTCACCACCTAAAGATTGTGCGGCATCCTCGATCACCCAAAGCTGCCTGGGTGTTGCCACAGAGCAGATGGCATCGTAGTCTGCGGGCAAACCAAAAAGATCCACGGCTATGACACAGCAGGCCCTTGATATCTTGCCAACCTTTTCCCTGGGAAGGGGATGGATACCGGAGTCCTTTCTTTCCAAGGCCTCCACGGCCCTGGCCAAATGCTCTGGAGCCAGGTTGAAGGTATCGGGATCTATGTCCACGAAGACCGGCGTGGCCCCCACCAGCATCACTGCTTCCGCAGTGGCTGCAAAGGTAAAGGGGGTGGTCAATACCCCGTCGCCTGGGCCCACACCCAAGGCCATGAGAAGCATCACCAGAGCATCGGTGCCTGAAGAGCAGGCCACCGCATGCTTTACCCCCACGAAGCAGGCCAACTTCTCCTCAAGCTCTGCCACCTCAGGCCCCATCACGTATTGGCCGTGCTCCAGGACCCTCTGTATCCTCTGAAGGAGCAGGTCCTTGATGAGTCTTTGCTGCGCAGCCAGATCAACGAAGGGGATCATGCCTTGGCCTTTCCCACTGCCTACATGCCCCATCTCCAACCTCACTGGAAAAGCTCCAGCATTCTTTTGGTGCTCGAGGATTTGGGACCTTCCAATTGGGGCACCTGGCTGAAACCATTGAACTTCAAAGAGGCTCGCACCCTTCTAAGAAGCTCTCCCCGGGGGATATCCCCCCCGTTATCTCTTAGATGTCTGCAAAGATAGTATGTGAAAGCGCCGTTGAAAGCGCCGCCTATGAAGGCGTCGGCCGAGGTTTGGTTCTCCCTACATCCGGCAAAAAGCACATGGCCCATGGGATTTGCACCTCTGAGGAGTCTTCTCACGGGCAGCTCCTCATCCACCCTAGCCTGTATGTCTGCAGGAGGCTCCAGAAACCTCGGGCGCATGGCCATTTCCATGGGCAAAAGGTTCAGGGCCGCAGCCTCCCTGGTGCCGGTCCCTGAGTGGCAGCAGTCCAGGATCACCTCCAGGAGAGCTCCCTGGGGCAGCTTCACAAAGATCTCCTTCAAGTCATCGTCTGAGATGTAGTTACCCTCCCAGTTCATGTCATGGGGACAGATCACCTCGTCCATGTGGTCGCAAAGCTCGTCTCCGTCTCGGTCCCTGACCTGGGAGCCGTGGCCTGAAAAATGAAACAGAACCCTGTCCGCTGGGCCAGTATCCTTATACAAGCCATTCCAGCCTCTCCAGGATGGCCTCCAGGGTGGCGCGCTCATCCACCACAAGGCGCACCTGCTCGGCCTTGAAGCCAAAATACTTGAGGAGCACGTCCCTCATATTGGTCATATCATTGACGCACCCCTTCAGATCACACCCAGGCAAACAATACTTGTTAACTCCAACCAGGAGGGCTTTTGGGGCCATTGTCTCCCCCTTTCACCCAGCTCCCTTCATTCCCTGCTGTACACGTGGGAAAGAGCCGAAAACTCCCGCACCACTTCCAGACGGTCCTGCTCCAGGAATCTCTCTATGGCTTTCCTGGCAACACACCTGGAGTAGCGAGCCCAGCAGTTCTCTTTTTCACAGAAACTATGTTTGGCACCCTCTTCCCCCTTCATCCTGTGATGAGAACACACAAAGCAAGAACGCAAGAGCATACCCACCTCCTGAGGCTGCCTGCACAGAAGGCCTCTTGGGTCCCCATGGAAAGGATCTTGCCGTGGCAGAGCACCATTTCCTGACCCAAGGCCTCCGGATCACGGAGCCCTTTCTATCAAAGATTCGTGAAGATGAACCCTGGCTTGAAACCCTAACACGGCCAGGAGGATCTCAACCCTTCCCTGATCGTCCAGATCCCGCTCGAAGATTCCCAACAGGTCCTTGAAAGGGCCTGAAACTATCCTGACCCTGTCTTTGGGTCGCAGCCGCCTTCCCACCCTTACAAGCCCATGGGAGTCCATCTGGCTTCTGATGGTGCTGATCACCTCATCCGGCACCGATGTAGGCTCCCCCTGGGTGCCCAACACCCGCCTGACTCCTCTGGTCCAAACAACCTGCGGATACTCATCGGGATAATGGAAACGGGCAAAAAGGTAGGAGGGGAAAAGAGGTCTTATGGCCTCCTTGGCCTTGAACCTCCTGAAACGCACCACCCGGATCTTGGGAAAAAACAACTCCAGACCTTTCTCGGCCAGGTGAACCAGGGCCCTTTCTTCTTCTTTGGGATTGGTTTGAACAACGAACCATCTGGGTGTGCATTCCCCCGAAGAAGTAATGCTGGCTCCTTCCATCACGGATCGACTCATAGGACCTCCTTAGCACCCCTTAAGGCCCAAGTCCGTCGCACCGGGTTTTGGGACAATATGGGTTTAAGATATATACACCGTCACCTTTCACTTGTCAAGCTCATCAAACTCTACCCCGTCTGTACATGAATCCCGAGGAACTCTTGTCCTGCTTGACTTCTTGTGCCTTTCTGTTTCACAATGCGGATCAAAGAACTGCTTTGATTTCTTTCCTAAGGGAAATTTTTTTGCAGATCCAGGAGCTCAGGTGTCTTCTCTCCAGAGACCGCAGACAGACCTTCCTCAGGTATATACTGTAAGCAGGCTTACTCAGGAAATCAGGGATTTGCTGGAAGGAAGGTTTCCTTCCATATGGGTGGAAGGGGAGATCTCCAACTTCCACCTACATTCCTCAGGCCACATGTATTTTATCTTAAAGGATGAACGTTCCCAGATCAGGGCCGTCATGTTCAGAGGCCAGGCCAAGGAGTTGAGTTTCAGGCCTGAAGACGGAATGCACGTACTTTGCCTTGGAAGAATAGGGGTTTACGAGACCAGAGGGGAATACCAGCTTTACCTTGACTTCCTGGAGCCCAGAGGCGTTGGGGCCATGCTCCTGGCCGTGGAGCAGCTCAAGGCAAGGCTGGCCCTGGAGGGTTTGTTTGATCCTTCCCGCAAGAGACCCCTGCCTTTCCTGCCCAGATGCGTAGGAATAGTCACATCTCCCACCGGTGCAGTCATAAGGGACATGCTGCAGATTTTAGGTAGGCGTTTCCCCAATTTACATGTTTTGGTTAGGCCTGCCAGAGTCCAGGGTGAAGGGGCGGCCCAGGAGATCTCCCAAGGCATAAGGGACCTGAATGAGTGGCCAGGAGTAGACCTCATAGTGGTGGCCAGGGGAGGTGGCTCCCTGGAGGACCTTTGGGCCTTCAACCAGGAAGAGCTAGCCCGCACCATAGCCTCCTCCAGGATTCCTGTGGTCAGCGCAGTGGGACACGAGGTGGATTACACCATAGCCGATTTGGTCGCTGACCTCAGGGCTCCCACACCTTCGGCCGCAGCCGAGTTGATAGTTCCTGTTCATGCCCAACTTCACAGAAATCTGAGCGACTTGGCAGCACAGTTGGTCTCGGCCACGAGAAAACAAATAAAAAAGCTAAGGGAGGAACTGAGGGGATTGGTGAGCAGGCCGCCCCAATTGAGACACCGTCTTGCCCAAGAAAGAATAGGCCTGGACGAGCTTCACCAGAGACTCCAGAATTCCATGGGGCAGATCCTGGAAAGAGCCAGACTGGAAAGGCAGCACCTGCTTCAAAGCCTTTCTCATCTGGATCCCAGGGCCAGTATACCTGCAATGAGAGCAGAGCTAGCGGCTCTGGCCCAAAGACTAGGCTCCTCTTTCAAGTTCAGTCTCCAGGAAGGCCGGGCAGCTTTGGAAAGGGAAAAAGGCCTCCTTTATTCCTTAAGCCCGGCTCAGGTCCTGGCCAGAGGTTACAGCATCGTGAGGCTTCTGCCCCAGCAGAAGGTGGTGATGGATTCCTCTGCCCTGAAACAGGGAGACCTGCTCAGAATCACCTTCCATAAAGGGGAAAGTACCTGCAGGGTGGAGAAATAAATGGGTGCAAGGCCCCATGAAGAGCACAATGTCTGAAGCCTGGTGCTCTGAATTGCCCATGGCCATAAAAACCCTTAGAGATGTACGGCGGTCTTGACAGCCAAGCATGGTTTGGACATCATGGGACGCGTGGAGCAGCCCTGGGACACAAAGCCCCGAGAAGCTCTTGGATGAGTTGAGGAGGCTCAACGAGTATCTTTGGAGGGCAGGATCCAGAGAAGATGAGAGGTGCATTGTGTTTGTTGTGGATCATATTTATTGCCACAAGCCTTTCCTGCAGCAATCCGGGGATGTGGGGTTGGAAGCCCTCTGCCCTTCCCACAGCCCAAGAGGAAACAGCTGACAACAAAGTCGAGGCCCCTTCTCCTCAAGATTTTTCTTTCAACACAGAGCCAGTTCAGGTGGCTTCCCTCAAACCGGAGGATTTGGGAGGTAAAACCGCCTCGGAGGCTCTTCAGGCGGACTGGATCGTGGTGATCAAGAGCCAGAGGCTCATGCGCCTGCTGAGAGGCGGTGAGGTCATAAGGCAGTACGAGATTTCCCTTGGGAAAAATCCTAATGGGCCCAAGATGCGCCAGGGTGACAACAGAACCCCTGAGGGGCTCTACATCATATCCGGTCGAAATCCCAAGAGCGCCTACCACCTGGCCCTAAAGATATCCTACCCCGACCCCATAGATCTCATAAACGCTCACTCCATGGGTGCTAAGCCCGGTGGAAACGTGATGATTCATGGACTTCCCAATGGGGTAAAGAACAAGTACCGTATGGAGAAGGATTGGACCAATGGCTGTATCGCGGTCTCCAATGAGGAGATCGAGGAGATTTGGAACCTGGTCCCAGACGGAACCCCCATAGAAATTCTGCCCTGAAGTCTCCCGGTGTTTCCAGGGGCAGCTCAAAGAATTCCAGGCCCCATGGCCTGCTGGAAGAATCCTTCATGTATGGGGCTATCATCTTTGATTTGGACGGCACACTTCTGGACACCCTCCAGGATCTGGCCAATGCCATGAACCGTGTCCTGGAGAATTGGGGGCTTCCCATCCACGCCGTGGAAGAATACAGGCTTTTTGTGGGAGACGGGGTAGAAAACCTGGTAAGACGGGCTCTTCCCGAAAACATGCGGGATCCCCTTACCTTGTCCAGAGGGGTGGCCGCCATGCGAAAGCAGTATTCCAGGAGTTGGGCATCGTGCACAAGAGCGTACCCAGGGGTGGCAGATCTGCTGGATGGGCTTTGCGCCAAGTCGATTCCCATGGCTATTCTTTCCAACAAGCCTGACGACTTCACCAAGCAGATGGTGAAAACCATGCTGGGGTCATGGAAGTTTTACCCTGTGCTTGGGGAGAGGCCCCTGGTCCCCAGAAAGCCTGATCCTACAGGTGCCCTTGAGATAGCCACCATTTTGCGAATAGAGCCTGAGAGATTTCTGTACCTGGGAGATACTGACACAGACATGAAAACAGCAGTGGCCGCAGGGATGTACCCTGTGGGAGCTCTCTGGGGGTTCAGAAGCGCCCAGGAGCTTCTCATGGCAGGAGCCAGGAGGCTTGTGAGCAAGCCCCAGGAACTCCTGGAGTTTTTTTGATGGAGCTTTCTCTTTTTTTTAAAGGCGTCTTGGTGGGATTTTTTCTGGCTGTCCCCATAGGCCCCATAAACGTGCTGTGCATGAGAAGGACCCTGGCTTACGGAAGATTTTCTGGTATTGCTTCGGGGGCAGGGGCTGCTTTGGCCGACGCTTTTTATGGAGGGATAGCCGCCTTTGGAGTGCACTTTGTCTCTGAGACCCTGGTGGGCCATCAGATGTGGCTGCGACTGGTGGGGGGAGCTCTTCTGTGCTATCTGGGGTACCGCACCTTCATGGCCAAGCCGCAAATTACAGAGCCCGACAGCGGTGCAGCCGGCCTTCTGGGCCATGCGGTTTCCACCTTTCTGCTGACACTGACCAACCCCATGACCATTGTTTCCTTTGCAGCCGTTTTCGCAGCCATGGATTTGGGAAGGGCCCAGGCTGGACTCTTGGGCCCCTCTTTGCTTGTGGCAGGGGTCTTCTGGGGTTCCATGGCCTGGTGGATTGTCCTGGCTGTTATCGTGGGATTCATGAGAGGGCATATGGGGTTGGTGGGTTTAAGATGGGCCAACAGAACATCTGGACTCATCATCGCAGGCTTCGGGCTGGCCACCATGTTGAGTTTCAAGCTCTAAGGAGAAGACTCTTGGATGAGCTCTTGGAAGCTCTGAGGCTTCGCCTCCAGGAGAACTCGGATCTGGAAGCAGCAGGGGCTTTGCTCTATTGGGATCAGTGCACATACATGCCCCGGGGAGGGGCCAAGGCCAGGGCCAGACAAACGGCCACCGTAGCTAGGCTGGCTCACAAGAGGTGGGTGGATCCAGGCCTGGGAGAACTCCTGGAGAAGCTCAAGCCCATGGAGGAAAGGCTTCCTTATGAATCCCTGGAGGCCAGTCTCATTAGGGTGGCCAGCAGAGACCATAAGAGGGCTCTGAGAATTCCCCCTGAGTTCATGGAGACCTTCAACAGCCACGTATCCCAATGTTATCAGGCCTGGAGGACAGCCAAGTGGGCCAATGACTTCTCCATGGTCAGACCATATCTGGAGCGCACCGTGGATTTGAGCCACAGGATGGCCGATTTCTTCTCGGGCTGGGAGCATCCAGCGGATCCCCTCATTGACCTGGCTGATCCAGGGGAAACAGTATGCCGATGGAGGCCTATGTTCTCCAAGTTGAGGGATGAACTGGTAAATCTCTTGATGGAGATCCGAAATAGAGCTCCTGTGGAAGACTCCTGCCTCAAGGGCGTGTTTCCTCACGAGAAACAACTGGAATTCACCTTGGAGTTGCTGCGCGCCATGGGATACGACCTGGAGCGGGGCAGGCAGGATATCTCAGCCCATCCTTTCATGATCCGATTGGCCGGGGGGGATGTCAGAACAACCACCCGGGTCCACACGGGGTACCTTGCGGAGTCCATCTTCGGCTCCATCCATGAGGCCGGCCACGCCTTGTACGAGCAGGGTATCCCAGAAGAACTGGAAGGAACCCCATTGGCCCAAGGAGCCTCGGCGGGTATCCATGAAAGTCAGTCCAGGCTTTGGGAGAACATGGTGGCCAGAGGCCTGCCCTTTTGGAAATTCTTTTACCCGCGGCTAAAAAAAAATTCCCCCAATCCCTGGAACAGGTTGATCTGAAAACTTTTTTCAGGGCCATCCACAAGGTGGAGCCGGGGTGCATACGCACACAGGCTGATGAGGTGACCTACAACCTGCATGTGATCATAAGGTTTGAGCTGGAACTGGAGCTCTTGGAAGGATCTTTGTCCGTGAGGGATCTTCCAGAGTTCTGGGAGGAGAAATTTCAGACACAGTTGGGGGTGAAGCCCTTGGATGACAGGGAAGGTGTGCTCCAGGACATGCATTGGTTTTCGGGCACTGTGGGAGGAGCCTTTCAATGCTATACCTTGGGCAACCTGGCCGCAGCTCAGATGTTCCAGGCAGCCCTGGAGCATGACCCACAGATTCCCTCCCGCATGGAACAAGGAGACATGTCCAGCCTCTTGAATTGGTTGAGGCAGCATGTTCATTGCCATGGACGCAAGTTTACGCCAACAGAGTTGCTCAAGATGGCCACAGGTTCAACCCTGAGGGTAGAGCCTTACGTGGATTACTTGAGGAAAACCTACGGAGAGGTCTATGGATTCTCTTGAAGAGATGCTTCCCCAGGTAGTGCCGGGTTTGGAGGCAGAGGTCTGCTGGATGGTGGAGGAAAGACACCTGGCAAGCCATTGGGGGAGTGGACTGGCAAGGGTCTTTGGCACCCCTATGTTGGTGGCCCTGTGCGAAGAGGCCTCTAGGCTGTGCGTTGAGCCGCTGCTGCCTTCCTCCAAGCAGACAGTGGGCACCTGGGTGAGCCTTCGCCATATGGCCGCCACCCCGGCTGGCATGAGAGTCCGGGCCAAGGCAAAACTGGTGGAGGTCAAAGGCAGGAGGCTCAGATTTGTGGTACAGGCCTGGGATGAGCTGGAAAAGATAGGTGAGGCAGAGCACGAGCGGGTGATAATCGATTCCTCGGCTTTCCATGAGAGGATAGCGGCCAAGCTCACCAGGGGATAATCAGATCCCCGCTCGGTCACATCAAGACAGTATTTTTTGACCAGTTTTGGCCAGTGCTCACTGCTTCATGGCCGCAGCCAGTTTGCTCTCCAGTTGGGCCAACAACAGCTGTGGCTTTTTGGCCTTTTCCCTCTGGAAGGTCTCCTCGGCCAAGCCCAAGGTGATCTTCATGGGAACGTTTCTGACCTGCAATGTCTTTCCATCCAGCCCATCCAGAATCCTCTTTCTGACCACCTGCACTCCGCTCTTGCCTGTGAAAGGAAGCAGTAAGGCCACTTTGTTTTCCTCCACACACCCAACCAGATCCACGTCCCTGAGCATGGGCAGAAGGGATTCCACTAATGCATTTCTCACCTCGTGGGGTTTGATCATGCCCAAGGGCACCGGCCTGAGGGCCACGGCCCGTTTTACGCTCAGGAAAAGAATTGAGAAAACATAAGGATATCTCTGCCCGCGCTTGATCTCTTCCCTCAGCAAGAAAAGGATGGTGTTCTTGTTGTACGCCCCCTTGGGAGGCTTGTGGGGATCGGGCTCCCCTGCAGCCAGCCTTGCCCGCTGGGCCAGAGCTGTTTTAAGGGGGGCTGTATCTACTCCCTTGGCTTCCATGGCTTGTATGAGGGAATCCAGCACCTCGGCCTGCTCTTGCTGGTCTGAGTACGCAGCGCCCACAGCCTGCATGATCATCTGAGCATCCAGCCGGCCATGGGAAGCCTTGCCTCCGGCAAAGAGCTGGAAAAGCCACTGTCTCTTGAGTTCTTCCAGGTTCCTCAGGTTTCTCTCCCTGACTTCCTGCTCCACCCTTTGCACAACAGAGCTTTGACCGAGCCTGGCTTTGAGCCTGGATACCAACTCCTCTTGAATCTTGGAGACCACTTCCTTTAGTCTCCCGCCCCCTTCCGGCCCTTCCAGCTGTGCTTGCTCCAGTGCGAGGCCACCGCTTACCTGTTCCACATATTCCACCAAGATCTTGACCAAGAGCTCCGGATCCTGTCGATTCCCCATGGATCGGATCTCAGCTGCCAAGGTTATAAGCTCTGCAGCTCCTTTGGGGTCCTTTCTCATCTCAGCCAGGAGGTCTGCGGCCGAAAGACCTATTTGTTCGGCTCCCTCTTCCAGGATCAGAGCCAGGTGCTCACTTTGGAGCTCTCTTTCCAGCTCCCGAATGAGCTGTAGATAGTCGGCCAGAGGCATACCATCGGCCAGCAAAGCCTCCTTCAGCTTGGGCAACAGTCGCTTGAGTTCCCTAAGGTCAGGCATCATTCGCCTAAGTATCTGTGCAAGCCTCTTTACGGATATCTGTCCCTTTCTGTATTCCTCCCTCACCAGCTGTACCATGACCTGATCTGTGAGATCGTCCATCTCTCGGCCCAGAGCATCCTGGTCAGCCAAGATCTCACCTTTTTTGGTTCGGACCTCCACTCCTTCCTGGACTTCCTCCCGCAACTTGAACACAGCTTCCACCAGGGCTCCCATGGCCTGGGTGCTCTTCAACTCCTCCTGGGGCTTCTCCAATTCTGCTCTTAGCTTCCGGATACCTTGAATCAAGGCCTGGCCTCTTGCGTCAGGCTGCTCGGGTAAGGCCGAGGATTCCGTTCCTGTACCCAGGAGCTTTCTGATCACTGCAGATGGATCCTCCACCAGTTGTGCCAAGCTCAGATCTTGAAAGAATCTCTCGAAAAAGCTCTCCTCCTCGGACAGCACCCTTTGCTGGGAAGCCTCCTTGGAAGACCCCTTCGCATCGCCCATGTCTATGATGATTTGGCCGAAGCCAGCCCCACCCGTGGAACGCAGAAGCTCCTCACGATCTACCACCTCTTCGTCGGCGGTCATCTTCTTGAAAAATACATGGTTTATCCGGATATTCTGCACAGCCTGTCTGACGAGCCCCTGTTTCATCTGCTCCGCAGTGGGATAGATCTTGGAGTCCGCGAAAACCCTCGTGAAGGAAGCCAGTTCCTTCTGGCTCAGGCCGCGGTCAAATGACACAGATTGCACCCCAGCCTTTTTCATGTGGGAGATCAGCCGCTGAGCGCTCACACGGGGATCCAACGCCTCCTCTTCCACATAGATCTTCTCCCTTTCCAATACAATGGTCAGAGGGGATACGAATCTGAGCCCTTCTTGCAAGGCTTCGGCTAGCAGTTGCAAGGTCTCTTTTGTGCTGGGATGATCTATGCTGTACATGCTGGCCCGGTTGAAAAGCAAGTTGAAGATCCTGCCCACACGATCCGCCACGTTGGGTGGAAGAGACCGGCCTGGTTGTGACTTATCGCTCATGACTCAGCCTTCCCAACCCGCCTCTTTCTGGGAGAATCCATGTGGCGGGCTCTTCCGTGAATATGATCCGCCCATACAAGGCTCATGGGATCAGACCGCTCTTGACCGGGAGAAGTGACCTCTAGACTCCTTGCTCCTTCATGACCTCTGGGGAATGGATAAGAAATCTCCCCCTGCCCGAGCATCCAACCTCTCACTTCTGTTGGGACCTCTGCTCCATGGCATGTAAGCGCTTGGAGCTGTATTCCTTTAATGCATTGGCAAACTCTTTGCAATCGCAGAAGCGATCATCGGGCTTCAGGGATATGGCCTTTAGAATTATCGCTTCTAGTTCCTTGTGTACCCTGGGATGGCACTGGGAGGGCATCTTGCTGAACATGCCCAGGGGCTCGCTTATTTTTCTCTGGCGCAGCTTTGCCACAGGCTCAGGATAAATGGGCAGAGTTCCCACTGCCATCTCAAAAAGTATTACTCCCACGGCATATATGTCCGCCCGGCCGTCCACCTCTTGGCTCATGGCCTGCTCAGGAGCCATGTAAAGAGGAGTGCCCAGGGCACGGCCCTGGTCCAGATCTTCGCCCCGAAGCTCTTTGGCTATACCGAAGTCTGAAAGCAGCACACGGCTGGTCTTGGCCTCCAGGAGAATGTTAGCGGGTTTTATGTCACGATGAATCACTTCCTCTTCATGGGCATAGGAAAGAGCATCCAACACCTGCAAGAGAATCCTGATGCCCTCTCCCATAGGAATGAGGCGCTTGGAGGGAACCGGGTGTTTGCGCGCCCGCTCCAGGATCTGGGAGAGGGCCATGCCCTTGACCAGCTGCATCACCATGAAGTAGAGCTCTTCGGTCTCTCCCACCTCGTAGATGGGGATGATGTGCGGATGGGTCAAGATGGCGGCTGTCTCCGCCTCCTGTCTGAACCTTGCCCCAGCCACAGGGTCTACTACCAGGGCCTTGGGCAGCACCTTCACGGCTACGGGTCGCTTGAGGGTGGTCTGATAGCCTAGGCAAACTATGCCCATGCTGCCCCTGCCTAGTTCCTTTATGATCCTGCAGGTGCCCAAAGTTGAGCCCACCAAATGATCCACCGAGACGCGAGCCAGGGCCATGAGAACACCTTTCCTAAGTCTTTATGAACTACAATCCTTGGGCTTCCTCAAAGATCCCTTCTGTTTTCCAATGCCTTGCCCAGGGTCACCCTGTCGGCATACTGCAGGTCCCCTCCGGCCGGAAGCCCGTAAGCTATGCGCGTCACTCTGACCTCCAAGGGTTTGAGAAGCTTTGCCAGGTAAAGGGAAGTGGCCTCCCCTTCCACCGAGGGGTTCAGGGCCAAGATCACTTCTCGAATCCCGCCGGCCTTCACACGCTCCATCAACTCTTTGATCTTAAGCTCTTGAGGCCCCACACCTTCCAGGGGGGATAGCACCCCCTGAAGCACATGGTAAAGCCCCTTGAAGCCGTGGCTGGTCTCTATGGCCATGAGATCACCCGGATCTTCCACCACGCAAAGCTGGCCTGTGTGCCTGGAGGGGTCCTGGCATACACTGCAAAGCTCCTGGTCCGTGAAGTTGAAGCAAAGGGAGCAGGTCCGGATCTTACGTTTGACCTCCATGATGGCTCTTGCCAATGCCTCCATTTCTTCTGTGGGGGATCTCAATATGAAAAGGGCCAGTCTTGTGGCAGATTTCTCCCCCACACCAGGAAGCTTTGTCAGGTTGCGAATCAGGTTCTCAACAGGCTTGGCATAAGAACTCATGAGTTTCCCCCTGGAATTCCTCAGCCCAAAAGGCCTGGAATTCGGCCTGCCAAGCCTGCGGGGATGATCTTGCTCATCTCCTCCTGCACAAGCCTCTGAGCTCTGTTCTTAGCCTCCCCGATGGCCGCCAGAATGAGATCCTGCAACATCTCCACCTCTTGGGGATCGACCACCTGCGGGTCTATTCTGATCTCCACCAGCTCACCGTGGCCGTTCATGACCGCAGTAACCATCCCCCCTCCTGAAGAGGCTTCAATGCGTTTGGCTTGAAGCTCCTCCTGGATACGGGCTATCTCCGACTGAATCTTGGCTATCTTGCCCAAATCTCCAAAGCCTTTCACGCAGATTCTCCTTTTGCTTTTTCTGAGACCTCAATACGAGGCCTTCCTTCCCACAGCCCTGCTCATTTGCGGGCCGTCTCAAAGAGTATAACCCAAACAATGCCCTGGGCGGACAAACACAGCTTCACAGCCCAAGCCTACCCTGATCATTGGGAAAGCTCCTTGTTTGGCCCTGAAGCCTGTTTCACCTCAACTACCTTAGCCCCTAGCAGCTCTATGGCTTTCTGGACCATGGGATGATTCCTTGCCTCCAACTCTGCCATCCTTTGTTGCCTGAGATGGTTTTCCCTGCATTGAGGCTGGGCATCCAACACAGCCACCACTTTCAATTTACGGCCGAAGAACTCCATACAGCACTGCTCAAGGGTGCGGGTTTGCTCCCCCTGGGAGACCCTGTCCATATGAAATCTACTGGGAAAGCCCAGGCGAACCATATCGCCTTGGGAGCATTCCATGAAACTGGCCTGTTCCAGCACAGAGGCCAATGCAGGCTTCAGTGCCCTCACATGCTCCAAAAAGGCCCCCCAGGTTTCCTCGTTGATCTCCCTCGAGGGACTCTGCAATTTCTCCCAAGACTCTCGGCCAGAGCTCCCCTGCCCGGGGCCGGAGGAAGCATTCGGGCTGGCCTGAAAGCCTGAGCTCAACTTGGCCAACTCCTCCAAGAGCTCCTCCATGTCCGCCACATGCTCCAAGGTGGCCATCCTGACCAACAGCATCTCCAGCACGTACCGGGGGAAGGCCGAGCGGCGTATCTCCTCCTCTGCCTTGGCAAGTATGTCAAACCAGACCTGCAGGTCTTCTGCCGAGAGCTTATCTGCCTGCTCCTTGAGCGCAGCCACCTCGTGGTCCGCCAAGGGCAGGATCCCTGAGACCTCAGGAGTCACCTTGGCCACAAGCAGATTGCGAACGTGCTCTACAAGCTCATAGTAGAAGTGCTGGAGGGAGTGCCCCAGATCAAAAAGCTCCTCTACTACCGAGAAGCACCCCCTAGGGTCCCTGTTAATCAGAGTCTCGGAGGTACGGTAGAGCCATCTGCGATCCAGCACTCCCAGCACATCCATCACCGCACTCGGTTCTATTGTCTGGCCTGCATAGGCCACCAGCTGATCCAGAAGGCTTTGAGCATCTCTGAGGCTGCCCTGGGCCTCTCTGGCTACTGTGGCCAGCACCTCGGTGGAGGCCTCTATGCCTTCTGCCGCGCAGATTCGTTGTAGGTGACTCACTATTTCCTTTAGGGATATCCGCCTGAAGTCGAATCTCTGGCACCTGGAGAGAATGGTGGCCGGAATCTTGTGCACCTCTGTGGTGGCAAACATGAAGACCACATGGGCTGGTGGTTCTTCCAGGGTTTTCAGCAGCGCATTGAAAGCCTGGGTGGAGAGCATGTGCACTTCGTCGATGATGTACACTCGGAACCGCCCTCTTGACGGCCTGTAACGAAGCCCCTCTCTTATGTCCCTTATGTTTTCAACGCTGGTGTGGGAGGCCCCGTCGATCTCCTGCACATCCATGGAGATCCCTTGGGCCACCTCCCTGCAAGATGTACAGCTCCCGCATGGTTCTGCAGTGGGACCAGACTCGCAGTTCAAGGCTTTGGCAAGTATTCTGGCCACCGTGGTCTTGCCCACTCCCCTGGGTCCGCTGAACAGATAGGCGTGGGCGATCCTCTCCTGCCGGATGGCGTTCTGGAGTGTGCGGGTGACATGGCTCTGTCCCACCACTTCTTGGAAGGTCTGCGGCCTCCAACGACGGGCCAACACCACGTATGCCATGGCCCAGTTCCTCGCTATCCAACAGTGAGCCTTAACCAGGAAGACAAACAGGGAAAAGACCCTGCCGGTGCAGGTGGCCCTGCACACCCAAGTGATGATAAGGTCTTCCAAAGCCTCCAGCAAAATCGGGGCCGCCCTTGCATTGACCTCGAGTCCCCCATGACCCTTTGGCCCATACCTTTGGGGCCCCTCAGAGGATCCTTCCAGGTGGGGCGGGTGGACAAGGTTGATAGCTAGGCACCCCTGCAGCACACGAGAAAGTTACGGCCGCTGCTTCCTTCCGGACCTGACGGGGTTGGTAACCCCTCGTCGCACAGGACCCAGCTATCAACTCTGCCCACCCGCTGCCTTCTGCACGGTCGGCTTTCCGGACCCACCCGCCGCATTCTCAGAGACCAGACCCTGAGGTCACAGTCTCAAGGTCATGGGCCATTTACAAAGCCCAATCTCTGGAATCGGCACGAAGATCTTGCAATTGCCGGCCTTTTGCTTGAAAATACTGGCGGAGAGAGAGGGATTCGAACCCTCGGTACACCTTTTTGGATGTACACACGATTTCCAATCGTGCCCCTTCAGCCAACTCGGGCATCTCTCCATGAAAGCGCATACTTTTCCATGGCGGAGAGAGAGGGATTCGAACCCCCGGTCCACCTCGCGGTGGACAACTGATTTCGAATCAGCCGCCTTCAGCCAAACTCGGCCATCTCTCCGTCTCGTAAAGCAATTTTTGCCTCTGTCTCAAACTCTTAAAAAAGGAGCTCATCAGGCCTCTGCACTGGGCCTCCAGCACCCCGCAGTTGACCTCCAGCCTGTGATTGAGCCTTCCGTCGGAGTGTATGGAGTACCTGGAGCCCATGGCCCCTGCCTTGGGATCAGCGCACCCATAGACCACCCGCTCCAGCCTGGCCAGGTGAAGTGCTCCCGTACACATGACACAAGGCTCCACAGTCACGTAGAGCCTGGCCCCCAAGAGCCTGTAATTGCCTATTCTGGAGCAGGCATCCCTCAAGGCCAAAATTTCTGCATGGGCCGTGGGATCACAGAGCTCCTCACAACGGTTGTGGGCCCTTGCCACAACCTCCCCTTCCATGACCAACACCGCACCCACCGGGACCTCGCCCTCCTGGAAGGCCTCCATTGCCTGCTCAAGAGCCATCCTCATGTAATCCTCATCCCTCATCTCCTGCGGCCTATCCATGGTGGCCTCGGTGAGAAACTCTGAAGCTCTCCTCAGATCTTGGCCCCCCCTTTTTTCTCAGGCGGAAGTGAACTCAGAATAGATCAGCCCCCCCCGAAAATCAACCCCAGCAAGCCTCACCCTGGAGGCTTCCCCGCCACTGAAGCTCTTCAAGGAGCCCCCAGAGGCCTGCGGCGCAAAACCAAGAGCAAGCCATGGACTTCTGAAATGGTCTGGGCCAAGCACTTTTCTGACCCTGGATTCCTCGGCCTTTCCTGATTCCCAAGAAAGTCAGTCTGAGGTTTGCAAGGGCTTGAGGATTCCGCTATAAAGTAAGGCTAGATAAGCGTCAAGGTTATTTCCAAGCCGGAGCGCTCATGGGCCCGGAGCCTAAGGAACCCACCAGCCATTGCCTCATCAATTCCAGCCTGGATCTCCTGCTCAGGCTGGATCAGCCAGCGCTCATGCTCCTGGATTCATCGGGCAGAGTGCTGGCAGCAAACCAAGGGGCTTCCCAATTGACAGGTTTCTCTCCAGCAGAAATCCTTGGCCTGGACTTTCTTTCGCTATTCCAACCCCAGGATCGAGAACAGATCACATGCTGCCTGCGCCAAGGCAGCCCCCAGGGGTCCATGGAGGCGGATCTGATAACTGCCCGGGGGAAAAAGGTGCCAGTAGGGATCTGCTGCTCTTCGGGCTCCAGCCAGATCTGGGTGGCTCTATGGGATCAGGAGGAACTCAAGCGGTTACATAGGCTCGCCCAGGAGGCTGCAGACAGGGCCGAAAAAATAGCGGGGATGGGAGATATTGGAATTCTCATCTATGACCAGGACTTCCGCATAGAGTTTGCCAACGAGATGGCTGGAGAAATCCTAGGCCTTCCCTCTCGTTCTCTGTTGGGAATGGAGATAACCCGCTTCTTGGGCCGAGTACACCGAATACAGCTAAAAGACCTTCACTCTCCTCTGCACCCGGATGGTCCCAGAAGGGTTCGAATGGAGATGCCACTGGAGAGGCCCGACAACACGAAAAAGCTGGTAGAGATTTGTCTCTCCATGATCAGGACCCCTTTGGGCCAAAGCCACACCTACGCTTACCTGAGGGACTTGACCGAGCGGGTTCAGATGGAGATGGAGCTTCGCAAGACCAACGAGTTTCTGCAGAACGTTATCCGAAGCTCCGTAGACGGTATAATAGCCGCAGACATGAAGGGCAACATAATAATCTTTAACGAGGGAGCTGAGCGTCTCTTGGGTTACAGAGCAGAAGAGGTGATCGGAAAGATCCACATAACTCAGCTCTACCCCCCTGGGGTGGCCAAGAAGATAATGCGTAGGCTCAGAAGCGACACCTATGGACCCAGGGGGAAATTGCCCACAACCCCCACCACCATAGTGGCCAAGACGGGCGAACACATTCCTGTGAGGATCTCTGCAGCCATAGTTTATGAGGGTGAAAGGGAAATAGCCTCTGTGGGAATCTTCCGCGACCTTCGAGAGCGCATAAAGATGCAACAGCAACTCGAAGACACTTACCGCCAGCTTCTCCACTCTGAGAAGCTGGCCTCCCTGGGCAAGCTGGCAGCAGGGGTTGCCCATGAACTGAATAATCCCCTTGGTGGGATACTCATGTATGCCAACATGCTCCTGGAGCAGGCCACGGATGGCCCCATGGCCCAAGATTTGAAGGTGATTGTTGAGCAGGCTCTGCGGTGCAAAGAAATAGTAAGAGGTCTACTGGATTTTGCCAGACGCCGAGGCGAAGAAAGGGTCCGGGTGGACCTCAACAAAGACGTGATAGAGAAGTGCATAGCTATCATGAGCAAGCAAGCCATGTTCCTTAATATCCAGTTGGAGTGCGAATTGCCTTCGGATCTTCCTCCCATGGCAGCAGACCCAGACCAGTTGAGCCAGGTATTCACCAACCTAATAGTCAACGCCGTGGACGCCATGGAGGGCAAAGGCACCCTTCGCATAAGAACTTGGGCAGAGGGAAGCCCAGCACAGCTCCATGCCGAGGTTTCGGACACAGGCAGCGGCATACCGGAGGATTATCTGCCCCGTATCTTTGATCCATTCTTCACCACCAAGGAGGTGGGCAAGGGAACTGGTTTGGGTCTGAGCATAGCATACGGCATCGTGCGCCGGCTGGGAGGTGATATTCAAGTGAGGACTCGGGCAGGAGAGGGAACCACCTTCCACCTTCGTTTTCCCCTGGAGCCAGCCTCGGAACTTCCTGCCGAGGTGGAGGAGGGGGTGGCAGGCATAAGGGATCAGGAGGGCCGCTTTATACAGGTGGTACTGGCGGGTGAAAGAACCCTCACGAGACTTCTGTCCTTTTACGATGCCTTCCAACCCAAGGGCGCCTTTGAAGGCCTTCCGCCTGCAGCCAAGAGGGAGCGGCGAAAATGGGTGATAGGCCTGATGGGTGGGTGGCGCAACTTCCTGCTCTTGGACGGTGATCAGGTAGTAGGCCATGTAGGGGTGACCCTTGGAGAGTCGGACCTGGAGGAGGTAATCATCTTTCTCCACCATGAGTACAGGGGAAAGGGGATCGGCAGTAGGGCCCTTCGCCACGTGGGGTCCCTGCTAGCAGGGGAGGGATGCCGTAGGCTGTGGCTCACGGTGGAGTCTACCAACACCGTTGCAATAAGGTGCTTCCAAAAGGCAGGGTTTCGTTTCACCTCCAGGGCCATTGAGCCCGAGATGGAGATGGTCATGGATCTTGGGGAGTGGGGGCATGGAGAGACCTGACCCCAGGCCTGTTGTGTGGGTCCATACTGTTATGAAGAGACCCAGGGAGAGGCCCTGCAAATGGCCGCAAGATGCTCACCATGGTGGATAGGGGCAATTCCATTGGCTCATCCGCTGTTTTCAGGAGCATGTGTCTCAGAGCAGCCTGTGCTCTTAGCTGGGGACAGCTTGCATGTATGTGGTGAGACAACCTTGGAGATGGCCCATAGCAGCACGGTGCCTGAGATCCCTTGGGCGTTTTGTGCTTTAGCGCCGTGATTGGTGCACCCCTTCCAGGAAGGCACTCCAGGATCCCCCATGGGAGAGGCAGCCTGGATAATGGAGCCTGGACTGGATGATGTAGGTCCTGCGCCCATGAAGTGGACCTTCAATAAGCGCTGAGGCGCAGTAACTCGAGCTTCAAAACACACCTTGTTTCCTCCGTTAGGTCATAGCTGGCCCATAGGGGAATCGAGTGGACTAAACCAAATGATTTAGGGGAACCTGAATGCAGAGGATCGTGGTAAAGAATCCCATAGTGGAGATGGATGGAGATGAGATGGCCCGGGTCATCTGGGGCTTGATAAAAGAGAAACTAATAGTGCCTTTTTTGGACATAAAGCTGGATTACTATGATTTGGGGATAAAGAACAGGGACCAAACAGAAGACTCCATCACAGTGGAGGCTGCCAAGGCCATCCAGAGCCATGGAGTAGGGGTCAAGTGCGCCACCATCACCCCCGATGCACAGCGCGTGACCGAGTATGGACTCAAGAAGGCCTGGGCCTCTCCCAACGCCACCATCCGTTCCATCCTAGACGGCACAGTCTTTCGCAAACCCATAATGGTCAAGAACATCCGTCCTGCTGTGCGCAGCTGGAAGAAGCCCATCATAATAGGACGCCATGCTTACGGGGACATCTATCGGGCCGTGGAGCTTCAGGTGCAGGAACCGGGTAAGGTGGAACTGGTATATAGCACATCCCAAGGAGAGAAAGAGCGCATCTTGTTAAATGAGTTCAGGACCCCAGGTGTTGTGATGGGCATGTACAACCTGGAGAAATCCATTCGCTCCTTTGCCAGATCTTGCATAAACTATGCACTGGGCGAGAAAGTAGACCTTTGGTTCTCCATGAAGGACACCATAAGCAAGACCTACCACGGCTGTTTCAAGAACATATTCGAAGAAGAAGTCTCAGCAAGGCAAAATGAGTTCCATCAAATTGGAATAGAGTATCGCTATTTGTTGATAGATGACGCTGCAGCCCAGATGATGAAAAAGGATGGCAATGTGCTATGGGCCCTCAGCAATTATGATGGAGATGTCTTCTCTGATGTCGTAGCCGCTGGTTTTGGGAGTCTGGGGATGATGAGCTCGGTTCTGGTCTCGCCTGATGGAAAATATGAATTCGAAGCAGCCCATGGCACGGTCCGGCGCCACTATTACGAACACCTAAAGGGAAATCCAACCAGCACCAATTCCGTGGCATCCATATTTGCGTGGAGCGGTGCCATCAGGAAGCGGGGCGAGTTGGACGGCTCCCGGACTGTGACCCTCTTCGCAGAGCTCTTGGAGAGGGCCACCTTAGGGTGTGTAGAGGATGCAATAGTGACCAAGGACTTGGTGCCCTTGATCAGGCCCAGGCCTAAGGCTTTTAAGTCCACGGAGGGGTTTATAGAAGCCGTGGCCGAAAGGCTCATTGTGTTGCTGGGATCGAATCAGACCCTATGGAATTCCAAGGGTTGAGTGTGTAAGCACCTTTGGGGTTGGAATTCCTGTCCTAGTTCTTTCTCACTCGGACGTGGTATGAGGTGGCCATGAAATAACGAGGGCATGACAAAAAAGGACCTGGGGCATCACCCATATCCAGATCATCAGCCAGCGCCCAGCCATGCCAAAGCCTGATTGTGCCCAGCCTGGAAAAGGAATAGATAATAGCCTCCACCACCATGGGTACGACCATTTCTCCTGGCTCTAAGACCGTGGTGGGCTCCTGGATCAAAGTGCCAGGTGATGGAAGCTTCCCCGCTGGAACTGCACTCAGGGTTTAATAAGAGCCACAGGTCTCCTTGTGGTATGCCCTTTTATGACTTGACAGCTGAGGAATCCATGTGCTTTTATTCGATTACAGCTCGGGGCAACCTCGTTTCTCGTGCCTGAAGCCCACGCTCTCGTTCGGTTTCGGAGGGTGGAACTGGCCCAGGCTCCTTTGGATTCTCACTCGGTCCTACCCAAGAAGGCTCTACTCGCTCTGCCAAGGTTGCCCAGCCGCAGCATTGGATCTGCGCCTCAGGTATTTGGGGGCATGAGCTGGGCTGGAGTACTGCCCGAGCCTGAGCAAGCCGTAGCGTTTTGACGGGATCTATCCATTTCCCAGGGACATCTTCCACATGGGAGGACGACTTGGAAACCGTGGCCATTACACTGGACGGAGTCCCAGTAAGCGGGCGACAGGGGATGACCATACTGGAGCTGGCCGGGGAAGTGGGCGTTTACATTCCCACCTTGTGCCATGACCCAAGTCTCAAGCCCTCGGGGGCCTGCAGGATATGTCTTGTACAAGATGAGACCTCCCATAGACTAGTGGCCTCCTGTGTTACACCCATCGCATCGGGCATGCGCATTCAGACTCGCTCCCCCATGGTGCTGGAGGCCCGCAAGGTGATCCTCAAGCTCATGTTGGCCAACCATCCTGAATCCTGCCTGGTTTGCGACAAGGGAAATCGCTGCAGATTGAGGCAACTGGCCAGCGATTTTGGCATAGGGCTGGTGGATTACGACCGGATGGATTCCTTCGTGGGAATTCAAGAGGCCAACCCCTTCATTCAAAGGGATCTGAGCAAGTGCATCCTTTGCGGCAAGTGTATAAGGGCAGACCAGGAGCTGGTGGTGGTGGGAGCATTGGATTATCTCCATCGCGGATTCAACGCCAGACCAGCCACCTTGATGGAGCTTCCCCTGGAGCGTTCCGAGTGCACCTTCTGCGGCACCTGCGTGGCCATCTGCCCCACAGGCGCTTTGACGGAGCGAGGCCGTTCCCACCTGGGAACCGTTGGGATCAGGACCGCCACTACCTGCTCCTATTGCGGCAGCGGATGCTCTCTTTGGGCTTACGTAGTGGAGGATCGCCTGGTGCAGGTTGAGCCCAAGGCCCAAGGATCTGTCAACAAGGGCGCCCTCTGCGTGAGGGGACACTATGGGAGCGATTACCTGCACCACCCAGACAGGCTTCTGCACCCTCAGCTCAGGAAAGATGGGAAACTGGTGGAGGTATCCTGGCAGCAGGCCTTGGACGAGGTGGCATCCAGGCTCATGGAGATATCCAGCCGCTACGGACCGCATTCAGTGGGTTTCTTCGGCTCAACCCTTTGCACCAACGAGGAGAATTATTTGTTCCAGAAGCTGGCCAGAGTAGGAATAGGCACCCCCAACGTGGACAACGGGGCAAGGCTTCACTGCGCAGGTAGCCTCTTGGGCATGCAGGAAAGCCTCGGCATCTCAGGTGCAACCCACCCCTTGGAAGAGTTGGAGCGGGCCGATGTGATACTGGCCTTGGGAGCCCAGCCACTGGAATCCCATCCAGTGGCTGGTTACGCCATAAAAAGGGCTATCAGAGAAAGGGGGGCCTCGCTCATATACGCTTCACCCTTGAGGGACTCCTTGAGCCGTATGGCCAGGGTTTGGCTCTGCCCATGGCCGGGATCTGAGGGCCGCCTTGTACTGTGGCTCCTGGCCAAAGTGATGAGGGCAAAGGGAAGGGCTTTGCCACAGTGGATGGAAGCCATTGGCCCGGACTCGCTCTTGGATGGCACCTTGGTGAAGCCCGAGGACATGGAGCAGGCCACTGAGGTGCTTTGCTCCACATCTCGGGTGGGCATAGTGTTTGGTCGCAGACTGTCCGGGCTGCCAGGGGGGAAGCAGGCCGTTAGGGCATTGGTCCAACTGGCCTTGGAGCTGGGATGTCTCGGGATAAGCGGAGGAGGGATCTATCCCCTGGACAGGGGTTGCAACACGCTGGGAGCATGCGACATGGGCACCCTGCCAGAGTTCTTGCCTGGATGGAGGAATGCCTCGGATCCCAAAGCCAGAGCTGAGCTGGGCGAACTCTGGGGCCAGGATCCGCCACAGGGAAGGGGGTTGACGCTTCCGGAGATGCTGGAAGCGGCCCTCAGGGGAGATTTAAAAGCCCTTTATGTGATGGGCGAGAATCCCCTCGAATTGCTGCCCGCACTGGCAGGGGAGGCTTTGTCCAGCCTGGAGTTTCTGGTGGTTCAGGATCTCTTCCCAACCAGGACAGCTCAGATGGCTCATGCTTTGCTTCCCGCAGCGGGGTTCCTGGAAAAGGAAGGCACGTACACCAGCCTGGAAAGAAGAATCCAGAGCCTGAGGGTCTGTTCATCTCCTCCAGGAGGAGCAAGGCCAGACTGCTGGATCCTCACTCAGTTGTTGGGGCGCGTGACCGGGACCCCGCAACCTGAGTCGGCCGTTGAGATCATGAAGGAAATCTCCGAGGTCGTGCCCCAGATGAGGGGGGTGCGATATTCTCTGCTGGAGACTGAGCCCGTATTTTGGCCTTGCACAGAAGCTGGTGCCACTGGGGAGAGAATCCTATTTCGGGGCGGTGTTCCCTCATCACATGCAATTTTGGAGGAGTCTTGGAGTCCTTCCATGGAGAACTCGGACCCGGATTTCCCGTTCTTGGCAGTGGAGGGGGAGTGTCTTTTCAGAGCAGGGGGAGCCTCCAGAACAAGCAGATCTGCCAGGCTCAGGGCATTCAAGGCAAGGGGGGAGGTCTGGATGAATCCGGCAGATATGGCCTCACTGGGCTTGGAGCAGGCACAGGAGGTTCGCCTGGTCTCAAGGCAAGGCCATCTCCTGGCCATAGCACATCCCAGGGAAGAGCTTCACCCGGGGGTGCTGTGGTTTGTACCTGGGGCTGTTGGCCCGGCCATGGCTGCTCTGGCTTCTTGGAGTTTGGATCCCTCGTCTGGATCAATCCCCACTTTCAGGGTATGGGTGAGAGTGGAGCGAGTCCCCTGAGATGGGTTGTTTGCCGGGCCAGTAAACATGAGGATTTGCGCCCCAGGATTTTCACAGCCCTCGTGAGTCATGGGGCGAGAAGCTCAGGCAGGGAGGGTTAAAAATGGGCAAAGACCAGGAGTTGGATCGGATCATGGGGGGGTTTTCAAAATGCAGGGAATCTCTGATCCCTCTTCTACAGGGGGTGCAGCAGCATTACGGTTATGTGCCACCTGAGACCCTGGAGCCCATTGCCCTCTATCTGGGGCTTTTCCCAGCAGAAGTGCAGGGTGTGGTGACCTTTTACGCCCAATTCTCCCTGACCCCCAAGGGCAGGAACATAGTGCGAGTGTGCAGGGGAACAGCCTGTCACGTGAGGGGTGGAAGATCTATCTTGACAGTGGCCGAGGAGAAACTGGGAATAAGGGACGGCGAAACAAGAGAAGACCTTCGCTTCAGCTTGGAGACAGTGGCCTGTCTGGGTACCTGTTTCCTGGCTCCGGTGATGATGGTAAACCGCAACTATTATGGCAAGCTCGTTCCGTCCCAGGTCCAGTCCATCCTGAGACAATACGAGTAACCCCAAGGGAGGGCTCAGGCCATGGCCAGGTTGGCTAGCGTGGAGGAACTGGCTGGACTCACAGAACGCCTTCGCCATGGGCAGGACCCAGGGGCAATCCGTCTTAGGGTCTGCATGACGGGCTGCAGGGCTTACGGGGCACTGGAACTGCGAGATGCGCTCCTGGAGGAGGTTATTCTGGCAGGGCTAGGAGGCTATGTGGAGATCAGGGAGACTGGCTGCCATGGCTTCTGCGCCAGGGCACCTGTTGTGGCAGTGGATCCCAGGGGATGGCTCTATCAGCAGGTTAGGCCAGAGCATGCCCGCCGGATAGTAGAGGAAACCCTTTTGGGGGGGAGGCTCATGGAGGAGCTCCTCTACGGGGATCCGGAAACTGGCGAGAGGTTCGCCACCTGGGACAGGATCCCCTTCTACCAGGGCCAGAACAGGAAAGTACTGGCCCTTTGCGGGCTGGTGGACCCCAGGAATGTAGAACACTACTTGGTCCATGACGGGTACATGGCCTTGGCCAGGGTGCTCAGGCAGATGAGCCCGGAGAGGGTGATTCAGGAAGTAGAGCTCTCCGGGCTTCGAGGAAGGGGAGGAGCTGGATTCCCAACGGGCAGGAAATGGAGAATCACGAGGGAGGCCAGAGGGGAGCCCAAGTACATCATATGCAATGCTGACGAAGGCGACCCTGGCGCCTTCATGGACAGGGCAGTGCTAGAAGGAGACCCACACAGCGTGATCGAGGGGATGCTCATAGGAGCCTATGCCATGGGAGCCACGGAGGGCTTCATCTATGTGAGAACCGAGTACCCCATAGCTGTGGAGCACCTTCACACCGCGGTCTCCCAGGCAGAGGAATTGGGGCTTCTGGGGGAGAGGATACTGGGAAGCGATTTCTCTTTCAGGATGCACATCAAGGAGGGGGCCGGAGCTTTTGTCTGCGGTGAGGAGACGGCTCTTATGGCCTCCATTGAGGGCCGCCGCGGCATGCCAAAGGCTAGACCCCCCTTCCCTGCCCAGGCAGGCCTTTGGGGAAAGCCCACCTGCATCAACAACGTGGAGACCTTCGCCAACATCAGGTCTATCATTCTCCAAGGGGCCCAGAGTTACTCCTCGGTGGGGACCCAATCCTCCAAGGGCACCAAGATCTTCTCCCTGGCTGGGAAGGTGAACAACACTGGCTTGGTGGAGGTGCCCATAGGGATCACCATGAGGGATGTGATCTTCCAAGTTGGAGGGGGCATACCCAAGGGCCGCAGGTTCAAAGCTGTGCAGATGGGCGGCCCATCGGGTGGGTGCGTGCCTGCTCGCCATCTGGATTTGCCCATAGATTACGAGTCCCTTCAGTCAGTGGGTTCCATCATGGGCTCGGGTGGCATGGTGGTGATGGACGAGAACAATTGCATGGTGGACATAGCCAGGTTTTTCTTGAGCTTCACTCAGTCAGAATCCTGTGGGAAATGCACCCCTTGCAGGCTGGGTACAACTCAGATGCTCTCCATCCTCAACAGGATCACCCGGGGAGAGGGTAGGCCCGAGGATCTACATCGTTTGATGGAGATCGGGACAGTGGTCAAGCGCTCCTCCCTTTGCGGCCTGGGGCAGACCTGCGCCAATCCGGTTATGACCACCATAGCCCATTTCAGGGAAGAGTATGAGGCCCACATTAACGAGAAGCGATGCCCGGCAGCCTCCTGCGAGCACATGATCATATCTGCCTGCCAGCATGCATGCCCAGCGGGCATAGATGTTCCCAATTACGTAGGATTCATAGCTCAGGGCAGGTTTGCAGAGGCAGTAGATCTCATCAGGGAGAGAAATCCTTTCCCCTCTATCTGCGGCAGGATATGCCATCACCCCTGCGAGACCAAGTGCCGAAGAGGTGAGCTGGACGAGCCAGTGGCCATCAGAGCTCTCAAGAAATTCGCTGCTGACTGGTACTTTGAGCATGTGGAGAGAACTCCCGAGCCATTCCCTTTACGCTACCGGCAGAAGGCAGCCGTTGTGGGTGCTGGGCCAGCGGGCCTCACCTGCGCCTATTTTCTTCGCAAGATGGGCTATCCGGTGACGGTTTTCGAGGCACTCCCTGTGGGAGGAGGGATGATGGGAATAGCCATACCGGACTTTCGGCTCTCCAAGGAAGTGATAGAGCGGGAGATCAGGTACATAGAGGCTAGAGGAGTTGAGATCAATTACAACTCCCCTGTGACCACCCAAAGAAGCGTGGAGAATCTGCTCCAAGAGGGCTTCCAGGTGGTGTTCATAGCTGCCGGAGCACAAAGAAGCCAGATCATAGGGATCCCTGGGGAGCTAGAGGGCATAGATGGACTCCATTATGGATTGCGTTTTCTCAGAGATGTTAAGGTCGGAAAGAAAGTGGAGGTGGGATCCAGGGTGGCAGTGATCGGTGGTGGCAACACCGCCCTGGACGCGGCCCGAACCGCAAGGAGACTTGGAGCAGATGAGGTACACATCTACTACAGGAGGACCCAGGATGAGATGCCGGTGAGCCGCAGGGAACTCCAGGAGGCCATGGAGGAAGGCATCAGGATACACTGTCTGGTGAGCCCCACAAGAATAGTGCACGAGAACTGGAGGGTAAAAGGCATAGAGTGCGTTAGGATGAAGGTGGGCGAGGCGGACGAGACCGGCAGAAGAAGACCTTTGCCCATAGAGGGGAGCGAGTTCTTCGTGGAGGCTGATACTGTGATCCCAGCAGTGGGGCAGGCCCCAGATTTATCTTTCCTGATGGCGGACACGCGCCTCGAGAGAGTCAAGTGGGGCTCCCTCAGAATAGACCCCAACACACTGGCCACGAATGTGCCTGGGATTTTCGCTGGAGGGGATCTGGTCACCGGTCCCACCACGGTGATACAGGCCATAGCCTCGGGAAGACGGGCCGCCATAGCCATGGACAAGTACATGAGGGGGGATCGAACCAGAGTTGAGATCCGTGACGAGAAGCTTGTCCAGGAATCCCAGGAGGCTCCTGTTGCGGAAGAAGGGGCCCCTAGGAAACGCACGGAGATTCCCCTGGTTCCTCCAGGGGAGCGCCTGAGGGGTTTCATGGAGGTGGAGCAATCTTATTCCGAACAGGAGGCCATGGAGGAAGCTCGCAGGTGTCTGAGGTGCGACAGGGATTCAAGGGATCGAACGGCTCGAGGCTGATCCTACTGTGCTGGCCAGGTACCCAGCCCATGGGGGTTCTACCAAAGGGGGCATGAGATGATAAGATCCATAACTAGACAAAAAAGCCAGGAAGAGATCACGGCTCTGCTGAGCGAGTTGGACAGGATCTTCATCGTTGGCTGTGGGACTTGCGCCACCCTTTGCCGTACAGGAGGGGCGCGGGAGGTCGAGGAGATGGCCAGGAGATTGAGGGAAGCCGCAAGACTCGTAACAGGCTCCATTGTGGTGCCCGTTGCCTGTGACGAGATCTCCCACGAGGCCATGGAACAGGTGAGTGATCAGATCTCTCAATCCCAGGCAGCCCTGATCATGGCCTGCGCCTTTGGAGTCCAGACTCTGGGCCGTCAGATCCAGATCCCGGCAATTCCTGCCCTGGATACCCTTTTCATTGGCAAGGAGCGTGGAGTTGGCCTGTTTGAGGAGATATGCACCCAGTGCGGGGACTGTATCTTGGGGGAAACAGGTGGCATATGCCCTGTCACGAGCTGCCACAAGGGTCTGGTCAATGGCCCATGCGGGGGCACCAGAGAGGGCAAGTGCGAGATAGACCCTGATAAGGACTGTGCCTGGACGGTGATCTACCAGAGGCTCAAGGAACAGGGAAGGCTGGATCGGATGCGCAAGCTCCTTCCGCCCAGGAACCATCAGGTGAGCCTTAGCCCAGGAAAGATCCGCATCCCTGTCGGCGAAAGGGGGGATTGAAATGGCTTCTCGATTCAGGGAAATCCTTCAATCCGGACAGTTTGTGGTCACCAGCGAGATCGGCCCTCCCAAGGGAACAAATTTGGAGCCCATGCTGCACCACATAGAGCTCTTAAAGGATAAGGTCCACGCCCTCAACGTGACGGATCACCAAAGCTCGGTGATGCGCTACCCTTCCCTGGGTGGAGCCATGCTCATCAAGGAGAGAGGAGGAGAGCCCATTCTGCAGATGACCTGCCGGGACAGAAATCGTCTGGCTCTTCAGGCGGACCTGCTTCTGGCCCACAGCCGCGGGGTCAACAACGTGCTTTGCCTCACCGGAGATGCGGTGATGGTAGGGGACCACAAGGAGGCCAAAGGGGTCTTTGACCTGGATTCCAGCCAGCTCCTGATGGCCATACGCACCATGGAGCGGGGAAAGGATCTTGGGGGTAATGACCTAGATGGTGCTGTGGATTTGTGTGCTGGAGCCATAGTGACCCCTGAGGCAAAACCTTTGGAGCCCCAACTCATCAAGTTCGAGAAGAAGGTGGAGGCAGGAGCCGAGTTCTTTCAGACCCAGGCCATATACGACCTTGAGAATTTTGAAAGATTTATGGACTACGCCAGGCCCTTTGGAGTCAAGATCCTGGCAGGAATCATACTTCTCACATCCTGGCGCATGGCCGAATACATGAACCGAAATGTACCGGGAGTTTACGTGCCTCAGCCCCTAATCGATGAGCTCAAGGCAGCTCCCACTGGAGAGGCATTGAAGGTGGGAATAGAAATAGCGGGCCGAATGATAAGGACCATAAAGGAGAAAAGGCTCTGCGACGGTGTTCACGTGATGGCCATAGGCAAGGAGGAGGTGGTTCCAAGAGTACTCAGGGCTGCGGGTTTGGATGGAGATCCCACCTGAGGCCCGATTCTTGCTAGTACCAGTGATTGAGGCCCTTGTCAAAAGGCAAGCTGGGGGCCCTAAGATCTTAGGGAAGGAGGAAAGTCATGGCCAAGATCCTTGTGGTGGATGACGACCCTGATCAGGTGGAGACGGTCACCATGATGCTTGAGAGCAAGGGCCATGAGGTCCTTACTGCCTATGGAGGCATGGAGGGCCTCCAGAAGGCCAGGGCAGAAAAACCGGATGCGGTGGTATTGGATGTCATAATGCCGGACAAGGATGGCTTCGAAGTCTGCAAGGAAATGAAAGGCGATCCGGCACTGAGGGAAATCCCAGTGCTGCTTCTCACTTCAGTGGCCTCCAAGTTCAGCGAGACTCGCTTTACCCCTCGCATGGCCATGGAGACCGAGGCTGATGATTACGTTGACAAGCCAGTCAAGCCAGAGGAGATAGCAAAACGCGTGGAAAAGCTTCTGGCCCGCTGAAAAAGGGCTCCGCGAGCAGAGCATGGAAACTGCACACTCCTTGGATAAGCCCCTTCTTCTGGTCGTGGATGATGAGGGGGTAATGCGCGATGGTTGCGCCCGCATCTGCCAGGCCATGGGCTGCCGAGTATTGGGAGCCCAGGATGGAGAGGAAGGGCTTAGGCTCCTGAGGGAAAACTCCGTGGACGTGCTTCTCCTGGATCTCATGATGCCTGGCATAAGCGGTATGGAGATCCTGGAGCGTCTGGTTGGGGATGACTCGGCTCCCGTTGTGATAGTCATAACAGGTTATGCCACGGTGGAGCTGGCTGTCCAGGCCATGAAAAGAGGTGCCTACGACTTCATAGCCAAGCCCTTCACACCCGATCAGCTCAGATTGGTGGTGGCAAGGGCTTTGGAGAGAAGGGCCCTTGCCCAAGAGGCAGAAAGATTAAGGCTAGAGCGAACTCGCAGCCTCAGAGATGTGGCTGAGGAACAGAGCCGCCTTCGAACCATAATACATTCCATGGCAGATGGGGTGTTAGTGACAGACACCACAGGTACAGTTGTGCTTCACAACCCACCAGCCACGAGGCTTTTGGGAATTGGAACCCAGGGGCTTCTGCACAGACACATAGCAGAAGTGGCGCCACCAGAGCTGGCCTCCATGGTCATGGAGCTTACTGGGGCTCCTCCAGCAACGGCTAGATCTGTGGAACTCCGCATGGAGAGGGGTGTGGACTTGCGCGCCCACGCAAGTCCGATTCATCTGTCTGAGGGCGAGTCACTGGGGGTTGTCACAGTGATTCAAGACATAACCCCCCTGAGGGATCTAGACAGGATGAAATCAGAGTTTGTGGCCTTGGTGTCCCACGAGCTTCGCTCTCCACTGGCAGCCATCCAGCAGCAATTGGACGTGATGCTTGCAGGTATGGCCGGAGACCTGAGCCAGAAACAGAAGGAGCTCCTCCAAAAGGCTGGCCGCAGGGTCCAAGGGCTCATGAACCTGATCCGGGATCTGCTGAATCTCTCCAGGATCGAGTCGGGAAGGATAGTGGAGAAGAGGGAAGCCTTGGAGTTGGGCTCTGTAGTTCGGGAGGTGGTCGAGGGTTACCTGGAGATGGCTTGTGGAAAGGGGCTGTCCCTGAGTCTGGAGCCCTATGATAGTCCTTTGTGGGTGGTGGGAGATGCGGGAGCAATGATGGAGGTTTTCTCCAATCTGATCTCTAACGCCATTTCTTATACCCCCGAAGGGGGCAGCGTAAAGATCTGCGCGGCCAGAAAGGGCGGCTATGTGTGCGTGGAGGTTAAGGACACGGGGGTTGGAATCCCGCCTGAGTGCATCCCGCGTATTTTCGATCGCTTTTACCGAATCAAGGACGAGCGAACTCGCCATGTGCCTGGAACCGGATTAGGACTCCCCATCGTGAAGGCCATTGTGGAGGCCCACCTGGGGGCGGTGGAGGTGGAAAGCATCCCCGGTTGCGGAAGCACTTTTAGGGTACTGGTGCCCGAAGCAGTCAAACCCCTCTGCCAACCCCAGGGCCTCACCCAGAGCATGGCCAGCGCTTCCTGAGGAACTCTGTGCCCGTACCCGCTACCTCAAACATATTTATTCGGAGGGCCCTTGAAGGACCCACCGAACATTGGGAGTTCAAGCCTCGAGTCCTGAATTTCCAGGAATTAGCCCCTTGGATTTCCTCCAGTTGCGAAGATCCTTGGCATGCTCCAGATAATGAGCGTATGTGTCCAAGCGAAGCCTTCTCCTAAAGCGGGTCTCCCTCAGAATCTGCTCCTCTGGCACACCCCTTATGAAATCCAGTAGCCTGCTGTGGACAAGATCGCGCCTCTGGAGCACCTGGGGCAGGGAAAGCGCCTGGCTCCTGAGCCTCATCCTGGCGTTAAAGGCGTCTATGCCTCCGTAGAGAACCGAGTATCTAGGCGGCCTCCCGCCTTTCAGGATCACGGGAAGATGGGTCAGGGCCTCCTCCTCCCACCAGGTCACATGCGCTATGATATCCTTGACAGACCAGGCTCCTGCCACTCCAGGCTCCAGCATCTCCTGCTCTGACAGACCTCCATAGGAGTTTTTCAAATCCTCCCAGGCCCTTTCCAGCCTCATGAGAAGCCCTGCCCTGTCCATCTGCACTTCCTTATCTCAGCCCATCCTCCTTCTTGGCCTCTTCCTTTCTTAATCCGCCGATCCTTGGGTGGGGCCGGCCCGAGTCGGTGACCACCAGGGCCACCACTATCTCATCCTCCCTGGGCGCATCGTACACCCTCACGGGCATGGCGTCGAAATGTGAGCGCACAAAGGCCGCATCCTTGAAGTGCACCGGTACGTCTATCTCCGTGCCGGGCACACCGAACTTCTTAGCCGAGGGGATGATGGCCTTGCCCCCTCCCACGGCCGTTCTGAAGGGCGTGCCCAGTTTGGGATGAAGGATGGCCGCAGCATGCTCCAGCTCCCCTTTGCTGCCCACGATGGCTGCTTTTCCGTAGCTTTCTACTCTTTCAGGAGGCACCCCCAGGGCTTCCACGGCCCTCTTTCCCAAAAGTTCCCCAAGCTCCTCGCCTGCCTCTATGAGCTCTGTAAGATCCTCCACGAACTTCCCGGAAAAAGGATTTCTGATCACAGCTATGGCCGCAGCCCTCTTGACCGGAGGATTTACTGTGGCACCCCCCTCTTCCCGAATCTCTTCCACCAAAGTGACTATTTTCCTTATGTCCATCTCCTCACCTCCCAAATCTCATGCTTCCTCCAAAAATTCTTCAAGCCCCACAGAAGCCCAAAGCGATCCAACGCACAAGAAGGCTCCCTTGATCACTCCCTTGGTCATCAAGCTCTCGGCCCTGGCAAGTCCCTGCTCTAAGGCCTTTGAGGCCGCCTCCCTGGGCAGCTCCCCCACCCTGAGGGTCACCTCAAGCCCTGCAATGTCTGAATCAGGATCCAGTTGCTCGGCTCTTACCCTTTCCACCTGTTGGCAAGGCACCCACGTGGCATTGGCCACTGCAGTGGCGGCCGCATCGGCTACAGAAGCTCTCTGGGCAACTACTGTGGCCGACCAGGCTATACCCCGAGTCAGGCTTCTACCTCCCAGACCGCTTGTGGCCACACCCCAAGAGGGACTCGATCCCTCAAGCCTCAAGCGATGGGTGAGTCTGCCCTTTTCCACTCTGGGACGAATGCCCACAGCCACAGTCTCCCCCTGGGCAAGTCTCAACGCTACATCTCCTCCATTTTCGACGATCACCCTTGTCATTCCCCTCCTTACCAGAAAGTCTGCAACCCTGTCGGCTATGGTGCCTGCAACAGATGCCATGGGTGTCAGGTCCGGATCGCCTACCATGGCAACACTCTCCCACATGGACCTCCCCAAGGACTGCAGCCTCTCTTTGCACACAGAACCCCAAGGATCTTTGAGCAGGAAGCGGTCGCTCGACACCTGCTCCAAGAAGCCAATGGACTCTCCTGCTGCCCGGATAGCCTCTTGGGGCTGGGCAAGCTTGCCCACCCATGCCCAGATCCTGAGCCGCATGGGGCCGCACTCGGCCAAGACCGAGCCATCCCCCAAAAAGGTCCTGATTTGCTCGTAGCCCATCTGGTTGCAGAAGAAATCTTTCCTGGGAGTCCTTCCCAGCTTACTGTTTCTTAGTTCTCAGGTCCTTTATAGGCTGGAGCTGTTTCCCAGGAGCTTACCAGTCTATGCTTGAAGTCTACTTCATCTTCACATCAAAAGGCTTCATTGCCTCAACATGCCCGCCTATTTTCTCGTAATCGCTCAGAAGCATGGTGTACTCGATGGGGCAGATGGTGGCTGGAGTGGGAGTCCAGTAAAACGCCCCCTGCTTCACCCTCTCTACGTCAACCATGAAACTTATGCCTCCGCCGGGAAGCACAAAGGTGGGAGCTCCTCCCACGGTCAGGTTGGCCTTTCGGGCATGTACGGCTTGAGTCAACTTGATGGGATACCTGCTTACCCCAGCCCTGGCACTTCCCCCTGCTCCCCCCATGTAGAGGGCCGACACACGGGAAGGCTCGCAGCTGGAAACCACAGCCTCCACGGCCTCCCTGGCCCGGGCTGTCAGTTCCACCTCCTCCAGTTGGCCTCTGGCATTCACCTGAAACATCACGGCCTTTTCCCCGGTTGTCTCTGTGACCAATATCCTCATGCCAGGCCAGGCCACCTTCATGTCCAATTCCTTTATGACCTGCCTGGGATGAACAATGGAGGTCCCTCCCCACCCTGAACCATGGTCTCCGAAGTACCTGCCTGGGGTCGATTGTTTGAAGCGCAGCTTTACCCCTGTGGGCTTCACGCCCACAAACCTTCCGGCAGCGTGCTCACTCATGAGGCTTGTGAGGTGAGAGTCCAGAACTATCACCTCATCGGCCGCCTCCCTGAACAGAGGCGCAAAGAGCCCCATGGTGGCGCTTCCGCAGCCAACCCTCATTCTGGAAGCCTCTTGGCCGTTTACCACCGGAGCAAAGCCCACCCTGATCTCCAGCCTGGCTCCTCCCTCCACCTGGAGTTTCACGGCCCTGCGGTTGGCTATCTCACACATGGTCCGCGCCACCACCATGCCATCGGGACCTGTGAGCAGATTCACACCTCCTATGGAGAGCATCTTGGAGCCGTACTGTTCTGTGGTCACATGGCCCACTACTTTCTTACCCACCTTTACCCTGGCTCCCTCTTGCCCAACAGGCAGATCCGTGTCCACCTTCACCAAAACCGAGCTGTAACTAAGGGGGGCTTCTGTGACGACCGTCACAACATCCACCCCCTTCACCTTCCCATGGAGGATATAGGGGGCAGGCCTACAGTCAGGATATGTGGTCCCAGCTCCTATGCCCGTAACCAGAGGCTTTCTCATCTCCTCGCTTATATCCTCCCCCACCACCTGAGCCACTTCCTCAAAGCCGTGAAGAGGAACCACTCTGACCAGAGATCCCTGCTGGTTACCATACCTCTGGCAGGCCCCCAGGAAGCCTTCCTTGATCCGACACCCCACAGGGCATGCCTCACAGCGCACAGAGCCTTCAGGCGCCTCTGCCGGGAAATCCACTGCCTCTTGAGGACAGACTCTCTTGCAAGCCCCACAGAAGCTGCATCCCTGTCCCACCGTAGCCTTTCTGGATCTTATTTTGATGACCCCCAGGGAGCATGCCAACACGCATTCTCCACAACCAATGCACTTTTGCTCATCAACTATCATGATCCTGCCTCCGTGGCCAAACCCTCTGGGCCACAACCTACCTGACCAGGAGGGCCTGCCTGGTGGCTGGAGGGGTGTTTCTGCTCTTTTGCACAACAACCTGCCCGTCCACCAGGACCATGGAGATGCCCGGGATATCTCCCGCTGCCATGGCCGAGAGGGCTTCCCTGCCCACGGAGCCCAGGGGGGCATCCATGATCACCAGATCCGCCTCCATGCCTGGCTCTATTATGCCCCTAGGCAGCTTGTAAAGACGGGTCGTGTTTCCCGTTGCCATGCACACGGCTTCCTCGGGCCGCACAGGGCAAAGCCCTGCCAAAAGGGTCATGACTCTAAGGATGCCCAGGGGAACCACGCCCGTGCCAGAGGGAGCGTCGTTACCTATCACCACCCTTGACTTGGCCCCTGCTTCGGCTATGAGCCTGGCCGCCTCCACCGCCACCTTCATGTTTCCGCAGTGGACGATCTCCAAAGCAAAGGTACTCTGCGTGACCAGTTTCTCCACCTCGGCCATGGACATGGCGGTGGTGCCTCCGTTGATATGGGACACCACATCGGGTTCCACGGCCATGACCTGTTCGGCACCCACCGTGGAGCTGCCTGGGATAGAAGTACCACCAGTATGCATCATGACGACCATCCCGTTTTCCTTGGCCCATTTCACCATGGGACGTGCATCTTCAGGTGTTTTCACAGAGCCCAGCCCGATCTCTCCCACAACCCTCACGCCCTCTCTGGCTGCCTCCTGGAAATCGGACTCAGTGAGCCCTTTTTCCAGAATCAGGGCCCCTCCCAGCACCTTTGCCCCTCCAGGACGAAAGTAGGAGAAGCTTTTGGCTGCCAGTATTGCCAGAGCCTTTGTGCCGGCCGCATCCTTGGGTCTTCCTGGCAGATGAACCTCCCCGGCGGATATCACCGTGGTGACCCCGCCGTGCACACCGCTTTCTAGAAAACCAAGCTGGTTCTGCCTTGGAGTAAAATCCCCCAGAACCGGATGGCAATGGGAATCCACGAGCCCTGGGATCACTGTGGTGCCTGCACAGTCAATGATTCTGTCAGCCTGGGATTCCTCCATGTCCCTGAGAAGTCCCACCTTCTCTATCTTGCCGTCCTGGATGAAAATGGCATCTGCTACCAACAGAGGCTCTTCGATCTTACCGCTTACCAGTGTACCTATGTTCTTGAGCAACACCTTGGACATTTCCATTTTCCTCCTGGCTTGGGAAATGGCCTGCTTTAATGCAAGCCTCCAGAACTCTCTCCAGATTGGCCGGCAGCTTGTAGATCCTCTCCCCCAAGGCATCGGCTATGGCATTGAGTATGGCAGGGGCTGTTGGTATGAGTGCAGGCTCCCCAACTCCCTTGGCTCCAAAGGGGCCTGTGGGCTCGGCTGCCTCCACTATGATGGGAAGAACCTGGGGCATATCTGCCACGGTGGGTATGTGGTAGTCCTTCATGGATTCTGTGGAACCGGGTTTGTATTCTTCCATGAGGGCAAAACCCACTCCCATGGCCACTCCTCCCAGAATCTGCCCCTTGACCGCCTCTGGGTTGAGCGCCTTTCCCACATCATGAGCAGCCACTATCTTTTGAACCTGTACTGAGCCTGTGAGCACGTCCACTTCCACCTGAGCCATCTGGCATGCAAAGGCATAGGTGGCATAAGGAACTCCCTGCCCTCCCTCAGGCTCCAGGGGGGTTGTCTCAGGATCAAAGTAGCCCTGCCAGGAAAGGGGAATATTTTTCTTCTTGGCCCTCTTTGCCAGATCCTGAAAAGAAACCTTTCTATTGGGATCCCCGGCGTGCACCACATGCCATTCTCTTAGCAGGAGTGCTTCCTTGGGAGCCTTCAAGAGATCTGAGGCCTCTGTGAGGAGCACCTGGGCCAGCTTGTTACAGGCATCCAGCACCGCATTACCCGAGATGTAGGTCTGGCGGCTGGCCGAAGAAGCCCCAGCATTGGTTGTATGCTTGGTGTCTGCCACCACAAGCTTCAATGATTCCGGGGGCACACCCAAGACCTGGGCTGCTATCTGGGCCAAGACCGTGGTGGAGCCCTGCCCCATGTCAGCGGCCCCTGTGAAAAGGGTGAGTCCTCCGTCCTCCTCCAACTCTACCCTTGCTGTGGATGGATTCTGAACTCCTGTGTTTCCTATGCCGTACCACATGGCCCCCAGACCCACTCCCCTTCTCACATAAGGGGAGTGCTCCTGGGAGCCTTTCCATACTGCTAGGCTCTCCCTGTAATGGGGTTCCAGAGCTTCCAGGGCTTGCAAGATGCCCACGCTGGAGCCCAGTTTTTGGCTGGTGGCTGTGAGGGATCCCTGTCTCAACCCGTTGAGACGCCTTATTTCAAGAGAGTCCATCCCCAATTCCCAGGCCAAAAGATCCATCTGGGATTCATGGGCAAAGGCTATCTGAGGCACCCCGAAACCCCTCATGGCCCCCGCCACTGGATTATTGGTGTACACGGCCAGGCTTTCCACATGTACGTTTTCCACCTCATAGGGTCCTGTGGCATGAATGGCTGCGCGGGTTGCCACAGCCACTCCGTAAGAGCAATAGGCTCCTGTATCGCAGATGATCCTGGCCTGAAGGGCCAGGAGTTTCCCTCTGGCATCTGCACCACTCCTCATCCAGATGGTGAGAGGGTGCCTCTTAGGGGTGGCAAGATAAGCCTCCTCTCGACTGAAGACCAGCCGCACGGGCTTTCCCAGGTGGTACAGGGCTAGGCCTATGAAACCCTGGACCGTCAGATCCAGCTTGGAGCCGAAACCTCCGCCCGTGGCAGCCTGTATTATTCTGACCTTCTCCTCCTTTAATCCCAAAACCTCCGCCACCTCCTTCTGGTCATAGTGTGGGTTTTGGGTGGAGGCCAAAATAACCAAGGTGTTGTCCCACTCCAGATAACCGGCCCCTGCATCTGGCTCCAGGTATGTATGTTCCACGTGGGAAGTCTCATAGGTGCGCTCCACCACAACAGCCGCCTTGGACATGGAGGAAGCTGCATCCCCCTTGCGAATCACCCTTCTGTGAAGCAGATTGCCCTTTTCGTGGATGGCTGGAGCTGCCTGATCCATGGCCTCCTGCGGCGAAAAAACAGCCGGTAGATCCTGGTACTTAACCTTTATGGCTTCCAGCCCCTTTTGGGCTGCCATTTCATCCCTGGCAGCCACAAGGGCCAACGGGTCGCCCACAAATCGCACCTTTTCCTTGGCCAGAAGAGGCTGATCTTTTGTGATGAGCCCTATGAGATTCCTGCCAGGCACGTGGGCTGCGGTAAAGACCCCCTCCACGCCTGGCACCCTCTTGGCCTCCTCCACGTCAAGCTCCAGAATCCGGGCATGGGCTCTGTCACTTCTGAAAACCCTAAGCACCAAAGCATCTTCCAAAGCAATGTCAGCACTGAAAATCGGTTTGCCCCTCACCCGCTCCTGGGCGCCTATCCTGGGCACAGACTTGGCTATCCAGCTCATTTCACTTTCCATTTCTTACCAGTGGTAGCAAGGCCCTAACCAGCAAACCCTGCACCGCTTTTTCCTTGTACGCTGTAGAGGCTCGAGTTCCTGAGATCTCCACCATGGAAGCTGCCAGGGCTCGGCCGGCTTCCCAAAGATCCCTCTCTTGTGGCAGCCTGCCCTTCAGAAGATCTTCCACCTTCTTCATTCGGCGAGGCACGGGTGTGCCTGAGCCCAGGGCTACGCGCACCTCTGCCAGACCTTTTTCATCCTGTTGGGCCAGTACAGCCAGACTGAGCCTGGCTATGGCCAGGGCTTTTCTTCTGGCCAGCTTCTGAAAGTCACTCCACATGTTGGAGGCACTCTCAAATACAAATCTGGTTAGAATCTCCCCTGTCCTTAGCCCACTTCTGTACGCTCCCCAAAGAATCTCCTCCAGGGGAACCACCCTTGTACCAGCCAGGCTTTCCAAAACGGCTCTGGCCCTAAGCACCAAAAGGGCTGGGACACTGTCCGCGCAAGGCGAACAATGCACCACATTGCCTCCCACAGTGGCCAGGTTTCTTATCTGGAGACTGCCTATGCGTGAGGCCGCCTGCACCAATACAGGAGCATGAGCCCTGAGTAGTTCCGAATCTATTATCTCGGAAAAGGTGAGGCCGGCTCCCAGGTGAAGGACTCCATCCTTTTGCTCCAAGATCTTCAGCTCTGGCAGTCTGCTTATATCCACCAAGTGGGAAGCCTTGTGCTTGCCTTGCCTAAGCTCCACCATCAGATCCGTTCCCCCGGCCAGTGGCATTGCTTCAGCACCGTACCTGCTCATCAGGCCAAGGGCCTCGGCCAGGCTCCTGGGAAAATGGTATGCTGCGACCCCCATCATGGATCTTCTCCCTGACAAGCCCTCTTGGCAGCAGCTTCCACAGCAGCCAGGATCTGCTCATATCCTGTGCACCGGCACAAGTTGCCTTCCAAGGCCTTTAGGATCTCCTGCCTTGTGGGCCTTGGATTTCTTATGAGAAGGGCGTAAGCGCTCATGAGCATACCGGGAGTACAGAAGCCGCACTGAACGGCATGGTGCTCCAAAAAAGCCTCCTGCAGGGGATGAAGCCCCACAGGGCTCTCCAGCCCCTCCACTGTCAGCAATTCCCTACCCTCCAACTGCGCGGCCATCATGAGGCAGGAGTTTACCGCCTTGTTGTCCACCACCACCGTGCAGGCCCCACATTCTCCCATGGCGCAGCCCTCCTTGGCACCCTTGAGACCCAGTCTTTCTCTAAGAACATGCAGAACACTCCCTCCAGGGTCCACCTCCAGGGCTACCTCCCGGCCGTTCAGCTTGAAATGCACAGTTATGGATGGCCTGCAACTGCGATCTTCAAACCCCATGTTCACATCCTCTTCAATGCTTCCATATCCAGAGACTTGAGCACCGTGATGCCTTTGGCCTTCATTTCTTCCAGGGCTCGCGATGTGGTCTCAGGGGCCACTCCCCTGCAAAGCTCCTCCACAACGGTTACCTTGAAGCCGGCTGCAACCGCATCCAGCGCCGTGGCCTTAACACAGTAGTCGGTGGCGATCCCATAGATGATAAGCCTTTCTATGCCCCTGGCCTTCAAGATTCTTTCCATCTCGGTCTTGGCCCCACCGTCATCCTGGAAGCCTGAGTAGCTGTCAAAATTCTTGTCTTGACCTTTCTTCACTATGGCCAGAAAAAGATCATTGTCCACCAAGACCTTGGCTCCCTCTGTGCCCTGAACACAGTGAGGGGGCCAAAGCACCTGATCTTTGCTCCCCACCTTGATGACATCAAAGGCCTTCTTGCCTGGGTGGTTTGTGAAGAATGAGACATGATCCGAGGGGTGCCAGTCCTGTGTGGCGTAAAGGATGAAACCTGCCTTGCCCAAAGCCCTGGTGGCCTTCCGGACCTTTTCCACAAAGGCCTTGTCTGTGCCGGGCACAGCCAAAGTACCCTTCTTCCACTGGGTAAAGTCCCCTTGAACATCCACCACTATGACCCCTACCTTGGAGTGCGCCTGGGCTGCCTTGCTGGCCCCAGGTTTGGGAGCCTGGGCCATGGCCGGCAAGACAAGCAAACAGACTATCAAGAACAAACCCACCATGGAGAAACCCATCACGTGTTTCATGGCCACCCTCCTTTGGGAAAATTGGGAACAGGATTTACTTATCCTTTCCCATGATGTGCGGGGCCAGTCCCCAACAGCAACCATCGTTTGTTCAAAGGTGCTTCTTTGCCCGACACTGGTCATGGCCTTGATTTTTCTCTGTCACTTTCTCCTTTGTTCCCCGGTGGTGACCCCCTGGTATTTCATGGCAAAGCCATCATCCAGAGAGCCTGCCTGCCCACCTATGGAGGAATGCCATCTGCTTATGATCACTTTCTTGTCAGTATAGAAATCTATGGCCTCATTGGCCCTTCCCCTGATGTCTCCGAACATGGATATTTTTCTTCCTCCCACAGGGAAGTACGCAATGGGCGCAGGTGTCCCTATGTTTATCCCTACTTGGCCCACATTGACCCTTAGGGCGAACTCCCTGGCCCAGCCTCCGTTTTCCGTATAAATATTGGCCGTGTGGCCAAAGGGACTTCGGTTTATTATCTCCACTCCCTCGGCCAAGTCCTTCACCTTTTTCAGGCAACGCACGGGCCCGAAGATTTCCTCCTGGAAGACCCTCATCTCAGGTTCCGCCTCCATCACAGTGGGACCCAGGAAATAACCATTGGGATAGCCCACCACCTGGGGATTCCGGCCATCCAAAAGAAGCTTGGCCCCTTCCTGGAGAGCCCTTTCTATCTCCTGGTGCATTGAATTCAGTGCCTCCCTGGAGATCACTGGTCCAAGGCTCACATTAGGATCCATGCCATATCCCAGAACCAGCTTCTTGCATTCCTCCAAGAAGCGCTCTTTTACCTCCTCGTAGACCTCCTCCACAGCCAGCACATTGGAGACCGCAAAACAGCGCTCCCCCACGTGGCCAAAGCAGGATGCCACCACATTGGGTATCACCTCTTTTAGGAAAGCATCCCTGGCTATGAGCACATGATTCTTGGCTCCGCCCTGGCACTGAGCTCTTTTGCCGTGAAGTATGGCCATCTTGTAGACCTCTTCCCCCACCTTGGAGGAGCCCACGAAGGTCACACCCACGGTGCCAGGGTGCACCACAAGAGCATTTCCCACTCCCCTTCCAGAGCCCGTTAGCAGGTTTATGACACCTTTGGGAAACCCGCACTCATGGGCCAACTCCACTATTCGCACCGCAGTCATGGGGCACAGCCGGCTGGCCTTGATGATGGCCGTGTTGCCCGCTGCTATGGCCCACACAAAATAGAGGGCTATCATGGCAGGGAAATTGAAAGGCGGCAGGAAAACAAAAGGGCCCAGAGGTTCCCTGATGTACACTGTGTCCACCCCGCTTCCCACATGCTCGGCATGGGAGCCTTTGAGCAGTTCTGGTCCAGCGCAGGCGTGCTCCACATATTCAAAGGAGCGTGTTAGTTCCCCCATGGCATCCGAGAGGGTCTTTCCATGCTCATCAACTATGAGGCGGGCCAGCTCTTCATGGTGCTCCTGGAGCTTTCTGTGAAACTCGAATAGCAGCTTAGCTCTCCTGGGTGGGGGAGTCATACGCCAGTGCCAAAAGGCCTCTTGGGCAGCATGCACAGCCCTGTGGATCTCATCTTGGGTCACCTCAGGGCAAAAAGCTATGACCTGATCTGTGGCCGGGTTTCTTACCTCAAGCCACTGTTTTGTCTCGGAATCCAGCCACTGTCCATTGATATAGATCTTAAGCCTTACAGGTCTCTGGTTTGAATCCTTCATCTATGGAGCCTCCTTCCTTATTTTCCGCCTCGGCCGAATATCATTCCAAAGCCTCTCATGTCTGTTCAGGCTTCGGTCAAAAACCCAATTCCCATCAAAGACATATTCAAGGCTTTCCCATACATGATCCATCAGGGAAGCTCTGTCACTTTTGGCCTGCATTTCTCAACATTCTTGAATCATGCAGTTTGACCGGTCGAGGATGCACCTTATCCATCCTTTGCTCAACTTCAGCAGAGAGAATGTCTCGAAGAAATTCCAGGGCCTCCATCACATGTTGCCTGCTTAGGGTTTCTGCTTTCTGGGGGTCCCCTTCTCTTATGGCTTGAAGTATCTCCCTGTGCCTTATGCAGGAATTTCGCAGGTGATCCTCATGGGTCAAGGAGCGGTAGCTGAATCTCTTTACCTGGTTGTGGAGGCTAGAGGCAATCCTCTTCAACCTCTCGTTGCCGGCCATGTCCATTAGAAAAGCGTGAAACTCCTCGTGATGGATTTGGTAGCGGGCCACATCAGGAGGTCTCCTGGACAAGCACCCCTCCATACGCTCAACAATGCGCTGCAGTCTTTGTAAGTCTTTGGAGCTGGCAGCTTTTACTGCAAGGAAGGTGGCCAGCCCGTAAAGAGCCATCTTGAGGGTGTAGATCTCCCATACATCTTGAGCCTTGATCTCTGAGACAAACACCCCCTTTCTGGGTATTCTTACCACCAAGCCTTCCATCTCCAATGCCTTGAGGGCTTCCCTAAGGGGCGGTCGGCTGATGCCCAGTCTGGAGGCCACCTCCTCTTCCTTGATCTTTTGCCCTGGTGCCAGCCTTCCAGATATTATGGCACCCGCCAGGTGTTTCAATGCGTAATCCACGAGGGAAACCACCTGCAAGTCCGTCTTGTGCTCATTTTGTCTTCTCTCTCTCATCTGTGGCCTCCTTCACCTGCCCATGAGGCTTGGCAGGTAAAGAACGACCTTGGGAAATGCCGTAAGAAGCAAGAATGTTATGAAGATGGCTGCCAAGAAGGGAATCGTTCCTTTAAAAATGTCCGCCATGGGAACATCCTTGGCCACACCGGCCAGAGTGTAAACATTAAGGCCCACCGGCGGGGTTATGAGCCCGGCCTCCATCATGAGTATTGCCACAACCCCGAACCATATGGGGTGGAAGTTCAGTGCCACAATCACCGGAAATATCACGGGTAATGTCAGGACCATCATGGAGACTGCATCCAGAAAGCACCCCAGGAAGAAATATATGAGAACTATTATGGCCAGAACCACGTACCTGGAAACATCCAGTCCGGAAATCCAGCCCGACACAGCAGCAGGAATCGTGGAAAGTGCCAGGAAATAGCTGAACACGGTGGCGCCTGCTACGAGAAAAAGCACCATTATGGAGATCCTGGCTGATTCCAAGAGGGCGGCCACCGAGGCTCTCCAGGTAAGCTTTTTCTTGAGAAGCACAATGACAAAAAGCGCGAATGCGCCTATGGCTCCGGCCTCTGTGGGATTGATGAAACCCAGGTAGATTCCACCCATGACCAGTATGAAGACCGTGAAGGTCTCCCATGTGCCTTTGAGAGCCACCAGCTTCTCCCGGAAGCTCACCTTTTCGTGGGAAGCAGGAGCCATCTCCGGCTTCAACCGGGCCCACAAGACCACCACCAGTCCGAAGGCACTGGCCAGAATGATTCCTGGAAAGATGCCGGATATGAGAAGCTTTCCTATGGATTGCTCGGTGAGCATCCCATAAACCACAAAGCCCAGGCTGGGAGGTATCAGAAAACTAAGAGTCCCACCTGCTGCCACCACCCCTGTGGCCAGTCTTGGGGAGTACCCGAAGCGGCGCATCTCAGGAAGGGCCACGTTGCCCATGGCAGCAGCAGCCGCCACCGAAGAGCCGCTCACAGCCGCAAATCCTGCGCAAGCGGCTATGGTGGCCACCCCTAGCCCTCCAGGTAACCTCCTGAACCATTTGTCGAAAGTCTGGTAAAGCTCTCTTGTTATTCCTGCTGTTCCGGCGAAACCGCCCATGAGGATAAAAAGCGGGATGATGGTATAAGGATAGTGAGCTGCAACCCCATAGAGGGTCTTGGCAACTATGGGAAGTGCTGCATCCAGGGAGGTAAGGTACCAGATACCCAGGAATCCCACAAACATCATCATGAAGGCTATGGGCATCCCCAAAACAAGCAAGACCACCAAGAGAAGGCTTCCCAGGACTCCCACTAGGATAGGACTCATGGCTGCCTCCGGGTGATCCTTTGAATCTTTTCATACAAGTCCAAGGCAAATTCCATCCAAAGCAGCAGACCTCCCACTGCCACCAGCATCTTGAAAGGCCATTGGGGGATCCTGAGTTGGTCGGACACCGCGGTCTCGGCCATGGCGTCCACATAGCCTTGCCAAACCACTATGGAGACTATGAAAAGACACGCAGAGGTGGTGAGCGCCCCACACAAGGCTTGAAGCTTAGGGGAGAACCTCTTGGTCAAGAAGTCAACACCCACATGGCCTTTTACTTGCTGGGTGTAAGCTGCTCCAAGGAGAATCAGCACAGAGAGCATATACTCTGAGAGTTCGAAACTCCCGGGCATGGGCTTGTCCAAAAAGGCCCTACCTGCCACATCCAAAACGGTCAAAAACATCAAAGGCAGGCTGACCAACATGCCCACAAAACAGGCCCCATAACTCAATTTGCGAATCTTGGTCTTCAACATGTCCATAGAGACTTCCCATCCCCAAGAGTTAGCCGCCAAAATCCGGCCAACTGGTCTTGCCAAGCAAAGATCCCTTCTGTGCGACCAAAACCTCAAGGGAGGGGATACCCCTCCCTTCTTTGAGATTACTTGTTTTTGAGCTCACGTGATCCAAGCCCCATAAACCACTTGGGCTATTCAAACACACCCCGAGAGTCTGGCTGCCACAGATCCAAATACCCACGCTGCCGGGGGGCCAACAGCCTCTTAGGCCAGCCTCCCATGGAAATGATCTGGGCTAGGCCTTCTTGAATTCCGGAGGGCAGGCAACCAGCTCTATGCCTCTTTTCTCACACTCCTCATTCATGATGGCCACGGCTTTCTTGGCCGGAAGGCCTTTGGCTTCCAGATCAGCAGCCCATTTGCGGGTCACCTCTTGGAACTGCTCGTACCAGCGCTGTGCCTCTGCCTTGGGCACCTCTGTGAGCTTTACCCCCCCTTTTTCTATTTCCTGCATGATCTTGGGGTACTCGGCGCGGGTGAGGCCTCCCGATGTTTTAAAGGGATTGGAGCAGAGCTCTTCGATGAGCTTTTTCTGAGCCTCTGGCAGCTTGTTCCACACCCCAAGGTTCATCACAGTACCTTCTGAAACACAACCCAGGGTGACCAAAGCTCCGTACTTGGCCACCTCGAACAGCTTAAAAGCCAAGACCAGAGGAGGACAGGTCACTATGCCATCCACCGTGCCCGTCTCTATGGCCATGTACACGTCCCCCAAGGGCATGAAGATGGGCTCTGCACCCAGTGCCTTGATGTAATTGGTCTGATGTCCCCCAGGGGATCTGAGTTTCATGCCCTTTAGGTCCTCCATCTTCTGGACTGGCTTCTTGGTCCAGATGAAAGACTGAATGCAACCGTTCAATTCCAGGACCTTCACATCCTTGAATTCATCCTTCAAGATCCGGTTGTAAACGGCGTTGCCGATATCGGCTGCTATGTCTTTCCCATCCACCCATACGGCCAGAGACAGAACATCTGTCAATGGGAAGCGACCTGGAGTCCAAGTAGCCGTGAAGTAGCCCAGATCCGAGAGGCCTTTGGCCACTATGTCGAAATGCTCAGGACCTTTGCCCAATGCGGCACCGGCATACATGGTGTAGTCTATCTGCCCGCCGCTTTTTTCCTTGAGCTTGTCCATCATGGGAATCCAGACTGTCTTGACCTCCCGGCTCACAGGGGGATGCCAGGTGCTGAACTTAAGCTTGGTGGTCTGAGCCCAAAGCCCCCCCTTGGGATAAAGGCCGGCACCCAGCACCACCCCTCCCATGGCCAGCCCTTTGAGGAAGTCTCTCCTGCTCTCATTGCATTGCTCACACATGGCCTTCCCTCCTGGCTTTGTTGAACCCGCCCAATGGACTGCGGGGAGCTACTCCCCTCCAAGAACACCCATGGTAAGCGGGTCTTTTTAAGAAGCCCTCTTAATAAACGACCTGGGGCTTCTGTCTATTGTCTACAATCCTTGCACGGGGTTTCACGGCCTGTCAAGTGGGCATGAGCTGATTGCGCTTCCTGCAATCCGCTCAATTCTTGAACCTTAAAAAAACCTAATTTGACCAGCTTTCAAAGCCCCAAGGAGCTCAAGGACCTTGGTTCATTATCCGGCCTGAATCTGCTATCCAGGGGTCCTTGTGCCTTGAATTCCCATAAGTGGGATCCTTTGGACTCAACATGGAGTGCTTCCAAATCCGCCTTAATCTATTTTTAGGCTTGCCACGCAAGGAAAATGGTCTGATGGGAAACCCTCGGATCTTTCCACCAAACGTGCATCCAGAACGCTGAAATGCTCGGATGCAAGTATCCAGTCTATACGCCCGCCTGATCCAGTGCCTGTAAAGTGGTGGATGGTGGAAGGCTCAGGCCCCTTGGAATTTCCCTTGGCCCTCCAGACGTCTTGAAGCTTACTGTTGCCGCTTGTCAGAATCTGGTGCACCGTTCCCCCTGCGTCCTCATTGAAATCTCCCACCAGCACAATCGGTAGTCTTCTGGCAGCCACCCATCTCCTGATCATTTTTGCAGCCATCCACCGGGCCTTGGCCGAGACGTGGTCCAGATGGGTGTCTCCAAACCAAAGCTTTCTGCCTGTAGAAACATCCAGGAACTTTCCATGAGTGAAAAGCCTAGGGAAAGCACTCTCCCAGCTTTTGCTCCTGTATATATCTGGTGTCTCTGAAAGCCAGAACTCACCGCATTGGGAAATTCTCCAGCGCTTGGTTCGAAAGAAAATGGTGGGCATCTGCACCCTTGGGTCGCTGTCTGTCTGCCGTGGGGGCAGACAGGCTGAATAACCCTCCAGGTGCTCCATCAGGTAATTTAACTGGGAGATGGTGCACTCCTGGGTCCCAAGAAGATCGGGAGCCTCCTCCAAGATGGTCTTCACCACGAGTTGCTTCCTGAAGGGCCATGCATTGAGCCCATCTTGGGGATTATCGAACCTTACGTTGAAGGTCATCACCTTGAGGATCATCTCTCTTGCAAAGCCCTTCCTGAATGCACCCCGGAAGGCCAGCTTTACAATTGTTCCCGTCTCTTACAGGGCACGGATCTCAAAGCCTGCTGGCTGCTGAGTTCTTATCTTGATGAGCCCCGTGTGGCTCCATTGGTTTATTAGAATCCGCAAGCCCTGAGACCACTCCCTTTGAACATGGAATGAGCCAATTCACTTGGATCCTGGTCTTGGCCAACCACAAGCAGGACAAAGCCTTGTTGCCAAAGACACCCTTGAGGGTGACTAGGTCCTTATGGAAAGTTCCTGGATAAGCTCCTCTGCAAAGCGGATCACAAACTCCCTCTGATGAGGCTCTGCGTACTTGGAGCAGCCGCACCTGTGATTGTTTCGGCTTCGCACCAAGAGTTCGAAACGCACGAAGTGCGCCCCCAGTTCTATTGCAACACAATATGGCCGACACTCAACATGCTCCAGATGAATGCCTCTGAGAAGAGCTTCTGGAAGCTCCAACCAGAAAAGATCTTGTACAGCCGAGGCCTGGGCATGCTGCTTCAGATAGCCGCGGGCTTTTTCCATGTCCGAAGATGATATCTCGTCTAAGAGATAGGCTCTCAACTGTTCACCCTTTCCCACAGCCAAAGCTTGCATCAGTGGCTGCTCCAGGTCAAGGGCTTGATGACGCACTGGGGAGCAGAGTAAGATATTAACTCTTCGTGGCCGCCCCCTTCGCACCTTCTCGGCCACCCAGGAGGCAAGCCAGTGAAAGTGGCCCTTTTTGTTCCTTGCATCGTGCAGGATTTCCAGCCCCAGGTGGCCCAGGCCACTGCAAGGGTCCTGGCCCGGGCCGGGGTCTCGGTTCATTACCCCAAGGGGCAGACATGTTGTGGCCAGCTTCAGTACAAAAGCGGCAATTGGAAGAGCGCCAGGGCAGTGGCGCGACATTTCATGGAGGTCTTCCAGGATTGCGAGGCTGTGGTGGCCCCCTCCGGATCCTGCGTGAACATGGTGCGCAAATACTACCCGGAGCTTTTCAGAGACGAAGCCCTCTGGATGGATCGGGCATTGGAGCTGGGCAAGAGGGTCTTCGAACTCACTGAGTTTCTGGTTGGCGTGGCCAAGGTGGAGGATTTGGGAGCCCAATGGCGTGCCAGGGCGGTTTATCACGATTCCTGCCAGGTGTACAGGGCCCTCGGCATCCACAAGGAGCCGAGGGCATTGCTATCTCGGGTCAAAGACTTGGAACTGGTGGAGATGGAGCAGGCCGATGTTTGTTGCGGTTTCGGAGGCAGTTTCAGCCTCCAGTTCCCTGCTGTTTCAGAGGCCATGGTGGCTGATAAGGTGGCCCATATATTGGCCACGGGAGCCGAGCTGTTGGTGAGCGCAGAGATAAGCTGCCTCATGAACATCGGGGGATACCTGCTCAAACAAGGCCACAGGGTGCAGGCTGTGCACATAGCAGAGGTTCTGGCCCACGGGGGAGAGTGAAGATGCGTGTGCGTTCCCTGGAGTTCGGGCAGCGGGCCCAAGAGGCTGTCTTGGACGAGCAGTTGCAGAGGAATCTGCAGCGCATAGGATTACGCTTCAAGGTGGGCAGAGACATGGCCTTTGCAGCCCTGGAGGATCCTGAGGCGCTGAGGAACTTAGGCCGTGCCATCAAGGAGAAATCCCTGGCAAACCTCCCCCATCTCTTGGAGACCCTGGAAGCCAAGGTAAAAGAGGCCGGAGGTACGGTCCACTGGGCCTGCAATGGGAAAGAGGCATGCCGAATAGTTTGCGATCTGGCCAAGCAAAGGGCAGTGCGCACAGTGGTCAAGGGCAAGTCCATGGTGACCGAGGAGATAGGCCTCAACCATGCGCTCGAGGCAGAGGGTATAGAGGTTTGGGAGACTGACCTGGGGGAGTTCATAATCCAGCTTGCCGGAGAGCCACCTTCCCACATAATCGGACCAGCGGTGCATAAGAGTAAGGAACAGATAGCCGAGCTATTTGCCGAGAAACTGGGGAGTCCCAGGGCAGAAGCCCCTGAGGAGCTCACGAAGATAGCCAGGGAGAAACTAAGAGAGAAGTTTGTGAAGGCCGACATGGGTATAACAGGGGCCAATGCTGCTGTGGCCGAGACCGGCTCCATAGTGCTTTTGGAAAACGAGGGGAACATTCGTCTTAGCGTGACTGCCCCCAGGATCCACGTGGCCCTGGTGGGCATAGAGAAGGTGATACCAACCCTGGAGGACCTGGCTGTCATCCTGGCACTTCTGCCCAGGAGCGCAACGGGCCAGAAACTCTCCTCTTATACCAGCATCATCACAGGCCCCAGGAGAGAGGCAGAGCTGGACGGGCCTGAGGAGTTCCATCTGATACTGCTGGACAATGGACGCAGCAGGATCCTGGCGGATCCTGACCGCCGTCAGAGTCTTTACTGTCTTCGCTGCGGCTCATGTTTGAATGTGTGTCCAGTGTACCGTAAGGTGGGCGGCCATAGCTACGGCTGGGTTTACTCCGGGCCCATTGGTGCGGTGTTGACCCCTCAGCTAGTTCCAGCCAGACTGGCCAGGCAACTGCCTTTTGCCTCCACTTTGTGCGGAGCCTGTGCAGAAGTCTGCCCGGTGAAGATAGAGCTGCCCAAGCTGCTCTTGACCATGAGGCAGAGGCTCACAGAAGACCCCAATTTCGACGGTGGAATCCCCCTGCTCGTGAGATTGGCAGCCAGATTTCACGGATGGTTGTTGACCCACCCCAGGCTTTACAGGCTGGCCATGGATGGGGCCAGAGCCGCCTCAAGAGTCCTGGTGAGGGAAGGCAGGTGGTTGTGGCTTCCGCCACCTTTGTCCCGATGGGCTCGCAACAGACACATACCCACTCCGGCCCGCCCTTTCTCCAGCACCTGGCCCAAGCTAGAAAAAGAGTTGGTTCAAGGAGGTGAAGGAGCATGAAGGTCTCAAGCAGAGAGAAGATCCTCTCGGCTGTGGAGCTGGCCTTGGGATTCCCTGTCAGGCAAGGATCTCTGTTTGAGACAGGCACGGCCGAGCATGAAGTGGCCTGGCTTGCTGCCAACGAATCCTGGGAGGCTCTGCAAAAAGAACTGGAGGCACTGGCCGCCCACTTCCACAGGCTGGCGAAATCGGAGGAGTTCCAAGGTGTGCTCCAAAGCATTGTCCGAGAAAATAAGGTCAGAAGAGCTCTTTGCTGGGAACATCCCCTCTTGGATAAACTGGATGTTAAGAGATTGCTACAAGAAGCCGGGGTGGAGTTGGTGGATATCGGTGAAACCTCGGGATTTGTTGAAAAAGCCGCGCAAGCTGATCTGGGCATCACTGCGGTGGAGTGTGCCATAGTAGAGTCTGGAGCCTTGATGGTCAGGGCCTCCAAAGGCTGGCCCAGGGCAGCTTCCTTGCTGCCGGCTGTTCATTTGGCAATAGTGACGGCCCGCCAAAGGCTTGCCACTGTGAAAGACTTGGTTCCCCTTTGGAGAAATTGGCTTTGGGCCCAGGGCGCTCTTCCCAGCGCCATTCACCTCATAACCGGCCCGAGCAGAACGGCTGACATTGAACTCACCCTGGTCCTGGGGGCCCACGGTCCCAAAGTTCTCCACGTGGTGGCCCTGGACGAAGAAGCCATCCCCGAAGACACCTGAGACAGGCGGCAAATCCTTTAGTGACCAAAACCTTTCACTGGGAGTGGATGATCTGGTTTTAAAGATGATCTGCCTTTGCAGGAAGCATCATGCCGAGTAATGAAGTTGGTTTTCAAGATGGTCTGTGATGAGCCATAGAGAAATCTCCACCCCCCATCAAGTGTCGAGGCAGGCACCTCGAGGGGCCAGGTCTGCTAGGTGATCTGCCAGGAGGGATGACCCGGAGGAACAGTTGGGAGGGGGCGAAAGGTGAATAGAATTTGGAACTAGTGATTCTCATTCTGGGATTGGCGGTAGGCGCTTATATGGCCTGGAACATAGGGGCCAATGATGTGGCCAATGGGATGGCCTCCCCGGTGGGGGCCAAGGCCATTACACTGCGCCAGGCAGTTTTGATAGGAGGTGTTCTGGACTTCCTCGGGGCCACGTTTTTAGGCTACCACGTGGTAGATACCATTCGAAAAGGGATAGTGGATCCCTCGGCAGTTGAGGATCCGCTCACCATGTCTTTGGGACTCCTGGCAGCCATCATGGCAGCCAGCCTGTGGGTTTTCCTTTCCTCCTGGAAACAGATCCCAGTTTCCACAACCCACAGCATCGTGGGTGCCATGGTCGGCTTCGGATTGTTGGCAGGAGGAGTCTCGGCAATAAGATGGTGGACATTGGTGGGCATAGCCCTTTCCTGGATAGTATCGCCGGTATTTGCCTGCGGGCTGGGCTATGTCATATTCGAGGTCATAAGAAGAAACTTACTGAGCGGAACCCATGTGTTTCGTAAAGCCCTCAGGCTCGGACCGGTTTTTGTGGGACTTACCTTCTTCATCGTCCTTACATCCCTCTTCCTGGACACCCCTTTGGGAAAACGCATGGGCTTGGGTGCGGCTCAAAGCGTGCTTTTGGCCTTGTGCATATCCGGAATTCTGGGACTTGTATCCAGGATATGGCTTAGGCGCACCATTGGGCGCAAGCAGGCAGACTGTGTTGAGGAAATCTTCAAGAAGCTTCAGCTATTCACTGCCTGCTATGTTTCCATGGCTCACGGTGCCAATGACGTGGCCAATGCCATAGGACCTGTGGCAGGCATCTACATAATCTTCGTCACTGGTGCCATGAGCCCCCAAGCCCCAGTGCCCACTTTTTTGCTGGCTTTCGGAGGCCTGTTCATAGCCCTGGGATGTTTCATATGGGGGTACAGGGTCATAGAGACATTGGGCCATCAGATAACCGAACTGACCAACACCAGGGGATTCTCCGTGGACTTCGGAGTGGCCACCTCGGTCTTGTTGGCCTCAAAGCTGGGTTTGCCTGTGTCCACTACACATGCTGCTGTGGGAGCGGTGGTGGGAGTGGGGCTGGCGCGGGGTATGGCTGCGGTGGACTTCACGTTAGTGGGAAAGATCTGCCTGTACTGGCTGATCACATTGCCACTTTCGGCCCTTTCCTGTATGATTTTTTTTGAAGGATTGCGTGCCATCTTCCTGTGACATGAAACAATAGGAGAGGAGCAATGCGTTCGCCTTTGGTGCATCTGTTTCGGGAGTCTCCCTTTGTGAAGCTCCTCAAGCACGCGGAGATAGTCCAGGAAGGAGGAGGGCTGTTCCGCAAGGCCATGATTTGTTACCTGGATGGCTCATGCACGGAGTTCGATGCCTTTCACATGAACGTGACCCGCATGGAGCACGAGGCGGACAGGTTGAAACGCAACATAAGGGGCCACTTACCCCGAGGTCTCATGATGCCCGTGGACAAGTTCCAGTTCCTCTTATATCTGAGGGAACAGGACAAGGCCTTGGATTCGGTGCAGGATTCTCTTCACTGGCTTTCGTACCGAAACACCGAAGTTCCTGATGTGCTGGTAGACGACCTGCTGCTGCTTGTGGACAAAGCAGTGGACTCCATCAAGCAGCTTCCGTTGATGGTGGGAAGAGCAATGGTCTATCTTCGCTCTTACTCAGACAAAGACCGCAAGCAGGTCAAGGAAGTCATAAAGGCTTTGAGGCTCAAGGAATCAGAGAGCGACACCATAGAAAGAAAGCTGAAAAGCGACATCTTTTCCCTTCCTTCCGTGGATGCCATCACGGTTTTTCACCTGATCCGTCTGGTGGAGTACATGGGTGACATAAGCAACCATGCAGAAAATGCTGGTGATGTGATGCGGGCCATGATAGCCCGCTGAAAACCAGCTTCGGGTCACATCACAGGGGATCCTGATCCAGCTTCGTTGTGCTTTCCGGACAAAGGTACGTTTGCAAAGCTGACCGCCGTAGCTTCTCTGAACAATAAACAGGCCATCTGTCTTGACAATTCTTCCAGCCCTTCCCCTTTCAAAGCCGAGATGGCCACCCCTTTGTACCTGGATAGAATCTCCCGGACACGCCATGGTTCCACAAGGTCTGTCTTGTTAAATACCAGAAGCTCCCTCTTTTTCTCCAGGCCCATCTCCCCAAGAATCTTCCTCACGGATCTGAGCTGCTCCTCCATGTAGGGGCTGGAAATATCAGCCACGTGGAGCAACAGCTCGGCATCTTCCAGCTCCTCCAGGGTGGCCCGAAAGGCATTCACCAAATCAGGCGGCAGGTCCTGAATGAAGCCTACTGTGTCCGTAATTATCACGTCCCGCTCTCTGGGGAAACGAAGTCTTCGGCTGGCTGGATCCAGTGTGGCGAAAAGCTTGTCCTCGGCTGTTACTCGACTATGAGTAAGGGCATTCAAGAGGGTGGATTTCCCGGCATTGGTATAGCCCACTATGCTCACTATGGGCAGGCCCATGCGGCTTCTGCGGGCCCTTCTTTGAATTCTGGCCTTTCTGACCTCCTCCAGATCCCTTTCCAACCTGGCAATGCGATCCCTTACTCGCCTTCGGTCCACCTCCAACTTGGTCTCCCCAGGCCCCCTCAGCCCTATGCCGCCTCTTAACCTTGACATGGCCGTGCCCTTTCCCACCAGCCTGGGAAGCAGGTAACGAAGCTGTGCCAGCTCCACCTGGATCTTGCCGTCCCTGCTGTGGGCGTGCTGGGCAAATATGTCCAGGATCAGCTGTGTGCGGTCTATGATTTTCTGGTCTGTGAGCTCCGAGAGATTTCTCAGTTGTCCTGGGTTTAGATTTCTGTCAAAGAGGATTACTTCTGCACCCAGCTGCTTGCTCCGGATTATCAAATCCTCCAGTTTGCCCTTACCGATGACAAAGCGGGGATCTGGCTGCTGTCGCACCTGGACCACCTCGTCCAGCACAAGAAGGCCGCTGGATCTGGCCAGCTCCTTAAGTTCGGCCATGGAGGCCCACGCCTTTTTCCCACCGGTGGGATAGACCCCTACCAGGATCACCCTTTCCCCCTTCTGGTCAACTTTCCTGGCCTTAAAGATCCTAGCAAACTCGTCTTCCAACCCCTCCACCAGAGCTTGAGCATCCAGATCCAAGCGCCAGGGGTTTTCAGCTTCCATCATCACCCACTGTTCGTTACGGGGATTGGGTGGCAAAAGATGGGCCAGTTGAACCCTGCCGGGCTGGCCTTCCTGCCCCACCTGCACCTGGCAGATCAAATCCAGCCTGAGATGGGCCAAATCCGTCAGATCATCGTGGGTGAGAGGTTCACCCTTGAGATGGGTGTGAACCAGCCTCAGCCCCAGAAGCCTTGTGGGAGCTTGGCGAAAACCCTGCAGCGATGGAATCTCCAGTTTATGGTCATCTCCCACAATGACCATGAAAACCAGGCCTTTTCTATCCAGCAAGAGCCCTACCTGACGGCCCGTGTCCATGGAGATTTCGGCCATCTGACGCGCCAGCTCAGGGCTGAGAACCTGCCTAGGGGAGACCCTCCTATGATAGAGCCTCTGAAGCCTCCTGTGATCCGAAGGTCTTAAGCCTTGAAGATTACCTTGAACTCTGGGAATCTTGGCCTCCCGGAAGAGATCTTCCCTTCCCATCCACTATCTCTAGAATTTCCCTGTGATCCTCCATATGATAAGAAGCTTCCAGGCCTGGGTTTTTGTATGCCACGAAGCACACCCCAGCCCTCTTAGCCACAAGCCTGTCCACCTCTGAATCCCCCACATAGAGGGCCTGCCCGGGTTGCACACGGAAGTGATCCAGGATCTTGAGAAGACACTCCGGGTGGGGCTTGGGCTCCTTCACATCCAGGCTGGTTACGGTTAGATCGAAGAGCCCTTCCAGGCCGTGCTCCTTCATCACCAGAGGCATGGTCAGCCCCCTATTGGTGGCAATGGCTGTTGCACAATACGGGCGCAGCCTTCGTATCACCTCTTTGACGTGGGGCTCCAACCTCATTAGAGGCACAAAAGGAGAGTAGTCCATGGTGAGGCGGTACTTCTGAGCCTCTTCTCTTCTGGGATCTCCCTTGAAAAGGAAGTCCACAGCCTCCTGTGCAGTGCTTGCGTGCACAAAAGAAAGCTCCTGGGGCTTCATGGGGGGAAGCCCGAAGTGGGCCAGGATGTGGTTGTAGAAGGCTTCGTTGGATTGCCTGGAGTCGAATAGCACCCCATCGCAATCATAAATCACAACTCTTATCTGTGACAAATTTGTCCTCCCCAAAAGGATTTCTTGTCCTTAGAATATCCCAAAATGGGCCTCTATCAAAAGCCCCAAACCGCCCAGAAGGAATCAAAGGACCATCTGCCATGAGCAGACCCACTCACTGGAGAAAACTTACGGCAAGCTCAATGAGACCCTCGAAAAACGCTCCTGCTTCATCGGTGCCCTCTCAGAGAATAACCCCATGCAACAGGGCCCCCTTGAATGCAGACGGCGACTTCGTGCTCTACTGGATGATTGCATCGCGAAGGCTCTCTTGGAATTTCGCCCTTCAAAGGGCGGTACAGTGGTGCCAAGCCCTGGATAAGCCGCTGCTCATACTGGAGGCCCTCAGGGCTGGCTATGAGTGGGCCAGCGACAGGATACATGCCTTCATCATTCAGGGAATGGTAGAAAATGCACGTTGCTCGCAAAAAGCAGGGGTTTCCTATTACCCCTACCTGGAGCCCAGGCCCGATGCAGGCAAGGGGCTGCTGGCCTCTTTGTCCACCAAAGCCTGTGTGGTTGTCACAGATGAGTTTCCTGCTTTTTTCATACCCAAGATGGTGAACTCAGCTGCCCGGAAGCTAAAAGTTCTCCTGGAAAAAGTGGACTCCAATGGAATCCTGCCCTTGCGCTGTGCCCCAAGGTGCTTTAGCACAGCGCATTCTTTTAGGCGATTCCTGCAGAGCTGCCTGGAGACTCACCTACAGAACCAGCCCAAGATTGAGCCCTTGGAAGAGCTGGCTCAAAGAAGGCCTCCTGAGATTCCACGGGAGGTGATCGAGAAATGGCCACCTGCTTCAGAGCTGACCCTGGAGCAACTCCCACGCATCCTGGGGGCCCTGCCACTGGATCATTCTGTGCCACCCTCGCCTTTGGTGGGCGGAAGCTCCAAGGCTAAGGAGGTCTTGAGAAGCTTCTTGCGAGATAAGTTAACTCACTATGCCTCGGCACGAAATCACCCCGATCAGGAAGCCACAAGCGGCCTGTCCCCTTATTTGCACTTCGGACACATCTCAGCTCACCAGATTGTTACAGAGGCCCTCGAGGTGGAAGGATGGTCCCTTTCCACAGCTGGAAGGAAGGCCACCGGCTCGGCCAGGGGCTGGTGGGGTTTGAGCCCGGATTTGGAAGCTTTTCTGGATCAGGTCATAACCTGGAGGGAGCTGGGTTTCAACTTCTGTTTTCACAGAGAGGATTATTCCAGATATGAATCTCTCCCTGATTGGGCCATAAGTGTTTTGGAAAAACACGCCTCGGATCCAAGGCCATATCTGTACAGCCTGCAGCAGTTGGAAAACGCCACCACCCATGACCTAGTCTGGAATGCTGCCCAGAGAGAACTCCTCAGACAAGGCAAGGTTCACAACTATCTGAGAATGTTGTGGGGTAAGAAGATCTTGGAGTGGTCTGGGAGCCCCAGGGAAGCCTTGGAAGCCATGATCCATCTTAACAACAAGTGGGCCTTGGACGGCAGGGATCCCAATTCCTACAGTGGCATATTCTGGTGTTTAGGAAGATATGACAGGCCCTGGGGACCCAGACGGCCTGTTTTCGGTACCGTACGATACATGAGTTCCTCCAGCGCACTTCACAAGCTCAAAATGCGTTCATATCTGGAGCGCTACGGGAATTAGGCAAGATGCCCTTCCAGAGCGAAAACCCTTGACAAGCCTATTTATTGGGTATATCGTGTTGATATGTGAGACAGTGTCACAAATAGTAGAAAACAGGGGCGTGGTTCTGCTCAGTGACAATTGGGTTCCCAGAGGGTTTGAAGCGTTGCTGTTCTCTGTGGAGGAGTTGATGCCTTGCTGAAGCTGAATTCTCCAATAGCCTTGGGACAGGAACCGGACAGGGTACAGGAGCTTGTCACTGAGGCCACCTCTGCTTTCTTGGAATGGCTTTCAGAGAATTGGATTCTGGCCCCGGGAGGCAAAAGCGCTTTAGAGCTGGCCCGAGTGGAGGTCTTCAAGGACTGGTATGGCTCTTGTTGGAACGTTAGGTTTACCATGGAAGATGCTCCATGGTTTGGGGATTCAGTTACCCTTGATATGGAAGAAATCGCCCCTGGGGAGTTTCGTGCCCTCATCACAGAGCCCCAGTTCTTTTACCGCACCAACATACAGTGCGTTCATGGGGCACATGCGCCGCAGGGCCACTGGCGTGTGAATCCCGCTCCATCCCCGAGTATGCAGCCTGTTTCCACGGCTGGCCTGGATGTTTGCCGGCCAAGCCCAAGACGGCGGCTCCTCTCACGCAGATGGCCGCCCCGTGGAGAAAGCGTTTGCTTTGCCCAGAGGCCCAGGGATCTCGGTTGGGCGGATTCGCGACATTGGATGGAGGAGGAGTGATGAAGGAGTTTCGTATTCACGGTCGAGGTGGGCAGGGTGCTGTAACCACTGCCGAGCTCTTGGCTCTTGCGGCCATCGCCCAGGGAAAGTACGCCCAGGCATTCCCAAGCTTCGGCCCCGAGAGAAGGGGGGCTCCTGTCATGGCCTTTGCCAGGATATCAGATGAACCCATCAGGATCAGGTCCAGGGTGCAAGAGCCTGATGTGGTGGTTGTCCTGGACCAGTCTTTACTGGAGCTTGTGCCTGTGGAAGAAGGCTTGAAGGACAAGGGAGCGGTGGTGGCCAATGCCTCTGGGGAGCCCAAGAGCTTCCTCGGGAGGCTCAAGCCCGGGCAGAGGTTCTACTTTGTGGATGCCAACTCCATAGCCGCCGAGGTCCTGGGTCGGCCCATAACCAATACCACCATGATTGGGGCCCTCTTGAAGGCCACTGGAGTTGTGGAGCTCAAAAGCCTTGAGGGGCCTGTGCGGGATCGTTTCGGGAGACTGGCGGATAGAAATCTGGAAGCCATGAAAAGGGCTTATGATTCCTTGAAAGTCTGAAGCAGGCGGCAGGGGGCTTCTTACCCTTGAGCCGTTTTGCATGGAGGTATGTCGCGATGGCCAAACCCATAGCACAGATAACCTGGAAAGAGCTGGAACCCGGCTGCGTTATAGTGGAGCCCGGCAATGCCAGGGAATACAGGACAGGGGACTGGCGCACGGTGGGCCACCCCAAGGTGGACACCGAACGCTGCATAAAGTGCGCTCAGTGCTACATCTTCTGCCCGGATGCCGCCATAGAGAGGAATGAGCAGGGCTACTTCTTGCCCAACCTTTATTATTGCAAGGGCTGCGGCATCTGTGCTCATGAATGTCCGGTGAAATGCATAGAAATGGTGCCTGAGGGGGAGTGAGGGAAATGGGCAAGAGAGTCGGAATGGAAGTTTCCATAGCAGTTGCAGAGGCGGCCTGCCAGGCCGACGTGGACGTGGTGGCAGCCTATCCCATCACGCCTCAGACCCACATAGTGGAGCACCTTTCAGAACTGGTGGCGGACGGCCATCTGGATGCAGAGTTCGTCCCGGTGGAGTCAGAGCACTCGGCTTTGAGCGTGTGCATAGGTTCCTCGGCCGCAGGAGCCAGGACCTTCACTTCAACCAGCTCACAGGGCCTGGCTTTGATGAACGAGGTGGTCTATATCGCTTCCTCCTTAAGGCTTCCCATCGTGATGGTGGTCTCCAACCGCTCCCTCAGCGCACCTCTGAGCATCTGGAATGATCACTCGGATGTCATGAGCGTGAGAGATACGGGCTGGATCCAGGTTTTTGCGGAAAACGGCCAGGAGGCGTACGACCATGTTTTTTGGGCCTTCCGAGTGGGAGAGGACAGAAGGGTCCTGATGCCAGTCATGATTCATATGGACGGCTTCATCCTGAGCCACATGGTAGAGCCTCTGGAGATGGTGGATGAGGACCTGGTAAAGAAATACATCCCCCCCTTCGAACCTATCCACAGACTGCACCCCGATAAGGCAGTGACCATGGGGGCCTTTGCACTGCCTGAGCTTTACACCGAGGCCAAGAAGGCCCAGGACGAGGCTCTCAAGGCCTCCTGGCCAGTCATCCTGGAAGGATGGAAGCAATGGGGGGAACTCACAGGGAGAAACTACAAACCTGTGGAGACCTATCGCACCGAGGATGCACAAGCCGTGCTTATAACCATGGGCTCCATGGGAGAGACCGCATGCGAGGCCGTGGACAGGATGCGAGCTCAAGGCAAGGCCGTGGGCGCGGTAAAAATAAGACTGTGGAGACCTTTTCCCTTCTCTCAGGTGAGAGAGGCAGTCGGCAAGGCCAAGCTGGCCCTTGTTTTTGACAGATGCGTCTCTTATGGTGGCCCAGGGGGGCCTGTGGCCTCTGAGATCAGGGCTGCTTTCTATGGGGAGATGGTTCGACCCAGGGTGGCTAATTTCATCGGAGGCTTAGCAGGCAGGGATGTCTCCCCTCAAGACTTTCAGAACATGCTGGAGAAGGCCTTATCCACAGAGGAAGACCGGCAGGAGGCTTACCAGATTTACGGTGTCAGGGAATAGTCCATAGGGTGAGGCCGGAGAGCTCAAGAAGGAGAACGCCATGACCGAGATCAAGGCTTACGGACCCAAGAACCTGCCCTTGGAGGAACTCTTTGCCCCCGGGCATAGAGCCTGCCAGGGCTGTGCAGAAGTCTTGGCTTTGAGGTTGGCCCTCAAGGCCCTGGGCAAGGATACGGTGGTGGCCAATGCCACCGGCTGCATGGAAATAGTTTCAACCCCACTTCCCACCACCTCATGGGTGGTGCCTTACATTCACGTGGGTTTCGAAAATGCTGCGGCAGTATGCTCAGGGGTGGAGGCCGGGCTAAAGGCTCTCATGCGAAAGGCCAGGCTTCCCAAGAAACAGATCCACTGCGTGGCCATAGCCGGAGACGGCGGAACAGCGGACATCGGCATGCAGGCTCTCTCGGGTGCTTTGGAGAGAGGGCATGACATGGTTTACATCTGTCTAGACAACGAAGCTTACATGAACACAGGCATTCAGCGCTCCTCTTCCACCCCGTATGGGGCTATGACCACCACATCCCCCCCCGGCCGTTTGTCCTTCGGCCAATCCACACAGAAAAAAAATGTGGCCGAGATTGCCGCAGCACACGGCATTCCCTATGTGGCCACAGCCTGCCCAAGTTACCCCTGGGACCTCATGAAAAAGGTCCAGAAGGCGGCCCTGGTGGAAGGGCCTGCATATGTCCACATCCTTTCTGTTTGCCCCACGGGGTGGAGGAGCCAGCCTGAGGAGTCCATAGAACTGGGAAAACTGGCTGTGGCCAGCCGGGTCTTCCCCCTTTACGAGGTGGAAAACGGCAGGTACAGATTCGTGCCAAAGCCCCCCAAGCAGATTCCTGTCATAGATTATCTCAAGAAGCAGGGACGTTTCAGACACCTCACGGACAAAATGATAGAAGAAATCCAGAAGAACGTGGATGAGCAGTTTTGCCGCCTGGAAGCCAAGGTTCGAATCTCCCTCGAGGCCTCACAGGAGCCTCAGGAGTAAATATAGCCGGAAGGGGGACGGCCGCCCCCTTCCTCACTCCAATCACTCAGTCCCCATTTTTCCAGCCCAATTTTTCTGGTTTGCATCCGGGCAAGGAATGCCCCTTCTCAAAGAACTCCCATGAGCCACAGCCTTCTTCTGTGCTTAGGGCTTGACCTGCTGCCCGCTCAGGAGCACCTTATGGACAGGGGCAAACACTTGGCCCTTCATCACTGCAAGAGCCGGGAGGGATGCCATGCACTTCATAACATTCTCCAGAAGATACGGGGCAGGCGGAGGAGAGGTGGCCCGAAGGGTTGCCGAAAAGATGGGCTACAAATTCTATGACACAGATGCCATAGAGTACAAGGCCGGGGAACTGGGCTTCAGGGAGGCCATCAGGGAAATGGAGGAGAGGCCTCCATCCTTCTTCCAAAGGATCTTCTCCTCCAAGCCGGCAGTGGATCTGGACAGGCTCAACTCAGTGATATACGAGCTGGCCAAGCAGGGTGATGCCGTATTCCTAGGTTGGGGAAGCCACATGCTGCTTAGAGCCTTTGACTGCGCTTTTCACGTCAGGGTGATCGCCTCCAAGGAAAAAAGGATACAGAACCTAGTTGGCAGAGGGGTAAATCCCGAGGATGCCCCCAAGCTCATAGAAAAAGCAGACCATGACAGGGAAGCTTTCATCAAGTTTGCCTTTGGAGCCAACTGGGAGGATCCTGACCTTTACGATCTGGTGATAAACATGAACAAGCTGAGTGTGGAGCTTGCCGTGGAAACCGTGGTGAGGGCCGCCAGGTCCGACGAGATAAAGGCCTGCTCGGTGGACGCCATGGGCCACATAGAGATGATGGCCATCAAAAGCAGGATAGAAGCTGCCATAATGGAGGCTGGACTGGCCTATGGCCACACCCTTTCCATTTCCGTGGAGATTCCCGAGCCAGGGGTGGCTGAGCTCATGGGCTTTGTGGAAGACAAGGCAGGCTTGGAAAAGGCCCAAAGGGTTGTGGAGGGGGTCCCAGGGGTGAAAAAGGTGTTAAACCGGCTCAAATTGATGCCTACCACAAGGTATGCCTGAGCTTCTCTTTCCAGGGGTGGGAGCAAAAATTCTTCTGTTGCACACAACCCACCCCTGCAAGACACCTATTGGAACCTGTCTTTTTCTCCAATTTCCAATTCCTTGGCAAAAGCCAATGCGTCCATCTTGTTGCCCCTTTGGGGCTTGAGCTTCCCCACAAGCAAGACTCCCTCTCCGGCAGCCACCCAAACTCCCTTATCATCCAGCCTCAAGATCTCTCCTGCCTGCCCTTGCTTGAATTCAGGTCCTTCATAGATTGGCTTGGCAGAGTACAACTTCACCTTCATGCCTTTGAGCAGGCTCCAAGCTCCTGGCTGGGGATCGCAGCCTCGCACCAGGTCGTAGATGGAGCGCAGGGGACTGCTCCAGTTAACCCTGGCATGCTCTTCCCCACACGGTGGCTCATAAGTGGCCTGGGATTCGTCTTGGGGCACTCTTGGGGCCCTGCCTTGCTTTACCAGATCCAGGGCCTCCATCAAGGCATCCACTCCCAGAGGGAAGAGCTTGTGGAAATAAAGTGAGCCCGTTGTATCATCCTCAGAGATCTCCACCTCCTTCTGGAGAAGTATTGGACCTGTATCTATTCCCTCGTCCACCCAAAAAATGGTAAGCCCTGTCTTTTTCTCCCCATGGATCACGGCCCAGTTTATGGCGCTTTTGCCCCTGTGTTTGGGAAGAAGGGAGGGATGGTACTGGATGGAGCCAAATCTGGGGTAATTCAATATCTCTGCAGGGATTATGTCTGTCACAAAGGCCAAGAGATTCAAATCAGGTGCAAAACTCCTGTACTGGTTCACAACATCAGGATCCTTCATGCGCTTTGGCTGCACCACAGGAATGCCCGAAGCCAAAGCCAGATCTTTGACCGGATTTCTTCCACCTGGCTGCTCCAAAGGCGTGTACACTACCACCACATCTTCCTTTCTTTGACTCAAACGCCTGAGAACCTCCTCCCCGAAAGCGGCCTGAGCAAAAAGCGCTATCTTCATTTTGAGCCCTCCGGCCTTGACTGACAGAGATGTCAAATGGCCTTTTAGCGTATCCTTATCTTTATATCCGGATTCGCTTCAACCAGTCTCTTGATTATCCCTTGAAGATCCTCATGGATTACAGAGCAAAAAAGATAGGCCTTTTCCCTTTCCAGTTTGAAACGTAGAAAACCCCATGGTAAAAAAGGTGGTTCCACCTGGCTGATATCCCCTGGCCTCAGGTACAAGACCCTTCGGAAACTGGTCAGCTCCAGCTCACCCTCTTCTCCCAGTTCCAGCCTGTAGGATATGCCCAGGGAAAAATACCAGGTGAAGGCAAGCACAAAGGCTATCATAAACCACCAAAGGAGATCTCCGCCTGGCCCTTGTTCACCTCTGGCCCAGATGAACCCCACAGACACAACAGTCCAGGCTCCCAGCAATGTGTAAAAACCCCACACCACAGCTTTGGGAGCCGCATAAACCAAACTTGCCCCAGAGCTACGTGCCTTCTTAGGAGGCCCCTTCCCTTTCACACTACTATTGCCCCGAGCGGAAAACCCTTATCCTCAGCCCCTAAAAACGTATTTGGGTACCCACAGAATGATCTCAGGGAAGATCATGCAAAGAACCAACCCTATGAACTGTAACCCCAGAAAGGCACCCGCCCCCTTCCAGATGTCTGTGGTAGTAATTTCTTTGGGAGCAACCCCCTTGAGGTAGAACAGGGCATAACCAAAAGGTGGGGTCAAAAATGACATCTGGAGATTGACTGCAAAAAGAACCCCAAACCAGATGGGGTCAAAACCTAGTTTTCTTATTATGGGCCCGAAAAGGGGCACACACAGCATGATTATGCCAACCCAGTCTATGAAGGCTCCCAGGAAGATAAGGATCAATTGCATTATCCAGAGGATGACCCACCTATCCAGCCCTGAGCCCACCAAAAGGTGGGTCACAAAGGCTCCTCCGCCGGCCATGATGTAAAAAGCCACGAATATGTTGGCCCCGAACATGGTCCAAAGCACCATGGCACTGGATCTGAGAGTATTTTCACAAGCTTCGACTATACCCTTCCATTTCAATTTTCCTTGTAAAAATGTGATGATTATGGCTCCAACAGCTCCCACCCCGGCTGCCTCGGTGGGGGCTGCTATGCCGAACCAGATGGTTCCCAGAACCAGGAAGACCAACACCCCGGCTGGAATTATGGGGAAGAGAAGCTTGAGCCTCTTGATCAAAGGAAGCCTCTCCTCCTTGGGTATGGGGGGGCCCATGATGGGATTCAGATAACAGCGAATCGAAATGTATACTATGAAAAGCCCTGCCAAGAGAAGCCCTGGCAAGAAAGCTCCTGCATAAAGCTGCCCTATGGAGGAGTTGTCCACCATGCCGTACACTATGAGCATGACGCTGGGCGGTATGAGGATGCCCAGGGTACCGCCTGCCAGAATGCTGCCTGTGGCTATGAATTTGTCATACCGGCGCTTGAGCATTTCAGGTAGGGCTATCACGCCCATGGTCACTTCACTGGCACCAATCACGCCTACCATGGCTGCCATCATGGTACAGGCCAAAACAGATGCCGTTGCCACACCTCCCTTGAGACCCCCAAACCACTGGTAAACCATCTCGTAGATCTCAGCTATGAGACCTCCTCTCTCCAAGATGCAGGCCATAAATATGAAAAGAGGTATGGCCGCCAAGAGATAGTTGGTCATGAGCCCGAATATCCTGGTAGGAACTATGTTCACAGCCATGGGCCCCTGGAGAAGTGCTGTGAAAACTACCCCCACAGTGCCGCAGGAGAAGGCCACAGGAAGCCCCAACATCAGCAGAAACATCATGGATCCGAACATGGCAATGGTGATGGTCTCGATACTCATGTCAGCTTTCTCCCGGTTGCCACCATATGAATGTCTCTAATCCACCACACGATACCCTGTAGTATGAGCATCACGGCTCCAAAAGGCATCATGAATTTTATGGGATAATATGCTGGACCCCAGTCCGTGAAAGAACGCTCCCCTGATATTGCTATGCCCAGTACCTCGGCCCCGGCCTCCATGGTCTGGGAACTCCAATAGAAGTCCCAAGATGTATATAAGAGCACCACGCAAAAGAGAAAGAAAGGCACTGAAGTTATGAGGTCCAGTAGTGCTCGGGTGCGCTCAGATCTAGTGGAGTAAAAAACATCCACCCTCACATGCGCCCTGTAATAGTGGGCATATCCTCCTGCGGCCACATAAAAGATGGCAAACAATAGGGTCATAAACTCATGACCCCAGTTGGTAGGGGCTCTAAAAATATAACGCATGGTCACCTCAAAGCTTATGACGACCACGGCCAACAGGGTCACACCCACCATGAGCTTCCCAATAAATATGTTAGTCTTGTCAACGGCCATCATGAAGGTTCTTAGGGCTTTCATGCCTAGACTCCTACATTGTCTCCCAGCATATCCCCGTGAGCTCCTGGCAGCCTGGCTCCAACGCTCTTCTGGGCAAAAGAAAAGGGAGGGGATATTCCCCCCTCCCTCTTGGGTTCTTAGATCTCCAGCTTCTTGCCCTCCGGGTCCCTGAGATCGTCCTCGGTGTAGTAACCTACCTTCACGGACTTCATGAATTCCCACTGGCTCTTGAAGGCCTTCATGGCCAGAGGATGCTTCTTGGCCCACTCGACCCACAGCTTGGGAGCGAACTTCCTGAACTTGTTTATGTCCTCCTCCTTGAGCCTGATGACCTCCACCTTCTGTTCCTTCTGGAACTTCTCGAAGGCCTCGATGTCAGCCCTCTGGATAGCCGTGTACTGCTCCCAGGAGTGCTGCTTGACCGCGGCCTCAAAGATCTGCTGGAGGTGTTTGGGGATCTTCTTCCAGACGTTCATGTTGACCTCTACACTCATGAGGTCCACAGGCTGATGCAGGCACGGAGTGGAAGGCGGTCCCATGATGATGTACTTGGCGATTTCTCCAAAGCCAAGGTTATAGTTGACAGCTGCACCCACGAAGTCCGAAGCATCTATCACGCCTTTCTCCAGAGCTGGGTAAACCTCGCCTCCGGGCAAAAGCACTGTTGAGACTCCGGCAGCCTTGTAAATATCGGCAATGATTCCCCCGGGGTACCTGATCTTCTTGCCCTTGAATTCCTCGAAGGATCTGATGGGGATCTTGGAGTGGATCAGGTTGTCGTCATGTTGAATGGGCCCCACGTAATACAGGTTGTGGGCGCCGTACGCTTCTCTTGCTATTTCTTTGCCACCCAGTGTCTCGTACCAGGTCTCCCACTGGTCTGGCCTGTCCATGCCGAAGGGGTAAGAAGAAAGGAAGGTGCAGGCAGGAACCTTCCCGGGCCAGTAAACGTCAAAGCAGTGATAGGCATCAAAAACGCCTGCCTTGACAGCATCAAACATCTCGAAGGTGCCCACAATGGCTCCTGCAGGGAAGCCTTCCACAATGAGCTTCCCCTCGCTCAGCTCCCCCACCAGCTTACAAAATTTCTTGAACTCCTCGAAGCCAATGGTCCCTGCATCCCAGGCTGTCTGCATCTTGAGCTTGATGGGTTGCTGGGCCGAGACCCTCATGACCGCCGGGAACCCGATGGTGCTTGCAGTTCCTCCGGCCACAGCAGCAGCCTTAAGGAAACCGCGCCTAGAGGTGCTCTTGTCTTTCTTCTCCTTCTCGCTCATGGCCTCCTCCTTTTGGGTTCTGAAAAGATCCTCTGAGGACTCATCCCCTTGGATCCCTGGCCCACGGGACCTTCCCAGTGGGGAAATTCGGGATCCCACTCTCTCCAGCCTCTGTGTGTCTTGCAACCTCCGTTTTCAGTTACAAGGCCTTAGGTCTTCAGGCCTCTGTCCCTCGGGTTCATGAATGGTGGGGCCCCTTCTCGTAGTCCTCCTTCAAGACGTTTTCCCAGCCCTTGATAAAGCCGTACACGACGAATCCCAAGACAGCCAGGACTAAGATCGCAACAACGAACAAAGTGGTATTATAAGGGATAGTGAACATAGTGGTACCCATCTTGACACCTCCCTTTCTCTTTTACCCCAGTCTTTAATCCCATGAGCCATTGGGTATTGGATCCTTGTCACATTATATGTGACAGGGTTGCGCATATTGTAACTGGACTGTCATTTGGCTGTCAAGACTATATTTGGCCTACACTTTCAACTTCCCAAAGCTCATCATGTGATCATGATCCGGTAATACTCCTCCAGAGCCAGGAATCCCCTCAAATTGCAAGCAGAATAATAACCCTGCAGGATGTTTCGGCAAGTTCAAACCATTGACACTTAACCATTCTGTTTGATAAAGTATTGCATTATTTATGACATAGTCACACATTTCGAGTTGTTAAAAAGGCTTGGATCATGGAGGAAAAGGCCTATTACAAGGTTTCTTCGCTGGAGCGAGGGCTTCGAATCCTGGAGCTTCTTGCAGAGCATGGCAGCTTGAAGGTTTCTCAGGTGGCTTGTTTGTTGGGCACCCACAGAAGCGCAGCCCACAGGTTTTTGGCAACACTCAAGGAGCTGGGATACGTGGTTCAGGACGCCTCATCCCGCTACAGGCTTTCTTTCCGGCTCTTTGAGATGGGCATCGCCATGGTGAACGCCTTGGGCATCCGCCAGATCACAAGACCCTTTCTGGAGGAGCTGGCCGAAATCTCAGGTGAAACAGTGAACCTGGGGCATTGGGAAGGTGATGAGATCGTTTACATAGACAAGGTGAAAAGCAGGGAGGTGCTCTTGATGGACCTTGCCATTGGCACCAGGGTTCCCACCTTCTGCTCGGCCATGGGCAAAGCCATACTGGCTCATCGCTCTGAGGAGGAAATCAGGGTTTTCCTTTCTTCCGCAAAGTTCAAACCCCTGACTCCCAAGACCAACACAGATCCAGAGAGGCTCAGACGAGAGCTGGAACTCATCCGCCAGAGGGGTTTTGCCACTGACGACGAGGAGATGGTGGCCGGAATTCGCTGCCTGGCTGCACCTGTCTTTGACTATAACGGCAGGCCCGAATACGCCATAAGCCTCTCAGGTCCCAAATCCAGACTCACAGACCAGAAGTTGGGCGAGCTAAGCAAGCATCTCAAACGTGTATGCGAAGAGCTCTCAAAGAGGCTGGGTCAGCAGGAGTGACTTCAGGCAAGGCTCCATCCACTTAGCGAGAAATACCTTGCCGCTCCATTGGGAATCCTGCCGCGATTTGATCCTGGAAAACGGTTGTCATCTAATAAGGGACTGGGATACATATCACACCAAACATCACCATCTTGGCTGGGAATCCGCAGTAGCCTACAATTTCAGCTAAAGGCACGAATCTTTGCCGGAGGCTGGGGGAACAACCTATTGAATTCAAAAGCCCCTTTAATTATTTAGGTCAAGAGCATGGATGAACTCCAGATCAAAAATGAGGATGAGGGAACAATCAGGCCTGGATGCTGAGATCCTTCAGGAGATGGCCGAGGCCCTGGGCAACTCTGGAGAAAGGGTACAAAGGGCTCTGGCCAGGCTGCAGGAATCTCTTTCGCGCATCAACCAGATCAGGGAGAGTTTGGAGCGGGAACCTAAATCCATGGGAAGCCCGACCCTCGAAGCCATGCTAGAGAAGGAAGTGGGTCTTTACAACTCCTTGAGACAGGAGGCCTTGGAACAGTTTCGCTGGCTCATAATACACAGGGAGGCCCTGGGCATCCGAAATCACGCACAGGTTGCCGAGCAATATCCCATACCCCCACCCATGAAATCTTGACCAGAATTCAGCCTGGCCTGCCCCATAAACACATGATCAGGGCCACCCCTCAATTTTGACCATCTGATTTCCGGCTCATGGCCTTTGCTCCTCACGCAAGACCGCGTGGATTCGCCTGGCCATGCTCATGGAGATCCCGGGCACTTCTGCCAGCTCCTCTTCGGTTGCCTCCAGGATCTTTCTTAGGCTTCCCAGATGGCGAAGAAGGGCCTTTCGTCTGGCAGGGCCCACCCCTGGCACCCTATCCAGCGGAGAACTGAGCCTGCTGATGCTCCTTCGCTTCCTGTGTCTGGATATGGCAAAACGATGGGCCTCATCTCGCAATTGCTGGAGAACTCTAAGGGGGGCGGCGCCGGCTGCTATGGGAATAGCATCCTTTCGGCCAGGCACAAAGATCCGGTCAAACCCTGACCCCCCTTCTCTTTCCCTGGCCTTGGCCAGAGCCACCACTTCGGTTTCTGGCATCCCCAGGTCTTTTAAGACACTCAAGGCCACATGCAGCTGCCCTTTGCCCCCGTCCACCAGGATGAGATCTGGAAGTGAGCCTTCTTGGGCCTTTCTTAGCAGATGACGCCTGATCACTTCGTACATCATGGCATAATCATCTGGTTGGGAGGATTTCCTGACAGAATAGGTTCTATACATGGACGGCTCTGGAGCGCCTTCCACAAAGCGAACCGCCGAGCCCACGGAGTCTTGGCCCCCGAGGTTGGAGATATCAAAGGCATCTATGATTCTGGGGGCTCTGCTCAAACCCAGCCGCCTGACAAGCTCCTGGGCTGTTTGGGACCAGCCATTGGCTTGCCTTGGAGCCAGCTCGGCGTTTTGTTTGGCCATCTCCAGCAGGCCCTTTGCCTCTCCCCGAAAGGGGGTTTTTATCCTGACCCTGGAGCCTGAAAGCTCTTCCAGCCATTCCTCCAAAATGGCAGCTTGCTCTTTTAAAGACACGGGCACCAATATGACGGGAGGGGGCATGCGGCCTGCCCCGTAGAACTGCTGCAAGAAGGAACCAATGACTTCTGCATCCTCCAGTGGAGTTGGCGAAATGGGAAAGCTCAACCTTTCCCAGAGCTTTCCTCCTTTTATCCTGAGAACAGCCACGTTTCCCTCCATTCCAACCCTGTGAAGCCCCACCACGTCCTGGTCTCCTCCCATGGGCTTGGCCACTTTTTGGGCCTCGATGGTGCGCTCCACCTCCCTTATCTGATCTCTGAGGCGCGCTGCCTCCTCGAACTTCAAGTCCTGCGAGGCTTTCTTCATTCTCTTCTCCAGGTGCTTTAGGAGTTCTCTGGAGCGGCCCTGGAGAAACATCACCGCCTCTTGAACCCTGAGTAAATACTCCTCCTGGCTTATTGTTCCGCGGCAAACCCCGGCGCAGCGCCCCATCTGTTGGTTGAGGCAGGTCCTCTTTGCCTGCTTGAGCTGAGAGTCCTTGCAGGTGCGAAGGCCCATGTGCCGCTGCAGGAGCCTCATGGTTTGCCTTGCGGCATGGGCTGAGGCGTATGGCCCGAAGTAGAGGGCTCCATCTTTGGGAGGTCTTCGGGCCATGCTCAACCTGGGGAAGGGGTGGGTCATATCCAGCCTTATGTGCAGATAGTCCTTGTCATCCCTGAACCTGAGGTTGTACCTGGGATGGTATTTTTTTATGAGATTGTTCTCCAGGATGAGGGCTTCTTTTTCCGTGGTGGTGACCACCACCTCTATTTTCCCCAAGTCCCTCAAAAGATATCTCACTAGGGCTCTTGTATCGCCCCCTTGCCTGAAATAGGAGCGAAGCCTTGCCCTCAGGTCCTTGGCCTTGCCCACATAGATGACCTGCCCCTGCGAATCCTTCATCAGGTAAACACCAGGGCATTTGGGCAACTCTTTAAGCTGCTCTGTGTCAAAAGCCATATCCAAGTCACCCCCCGTCTTCTCTGGGCTCACCTGTGGCTCCAGCCTCGAGGGTTCCTGTCCCACTGGGCAAAGGCTGTAGGGGGAAAAAGCAATGCTCAACACGTGGCCTTTCCACATTTTTTATTCTAACCCGACTGTTGGGTCAAAACAGCAGAACGAGGCTCTCTGGCCTGCATGATCATCAATGATGTCTGAACCATGCGGGCTGACCCCACAGACCAGCTCAAGGGATACTGGTTAAAGATGAAAAGGGACAATTGGAGAAAATGAATCCACCAAGCAAAGTACCAGTAAGCTTTATCATCAAAATCCATTCAGAAGGAGAATGTAAAAAATCTGCCCCCAAAAAAAAGGGCCCGGCATGGTGCCCTGGCCCCTTTGTTTCCTTGGTGAGCGGCGAAGGAATCGAACCTTCAACCTACGGATTAAGAGTCCGTTGCTCTGCCTAATTGAGCTAGCCGCCCCCATGCGCACAATTTGCATCCGCGCGCTGTTTATTGATGCTAACTCAATACAACAGTCTTTGCAAGACCCGCGCTTTGTCTGTAAGGCCTTCTTTCTTCTCCATGGCCTGAAATACCTTCTCAGAGGTTCTGTGTCCAAAGGATCCTCTTTTGTCATTGAGGGCCTGGCTTGATGGTAATCAACAGTCAACTATTGGGTGTGCTTTAGAAATTATCACTTTTTTTGAAAGCGCGCCCGGCAGGATTCGAACCTGCGGCCTGCGGATTCGAAGTCCGACGCTCTATCCAGCTGAGCTACGGGCGCCTTGGGGGTAAGACTTCTTTTCTCCTCCCAATGCATGGGCAGGCTTGGGGTTAAAAAGCTTGGGGTGAGTGAAGGGACTCGAACCCTCGACCCCCAGGGCCACAACCTGGTGCTCTGGCCAACTGAGCTACACTCACCGTCACACGCCATGTCCACTAGGAGTAAACCGTACAGTTAAATCAGACACACGCTGAATATGATACGGCCCAGGCAAAAGGAAAGCAAGTCTGGAATGACAAATCATGACGTGCAATAATCCCAAGATAGAGCTGTCGGGGGCCTCTGTGAATCGGGGGGGGCCGAGTTCTTTGGTATTGCGGGAGATGTTTTTTTTATCTGATGAATCCCTCCAAGGCAATCCTCTTTTACGGAACCTTCTTCACCATTTACGCAGCCATCAATCTTTACGTCTTTTTTGGTTTGAAAAGAGCGCTTCTTCCCCAGTGGGGGACATCGAGGTGGTTCACCGTGCCTTTTGTTTTGGTGGCAGCCTCCTTTGTATTGGGTAGAACCATCGAGAATCACTGGATCTCGGCCCTATCCAGTGTTCTCATATGGATCGGATCTTTCTGGTTTGCAGCCATGCTATATCTTTCCTTGGGTTTCTTGGGCTTAGACCTTTTGCGAATGGGATGCAACCTTGGAGGAAGCGGGCTTGTCTTGAAGGCCGAGAGGATTGCAAGGCAAGCGGTGGCCTTCCTCACATGTGTGCTCATTTTGGCAGGATACCTAAATGGGCTAAACCCCAGGCTCAAGATACTGGAGATAAGCCTCCAGGGGATCGGGCAGGACACCCGGACCATTGAAATACTGGTGGCCTCAGACATCCATCTGGGCATCATAGTCAAGGAAAAGAGGATAGAGCACCTCATCAGGGCCGTGGAAGAGCTTCAGCCCGACCTGGTTCTTTTTCCTGGGGATGTGCTGGATGAAGATCCCCAGACCGTGATGCACGACTCGGTGGGAAACCTGCTTCGTTCCATCAAGGCCAAGTATGGGGTCTTCGCCATTACGGGCAACCACGAGTACATAGGGGGCGTGGAGCGGGCCTGCCGTTATCTGGAGGAACATGGCATAAAGCTCTTGAGGGACCAGGCGGTGCTGGTGGAGGGGCTCTTTTATCTGGTAGGAAGGGAGGACAGAAGCATCAGCCGTTTTACCCAAGAGAAAAGAAAATCTCTCCAGGAGCTGCTGGCTCCCCTTGACAGAAGGTTTCCTGTCATCCTCATGGATCACCAGCCTTTTGAACTACAGGAGGCAAGCTCGGCTGGGGTTGCGCTTCAGCTCTCAGGCCACACTCATCATGGCCAGCTCTGGCCTCTGAACCTGATCACCTCACTGATTTACGAATTGAGTTGGGGTTATCTCAAGAAGGGAGAGACCCATTTCTACGTCTCAAGCGGGTACGGAACATGGGGGCCTCCAGTTCGTATAGGAAACCACCCCGAGATGCTGCTGCTCCGCTTGACATTGAAGGGAAGGCCATAGGCCTAGTCCTTTTTCAAATCCAACGACTCCGGCTGCGCACTCTTAGGTATTTCAGGATCTCGGGATCTGCTCTGAAGGGAGATGGCTGATTTGAAGGGATCTGCAGGGAAAGCTCCTGGGCAAAAGGGGTCTGGTTCAGCTTGAGGTTATATGCTTTTACCATCAGATGCTCCAGGCCAAGAACATCCTGGACATTGTATGCCAGTAGAGTCTCCAGAAATCTGGAATCCCTCTTTCTGAGAAAAGCCTCCCATAGAAGCACTGCAAAAAAGCCGTCCAGACCTTCCAAATCCCCACGCTCCATTCCCATGGCCTTCTCACAGGCCTTGAGCCCACCCCTGTAGCCCAAACCAGCCAGAAGAAACCTCAGGTCTATGTGCACCTGATCCAGGCAAAGCCCCATGTGTTCCTTTATGAAGGGCAGATCAAAGCATCTCCCGTTGTAAGTGACGATCACTTTGTAACCCTTTATGGCCTGGGCGAATTCCCAGAGGTTATCACCATGAACATAGGTTCGTATGTTCTGCCCGTCGTAAAGGGCTATGGTGGTTATGTGATCCTGCCCACACCACATGCCTGTTGTTTCTATGTCCAGATATGCAGTGCTTTGGCGAAATTCCGGAAAAAGCCTCCAGAGCTCCCTGGAAGGCAAGCCACGGGCGAAAAAGTGGGGATCCTGGGCCTCAAGCCTCCTGTCAGACTCCAGGATCTTCTGGCGCAAGAAGCCCGGAAAACCGAAGGACTCCAGCCTAGGCCCGAGTGCCAGGAGTTCCTCCCATCCCACGATTCCCTGGTTCCACAGAGCCCTTTCGGTCTTGATGCCCACCCCTGAAATGTGCAAAAAAGTCTTACGCAGCATCAGCCTGTCTTGAACGTGCGACTAAACTACCTGATGGCCTTGGGGGGCTAGGCTCTGGTTTGACCCTGCTCTGCCTCCCTCCTTCTGGCTGCCTTCAGTTCTTCCAAGTAATATTTGATCAGGGGAGACATCTCAGGGGGTTGCCAGTCCGTGCTTTTGGGCTCCTCGGGCCAAGTGAAGGGCAGGTGCCTTACCTCTCCCGGCTTGGTAGCCTTCTCCAAAACCTCCAGGGCAGCCAGCAGAACTCTCCGCTGTCCCTGTCTGTCATGTACCTGTCCTACGGGCCTTCCGAAGGGGTACTCTATGGCAGCAGTTCTGGGGATGCCCACAACCCTGTGGAAGGTCCATATGGAATTCAGAACCAAGGTAGAAAATCCCTTCTCTTCCAAATAACGACCGGCCAGTCCCACGGACTGGCAGCAGAAGGGTCAAGCCGGGAAGAGCATCACAGCATCCACACCCTCCTGCTTCATCCTAGGCACCATGGGAGCTATGGCAGTCTCCAAAAACTCGGTGCTTTGCCACTGAAACCCGTAAAATGAATATGAGGAAGGTGCCAGCTTCCCTATGACACCCTCGGCCTCCAGCTCCTCCATGCGCTGAAGTGGGAGCATCACGTTTAAGTCCTGTTTTATCCATTTGGTGTTTATGTGCAAATGGTTTACATCTATCTCATCCGAAGTGGTCCCCCTGGGTATGACCCTGTAAGAACGGTCTCCCCAAAGGGGTTCTCTTTTTTCCCTCTCCATGTCGAATGGCGGATCGCTCTTCAAGCTTATTCCTGAGCTAGTTACCAAAGATATGGTGCACTCCTTGAGCGGTTTGGAAAGCGGGGTCCAGGGAATTTCTCCCTTGTATTCCTCAGCTCCGATGAAAGTCCTTACCCAAGCCGCCAGACTGGGCGGCAGAAACCTGTAGGCATCAACGGTCTTTGGGGTTTCTTGCATTCCCGTCCTCCCGATATTGATTTGAAGGGATCTAGGCAGGTTCTTAAGCTATCACTCGGCCACAATCCATGTCAATCTGGTCCCATGATTCACAGTCAGCTATTGATGCAGGCTAGCCTGACCACACATCCTGGGATGAGCTTTTGGTCAAATACAGCCATATCTTTCCTGTGGAGCCATTCTGCGGTCCGGGCCTATCACCTCCTTTTAGCTGCAGACCGATCCGTTTGCTCGCAGTAATCCTTGCTCCGGCACACCGGCTTCCAAGCGCACCCCAAGCAGAACCTCTCCCACCATAGGCTGAAGCAGCAGCTGAGCCTTTCCCCCAGCTCCTCCCAGGAGATTTTATCTTCAGGCCTTACTTTCAGGAGCTCCATAGCTGCCTGATCCATGGCACGTATCTCCTCCTCCCAACCCGGGCCATGCTCACAAAGCCCCTCTCTCATGGAGGGACAAAAGGCGCAGACCTGGTCTGCCCCCAGGACCACGCTCACCCCCTCCTCCTGGGCCTTCGCCACCAAGGAGCGCAGATTCTCCCCGTAACTGGGGGGAAATCCCTCCCCTTGGTAAAATCTCAGGCACACCAGATGGTGCCCCCTTAGGCGAATCATGTGCCCTTTTCTCCCCTTGTTTTATTTGGAAATAGGCCCGGCCCTTCCAGCCTTTTACGTCACATCATCCGGTAACAATTCATGGTGTGTCTTTCCACGCCTCGAGGCGAGTCCTCTTTCGTCCTGGGACCTCCTTATCTCTTCCTGCTTGGCGCCGAGGTTTAGTTCTTGAGCTTTCCGAGCATAGAGTATGACCCCAGGCATGAGCTGCAAGCCTACCACCCACCTCAAGTCCTTAGGGCCATTCATTCATGCCAGCCTCGTTATATCCTCGGCCACCTTTGGGAAATCCCTCAGCATCATCACGTCATGGCCTGGGAAGATCAAATCCAAGGACGTTTGGGCTCTTAGTTTCTCATAGCTCTCCAGCCAGGCCAACATGTCTGTGATCAGGCAGCTCGGGATGTCATCTCTGAAACTCCTGTGGACGTGTGCACAATCAGAGGCCAGGATAAGCCTTCCCCTGTTAGTTCGCACCATTACCGCCTGAAGCCCTACCGTGTGCCCTGGAACCAAGAGCAATTCCATTCCAGGAGCTATGGAGCAATCCCCATCCACCAGCACCAACTTCTTGCTTCCTTGCAGCTCAGCCAGGGCCTGGTTGGCCACAAAATCGGTCATTGTCTGAAAGGGTTTTTTCTTGGACAAAGGATTTTTCATCCAGAAATCAAACTCCTTTTTTTGCACATAGAATCTGGCCTTGGGAAAAGCCCTGGGGAAAACCTCCATACCTCCCACATGGTCGAAATGGATATGGGTGATGATCACCTTGCTTACCTGCTCCGGGTTTACGCCAAGACGCGCCAGCACATCCAAAGGATTCACGTAGTTCCTGAGCTGTCTTCTGGCTGCTTCTGTGGGTCCGGCTCCTGTGTCAACCAAGGTGGTATCACCGGTTTTGGAGCAAACAGCCCAGAAGTAGTAGTTACGTTCTATATCCTGATCCCACCCCTCCATCCACAGCACCATGGCCAACTTGCTGTTGAAAGGGCCGGCATATTTCAAGGCATAGACCTCATATGTCTCTGACAAAGCCCTACTTTCCAACACTTCACCCTTTCTCCCCACCCTTGCTTTCCCAGCCCTCCTCCATCTAAAGGCAGCCCCTACAGCCTCACCCGATGCTGTCACACTCCAAGACGGCAGTTCCCCACCGCTCTTTTCTGCCATGACCGGCCACTCCTAAGCCATCGCCGTCAAATGATGATCCGGGCTCTGTTGATTCCCCAACACTACTTTTCTGGTACTCCCCCATCACCTCTCTTATCTTGGGATGAGGGGTATCTAACTTGTGTGTCTGCACAGCATGAAAAAACCTAAGGGTCCACTCTTGCCCCAGCTTTCTGTTGCCGGCAAAGACCACAGGCAGACTTGGGTGCAAGGCGTTAATCTCAGCCAGAGCCATGACCATGAAAGAAGGCTTGTAATAAGGCACCTTGGATGGATTCAAGAAGTCTCCATAATTGCTCTCTATGACAAGGGCGCGATTAGGATAGAAACAAAGCTCTGCCAGCTGCTGATGGAAAAGGGGCATCCTTCCGAACTCGGCAAGCATGTTCTCAAAGGTTTTTCTTTCAACTACGGCCAAGATCTCTCCTCTTTCGTCCACCACCGCATAGTCTCCCACAGGGAGTTTGCCCCTGGCCACATGGCAGCCTGGAAACCTCCATGGATACCTCTCCGAGGAGTCAATCACGACATTGATGAAACATGGACCCGAGGTGCTGAGCTTAGCCTTTGGCCGGTGGGCTGTGAGGGCTTTTTGGGTTCTCCAAAAGATCTGCTCGTATTGGCCTTCTTTGGTCTTGTATTGCTTGGTAAGGAAAAGAAAATCACATCTCTTCTTTGTGGGACGCTCCAAAACCAAAGAAAGCCTCTTCCCGAGTCTTTTCATGACCGATACAGGAACCCTCTCCACCTCCTCGCATGGGCACGCCCAAATTCCCCTTTCCTCCCGAACACAAAAGATGTTGCCCTTCTGCCCTGGCCACTTCTCCTGAACCCTGAGGGCCAGAAGCACACGCTCTCCACTTCTCAGAGTCAGCCGATAAGGAAATCTCGGGTCCTGAACCTTCTCTAAGACGAAAAAGATGCTCACTTAGCCCCCCGTTGCCTGTTGGGATGATTTCACACAAACACCCTTGGCATGAGGCCCCCTTTCAAGCCATCCCCCTATACACCAGCTTGCAATATCCTCTATGTACAAATGGCTTTTGACAAGACCCTTGCCTCTTGTGAAATGTCACCATGAGTTCTTACGAGTCACCACTGCCCTGTTCCCCTTGAAGGGGTTGGCACTATTGTTATGGGAACCCCTCCTCAAACTAAAGGGAGGAGGGACTATGATGGATAAGGAAATAGGCAGTAGCGGTTGTGGGGCTGACTTCAAGGCGAAGCTAAAGCGCTGGCTTGGGCGCGCCCAGCCCGAACTAGGCGGTGTAGCGTGGATAAGCGAATCAGGACCATTGTGGAGGCGGCTCTGTGGTAGGGTCACAATCGTGCAGGTATGCCAGAGCTTGGGGTGTTGCCGCAAGCATATTAGCTCAGCAAACACAAGCCGCATTGGCGCAGGGCGAAGAGCCTGGGCCTCAAATGGGTAGCTCGCAACCTGATGCAAGAAAGAGGTTTCGCATCACAAAAGCCCCTCAAAAAAGGGTGCAACCCAATCACTTCCGATGCCTCAGTTCCGGCACATCTTACCACCTTTCTCACCCCAGCCCAGGTAGGGCCAAGGCGCACCTTGGCAGAACTCAATTGACGAAAACCTACAATCATGTTACACGTTGTGCCGTATCGAACAATCAACCATTTGCTAGACTCCGTTCCAGCTCTCGAAGGTGATAAACTCTTCACGGGCGGGAGGGGGGACGCAAGACTGAACCAGGCCAAAGCTAAGGCATGTCTCGGCCCTTGGTGAGTGCACTCGCCAGTGCCCAATGCTCCTTGAAAGTATGCTTCGGAGTCGGCCCATGCCAGCCTCGTGGCTCCTGCTGAGTTGGCACAGCGCTAGGGTTACCACGGCCAGCAGGCGCGAGTTTGTAATCATGCTTTGGTTGGCCGCTGACGATAAATTTGACAACATCGTTTGTGGTCTATCGCACCCAAAACCTCATTTGGATATTGTTCGTGTCCAAGATGTTGGTATTTCAAAAGCGGATGACCAAACAATATTTGAATGGGCTTTTCGACAAAAGCGGGTCTTGTTTACCCATGATTTCTCTACGCTTACACGTTGTGCCCATGAGCGTGTTGAGGCTAGCAAGCCCACGACCAAAGTTTTTGAAGTCAGCAGTCAAGTTCCCATTGGGGCTGCCACAGAAGGCATCCTGCTGATCGCCCAATGCAGTTTGGATGGGGAAAGGGAAGGGCAAGTGCGATACTTGCCTCTAAGATAACTGTTCCAAATGCGAGCGTCGCTTAACGAATAAGATTTTGCGGAGGACCTGAAGGGTCTGCCTGCACGTCGGGGTTAGTTCAAATCGGGCCAAAATATAAGGAGGGAGAAAAGATGAAAGCCAAACTGTTTTTACTGGGTTTAGGGATAATATTAATTTCCATTGGCCTCACCATCACATTAGGCTTCTCACAAAAGAATGTTCCACTCCCTCAGGACATTCAGATTTTGCCTCCATCGTCAGATCTACCTGCAGAAATTGCCGCTTTTTCCGGAAGATGGGGGGAGATTGGGAGGGGAACCTTGATAGTATCCTAATCGTGGAAGAAATAGGCCCCGAGGAGGCAAAAGTCATTTATGCTTGGGGGGATTCTGCAAGATGGAGGATCGACAAAGGCTATATGCGACGTACAGCAAAAGTCATTCAGGGCCCCCCAGCAAAAATTGAATGGGGTGGTGGAGAAGGAACAAAATTAACCTTCACAATGGGAAAAGACTTGAAGAGCATAACAGGTACTCATGAATACAAACAATATTATAACGTAGTAACCATGAAACGCGTGGAAAAATAAAAATGCAGTAAGCTTCAAAACCAATGATCATGGCCTAACGAATAAGATTTCGCAGCGGACCTGAAGGCTACGCCTGCATGTGGGGGTTAGCTTTATCGTTCTTTCTATGGCTCACAACTGCTGGGTTCTTGACACTCACCCTGTTTCCATTATATCGTATATACGATATATTTCCTTTTGTGGAGCTTTAGGATGAGTACTCAGATGATAGTCCGCGTGCATCCTGACCTCAAAGATAGGGTCAACAGACTAGCTAAGGCTGAGGGCAAGAGCGTCAGCGAGGTTGTCAGGGAATTGCTAGAAGAATACGTGAGGAATCGAGATATCAGTCTGTACATCGACGATCTCTGGAAGCGGATTGGCGCCAAATTGACTGCACGCAGGCTTGGGCCTGAAGAGATTCAAAAAGTCATCCAGGAAGTGAGATCTGGAAGGTGATCAAGGTTGTGCTGGATACCAACGTCTTCGTTTCCTCCTTCTTCGGTGGTAGCCCCCGCAGAATAGTAGATCTCTGGAAGACAGGTGAAATCGCTCTTTGTCTATCTAGACCTATAATCGATGAATACATAGAAGTACTCCGGCGTCTAGGTCTGCAAGACGAACGTGAGCTGGAAGAGCTATTGGAGCTATTCACCACATTTGGACCCAAGCAGCCAGTGTCGTGATATGTGGTTCTACTGAACCATATGCAAACCCAGGTTTGTTCCCCCATTGCCACTCAGATATGGAATGCCATACCTTTTTACCCAAAACTGCTTTGAGCTGATTTGGGTAAAAATGGCGGCCCTTTTCCAAAAATTTACCCAAAACAGCTTTGAGCGGAAATGGGTAAGGAACGGGGCCAACAAAGCCGGCATGGGGCACTAAGCACAGAGCTGTGATAAGCGAGAAAAAACTTCAAACCGCAGGCATCACGGGGCACAGGGCAAAAGCCCAATCCTGGGGGTATCCAGGCCTACCATCTACAAACATGCGGCTATTTCCACATCGCACAGCCATGTGGTTGGAGAGCTTCGACTTCACCTTCAACCCCAAGCTGCCGGCCAGGCAGATCCGTGACCTGGCCAACTGCGATTTCATAGATAGAAAACAGTGGGTGCTCTTCATAGGACCAGTGGGAGTAGGCAAGACCCACCTGCTTCAGGCCATGGGACATCAGGCCTGCCGTCTGGGTCACTCCGTGCTCTACATCAAGACCTCGCACCTCCTTGCTGATCTCGGTGGGAAGGCACGCTGATGGCACCTGGGAGAGCCGTTTCCGTCGATACCTAAAGCCCGACTTGCTGCTGCTCGACGACTTCACCATGAAGGACTTTAGCCTCCAGCAAGCAGAGGACATCTATGATCTCATCGATGATAGAAGCCGAGCAGGCTTCCTTATGGTGGCCTCCAACCGCGACCCCCCAGGACTGGTATCCGTTGTTTCCCAATCCGGTGTTGGCCGAGGGGGTCCTGGATCGCTTGATCAACAAGGCCCATCACATCATCATCAACGGCAAGAGCTACAGGCCTCGTCTGAGACCGGACAGGGAAAAAGGCCATCAACACGATGTGCCATGGGCGGAATCAACGAGCGAGGCCCCACAGGCATGAGGCAGGCCTCGCGTCTCGACATTTTTCATCAGCCTGTAAAAAAGAGGTTTTTTCAACACGCCGTTAGGTATCAGTCTCCCCGACTATGTCCGGATAAAGCTTTTTCATGCATTCAGGGCAAAGACCGTGGCTGAACTCTGCCTCGGTGTGCTCGCGAACATACACCTCCACCTGTTGCCAGAATCCTTCGTCATCCCTGATCTTCTTGCAGCCTGCACAGATAGGTACACTGCCTCGCAATGTCTTTATCTCGGCCAATGCCCGGCGAAGCTCCACGATCTTCTCCGCCAGGGCGTCCTGCATCTCCACCATGCGGCGGCCCACCTCGATTCTGGCCCGCAGCTCGCCAGCACCGAAGGGTTTGGCCAGGTAATCGTTGGCACCGGCCTCCAGCCCTGCGATTATCTCTTCCTTATCTGTCTTGGTGGTGAGCATGAGGACATAAGGGGGCCGATCGCTTTGAACAGCTCGGAGTCGGCGTAGAACCTCCAGGCCATCCATCTCCGGCATAATCCAGTCGAGGACGACGAGACGCGGTGCGTCAGGCCTCTGTAGCTCTTCCAATGCTTCAAGGCCGTTGACTGCCTCAACCGGCTCGTACCCTGCCTTTTTTAGTACTCCCGCCAGCATGTTTCGACTGGTAAAATCGTCTTCAGCGATCAGGATACGCATCATGGGGCTCCTCTAGGATACATGTCCTTCTCTTGCAGCTACTCCATCGCGCGGCTTTCCTGTTCGGCTCAGTCAGGTTGGGGAGGGCTGGTAGCCTTTAAGGATTCCTTGCAGGGACAAACCTACTGTGAAATCATCTCCAAAAATCGGCATATTCATGGTCTATCTTTTTCCATGGCCTGTTTCAATTCTGCAAAGCAGGCCGACAAGGCATCCAGGCGCGATTTCATCCCCTCAAGATCGCCTGCCTTTCCTGCCTGCTCCAGATCAAAGGCTACGGTCCTCAGCCGCTCACCGCCCACGTTAGCGGCCGCTCCCTTAATGGTATGAGCCTGCGTTTTTGCTCTTGCTGTATCTCCAACTTCTATGTAGCGCCGCAGAGCGTCGATCTGCCGAGGCATATCCTCAATGAAACCCTTGAGGATCTTTTCAGTCAGTTCCTCGTCTCCCATGAGCCTATCCAGCATAGCCGCGCGGTCCCAGATCTCAGGCAAAGCCTCTGAATTCACTTGGAAGTATTTAGTAGTGGTCCCTTGCTCTTGGCTCTTCTTTTCTGGATTCAGATTCTTCGCTTCCGATCCTCTTGGCAGCCATTTCGCAATGGCTTCGGCTAGAGACCGCCGAGAGACCGGCTTGGCTACATAATCGTTCATGCCCACCTCAAGGCACATCTCTTTATATCCATGCATGGCATGAGCGGTCATGGCTATTATGGGGATGTCAGGGTTGAGAACTCCTGAGCTCCCGCTTCGGATGGCACGGGTAGCCTCGTAGCCGTCCATTTCAGGCATCTGCACATCCATCAGCACCAGGTCATAGGGAATTGTCTTTAGCGCTTCGACTGCCTCGCGCCCGTTGCCCACCACTTCGGCCGCAAAGCCGAGCTTCTTGAGTATGCCCAGAGCCACCTGCTGGTTGGTGCTGTTGTCTTCAGCAAGCAGGATGCGCGCTCCAAGATGTTTGAAATCGGGTAGCGCCTCTCGGGTTGTGTGGCGAGTAACCACTTGTCGATCTGCTACCGGATGTCCACCCAAGGTCAGTGTTAGAACATCCCGAAGTTCGTCATGGCGAAGCGGCTTGGCGAGGTATCCCGAAAAGCCGATCTCTGCAAGACCCTTGACCTCGCCTCGGCCGCCCAAAGAGGTGAGCATAACCATGAGTGTATCCTTCAGGATAGGCTCCGCCTTGATGGCGCCTCCAAGGCTTAAACCGTTCATGCCAGGCATCTGCATGTCTATGAGTGCCAGACGGAAAGGATCGCCTTGAGAGACGCCATGGTGCAGCATCTTTAAAGCCGATTCTCCATCCTGGGCTTCTTCTGGCCTCATCCCCCAGGAGCTCAGGCGGATCCTCAGAATCTCGCGGTTCGTCGCATTGTCATCCACGATCAGTACACGCACATTCAAAAGGATTCCATGTTCAGGTGCCTTGATCCGGGCGGCTTGGCGTTGTATCTCAAAACCGGCTGTAAACCAAAATTCAGAGCCTTCACCCGGCGTACTTATCACCCCGATCTCCCCGCCCATCAATTTTGCCAGTTGCTTTGAGATGGCCAACCCAAGCCCCGTTCCCCCGAACTTTCTTGTTGTCGAGGCATCGGCCTGAGTGAACTTGTCAAAGATCATGTTGATCTTATCCTGCGAAACGCCGATGCTGGTGTCGCGAACCGAAAAGCGCAGCCGACAAAAAGACTCGTTGATGACTGAAGGTCGGAAATCAGATGGCGCCTTCTTGCTTGGGCCCCCTACATCCTGCACTATGTCTCCTTTGCGCTCCAAGCTGACCCGAATCGCCACCTCCCCCTTGAGAGTAGACTTAACGGCGTTCCCTGCAAGGTTAGTCAGGATCTGGCATAGCCGGCCTGGATCGCCTCGCAACAGATGCGGTACATCCGGATCAGCAGCACAGATCAGTTCCAGTCCCTTGTCGTGAGCCTTGATAGCAATGGATGCAGCGAAATCATCCAGCAGGGCTTCAAGGTCGAAATCCATCACCTCTAATTCAAGTTTGCCCGCCTCAATCTTGGAAAGGTCCAGGATGTCGTTGAGAAGTGCCAGTAGTGCCTCCCCGCTTGATTTGACAATCTCGGCGTAGCGCCGTTGTTCCTGGGTGAGCTCTGTGTCGAGCAACAGTCCGGCCATGCCTATCACCCCGTTCATAGGGGTGCGAATCTCGTGACTCATGTTGGCCAAAAACTCGCTCTTGTACTGATTGGCCAACTCCGCTTCGCGTTTTGCCTTTTCAATCTGGACCCTCTGCTCCTGCAATTCGCGATTCTTTTCTCTTAGCTCAATGTTTGCTGCCTCCAAAGAAGCGGTGCGCTCTGCCACCTTCTGCTCCAGGGTCTGTGAATAACCTTCAAGTTCGGTGTAAAGACAGGCATTTTCCAGAGATATCGCCGCCTGGGCGGAAACCATCTCAAGGACGGTCACACGCTCCAGGGCAAATGCATCTGCAAGAAGGTTATTTTCAAGATATAGTATGCCGATGATCTTCCCTTGGCGGGCGATGGGGAGGCACAGAACGGATTTGGGTTTTACAGACCTTACATATGGATCTGTAGCGAAGCGTGGGTCTTCACCGGCATTTCCGATTACGAGTCCTTTGCCGGTTCTGTTCACATAGTCTATTATGGCTGAAGAGAATTCACGGTCTCTCTCCCAGGGCTTTGCAGAGTCTTGCTGCTCATTGGCTTTTTCAAGGCTCTTTGCCGCCGACACGACCCATCTGCCGCCGGAAACCAGTGCAAGCAGACCCCTCTGAGCCCCTGCGTTTTCGAAGATGATTGCCAGAAGTGTGTCTATGAACTTCCCTAAGGAAATCTCCTTGGAGATAGTCTGGGAGGCCTTGACAACCGTTCAAAAGGTCAAGAGCCTTATTATTTACTTCATCTGAAAAAGAGGATGAGGCCTTTATTAGGAAATTAAAAGAAGATTCTTTTCCAGAAGACTTTAGAAGACTTAGCCATGTTGTCTTTAATTGATTCAATTTCGCCCTGGCACCCCAGCGCTCATAGGCTTGGCAGGCCTTCAGAATATAGAGAGATGCTAGATCGCCTTCCCCAACCGATAGCCAAAATAGGGCAGCCCTCTCATCTGCCAAGGCCTTTTCTTGGATGAAGCCGTTTTTCTCAGCCAATGAGGCTGCCTTTTCATAGTGTTCCTCGGCTTCTCTGCGCCGGTTAAGCACTCTTGATTTTTCGGCCTCAACCAGATGCCACTTGTTTAAAAAGTTCATAGGTGCGCCGGCTGCCCATTTCTTTAGCTTCTTCTGGTTCTTTTCAACCTTCCTGAGATGACCACCCCTTTTCTCTGGTGGAACCCTATCACAGATACTAAGCCGGGCAAGGGAGTCATATAGACAAAAGAAGGGCACAAAGAAAGTTGACCTTAACCCATCGAGATACTCTTCAGCTGATAGAGCATTCGAGAGAGCGTCTTCATATTCTCCGGCAAGATAGTGCAAGTAGAGTTTCCATATGTGGGACATGGATATGTTAGACCGGTTGCCCTCCTGGATGAAGGCCGGAAGCATCTCCTCTTCCTTGAAAAACTTCCCAGAAAGGTGTGCGGTAAGATTTCCTGCGCTCATCAGGTTAAAGGTCAACTGATGAACCATGCTTATACTTCCTGACGACATCCTCTGCTTGAGGGCCCTTACCACCTTAAAGCTGTTGTACTGTTCATGTTCGATTTGCTCGAGATTTCGGCCTATAAAAAAAGAACTAGGTTATAGGAGTTTGCGCTATGGGCGGCGTATTCACTGTCGCCCGTCTCCAGCCTGCTCTGTAAAGCCTCTGATAGGGGCTCAACCGATTCTTTAAGGTGCTCTTTCCATGGCCTGATAAACCAGTTAAAAATGAGCAGGAGCCTTGTTTTCTGATTTTTCACCGTCGAGCGCTCCAGCATTGCCAGGCTGAGTTTTCCTAAACGGTATGCCCCATCTCTGTCGCCAATGCTGCTGAGGAAAAGGCCGTAGGAAGCAAAGGAGCTAAAGGAGGTAAGGGGGTCAAGACCGTACTGAAGGGTGATATCGACCCTCTTCATTTGGATCATTGGATAGAGCTGCGGTTTATAGAAATAGGCCGCCGAGGCAAAGTTGGTCAGAATCGTGCTTTTGGCAAGTACGAGCGGATCCCGCATTTGTTTGAGCGACAACAACTCCTCATCATTTTTTTTCTTCAAGGCTCTTTTTGTCTTGAACAGTTCCAGGAGAATGTGCGCCTTGCCGGGATCAGGCGGGAGGTTGACGCCCAGTTGTCTCAAAAAATTGAGTCCGATTTCAATAGCTTCTTTGAACTTTCCCTGTGCAATCATTGAAAGGACTCTTATGGATTGACCCCTTGCGCGTTTGATCGGAGGTAGTTTTCTCTTTTCCACCTCGTCCAGAATAGGGCCTATCTCCTCGTTGTAGGAGCCGGCATAAGCGGATTCGGCCGCTTCGTCATGGAGAGCCAACATCAGATCAGGGACTCTTTCCCAACCGCCGTCGCCGAGAAGCCGGATACCGGTTGTAAGAAAATCATAGGAAGATCTAAAGGCGGCGGAGGATTTTGCTTTAAGGCCGCCAGATTGAGCCTTGCCAGTGAATCTTTTTCTGCTTGATCCTCTATCAGGGGACAACCACGGTTTAGGTGGTTGACAATATCCAAGATGATCTCATCCTTTACTTTCTCAACTGAATTCCTAAGTAGGGCTCTTCCCAATTCCAGGTGGACCTCTCTCGCCTTGCTGTCCTCCACAATTCCGTAGGCAGCGTGGTGAATTCGATCATGGAGAAAACGGAAGGAGGGATTAAGATCCTCCTCGGAGTCCGAAACCAATCTGTTTTGCTCGCCTTCGGGTATTATGAGGTTCTCTCTAGCAGCCTCGGCAAGAGCGAGTGAAGTCTCGGAGGAGGAACACTCAGAGATCATGGAGAGGGTCTTTAAATCGAACCGAATCCCGATACATGAGGCTCTTTGTAGGGCTCGCTGGGTCCCTGCCGAAAGCCTCCCGATCCTTGTCTTGAGAGCATCGGCAATATCATCGGTTACGGCAGCGCCCCTGACCTTGTGGAAATCTATTTCCCATATGCCCGAGACCTGGTTGAAGTAAAAAACCCCTTCCCGCTGAAACAGCAGTAGCAACTCGTTCAGAAAGAAGGGGTTTCTTAGAGTTCTTTCCATACATATTTGGGCCAGAGGGAGGACCTGCTCACGGGAGGTGTGGAAAGTGTCGCTGATAAGGTTGACCGCATCGTCCAGACCAAGGGGCATAAGGGTCAAGGCATTGATAGTCACCCCTGCCTTTTCCACATCTTCAAGGACCTTATGGAGGGGGTGCGAAGGGTTAACCTCATTGTCCCTGTACGCACCTATGAGCAATAGCTTTCGAAGCTCGTAGTCGGACATAAACATCTGGATTAAATTCAGTGATGGCGGATCAGCCCATTGAAGGTCGTCGATAAAGATAACAAGTGGGCTACACTTTGAGGAGAGTGCGTAGAGGAAATTTCGGAAAACAAGGTTGAATCTGTTCCTGGAAAGATCGGGGTCAAGCGGTTGGAGCTCCGGCTGGGGGCCCACGATAAGTTGCGCCTCTGGGATGAGATCGGTTATGACCCGCCCGCTCAGCCCCAGAGCAGAGGTGAGTTCAAGGCGAAGTTCCGTTAGGTTTTCCTCCGGTTCTGCAAGCAGATATCCCACTAGTTCCTTGAAGGCCTGGATGATGGCGAGATAAGGTATGTTATGCTTAAACTGCTCGTATTTGCCTGATACGAAATATCCTCCCTCCCTTGTAATGGATTCATTGATCTGGCGAACCTGGGATGTCTTTCCGACGCCGGAGCCTCCGCGGACAAAAAATATCTCCTTGGCGCCCTCACGGACCCTTTGGAAGGTTAAAAGGAGTTGCTCTTTCTCTTTTTCTCGGCCATAGAGCTTCTGTGAAATATGAAACCTCGCCTTCAGGTCTTTCCCTCCTAAGGGAAAGGCATTGATGGTGCCCAGAGTGTCCAATTGTCCAAGACAAATCTTAAGATCCCAGGCAAGCCCGAAGGCGCTCTGGTAGCGGTGCTCCGGGGCTTTTGCCAGAAGCTTCATGACTATTTGTGATAAAGTATGAAAGATTTTGGGGGTTCGGTCATTCGGAGCTATAGGCATTCTTGCTATGTGGCCGTGAATTACCTGCAAGATATCATCTGATTCAAACGGCGGTGAACCGCACAGCATTCTGTAGAATGTTGCGCCTAGGGAGTAGAGGTCTGAGCGGTAGTCCACGACCCTGCTCATCCTGCCGGTCTGCTCCGGAGAGACATAGAGTATGTCGCACTCTTGGGGGGTAGTAGTTTTCTCTTCGAAAACCTCAGATGCCATCCCGAAATCTATGAATTCCACATCAGAGGTTTGTCTATTCCAAACGATGTTTTGAGGATTGATGTTTCTGTGGACTATTTTTTTTGAGTGTATTCGCTCGAGGGCCTCTGATAGTCGGAGGGCAACGGTTAAAACCTCCTTCAATTCAAGGGTTTTTTCTGATAACTGTTCCTCCAAACTTGAACATCCCTTATCCTCGAGGACCATCAAAAGGCTGTTTCCATAGGTTTCAAGACCCAGGCATCTGACTACACCCTCTGCGCCGGCCTTATTTGTCAGCTCATATTCTCGTCTGAACGCTGAAAGTTCAACGGGATTAGGAAAGTCGCTTTTTAGAAGCTTAAGCACAACAGGGCGTTTTGGATCGGAGAATGAATCAACAGCCCTATAAATGACCGTACTTTTACCTTGATGCAATTCCTCTGAGATTATATATCGTTGGGGAGAGATCATGTTCTTATTGCCTTCGGAGGCGCTCTTTCAGGCAGAATTGAAATGGTCCAGCAATAATGTTTATTCTAAGGGACTATCCTTATAACTGTAAAGAATATTTTTCCTTGAAAGTGAATATTCTTTTCGCGGCCGGAACCTATGATCTTATGTTGTGGGGCATCCTCTTCAAGGAAAGCATTGGGCAAAGAGTTGGTTTTGAGGCCTTGCTGCGAATCGTTACAGACAAGAGTTTCGTTAAAGGTTGCATGGCAATCTGGGAAGTGTGCGAGGTATCGAGGAAGAAAGGCACTCAGATAAATGTAAAACTCCCTGGTGGAAACAGGGTAATCTGTGTCAGGTTCTTGCCATTCCAAAGTGATGGCGGAAAAAGGTGTTGATGAGAAAGGGTAAATTTAAAAGAGTGTTTTTTCTCTTTTTGTGGTTGGACCTATGTAACTATTGGAAATTATAGGATAACCACTCTAAAATGGCTGATTTTTTGACCTTGAAGTGGTATTTTTGACCCTAAAAATGGCCATCTAAGACTGTAAAGGAGGCCAATGATCCTGAAAGATGGCAAGCTTTGGGTGTTGGACCTCTGTAAGTGTGACCCACCGGAGATAGTACGGAAGTTGGTTTTCTTTGATCAAGGCCCTCTCTGCAAGGTAGTCCTTGAATGCGCCAATCATAACTCGTCTCCTCAATTACCATCATTCCGTATAACAAGTTTTGTCCTGCTTCAGCTGGAATTGGAGTTTTCCCCTGTTTGTGATAACTATTGGGCTATTGGGAGGGAGGAGGAAGACGCCATGAGCAGGAAGCACAGAAATGATTACACCCCGGAGGAGAAGGTTCTTATCCTCAAGAGGCATGTTTTGGAGAAGGTGTCGGCATCTGATCTGTGTGATCAGTATGGTCTTCACCCTACGGTATTTAACCGGTGGATGAAGGAGTTCTTTAAGAACGGGGCTTTGGCTTTCCGCAAGGACAAAGGGACCGAGGCTGTGAGGCTTGCCAAGGAGCTGGCCAAGCTGGAGGGCAAGTTGACGCAAAAGAATGAGGTGCTAACCGAGCTGATGGAAGAACACGTCAAGTTAAAAAAAATTTTGGGGTAATCTGAAGGCCATCTGGGTGGCTCATGATATCAGAGATGGTATTGTGGATTAGCGTCGCTTCGCTTGGACCCCAAAGAGCGGCCGGATCGACTTGCCTTGGAATAGGTGGCCGGATTCCTACGGGACCAGTGGACCCAATTCAACGGAATATGCACCCCAATGGCTGAACCTCCGAAAAGTTTTGCCTTTCTAGTTTTTCTCTAATCTGCTCAAAACGTTTTACTGATTCAGCTGCACACAATCGTTTACCATATCGCAAGCACACTTCGGCACGCTCTTTCAATAAAGCGGTATGCACCCTGCCCTTGAGCGGTTTTCCCCCTTGTTTCTCAACTAATTCTCCACAGCAAACAGGACACCTCTCAAATAGTTTCATCTCTTTTTTCCTTGTTCGCCGGTTGATCCATCGGGCACGGTGATTAACACTGCTAATGACAGTACAGAGGGGGTATTTGAGAACTCTGAGGCCAAATGCATTGTAGAGCAAGGAGGTGGACATGGCTCATCCCTCCTGTGAGGACATACCCAAGAGGGTAACAGCTGTGCGCCTCTCATCCACTTCAAATATAGGTACCGGTTTGTTGGATGAACCGCCAAAAAGCCGTTGCCCAGGGCAAAGACCTCATCACAGCGCGCTACCAATTTGACATCGGCAATCTATGGAAATGAGGAAACGTCAAATAACAGGATGGTTCATGAGCATTTGGTGATGTAAACAGATGTGTCGGGTTGGTGGAGGCGGGGGGAATCGAACCCCCGTCCGGAAACCTTCAGCCAGAGTGTCTACGCGCGTATCTCCCGTTTTCATCTCGCCCCTTGAGACTCCCGGGAGAGGGATTCTCAAGGAACCAGCCTGATCTTGTCTCGTCTGTTCCTCCTCAGGCTTGGAGGATTCGACCAGCCCGCTGATCGACGCCCCTTCTGGCCCTACGGGCCTGACCAGAGGGACGTGGCCTTAAGCGGCCAGAGCGTAGTCGTAGTTGTCGGCGACTATCTTTGAACCCTACCTGTTTTACGAGGAGATAGGAACCTCGGCACGCAACCCTGACCTCAACTGTCCCCGTCGAACCCTTTTCGCCCCCTTTCCTATGAAAGGGAAATCTTTACCAATATCAATCTATCACCTGCCGCCAAGCAATGCAACGATATTGAAAGTTCTTTTTGAAAACCCCCAACACCGTCAGGAGCCATTGCCCCATGATACCCAAGACCTGCATCAGTGAGCCCAGGCCCTCGGTTCAACGCCCTTTGAGTTCCCGGGCAAGATCCCTTCTTTCATCCCTCTTTTTTATGGCGGCTCTCTTGTCATAAAGCCTTTTCCCCTTGGCCAGGGCAAGTTCCACCTTGGCCTTACCCCCCTTGAAATAGATCTGCAGAGGGATCAACGTAAGCCCCCTTTCCTGTACCTTCCCGGCCAGCCTTCGAAGTTCCCTCTTGTGTACCAGGAGCTTTCGAGGCCTAAGAGGATCATGGTTCATTATATTGCCATGGGAATAAGGGGATATGTGGGCTTCCACCAGAAAGATCTCACCGTTGTCCACTTTGGCGTAAGAATCTTTCAGATTCACCCGACCTTCTCTCAGGCTTTTCACCTCTGTGCCTACAAGCACCATCCCTGCTTCCAAGGTCTCCAGGATCTCGTACTCATGGAAGGCACGTCGGTTCTTGCAAACCACCTTCTTGCCTTCTTCACGCTCTTTGGGGCTCTTTGCCGCCATGTTCCACCTTCTAAGCAGCCTGTCCTGTGCCGCCCTCTTGGGCCCACGTAATTACAAGCTCTTAATCTTACAGGTCAGTCCCCTGACTTTTTTTCACCCAAGCCCTGATCTCTCATCGTTTCTTTTACAAAAAGCACCTCAAGACAACTGACCAGGATTATTCCCCAGCATAAGTGAGCTTGATCATAGGAAAAGTGGTGGGCCCTGAAGCCCTTCCATCTCTTGAAAGCCCATCATGATATTCATGCATTGGACAGCCTGACCAGAGGCTCCTTTGAGTAGATTGTCTATGGCCACCAACACTATGACTTTCCCGCTTCGCGAGTCCACCCGAAGGCCTATGTCGCAGAAATTGCTTCCCCTCACATCTCGCAGATTCGGGAACTGACCTCGTGAAAGCACCCTCACAAAGGGCTCGGATTCATAGAACTTCGAGTACAACATCAACAGATCCTCTTCACTTCTGCTCTCTCTCAGTCCCAAATAGATGGTGCTCAGGATTCCCCTGCTCAGGGGCAGAAGGTGCGGCACAAAAACCACACGGACCTCCCTGCCGGCCAGATCCGAGATCTCTTGCTCCATTTCCGGGGTGTGGCGGTGTTGAGCCACCTTGTAAGCCTTCATCCCCTCGTTCACCTCGCAAAACAAGCTCCCCAGCTCCAGGGAACGTCCCGCACCTGTGACCCCCGATGCGGAGTTCACAATTACTGGATCCTCGCCCAAGAGCCCTGCCTTGGCCAAAGGCGCCACCCCCAGAATTGCCGAGGTGGGATAACAACCCGGAACCGCCACCAGCTTTGCCCTGCTGATTTCACCTCTGTGCAATTCAGGCAGCCCATAAGCCGAAATCTGCAAGAGCTCAGCTGCTTTGTGGGGCGCATACCACTGCTCGTAAATCTTTCTTTCCTTGAGGCGAAAATCTGCGCTCAGATCGATTACTTTGCTGCCTTTTTCCATCAATAGAGGCACACAGGCCATTGACTTGGAATGGGGTAACGCCGTGAAGATCACCTCGGCCGCCTTGGCCACCCTGTGGGGATCAAGAGGCTCACATGCAATGTCCACCTTCTTTCTCATGGCCGGATAGACCTTGGAGTACTCGAGCCCGGCATAAGACTCTGATGTGAGTACCGAAAGCTCCACACCAGGATGCCCGGACAAGATCCGAACCAACTCCGCTCCCGTGTAGCCGGTCGCCCCCACAACGCCCACCCTTACCATTCTCACCTCCTGAATCTCCTTCCAACTGATTCCTCATGGTTTCAATTCCTGCCCAGCCTGCATGATTGACCAGCAGCGGATCCTGGCTGTTCACCCAGTGGCTCCCAGAGCTGGCTCCAAATTAACCCACCTTAGCCCATGGATTGGCTCAGACCCACTGCAACAAAAAAGGCCCCACCAGGGGGCCTTACAATAACTTCCAGTCCCAAAACCCTTACCTCTTGGAGAACTGGAACCTGGCTCTGGCGCCCCTCTGGCCGTATTTCTTCCGCTCCTTTTCACGTGCGTCTCTGCGAATCAAACCGGCCTTCTTTAAGACCGATCGAAGCTCAGGGCTGACCTGCAACAGGGCCTTGGCAATTCCATGGGTGACCGCATCCGCCTGCCCCGCTATTCCTCCGCCGCATACATTGGCCCTCACATCGAATCGCTCCAGGCTGCCTGTGAGGGCCAAGGGCCTCAACATGCTTCTGATCAGAGTTATACGCGGAAAGTATTCCTGGGCAGGCCTCTTGTTCACTGTGATCTGCCCGGTGCCGGGAACTAGCCACACGCGGGCCACCGCTGTCTTTCTCTTGCCTGTGGCACAAAACCTCTCAGAAGTCATCTTCTTTTCCTCTTTCCAGGGTTAGACACCCGATGGCATCAATCTCGGTTATCAAAAAGCCAAAGCTTGAGGCCTCTGGGCCTCATGGGGATGATCCGGCCCTCCGTAAACTTTCAGCTTTCTCAACATCTGCCTTCCTAAACTGTTCTTGGGCAGCATCCCCCTGACAGCCATCCTGAGCACTTCTTCTGGTTTTCTGGTCAACATCTCCCCCAGTGGGGTCGCTTTCAGGCCTCCGGGATAGCCGCTGTGCTTGTAGTAGATCTTTTGAAGCCGTTTACGATCCTGCACATAGACCCTCTGGGCGTTGACCACCACCACGAAATCGCCGGTGTCCAGATGAGGCTCATACAAGGGTTTATGCTTTCCCATAAGGAGCCTGGCCACCTGACTGGCCACCCTTCCCAAGGGCTTATCCTGTGCGTCCACCAGGTGCCAAGCCCTTCGAATCTCTGATTCTCTTGTGCGCGGTGTTTTCATGAAACCCTTGATCCCCCTTGCACCATCCAAATCTAGGAATTTTTAATTATCGTCTCTAAGACCCTTGATGTCAAGGAGTTTGCTGCAAAAGATCATTGGCCTGTGCTTACAGTTTCCCAAAATCTTTTAAAGCAAACCCCATGCCCCATCCTCTGTGTTCCACAAGAAGCTTTCCCCTGGGAGAGATAGTATGCCCTGGCAGATGCCCCAGACTAGAAGGAAGCCACCCGGTCCAGACCCAGCAGGTAAACCTGCACCCTGAAGGCGTGGTCTGTTTCCCTTCCGCCAAAGCCCGGCTCTATTGTGTGAGTGAAGCGCACCGCCCAACAGGAAGGATGCAGAATGAGGCCGTATCCATAACGTGCAAAACGCTCCTCGTCCTGATTGTACCATGTATGGCCCAGCAGATCCAAGAACGGTAGGGTTCTGATCCCGACGTTGGCCTGCACAAACTTCACCCTCTCCTCTTTACCTGTAAGCCGCCTGCCCCAACCGTAGGAAATGGACATCTCATCTCCCCGGCCGTCCCCGCCTCTGAGAGTCACGGACAAATCGTCAAACTCTTTCTCGTACCAGTCAAACTCCTGTCTGAATTTCAGGCGCAGATACTTCCTTGGCTCAGCCCAGACGCCTTTTCTGATCTCTGATTGAAGTCTGCCGCTATCTTGTCCCAGAAGCCTTAACTCCAACTCCGACAACAAAGGACGCCAGGGTCTCCTTTCATGGTCCAGTTCATCAAGATCTCTGAACTGCTCCCTAAGGCTGAAGGGCTGAACCAGTCGGAAACGAACCCATTCCCTGTACTGAGAAGAGCCATCAGGGTTTAAGAGCTTGCTTGTGAGAAAATGGGTCATGACCAGGGAAATCAGCCTGTCAGAAGGAACCCTTTCAAGAAACTCTCCTGGGAAATCCCCGGATGTGGAATGCCCTATGGCATCAAAGCGAAGCTCAGGCTGTATGGTGTGTTTGACGCTGCTGATTCGCTCCCCGCCCCATGGGTAAATCCTGGACAGTTCGCTTGAGAAAGACACTCCGTAGTGATAGGTGCCCATATGCCCATCAGATCCATCTGCCAGCCTATCCTGTGTGGCAAAAACACTCTCTTGCCAACCCGCGAAAGGCACGACGCTCAAGTATGGGCTTAGCTGAAAGGGCAAAGACACAACCGGAGAAAAGCTCAATGTCTTGGCCCGGCTCTTCTCAGGTCTCCATATGTGATCGAAACTGCTGGCCCAGCCAAGGGTCAGAGGAAGCCCCATGAAGGGTAGGTTCATCCTGTTGAACATGAGAGATGGAAGCTTCTGGGGTGTCAGATCCGTGTCATTGTGAGGGACCTCTAGGCTTCTAAAATACCTTACCTCACCTGCCAGCAAGTACTGATCCCAACGCTTGGTGGCATTCAAGATGGAAGGCAGGTATCTGAGGTACCTCTCGTCATGGTCTACGGAAAACTCCTCCAGGTAATAATTATCGCTTACCAGGTCAACATTGGCTCGGGACACAATATTCCATGGCAGCTTGGCCTCCTGCTCCATGCGCACCCGCCAGCGATCCCTGTCCTGCCTCATACCTCCCCTGTGAACTATGGCCGGATCAGGATCCTGCTGATCATGGATAAACTCCCCTTGGATGGAGCCCTTAAGAGACTCCCAAGGAGCATATCGAAATTCCACTCCTTGTTGGAAACCCTTCTTGCTGTAATAGGATTCGGTGAAGGTGGCATCGTAACTGTTGCCGATGGCCCAAAAAAAGGGAAGTGAGAAGCCATAACCCACTCTGGAATCAGATCTGTATTCTGGCAGAAGAAAACCGGTTCTCCTGTCCCTCGCCGTGGGGTAAACCAGGTAGGGGAAATAGAATATCGGGACATTGCGGACCTGGAAAGTGGCCCCCTTGGCAACAGCATCTCCCGAGACCTTTATCTCCACCTCATCAGCAGCAAAACGCCAGTCTGGAACATCCCCGGAGCAGGAACTCAAGGTGGCCCCTCTTACCAGGTAGTGATCCTCCCCTAGCCGGTGGATCTCCTCCCCGGTCACGGTCATCTCATAGGGCTCGAAGTAGAGTGTGGCGTTTGTCAATCGACCGGTTTGCTCGTCCATATGGAGCTCTATCTTGTCGCTCCATATCCTGGCGGTCTCCTGGAATACTTGTACTTTTCCTTCTGCTGTGGCGAGTCTGGTGCGGTTGTCTATCACTACCCGCTCGGCGCGAAGGGTCATTCCCCCTCTTACTATCTCCACGTGTCCTTCGGCTATGTATTGATCTGCCTGGCGGTCGTAGGTCAAGGAATCAGCCTCAATATGAATGGGAGCCTCCTCCGCCATGTTCACTTGGGGCATCCTGGCCTTCTCCAGGGTGATACAAAAACCACCTGTGCTGGCAACCAAGATGAGCCCTAAACAGGGCATGAGCCATCTGGTCCAGTTACGCCACCCCATCTCCCAACTCTCCAGATAACGCCTGGTCCAAGAGCTCTGAACTCCAAGCCGACATTACTCTACGCCGATTGTTGCCTCCAAGGCAAGCCGTTTTTTTCCAAGTGTGCCATTATTTCTCCAACCACGAAAAGAGATCCTGTCACGCAGATCAAATCCTCTGTGCAGGCTCTTTGGCAAAGATCTTGAAATCCCTGGGGGACGGACTCAACCACTGTGGCCCTGGCCCCCAAGGCTAGGGCCCGGGCCTGTAGGACCCAGGGATCCTCGGCCCTATCCATCTGAGGGCGGCAGAAAACCATTTCATAAGCCATGGGTGCCATCATCCTGATCATCCTGCGGTAGTCCTTGTCCTTCATCACACCCATGAGGACCCTTAGTCTCTCATAACGGTACTCTTTTGCCAGGGAGTAACAAAGGCTACGCATGGCCTCGGGGTTGTGCGCACCGTCCAGAAGTATTTGCGGAGGACCGGGCATATATTGCTGCCTTCCCGGCCACTGCACATCCCTGAGGCCATCGCGGATGGCTCGTTCATCCACACCAAGGCCCATCTGACCCAAAAGCTCGGTGGCAGCAATGGCCATGGCAGCGTTTCTGACCTGATGACGCCCCCTCATGTTGGTGATGAGCCCCTTGTAATAATTATTGATCCCTTTGTAATCAAACCCCTGCGGGGTTCCAGTGACTCTTATCTCTCGGCCCAACCTGTACAAGGGGCTTCCTTTTTCCTGACAGGTTTCCAGCACCACCCTCTGGGCCGCCGGGTGAACAACTCCTGAGACCACCGGAATCCCAGGCTTTATGATGCCTGCCTTTTCCCTTGCGATCTGAGCAAGAGTGCGTCCCAGATAATCCTGATGTTCCAAAGACACAGATGTTATGACCGTCACCAAGGGATGGCAAACATTGGTGGCATCCAAGCGGCCTCCCATACCCACTTCCAAGATCGCCAGATCCACCTTTTCCTCTGCGAAGTAACACAGCGCTATGCCTGTAGTGAATTCGAAAAAAGTGATGGGCAATGCACAGCCTTGTTGATCTTTTCCAAGCAGCTCCGGAGCCTTTTGTAGAATTCTTCTGGTCCAGTCAACCACTTCAGGCTCACTGATCTCGTGACGATTCAGCCTTATTCTCTCGGTAAAGCGCACGAAGTGAGGACTTGTGTAAAGACCCACCCTGAGGCCAGCCTGCAAGAAAAAAGATTCCAGGTAGGCCGCCGTGGACCCCTTGCCATTGGAGCCGCCCACATGAACAGCCTTTAGCCTCTCTTGGGGATCACCCACTGCCCTGAGCACCCGTGTGATATTTTCGAGACCAAGCTTTATGCCCATTCTCTGCAATCCGAACAGGTAATCTATGGTCTCGGAGTAAGTCTTGGGCGCTCCATGGATTTCACTCATTGCCTGTCCTCCACCGGATCCGTCAAGAGAGCCAGAATCTGCACGAGGGTCTCCTTCATCCTGTTTCTGGACAGAATCCCATCAATGAGCCCATGTTCCAAAAGGTACTCGGCCCTCTGGAAGCCAGGGGGAAGTTTTTCCCCCACCGTGTTTTCTATGACCCTCGGACCTGCAAATCCCACCCTTGCCCTGGGCTCGGCCAGGATGACGTCTGCTTGCAAAGCAAAGCTGGCCGCCACCCCCCCTGTGGTGGGGTCCGTAAGTACTGATATCACCGGTATGCCCACCTCTTTGAGGGAAGCCAAGGCCACGGAGGTACGGGCCATTTGCATGAGAGAAAGCAGGCCCTCCTGCATCCTGGCTCCACCGGAGGCCGGAAAAAGCACCACTGGCATGCCAGTGCTCAAAGCCTCCTCTGCCAAACGGCAGAGTCGCTCTCCAACGGCCGAGCCCATGCTGCCTCCCATGAAGCTGAAGTCCTGGATGCCCAAGAGCACTTCTCTTCCTGCAAGCCGGGCCTTACCGCACACCATTGCCTCACCCCAGGGTGAAGCCTTACGAGCCTCTTTAAGCCTATGCCTGTAGCTTTTCTGGTCTTTGAAATTGAGTGGGTCTGCCGAGCCCACCTCTGTGAACAAAGGTTGGAAGGTATCCTGATCCGCAACCATCCATATTCTCTGGTCCACGGACACAGGGTGATGGTAATTACAATCTGGACAAGCCCAAAGGTGGCGTTCCAGCTCTTTCTGGAAGGTTATCTGGCCACAAAATGGGCATTCGATCCAGAGAGATTCCTCCCCGCGCCTTGCCTTTTCGCGCTCCCCACGATGAAAAAAAGCCACCTAGGTGCCCCACGAGGATGATTAGCCCGCATCATTCACTGTGAGTGGATAATGCAGGGTAAGTTCACCATATCCTGAAATGAATGGTATCATGCCCCAACACAACCTGACCTTCCCTGTCGGGCCCTTCCCCGGTCCAACTCTGAAAATGGGTGAAGGTGCCAAGCGTTTGGGGGATTAGCCCTCAAAAGTCACCGATCCTTGGGGAATAATCCGGGTCAGCCCAGGTGATCCCTCCAAAGGTCCACTCCCTCTCCCAAAAAGCAAAGAACTCAGAGCAGCCCCTGGGATAACCTGTTTTTCAGAAGCTTGTCCAAAGGGAAGCCCTCATCCTCCCAGGCTCCTGAACAATGCGGGCTTGAAATCTTCTCCATGCAGAAGGAGACGTCCACCCCGGTCCTGTCCTGGGAAGGTTCGAGCCTCTTCGGCATATGATGGCAGGACTCGGCTCTTGGCTGCAAGCCGCTCGTACAAGGACGCCCCTTCTACCCTTTTGACTCCTCGGCCTTGGAGCTGCCTCTAGATGACGCTCTTCTTGCCTGAGGTTTCCTGGTGCTCTTTTTCCTGCGACCCTCGGCCTTGGTAGCGGGTTGCACCAATTCCACGAGGGAAATCATGGCTCCATCCCCATGGCGCGGCCCCAATTTGACGATGCGGGTATAGCCGCCGGCAATGTTGCGGTACCTGTCGGCCAACTCTGTGAAGACCTTGCGTGTGGCCTTCTTCTCCCTGATCACCGCTGCCGCAAGCCTCCGGGCGTGAAGGTCCCCCCGTTTTCCCAGGGTGATCATTTTCTCCGCTACGCGTCTCAGTTCCTTGGCCTTGGCATCAGTAGTTCTGATGCGTTCATGGAGAAACAAGGATGTGGCCATGTTTCTCAGCATTGCAAGGCGGTGACTCGTGGGCTTCCCAAGTTTTCTTTGTCCAACCCTGTGCCTCATGTCAGTCCATCCTGAATCACGACGGGCGCTGACCCCGTTGTCAAAGGTTATTTATCCTCCTGGAGCGGAGCAGCGGCCTGTTCGCGTTCCTGTTTTTCTCGAAAATACCTCTCCGGATCGAAATCCTCTATCTTCATACCCAGGGAAAGTCCCATTTCTCCCAGGATCTCTTTTATCTCATTGAGAGATTTCCTGCCGAAGTTCTTGGTCTTGAGCATATCGTTTTCTGTCTTCTGTACCAGCTCCCCAATAAGACGTATATTGGCGTTTTTAAGGCAGTTGGCCGCCCTCACCGAGAGCTCCAACTCATCCACAGTGCGATAGAGGTTCTCTGTAAGCTCTGGAGGTAGGTGCACCGGCCTGGCTTGTGCCTCTTCGTGGACACGCGCAGCCTCAGGCCTGACAAAGACCCCTAGCTGGTCCCTCAAGATCTGAGCTGCGATGGACACTGCTTCCTCGGGCCTGATGGAGCCGTCGGTGGCCACCTCCATGTTCAAGCGGTCATAATCCGTTATCTGGCCAACCCTGGCATTGGTAACCGTGTAAGAAACCCTGCGGATGGGAGAGAAGATGGCATCCAGGGCAATGGTTCCCAAAGGGGCCCCCTCTTCCTTGTTTCGTTCCGCCGGAACATAGCCCCTTCCCTTACAGGCCCTCATTTCCATCTTGAGGTGGCCCTCTTTGTTAAGAGTGGCTATGTGCCAGTCGGGATTCAGGATTTCCACCTGACCGTCTGTGATGATGTCTCGGGCTTTTACTTCCCCTTCTCCGTGCTTCTCTATGCGAAGCGTTCTTGTTTGATCCCCGTGAATGCGTAGCCGGACTCCTTTGAGGTTAAGGATGATATCGCTTACATCCTCCAGAACTCCGGGCAGGGCACTGAACTCGTGGGGAACTCCTTCGATGCGCACCGATACGATGGCAGCGCCTTGAATCGAAGAAAGCAGGATCCTCCTCAGGGAGTTCCCAATAGTAGTGCCATAGCCTCGCTCCAGCGGCTCACAGGAGAATTTCCCATAAGAGTCGGTAAGCGTCTCCGGATCGAACTCGATCCGTTTGGGCTTTATCATATCGGTCCATTCACCTTGCATTACTCTCACCCCTCCTGCCATGCCGGCACCCGCTCGCGGCTGCCGCAGAGCCGGACAGAATGATGTGGTCCCCCACTCGTGTCACTTGGAGTAGAGCTCCACGATGAGCTGTTCCCTGACCGGCATGGTCAACTCCTCCCTTGCAGGAAGAGCCAGGACCTTTCCTCGGAACTGTTCCTTGTCCAACTCAAGCCAGCCAGGCACCCCCCGACGAACCACTGCTTCCATGGATTCCCGGATAGACTGGATCTTTCTGCTCTTGGGCCTAAGCTCTATGACATCGCCTGGGCTTACCAGAAAAGACGGTATGTTCACCCTCCTGCCGTTGACGGTGAAATGCCCGTGAGTCACCAGCTGCCTGGCCTCGCAACGGGAAGAAGCAAATCCCAGCCTGTACACCATGTTGTCCAGTCTCCGCTCCAGAAGCAAAAGAAGATTCACTCCTGTTATTCCCTTTTGTCTTTCTGCTCTCTCAAAGGTAAGGCGAAACTGGTTCTCCAAGAGACCATAGATACGCTTGACCTTCTGTTTCTCTCTAAGCTGCTCTCCATAGCTTGAGAACTTGGGCCTGCGCTGACCATGTTGCCCAGGGGGATAATTCCTGCGTTCCACCGCACACTTGTCCGAATAGCACCTGTCCCCTTTGAGGAACAGTTTGGTGCCTTCCCTGCGGCAAAGCCTACAGACAGCTCCATTGTAACGTGCCACTTTCTAACCTCCCTCAGACCCTGCGCCTCTTGGGCGGCCTGCAACCATTGTGGGGGATCGGGGTTATGTCTCTTATGAGGCTGATGGTGAAGCCTGCAGCCTGCAAGGCCCTCAATGCTGCCTCTCTGCCCGAGCCCGGTCCTTTCACGTACACCGCCACACTTCGCATTCCATGCTCCATGGCCTTCTTGGCAGCATCCTGAGCCGCCATCTGAGCTGCAAATGGAGTGCTCTTACGAGAGCCCTTGAAGCCCTGGGTGCCGGCACTGGACCATGCCACAACATTCCCCTGAGGGTCGGTGATGGTGATTATGGTGTTGTTAAATGTGGACTGGATATACGCTATTCCGATATCAATGTTCTTGCGTTCCTTTTTTCCGGCCCTCTTTTTGGGCTTAGCCATGAAACCTCCTCTCTATGCGCCAGGCCAATATCCGTACCCAAAGAATCTCTCTCGCGCCAACTCCTGCAGATTTCCCAATCCTATTTTCCTTTCTTTATGACCCTCCTGGGCCCCTTTCTGGTGCGAGCATTGGTATGGGTGCGCTGGCCGCGAACCGGGAGCCCTTTTCTGTGCCTCAGCCCGCGGTAGCAACCCATGTCCATGAGCCTCTTGATGTTTGTGGAGACCTCCCTTCGAACATCGCCCTCTACCTTAACATCGTGCTCCACTATCTCCCTAATACGGGAGATCTCTCCCTCTGTAAGGTTGTCGGAACGGGTGTTGGGATCCACCTGAGCCTTTTCCAGAATATTGCGGGAAGTGGATCGCCCGATGCCATGTATGTACGTCAAAGCAATCTCTATTCTCTTGTTCTTCGGAAGATCGATGCCAGCAATACGTGCCAATTCAGCCCTCCTTGCTCCCCGGGCATCCAAGCTGTTGGCCCTGGGGCCTTCTCAGCCCCCTTGTCTCGACTTGAGACCCCGAGCAGATATGATTCAATGGAACCAGGCTTTCCGAACTGAGAAAACAGTTCCGAGTGGTTCTTCTCACAATGCATCGGCTCAGCCCTGGCGCTGTTTGTGCCTTGGATTTTCGCAGATTATCCTGAGCACACCTTTGCGCCTTATCACCTTGCATTTGTCACACATTCTTTTGATCGAAGCCCTTACCTTCATCCCTTGCCTTCCCCTGGCCTCACTTGGCCCTATAGGTTATCCTTCCCCTGGTCAGATCGTAGGGTGAAAGCTCCACGGTCACCCGATCTCCCGGAAGAATCTTTATGAAGTGCATCCGCATCTTCCCGGAGATATGGGCCAATACCCTGTGCCCGTTATCCAGCTCCACCCGGAACATAGCGTTGGGTAGGGGTTCTATGACCGTACCTTCCACCTCTATGGACTCTTCCTTGGCCATCCCTCCTCCAGACTGAACTAAAGAGCCTTTCTCAGCACAGGCCCAACACTCCCCTGATTCTGTTATAGACCTCCTCCACGGCTCCCAGGCCGTGTACCAGCCTGAGCAGACCTCTGCTCTGGTAATAGCTTATCAGGGGTTGAGTCTGCTTCTCGTAGGTCACCAGTCTAGCCCGAATAGCCTCTTCTTTGTCATCATCCCTTTGGTAAAGTTCACCCCCACAACGGTCGCACACACCCTCTTTGGCTGGGGGATTGAACTCCACATGGTAAGGAGCCATACATTGTCTACAGGTCCTGCGCCCTGAAAGCCTTCTGACCAACTCTTCCTTGTCTGCTTCCAGACAAACCACGTGATCCAACCTGATGCCTTTTTTCTGCATCATCTCCGAAAGAGCATCGGCTTGGGCCGTGGTGCGCGGGAAACCGTCCAGCATGAAACCCTTGGCACAGTCTTGCTGTTGAATTCTCTCCTCCACTATCCCCACTACCACCTCGTCTGGCACAAGGCCTCCTGAATCCATGTAGGACTTGGCTTTCAAACCCATGGGAGAACCGGCCTTAACCGCCTCTCTGAGCATATCTCCGGTCGAGATCTGAGGTATGCCCAGCTCAGAAACCAGCCTCTTGGCTTGAGTTCCCTTGCCTGCACCCGGGGGTCCTAGCAGAATCAGGTTCATGGCTCCCTCCAACTTGTATGTACTGACAACCTCAGCTTCTCCCAATCCTCAACGAACAGCCCTGCCCTTAAGACGCCCTGACTTGAGAAAACCCTCATAGTGCCTTGTTAACATGTGGGCCTCTATCTGAGCCATGGTGTCCAATGCCACACCCACTACTATGAGGAGACTCGTACCCCCAAAATAGAACGGCACATTGAACTCAGTGATCAAAACCTGCGGTAACACGCACACCGCGGCCAAATAAAGAGCTCCCCCAAATGTTATCCTGGTCAGAACCCTGTCTATAAACTCGGCTGTGGGCTTGCCGGGGCGGATCCCAGGTATGTAACCTCCATATTTGCGCATGTTGTCAGCCACATCCACAGGGTTGAAGGTCACCGCCGTGTAAAAGTAGCAGAAAAATATTATCAGACCCACATAGAGCAGATTGTACATCAAATGGGAAGGGCTCATCATGTCCAAAAGGCTCTGAATAAAGGGATGAGCCTCTTTAAAATCCGGTGTTATAAACTGGGTGATGGTCAAGGGGAACATCAGCACCGAGGAAGCGAATATGGGAGGTATGACTCCCGAGGTATTGACCCTCAGAGGAAGATGAGTGCTCTGTCCCCCGTAGATCTTCCTTCCCACCACCCTCTTGGCATATTGGACAGGGATGCGTCTTTGGCCTCTCTCCACCACTATTATGGCAGCCACCACGCCCACAGCCAGAGCACTGATTATCAAAAGCATGAAGAAACTTATTTCTCCCAGGCTCATCATGGCCACCAGCTTTGTGATAGCCCCTGGAATCTCTGCCACTATGCCTGCGAAGATGATCAAAGATATCCCGTTGCCCACACCTCTTTCGGTTATCTGCTCCCCAAGCCACATGATGAAGGCAGTGCCGGCGGTAAGGGTGATCATTGTCAGAAGATGAAACCCAACTCCCGCCTCAGGGGAGACCACAAAACTGCCTCCAACTTGCATCTGCCTAAGCCCTATGCTGATGCCAAAACCCTGGATGAGGCTCAGTATGACAGTGCCGTAGCGCGTGTATTGGACTATCTTCTTTCGGCCAGCCTCACCTTCCTTGGAAAGCCGCTCCAAATGAGGCACCACCACGGTGAGCAACTGCAGAATGATGGAGGCGCTTATGTAAGGCATTATGCCCAGTGCAAAGACGGAAAAGCGTCTTAGCGCTCCGCCTGAAAACATGTCTATGAGACCAAATATGGTTCCCTGACCTTGAGCGCTGAAGAACTGCTCCATCAGGCCCGTATCTATGCCTGGGGAAGGGATGAAAACGCCAACCCTGTAAACTGCCAACAGGGCCAAGGTAATGAGCACCCTTCTTTTCAGCTCTGGGATCCTGGCTATGTTCTGGAAGCCGCCGATCACCTCAGATCACCTCTACCTTGCCGCCTGCAGCCTCGATCTTGGCCCTTGCTTTGTCGCTGACCTTATGAACCCTGACAATGAGAGCTCGCGTGACCTCTCCGTCTGAAAGCAGCTTGACCCCATCTTCCATCTTCTTGACCAAACCACTACCCATCAAGGCTTGCGGATCCAGTATGCTTCCAGGCTCAAACCTGTCGAGGTTTCCCACATGCACGATGGCATAATGCTTCTTGAAAGGAGACTTGAATCCCCTCTTGGGAAGCCTTCTTTGCAAAGGCATCTGACCCCCTTCAAAACCCGGGGGTACTTGGCCACCTGAACGAGCCTTCTGTCCCTTGGAGCCCCGACAAGAGGTCTTGCCGTGTCCGGATCCCTCGCCGCGGCCTACCCTCTTGCGCCTTTTCCTGGAACCTGGGGCCGGTCTAAGATCGTCCAACCTCATGTTCTATTCCCCTCCACAGGGCTGACCACCACCAAATGAGAAACCTTCCGAACCATGCCACGCACCTCCGCTGTGTCCTCCAATATCACACTTCGATTCAGGCGCGTGAGTCCAAGTCCCTTCAAGGTCCTCTTTTGTGTCTCGGGTCGGCCAATACCGCTTCTGACCAAAGTCACCCTTATTTTTCCAGCCATCTAACCTGCCCCTCGTGCCTAAGAATCCTTGGGAGTTGTCTCCTGGGTCTTCCTACCCCTTTTCTTGGCCACATCCTCTGGGTCCCTTAATCTTCGCAAACCCTCTATGGTGGCCTTTACCACGTTGTGCGGATTGTGAGTGCCCAGACACTTGGTCAGGATATTGCGCACCCCGGCTGCCTCCAAGACCGCCCTAACGGCTCCCCCGGCAATCACCCCGGTCCCCTCGGAGGCTGGCTTCAGCAGCACGCGACCTGCTCCGAAACGTCCCATCACCTCGTGTGGGATGGTGCCGTGGCGCAGGGGGACCTGAATCATGCTCTTCTTGGCACGCTCAATACCTTTGCGAATGGCCTCAGGAACCTCGTTGGCCTTGCCCAGGGCCGCACCCACCAAGCCGTTTTCATCCCCCACCACGACCACCGCGCTGAAGCTAAAACGGCGGCCTCCTTTGACCACCTTGGCTACCCGGTTGATGTGGATTACCTTGTCCAAAAGGGGTCTTTCCTGAGTTTCGAAGGGTTCCACCCACTTCCTCCTTTGGCCGACTAAAATTGCAAGCCACCCTGGCGAGCCGCATCCGCCAGAGCTTTGACTCTGCCGTGGTACCTGTAGCGATTCCGGTCAAACACAATCTTCTCCACCCTGGCCTCCGCTGCCTTCTTGGCCAAGAGAGCACCCACCTTAGAGGCTGCTTCCACAGACCCGCTGGAACGTAATGTGCCTCTCAACTCCGAGCTTAGAGTAGAGGCGCTCACCAGGGTCCTGCCCACCGTATCGTCTATCACCTGCGCATAGATGTGCCTGTTGGTCCTGAATACGGTCAGCCTAGGCCTCTGGGAAGTTCCAAAAACCTTTTTCCTGACCCTTCTCTTTCTCCTGAGCAGCGGAGATTTTCTTTCTGTCTTGCTAAGCACCGCACACCCCTTTTTCACTCATGGAATCAACAGCCTTCTAATGCCCACGAGACCAGCTTCGGGCCCTCCAATCACTTGCCTCCACCAGAACCCTTTCCAACCTTCTTCCGAACTTTTTCACCCACGTACTTGACTCCCTTGCCCTTGTACACATCGGGCCTTCTAAAGGCCCTGATCTCTGCAGCAACCTGGCCAACTCTCTGTTTATCGATGCCTTCCACTGTGATGATCACATTGCGCTCCACAGTCACCGAGATGCCTTGGGGAATCTGGTACCTCACAGGATGCGAATAACCCAGACTCATCTGCAGTACTCCGTCGACCACCTCGGCCCTATATCCCACGCCCACCACCTCCAGAGCCTTGCGAAAACCAGCGGTCACTCCGGTCACCATGTTGGCCACAAGGGTTCGGGTCAGACCATGCAGAGCTCGCACCTGTCTCTGGTCGTTCTCTCTGAGCACCCGAATCAGATTCCCCTCCAAGTCCACCCGGATGTTGCGCGGGATTCGGTGCTCGAGAACACCTCGAGGCCCCTTCACCCGTAGCACCTCTCCCTCCATGTGCACTTCCACCCCTTCTGGAACGGGAATGGGTTGTTTGCCTATGCGCGACATCTTTTCACCTTCACCCTGAAGTGTTCCTGCTTATGATCCCAAGAGTCTCTGTTTTTCCAAACTGCCAGGTCTCACCAGACACAGCAAATAACCTCACCCCCCAGATTCATACTCCTGGCCTGTTGGTCCGTCATGATCCCCTTGGAGGTGGATAGAATGGTTATGCCAAGACCTCCCAGAACCTTGGGCACTTCCTCTGCCCCTGCATAGATTCGCCTGCCGGGGCGGCTGATCCTTTTTATCCCATCTATCACAGGCTTCTTATTCTCCTCATACTTAAGGAAAATTCTGATTACTCCCTGCCGGTCATCCTTGGTCAGCTTGAAATTCTTGATGTAACCCTCTTCCTTCAGGATCCTGGCAATCTCCATCTTCATCTTGGAGGCCGGTACATCCACCTTCTCGTGGCGGGCCGTAGAGGCGTTGCGTATCCTGGTGAACATATCCGCCAAAGGATCTGTCATGCTCAAGGTCTTTCCTCCTCTGGTAGCTGAGTCTTGGCTCTACCAGCTTGACTTGATCACCCCTGGGATTTCCCCCTTGAGTGCCAGAGTACGGAAACAGATTCTGCACATCTGGAACTGTCTCAGGAAGGCTCTTGGCCTACCGCAAAGGGGACAGCGGTTGTACTGCCGAACCCTAAAACGGGGTTTTCTCTGGGCCTTAATCATCAAAGATTTTTTAGCCACCACACCACTCCTTAGAGTCTATTGCCCCAACCCAAAAAAGGTCACACTGCCAAAGATGACCCACCCAGGATTTCTTAACGATTCTCAACTACGGAAGGGCATCCCCAAGAGACTCAAGAGAAGCCTCCCCTCTTCATCTGTCCTGGCAGTGGTAACTATTGTGATGTTCATGCCTTTGACTTTCTCGACCTTGTCGTAATCGATTTCCGGAAAAATGATCTGTTCTCGAACACCCAGGGTGTAGTTCCCCCTGCCGTCGAAGGCGCGGGCATTCAATCCCCTGAAGTCCCTCACCCTGGGAATGGCCACATGAATCAGCCTGTCCAAGAATTCGTACATCCTATCTTTGCGCAAGGTTACCATGCACCCTATGGACATCCCTTCTCTGAGCTTGAAAGATGCTATGGATCTCCTGGCCTTGGTCACCACCGCCTTTTGACCCGTAATCAGGGAAAGCTCCTCCACCGCACTATCCAGAACCTTGATATTCTGGATTGCCTCTCCCAAGCCCATGTTAACGACTATCTTTTCCAGCCGAGGCACTTCCATGACATTGCGGTAGTTGCGCTCCCGCATCATGGCAGGAACCACCTCGCGCCAATAAAACTCTTTGAGTCTCGCCATATCCTTTGCCTCCGGACCGTGCTCCATGCGCCAAGGGAACTCTGGGTCTAGAACAGCCCTAGTTCAGGCCCTTACTTGTCCAGCAGCTCCCCGCACTTGCGACAGACACGCGCCTTGGAGCCATCCTCCAAAATCCGCTTCCCCATTCTGACCGGCACATTGCACCTATGGCAGATGATCATCACATTGGAGACATGAATGCTTCCCTCTTTCTCCACCACGCCCCCATGTGGCATCTGCTTACTGGGCTTGGTATGCCGTTTGATCATATTTATCTTTTCCACCACCACCCGCTGACTCTTGGGCAGGAGTTTCAGTATCTTGCCTGACTTGCCCAGCTCTTTGCCGGCCACCACCATGACCACATCGTCTTTTTTCAATTGAGTCCAGCCACGCTTCATGATCCGCCTTCCTTGGATCCTCATAGCACTTCTGGGGCCAGGGAGATTATTTTCATGAAGCCTTTGGCTCTGAGCTCCCTTGCCACGGGTCCGAAGATGCGAGTACCAATGGGTTCCCTCTGGGGATTGATGAGCACGGCCGAATTGTTGTCAAAACGAATGTAAGAGCCATCCGGCCTGCGAGTTTCCTTGGCGGTTCGCACCACCACCGCCCTCATCACATCGCCCTTCTTGACCTTGGTGTTGGGGATGGCCTCCTTCACCGACACCACAATGATATCCCCCAGGCCAGCATATCTTCTTCGCGTACTGCCCAACACCTTTATACAGTAGAGCTTTTTGGCCCCCGAGTTATCGGCAGCATCAAGGATTGTTTGAGTCTGTATCATGACTATCTCTCCCTGACCAGGACATTTCTATCAAAGATCCTTTGCCCCGGTCTACCTTCCTGCCTTGAGCAACCGTGGTTCAGACTGCCTTTTCTATCATCTTAAAAAATCGCCATCTCTTATCCTTGCTAAGTGGCCTGGTCTCAATGATCATGACCCGGTCTCCAACACGACATTCCCCTTTCTCATCATGGGCCTTGTACTTCTTCCTGCGCCGCACATACTTCTTGAACTTGGAATGTACAGTAAGCCTTTCCACTTTCACCACAACGGTCTTATCCATCTTGTCGCTGACCACTGTCCCCACCAGGGTCTTTCTATGACCTCTCTCGCTCATTTTCCTCTCGTCTCCCCGGCCCGGCTGGCTGCTAACTCTTTTTCCCTCAACAAGGTCTTTATACGGGCCAGTTCTCTTCTGAGTCTACGAAGTCGGGCAGTATTGTCCAGCTGTCCCGATGCATGGCGGAAACGCAGCTTAAACAACTCCTGAGCTGTCTCAGTCTCTTTTGCCCGCAGCTCCTGCTCACTCAATCCCCTAAGTTCGCTAGGCCTCATGGAACTCCCCCCGCTTCACGAACTTGGTGGAAACCGGAAGCTTGTGCGCAGCCAATCTGAGAGCTTCCCTGGCCACAGGCTCAGGAACCCCATCCAGCTCGTACATCACCCTGCCAGGCTTCACCACAGCCACCCAGGCTTCAGGTGCGCCTTTGCCCTTTCCCATTCTGGTTTCCGCAGGTTTCTTGGTAATGGGCTTATCCGGGAAGATCCTTATCCACAATCGCCCGCTTCTCTTTATATGCCTCGTGATGGCTATTCTGGCAGCCTCGATCTGACGACTGGTGATCCATCCGCATTGGGCTGCCTTCAATCCATATGTGCCAAAGGCCAGATTGACTCCAGCCGAAGGCTTACCCTTCATACGCCCCTTTTGCTGTTTGCGATACTTGACCTTCTTGGGTGCAAGCATGAGCCCTCTCCTCAGGAAACGCGCCTCTCAGAACCTTCCTGCGCTACGATCTCCCCTCGAAAGATGTGAACCTTTACACCTATGACCCCATATGTGGTCCTGGCTTCTGCAAAACCATAGTCTATGTCGGCCCTGAGGGTGTGAAGCGGCACACGCCCCTCTCTGTACCATTCACGCCTGGCCATCTCTGCTCCACCCAGGCGACCTGCACAGTGGATCTTGATGCCCTGAGCCCCGAACTTCATGGCTGTGCTCACAGCCCTTTTCATGGCTCTTCGAAAGGCCACCCGCCTCTCCAACTGCAAGGCCACATTCTCCGCCACTAGCTGGGCGTCGATCTCTGCCTTTCGGACCTCCTTGATGTTGATGGCTATGTCCCGGGAGGTCATCCGCTGTAACTGATCCCGCAAGGCATCGATTTCGGCTCCTTTTTTGCCTATGACTATACCCGGCCGTGCCGTGTATATGTCTATGGTGGCCCGGTTGGCCGTCCTCTCTATCTCTATTCTTGAGATTCCAGCATTGTGAAGCCTCTGCTTCAGGAACTTACGGATCTCGATGTCCTCGTGCAGAAGCTTGCCGTAGTCTTTTTCAGCAAACCAACGGGAACTCCAGCTTCTTACGATCCCCAGCCGGAAACCAACCGGATGCACCTTTTGACCCAACTTTCACCTCCCTGTTTCTAAAACTCAGATATCTCCGAGCACCACTGTCACATGACTCATACGCTTTCTGATTCTAGTAGCCCTGCCCATGGCCCTTGGCCGCCATCTCTTCAACATGGGCCCGCCGTCCACCATCACCTTTTTGACCAGCAAATCATCCACGTCCACCTTGTAGGTCTGCACTGCATTGGCTACTGCCGAACGCACAACCTTGGCCACTAGGCGGGCCGGCTTCTTGGGACACAAAGCCAGGGCCGCCAATGCATCCTCCACCTTCTTACCCCTTATAAGGTCCACCACCAGGCGTGCCTTTTGAGGGGACATCCTCAAGTAACGGGCTACGGCTGTTGCTTCCATAGGTTCACCCATTCACCTTCCGTCGGCTTATTTCTTGCCTTGGAGCTTAGCTTTACGCGCCCCGGCATGCCCAAAAAACGTCCTGGTGGGCGAAAACTCCCCGAGTTTGTGGCCTACCATGTTTTCTGTCACAAACACTGGTATGAACTTCTTGCCGTTGTGAACAGCAAAGGTAAGCCCCACGAACTCCGGAATCACCGTGGAGCGCCGGGACCAGGTCTTGATGACCTTTCGGCTGTCAGTTCTGCGTGCCTCATCGGCTTTTTCCAGTAACTTGGGATCCACATAAGGGCCCTTCTTCACCGACCTGGCCATGGATCTCTCCCTTCCTTAATCCTCAAACTCATCATGCAATGGCCTCCTGGAGAAGGCTCATTTTCTGCGCTTCACAATATACTTATCGCTTTGGCGGTTCTTCCTGGTCTTGAAGCCTTTGGTAGGCACACCCCATGGAGTGCAGGGATGCCTGCCCCCAGAGCTTTTCCCCTCGCCTCCTCCCATGGGATGATCTATGGGATTCATGGCCACACCCCTTACGTAAGGCCTTCGGCCCAGCCATCTCTTCCTGCCGGCCTTACCCAGAGAGATGTTCTCATGCTCCACCTTGCTCACCTGTCCAACAGTGGCCATACACTGCTGGAGGACCATCCTGACTTCCCCTGATGGAAGCTTTATCTGGGCATACCGACCCTCTTTGGCCATCAGCTGTCCGTAAGTGCCGGCACTGCGGATAAGCTGGCCCCCCTTGCCTACCTTCATCTCCACATTGTGGAGCTGCGTGCCAAGGGGTATCTGGCTCAGAGGCAAAGCATTGCCGGGTTTGATGTCCGCATCAGGCCCCGCCATCACGGTGTCACCAGGCTTGAGCCCCACCGGTGCCAAGATGTATCTTTTTTCCCCGTCGGCATAATTGACCAAGGCTATGTAAGCTGATCTGTTGGGGTCATACTCTATGGAAGCCACCTTGCCCGGAATCCCCTTCTTATCCCGCTTGAAATCAATAAGCCTGTATCTCCTCTTGTGGCCACCACCCCTGTGCCAGGCCGTGATCCTACCATAGCAGTTCCTTCCGCCGCTTTTGGGAAGAGGCCTCAACAACGACTTCTCAGGTTCCTTCCGAGTTATTTCTTCGAAGTCGGATGAACTCTGGAAGCGGCGACCAGGTGAAGTAGGCTTGTATGTCTTTATGCTCATCTCCCTTACCTCTTACAGGCTCAAGAGGGAACCGGCACTCCTGAATCCATGCTTTCCGGCTCCGTCTCAGACTCCCTGGAATATCTCTATGGAGCCTTCCTTCAAGGTCACCCAGGCTTTTTTCCAGCGGGGCCTTCTGCTGAGGTGCTGACGTACCCTCTTCATTTTCCCAAGCATGTTTTGGGTGCGCACCTCAGAGACCTTCACCTTGAAGAGTTTTTCCACGGCCTCCTTTATCTCCACCTTGTTGGCTCTCGGGTCCACCACAAAGGCATACTGATTCATCGATTCTTTGTTTCTATTGCTCTTCTCAGTAACCAAAGGTCCCTTGATAACCTGGTAGATGCTCTTCATCCCCTCACCACCCTCTCGGAGATACGCCCCAGACACTCCTGAACAATCACAAGGTGTTCACGCCGCAGCAAATCATAAACATTCAGCCCTTCCACTACGGTCACCTGAAGCGAAGGAATGTTCCGGGCAGACCGCTCCACATTCTGATCCCTCTGAGGAATCACTATCAGACCGTCTCTGACCCCGAGGGTCTGTATTACTTGAGCCATGCGCCGGGTTCTGATCTCCGGGAGCTCCATCTTATCCAGTACCTTCAGACGCCCTTCCCTCAGCTTCTGGGTCAGCACCGAGCATAAAGCAGCCTTGCGCACCTTGCGGTTCACCTTAAAGGAGTAATCCCGGGGGGAAGGCCCGAAGACGACCCCTCCGCCTCTCCATAGCGGGGATTGACGCGTTCCTGCCCGTGCCCTTCCCGTTCCCTTTTGCCGCCAAGGCTTCTTGCGACTCCCGCTAACCATGGCCCTGTTTTTCACGCAGGCTGTCCCGGCTCTCCTGGAAGCCAGTTGCATTCTTACCACCTGGTGGACCAGATGCTCCATGACAGGCGCGTCAAAGACCCTATGGTCCAACTCCACCTGTGAGACCACCTGGTTTTCCATGTTGATCACATCCACTATTGGCATGATCCTTTTCGTCCCCTTGATTTATCAGACCCCTTGGACCTGCTCGACATCCTCTTTAGGGGTTGTCGGGCTGGGATAATCCCCCTGGGCTTGTATGATCACTATTCCGCCTGTGGGACCGGGCACGGCCCCCTTCAGAATAAGAACATTGTCTTCGGGACGCACGTCCACGATGGTCAGATTACAGGTTGTTACCTTCTGGGCACCATGCTGACCTGCCATCTTCAGGCCTGGAAACACTCGACCTGGAAAGGTGGTGGAGCCTATGGAGCCCCCATGCCGAAAATACTCATGAGTGCCGTGGGAACCAGGAGCCCCTTTGAAATTATGTCTCCTCATGACCCCAGTGAATCCACGCCCCTTGCTTTTACCCGTCACCTTGACCTTTTCTCCGACCCTGAAGGCTTCCACTGTGACTGCCTGTCCAGGTTGAAAGGCCCCAGAATCCCCCACTGGAAACTCCCTCAAGATCCTGCACAAGGGAGCTCCATGGCTTTGAAAATGTCCTGTGAGGGGGCGATTCACCTTCTTGGGCTTTATTGTTCCAAAGCCCAGCTGAATAGCCTCATACCCATCCCGATCCTTGGTCTTCCTCTGTACCACGTAGCATGGACCGGCCTGAACCACCGTTACTGGCATGACCTGTCCTTCATCCAGGAAGATCTGTGTCATACCGAGCTTTCTTCCGATTATGCCTTTCATGGACAGCCACCTTACTCTGGCCGGGCCCCGGCTGCCTGTGCATCCAGGTCCGCGGCATCGCCTAAAGCACATCAGCCAAGTTTTATCTCCACATCCACCCCAGCCGAAAGCTCCAGCTTCATCAATGCATCAATGGTTTGCTGGGTAGGCTCCAGGATATCCAAGAGCCTCTTGTGGGTTCGAATTTCGAACTGCTCCCTGGACTTCTTGTCGATATGCGGAGAGCGTAACACACAGAATTTGCTTATTGCCGTGGGCAGGGGCACAGGCCCTGCCACCCGAGCCCCTGTCCTGCGTGCTGTCTCCACTATCTCCAGGGCGGCTCGATCCAGTACCTTGTGGTCGTAAGCCTTCAGGCGGATGCGGATCCTCTGGCTTTCCATCATAACCCTTCCCCTACTCCACGATATCGCTCACCACGCCTGCGCCCACTGTGCGACCGCCTTCCCTTATGGCAAAGCGTAGCTCCTTCTCCAACGCTATGGGCG
>FWPU01000304.1_pt1 | contig 157721 bp, 166 predicted proteins | sample 2228361 | NCBI WGS metagenome assembly FWPU01 (sample SAMEA103939777, study PRJEB20133) | metagenome | reverse complement strand
CGAGCCGGTTCCGTTCAGCGGAGCGTGCGTAGATGGTAACGGCATCGACAAGCGGCACGGTGGCGGCGCTTGTGCCCAGGCGGCTCGGCCCGCCGCTCGCCGCTGCAGTGCCGAAGAGCATTTCGGCGCTTATGCCTGGGATCTGCAGCAGTTCGGCCAGGCTTTCCAGCGGGCCGCCTTTCGGCCGGTAGGCAGCCGAGCCGGGTGGCCAGAGCGGCTCGCTGCGGCCGGCCTGCTGCTCCGGCTGCCGGCCGGCGATCCACTGCAGGAGGCTCCGCGCGGCCTCCTGCGGCACGTTCAGCTCCGCTGTCAGTACCTGCTCGAGCCGCTCCGGACTGGAGCCGGCCCAGAAGTTAAGGTCCAGTTTCGCGTTCTCGTCCTCCAGACCGAACCGGTAGCCAGAGCTGGAGGCAGCAGTTAGCCCGGCTGCCTGTAACGGAGCAATTATCGAGAAGCGGCCACGCAGCCACGCCGGCACCTGCTCCTGCTCGTCGAATAGCGTTATGTTGTCGAACAGCTGGCGGTTGTCCCAGACGTCCGGCATGCTTAGCCCCTGCTGTTTGAGCATGAGCAGGGCCCGGGCCAGCTGGAGGCCGAGCTGGCGGAGGAGGCGTGGCTGGTGGAGCCCTCGGACGGGATCGATCTCTTCCCCGACCTCGGGTCCGACCTCTTTGCCTCTGTGCTCGCGCGCAAAGGGGGCGTGTACCGGGTGCTGGCCCTCATGCCGATGGACCCGAGGGCGAACTGAGCTCCGCCCCCACCGCCCCGCCCGTGGGCGGCGCCGGGAGGGCGCCGGCGCCGGCGCCCAGGCGGTCGGGGACGGGCCGGATCACGACCCAGCCCAGGAGGGCCGCGGCGGCCAGACCGGCCAGGGCCACCCGGCTGGCGCCGAGCTCGCTCAGCCAGCCCGTGTGCTGGGCGAGGAGCCACACGGTACCGCTCCAAATGACGAGGGGACCCACCGCCGACGCCACCCGGTTGGCGAGGTTGAAGAAGCCGAAGAACTGGCCCCTGAGCTCCGCCGGGGTCAGGCGCAGCATGAACACCCGGTCGGCCGTCCACACCACCCCCAGGGCCACCCCGCCGGCCGGGCTCACCAACCACACGGTCCACGGCTCGCCGAGGGCGGCCGAGAAGAGGGAGCCGACGGTGAAGGCGGGAAGCACGGCCAAAAGCGGCCGCTTGGGTCCCAGCCGCTCCACCACCATTCCCCCGCCCACTGCCCCTACGGCGGCAGCGAGGACGGCGATGCCGATGGCCGTGTTCTTGTCCCGCTCCGAGAACGAGCCCAGGCGCTCCATGTACACCGTCAGGAAGGCGCTCAGGGTGGCGATGGCGTCGGAGTAGAGGAAGCGGCCGGCCAGGAAGCGGAACACAGCCGGGTAGCGGCGCACCTGCTCCAGGCTCTGACCGAGCTGAGCCAGAGCCTGCCGAAGGACCGGCCCGGCAGCCTCCCTTCGGCGGGGCCGGCGGCGCTCGCGAATGAGCAGGAAGGCGGGCAGAGCAAAGGCCAGGTAGAGGCCGGCGGCGGGGCCGAAGGCGCGTTGCTTGCTTCCCTCGCCCACGATGAGCTCCCCCACCACCCCCAGGCCCACCACCATGCCGGCGAAGCCGAGGGCCACCGCCAGCCCCGACACCCGGCCGCGGGCGTGGGCGGGAGCGACGTCGGCCAGGAGCGGGTCGAAGTGGGCCAGGGCCAGCTGGGCGCAGGCCACCGCCGCCCCGGCCAAGACGAGGACGAAGACGATCCCCTCGCCCACCGCCACCAGGCCGAGGGCGACGGAGGCGGCGCAGGCGGCTACGGTGAAGGCGGCCAGGAAGGGCTTGCGCCGCCCCATCTGGTCGGCCAGGGCGCCGGCCAGGGGCATGGCCAGGAGCACGAACAGGACGACCCCGACTTGGGTGACGGCTACATACCAGTCGGGCCGGCCTTGGTCGTTGATGATCCAGTCGGGAATGAATCGGACGACGAGGAGGAAGGTGAACAGGGAGTAGGCGAAGTCGTACAGCGCCCAGGCCAGCGAGCCCGCCCGCCACGACGACGAGGGCGCCGGCCCGGTCACCGTCCCCTCCCCGGTCAGCGCCGCTCGAGGCAGGCGCGGAGCTCGTGCGGGGTGAGGGTGCGCCCGCCCAGCTCGGCGGCCGAGGGGACGCACTTGCGCACCGCCTCCAACACCGTCTCCGGCGAGTCGGTGAAGGGGCTGAGCATCTTGGAGCCCTTGAGGAGGGCCTTGCCGGGGAGGGGCGAGGAGTGCACGCTCAGATGGAGCTCGCGGTAGCCCTTCTGGCGCAGGAGGGCGTTGGCCTCATCGACGGCGTCGGTCACGACCGCAGCCGCTCCCGGACGAGATCGCTGACCACCTTGGGGTTGGCCTTACCCCCGCTGGCGCGCATCACCTGGCCGACGAAGAAGCCCAGGAGGCCCTCCTTGCCGGCCCGGTAGGCGGCTACCTGGTCGGGGCTGGCGGCCAGCACCTGCTCCACCAAAGGCAGGAGCTGGGCAGCGTCGGAGATGGCCGCCTGGGCCAGGTAGGGGTCGGCGGAGAAGCCGGGCTCGCCGGCGCGGGCGATGGCCTGGTCGAAGGCCGACCTGGGGATGCGGTCGCGGGCCGCTACCAGCTTGGCCAGCTCGCCGGCATCCACCGCCTCGGGGTCGACCCCTGCCCCGGCCAGCTGGTTCATGATGACGTTGGCCGCCGCCCGGGCGTCCGCCCCCGCCGCCACCGTGCGCTCGAACAGCCGGTCGCGGCCGCTTCCCACCAGGGCGAAGGCGGTGTCGAAGCCCACCTGCCGCTGAAGGCGGCGGATGCGGGCGGCGGGAAGCTCGGGTAGCTGGGCCCGCAGCCGGTCGAGGAGGGCCGGCTCCGGCTGCACCGGCACCAGGTCGGGCTCGGGGAAGTAGCGGTAGTCCTCGGCCTCCTCCTTGGTGCGGTGGGGAGTGAGGGAGTCGGTATCGGCGTCGTAGTCGTAGGTCTGCTGCTCCACCGGGGCGCCGGCCTCGTGCAGAGCGATCTGCTCCCTCACCGCCGCCTCGATCCCCCGGCCGATGAAGGTGAAGGAGTTCATGTTCTTCAGCTCCCAGCGGGTGCGGTACCCCTCCTCGCCCACCCGGCGCACGGACACGTTGGCGTCGCAGCGCAGCGTGCCCTTCTCCATCTCGGCGTCGGAGATGCCGAGCTCCACCACCGTCTGGCGGAGGAGCTGGAGGAAGCGCTTGGCCTCGTCGGCGGAGCGCAGGTCGGGTCGGGTGACGATCTCCACCAGGGGAGTGCCGCCGCGGTTGAAGTCCACCAGCGATCGGCCGGCCCCGACGATGCGGCCGCCCACCCCCCCCACGTGCACCGTCTTGGCCGCGTCCTCCTCCAGGTGAGCCCGCACGATGCCCACCTCCACGTCGCCGGCGGGGCCGGGAACGAGGAACCGCCCGTCCACGCACAAGGGCTCGTCGTACTGGGAGATCTGGTACCCCTTGGGCAGGTCGGGGTAGAAGTAGTTCTTGCGGTGGAACACGGCCCGGGGAGGGATGCGGCAGCCGAGGGCGAGGCCGAGGAGCAGCGTCCACTCCACGGCGGTGCGGTTGGGCACCGGCAGCGCTCCCGGCATGGCCAGGCAGACGGGGCAGGTGCGGGTGTTCTCGGGCTCGGCGAAGCTAGTGGGACAGCGGCAGAACATCTTCGTCCGCGTCTTCAGCTGGACGTGAATCTCCAGACCGATGATGGGCTCCCAGGTCATCGCAGGCGCTCCGGGACGGTGTCGAAGCCGATGGCCTGCTCGAGGGCGTGCCCGGCCCGGAAAAGCAGGTTCTCGGAGAACTGGGGGCCGATGAGCTGGAGGCCCACGGGCAGCCCCTGGGAGAGCCCGCAGGGAATGGACAGCCCCGGCAGGCCGGCCAGGTTGGCGGGGATGGTGAGGACGTCGCACAGGTACATGGCCAGGGGATCCTGGGTCTTGGCGCCCAGGGGGAAGGCGACGGTGGGCGAGGTGGGGCTGACGAGGAGGTGGAAGCGCTGGAAGAGCTCCTCGTGCTCCCGGCGGATGAGGGTGCGCACCTTCTGCGCCTGGCCGTAGTAGGCCTCGTAGTAGCCTGCCGACAGGGCGTACGTGCCGAGCATGATCCGCCGCTTGGGCTCGTCCCCGAACCCCTCGTCACGGGTTCGGGCGACGAGGTCGGCGAAGCCGCCGTCGGCGGCCGCCCGGTGTCCGTAGCGGACACCGTCGTAGCGGGCCAGGTTGGAGGAGGCCTCGGACGGGCTGAGGACGTAGTAGCAGGGTAGGCCGTAGCGCACCGAGCAGGGGAGCCGGCAGGCATCCACCTCCGCCCCCAGCTCCTCGCACAGGGCGATGGCCCGCTCCACGGCCGCCCTCACCCCGGGCTCGATGCCCTCCGCCTCGTTCATCTCCCTGGGCACGCCGATGCGGAGGCCGCGCAGGTCGTCGGCGTCGGGGATCTCCACCGGATGGGGCAGCTCCACGGTGGTGGTATCCCGGGGATCGCGGCCGGCGATGATCCGGTACAAGAGGGCGCAGTCGCGCACGGTGCGGGTCAATGGGCCGATCTGGTCGAGGCTGGAGGCGAAGGCGACGATGCCGTACCGGGACACGGTGCCGTAGGTGGGGCGGAGACCGACGATGCCGCACAGGGCGGCTGGTTGCTTGATGGAGCCGCCGGTGTCCGATCCCAGCGCCCAGGGGGCGAGGCCGGCCGCCACCGCCGCCGCCGAGCCGCTGGAGGAGCCGCCGGGGACGCGGCTTGGATCCCAGGGGTTGCGCGTGGGGCCGAAGGCCGAGTTCTCGCCCGAGGAGCCCATGGCGAACTCGTCCATGTTCGTCTTGCCCAGAAGGGGTAGCCCGGCCGCCTTGCAGCGGGCGGCCACGGTGGCGTCGAACACGGGCACGTAGCCGCGGAGGATCCTCGACCCGGCCGTCGTCTCCACGCCCCTCGTGGAGATGAGGTCCTTGAGGGCGATGGGGACGCCGTCGCCCTCGGGCGTCTCCACCGTGCGCAGGTAGGCGTGGATGTCGGCGTCGCGGTCGGCGATGGCCTGCAAGTAGGCGGCGTGGAGCTCGGCCGCCGACAGCTCGCCCCGGCGGAGGATCCCCATGGCCTCCTCCGCCGTCAGGCGCAGGGTGTCGATGGGGGGAGTCATCGGCCTCCCTGCCTCATGCCGGCGGCACGCCGAAGAAGCCGTCCTCGGGGTCGGGGGCGTTGGCCAGCGCCTCCCGGCGGGAGAGCGGGGGCTCCGGCTCGTCGTCGGCCAGGACGTTGACCACGTCCAAGGGATGGGAGGTGGGCTCGACCTGGGCGAGATCGAGCTCGCCGATGGTGCCCACCGCCTCCAGGATGGCCGACAGCTGGTGGCGGAAGCGCTCCACCTCCTCCTCGGACAGGCCCAGGCGGGCCAGCCGCGCCACGTGCAGTACCTGCTCTCGGGTGATGGCCATGGTCCTCCCCATCCTCGCAAAACGACGGGCCCCCGTCCGGGGGCCCGTTCTCTGTTGGGTTCCCGAAAGGACTAGATGACGACGACGTTGGCCGCCTGGAGGCCCTTATCGCCCTGGACGATGTCGAACTCCACCCGCTGACCCTCGTTCAGCGTCTTGTAGCCCTCCATGTTGATGGCGCTGAAGTGGACAAACACGTCGTCCCCCTCCTCGCGCTCGATGAAGCCGTACCCCTTCTCGTTCGAGAACCACTTCACGGTGCCCTGAGCCAACACTTTCCTCCTTCGTTACAGCAAGCGACGGCCCGGGCACCGAGCCGTCGACCGCGGTATCCAGCGGCCGCACTGTACCGACGTCCCTACGGAAACGCAAGCAGGCCGCGCCGGTAGCGGGCGGCCTTCACGGCGTTGGCGAGGAGCATGGCGATGGTCATGGGCCCTACTCCGCCCGGGACCGGGGTCAGAAGGCCGGCCCGCTCGGCGGTGTCGGGGTGGACGTCGCCCACCAGCCCCTGGTCGGTGCGGGTGATGCCCACGTCCACCACCGCCGCCCCCTCCTTGACCATGTCCGCCCGCACCAGGTGGGGCCGACCCACCCCCACCACCAGCACGTCCGCCCGCCGGGTGTGGGCGGCCAGGTCGGCGGTGCGGGAGTGGCAGACGGTGACGGTGGCGTTGCGGCCGAGGAGGAGGTGGGCCATGGGCTTGCCCACGATCTGGCTGCGGCCGATGACCACCGCCTCTCGCCCCTCCAGGTCCACCCCGTGCTCGTCGAGCAAGGCGAGGACGCCTGCCGGCGTAGCCGGCACGAAGGTGGGACGGCCGAGGTAGAGCTGCCCCGCCGACAGAGGGTGGAAGCCGTCCACGTCCTTTCTCGGGTCGACCGCGGCCAGGACGCGGCTCTCTGCGATGTGGTCGGGCAGGGGGAGCTGGACGAGGATCCCGTCCACCGCCTCGTCCCGGTTGAGCCTGTCCACGAGGGCGACTACCTCCTCCTCCGGCGTGTCGGCCGGCAGGCGGTGGTCGAAGCTCTCCAGGCCGGCGGCCGCCGCCGCCTCCTGCTTGCGGGAGACGTACACCTGGGAGGCGGGATCGTCGCCCACGAGCACCGTGGCCAGCCCCACGTGGCCGAGCTCCTCCACCTCGGCAGCCACCCGCTCCCGCACCCGAGCGGCCAGGGGCGATCCCTCCATGAGCACAGCCGGCACGGCCGCGTACCCTAGCCGACCCGGCGGCCGGTCTCAGCCAGAGGCGCCGAGCGGATTCGAACCGCTGTACGAGGCTTTGCAGGCCTCTGCCTCACCCCTCGGCCACGGCGCCGCTCAAAGACATCCTAGCCTCGCCCCGGCCGCCGGCCGGAGGGACGGCGGTGCCGGCGGGAGGGCCTACCCCTCCCTGGTGGCGTCGCGGATGATGGCCCAGGCTGTCTGGCGGCGGATGCCGGCGGCGCGGGCGAGCTCCGACACGGGGATGCCGGCCCGGTAGCCGGCGGCAAGCCCCTCGCGGAGCTCGGCGGCAAGCCGCTGCCTGGTCGCCTGAGCCCGCTGCCGGCGGGCGCGGAGCAGGAAGAGCTTCGTCAAGATCGCCTGCCCGTTCTCGCCGTAGGGATACCCCATCTCACCGGGATTATCTCCCTCCGGCGGCAGCTCCACCAGGGCTCTCGCCTGACCGCTTGCGCCTCGCCTCCGGGCCTCTTCCCAAGCGGATGAGGGGACTCGAACCCCCGACCTTCTGCATGGCAAGCAGACGCTCTAGCCAACTGAGCTACATCCGCGCGAAGGCGATTATAGCCCCGGCCACCCCGCCACCGAGATCGGGCACCCTCGGCCGAGGCGTCTACCTACCGGCGGCGTCGAGGGCCTCGTTGACGAGGCGGTCGGCGAGGACGTTCTCCTGGCGGGGGACGGCGGCGAAGGTCACCGTGCCGATGTCGCCTGCCAGGCGGGCTGCCTGGACGGCCAGGGGCCTCAGCTTGGCGTCCTTGACCCGGTACTCCCCCCGCATCTGCTTGACGACGAGCTCCGAGTCGGAGACGACCTCGAGCTCGGTGATCCCCAGCGAGCGGGCCCGCTCCAGGCCGGCGACGAGCGCTCGATATTCGGCCACGTTGTTGGTGGCCACGCCGATGGGCTCCGCGTGGGAGGCGAGCACCGTCCCATCCTCCCCCGTGAGCACGTAGGCGAGAGCGGCCGGCCCCGGGTTGCCGCGGGCCCCTCCGTCGGTGAAGAGGCGGGCCTTCAGGAGGCCTCCGGAGGGCTGATCAGGGGGTAGAGGTCGAAGGCCGGCTCCTCGTAGGGATGGGCGGCGCGCAGGGCCCGCACCACCTCCGCCTCCCGCTCTCTCGGGTACACCGTCTCCAGGCGCACCTCCGCCACCCGCTCCTCACGCCCCCTCTCCCCTACCGCCGGCGCCGTGCCCTCGCCGGCGAGGAAGGTGCCGGTGCCGGCCGTGTACCAGGAGCACCGCTCGTACCGGCCGATGCGGCCGGCGCCGGCGGAGAACAGGGCCTCGCGCACTCGGTCGAGCGCCTCCTCGGGCACGAAGACGACGAGCTTTCCCAGCGCTTCCGCCACAGGGCCCCGCCCGGCTAGTGCAGCCGGCGACGTGGGGAGCGAAGACTCCACCTGCTCCGCCCTCCTCCCCCCGACGCCGTTCCGCCGACCAGGGTGTCCGGGGTGGCCACGGAGCCGAGTCTAGTCGCCGGGAACCTCGATCTTGGGAAAGGTTCCCGGCACCCGCGGACGGCGGCGGTCGCGGACGACCCGCCGCTCGTTCCCCACCGGCTGGCGGCCGCGGCGGCGGTCGGGGCCTCGCCGGCGGTCGATGATGACGGTGACGTCGGGGTTATCCCGGTAGTAGTCCACCAGGCGATCGTAGAGCTCGTCCTTGAGCTCGGGGGGAACGACGCAGTAGATCACGGTCGGATTGTAGGACGAGCGGCAGCGGTGGAAAGCCCCGGCCGACCTAGGCCCGGCCCAGCTCGGGCACGATGGCTCCCTCCTCGGTGAGGTGGGCGTTCCAGGCGGTAAACGAGGCCGCCAGCTCGGCTGGGTCGTAGCCCCGCTCTGCCAGCTGCACGGGCTGAGACCCGTCCAGGACCACCCGGTACTGGTACCAGGAGATCTCCCAGCACACGGTGATCACGACCTCCGGGCTCACCCCCGACAGGAGCACTAGGCTTACCTGGGGAGGGCCGAGGCTGCGGGCGAGGCCGTCCACGGTGCGCCGGTGGGGGCTGTCGTTGAAGAGCGCCGCCGCCGTCGCCAGCGCCTGCTCCCGGCTGGACGGGGGGCCCGGGACAGGGTGGGGAGACGCCTCCCGCGGGGCGGCGCGGAGCAGGCGGCCGAGGAGCCGACGGCGCCGATCGGGGAGGCGCGCGGGGAGGGTCGGCACCCCCTCCCGCTGCCAGCCGTACTCGACCGCCCGTTCCCGGCACAGGGGGCACACATCCACGTACTCCCGGCCGTCGGGAGAGAAGCGAAGGGGACGCTCTCCCACGAGCAGGGAGCGCCCGCAGACAGCGCAGGTGATGGCCGGAGGAGCGCCCATGCCGCCCGACTCTAGCGTCCCTCCACCGTCCCGCCCGGCGCGATAGCAGGCGCAGGCTCAGGAGCGGGCGGCCTCGCGCTCCTTCCTCGCCTCCTCGATCACCCTCTGGGCGATGTGGGAGGGCACCTCCTCGTAGCGGAGGAAGGACATAGAGTAGTCCCCTCTGCCGCCGGTGAGGGAGGTCAGGGACTGGGAGTAGGTGAGCATCTCGGCCAGCGGCACCTCGGCCTTGACGACGGTCATCCCTCCCTGGGAGTCCATTCCCTGAAGCCGGGCCCGGCGGGCGTTGAGGTCGCCGTTGACGGCTCCCACCGTCTCGTCGGGGACGGTCACCTCCACCTCCATGATGGGCTCCAAGAGGACGGGATCGGCCTTGGCGTAGGCGTCCTTGAACGCCAGCGAGCCGGCGATCTTGAAGGCGAGCTCGGACGAGTCCACGGGGTGGTACTTGCCGTCCACCAAGCGGACGCGGACGCCGGTGACAGGGGCGCCGGCCAGCTCCCCGTGCTGCATAGCCTCCTGGATGCCCTTGTCCACCCCGGGGCGGAACTGCTGGGGGATGACGCCGCCGACGATCTCGTCCACGAACTCGTACCCCTGGTAGCCGTCCAGGGGCTCGATGATGACGTGGCAGTCGCCGAACTGGCCCCGGCCCCCGGTTTGCTTCTTGTGGCGGCCGTAGCCCCGGGCCTGGCGGCGGATGGTCTCCAGGTAGGGCACCCGCGGCTCCCGCAGCTCCACCTCCACCCCGTACCGGCGCTTGAGGCGCTCCACGGCCACCTGGACATGCATCTGGCTCATCCCCGACAGGAGCAGCTCGCCCGTGCGCGGGTCGCGCTGCACCCGCAGGGTGGGGTCCTCCTCGGTCAGCCGCGGCAGAGCGGTGGCCATCTTGTCCTCGTCCGCCTTCGACTTGGCGGTCACGGCGAAGCTCATGACCGGCGCCGGGAAGTCTAGGCGGGGAGGCTCGACCGGAAGCTCGCGGTCGAGGAGAAGGTCGCCCGTGGTCGTCTCCTTGAGCTTGGCCACCGCCCCGATGTCTCCCTCCCCGAAGGCGTCGGCGGGGGCGTGCTCCTTCCCTTGCAGGGACAGGAGCTGGCCGATGCGCTCCCGCTGGCCGCGGGAGGTGACGAGGCTGGAGTCGGAGGACACGGTGCCGGCGAGGACGCGGAAGATGCTGATGCGGCCGGCGAAGGGGTCGGACACGGTCTTGAACACGAACGCCGCCGTCCTCGCCCCGTCCACGTCCACCGGCGAGCCGCGCCGACTGGGCGACGGCAATCCCTCCACCAGGAGATCGAGGAGGGCGGTGGTGCCCAGGTTCCTGGTGGCCACGCCGCAGGCCACCGGGCACAGCTCGCCCCGGGCGACCGCCTCCCTGAGAGCGGCTGCCACCTCCTCCGCCGACAGCTCCTCGCCCTCCAGATACCGCTCCATGAGCGCCTCGTCGGCCTCCACCACGGCGTCCAGGAGCTTCTCCCGGTACTCGGCCACCCGCTCCTCGAGCCCGGCCGGAATGTCGGCCGGAGGCCCCTCCCGCTCTCCCTTGGCGCCCAGGAACGCCCGCCCGTGGAGGAGATCGACGATGCCGGCCAGCTCGTGCTCGGCGCCGATGGGCAGGGTGACGGCGATGGAGCGGCGGGAAAGCTGCTCCTCGAGCTGGGCCAGGGTGCGGTAGAAGTCGGCCCGCTCCCGGTCGAGCATGTTCACGAACACCAGGCGGGCGAGCCCGGCTGCCTCGGCCCGCTTCCAGGCCCGGGCTGAGCCCACCTCCACCCCCATGACCCCGCTCACTACCAGCAAAGCGCTGTCGGCAGCGGCCAGGGCGGCCACCGCCTCTCCCTGGAAGCCGGCATCGCCGGGGGTGTCGATGACATTGATCTTCCGGCCCTGCCAGTCGGCGTGGGCGACGGCGGCGGTGAGGGACATCTGCCGCCGCTGCTCCTCCTCGTCCCAGTCGCACACGGTGTTGCCGGCCTCGACCGAGCCCAGCCGGCTCACCGCCCCCGCTTGGTAGAGGAGGGCCTCCACCAGGGAGGTCTTCCCCACTCCCCGGTGGCCGACCACGGCCACGTTGCGGATCCTTTCCGGCTCCAGCGTGGGCACTGCCCTCAACGTCCTCCCGGCGATGGTTGACGGTGCGGGGGCAAGCTTAGCGGGGTCGCTCAGCCCCACGCTGCCGCACGGGCGGCAGGGCTGCCAAGCGGGCCCGCAGCCTGAGAATGGCCTTGGTGTGGAGCTGGGACACCCGCGACTCGGTCACCCCCAGCACCTCGCCGATCTCGCGCAGCGTCAGCTCCTCGTAGTAGTACAGGGTGATGACGATCTTCTCCCGCTCGGGAAGGGCGGCGATGGCCTCGGCCAGAGCTTCCCGGGTCTCCGTCTCGTCCAGAGCCGCCTGCGGCTCGGGGCCCCCGGTGTCCTCGATGGTGTCGATGAGGGCGACGGGATCGCCGCTCCCCCCCGCCCCCGTCCATAGCTCGTCCAAGGCGGCGATGGAGGAGCGGGAGATGTCGGTGAGGATGTCGGCCAGCTCCTCCTCGCTGATCCCCAGCTGGGCGGCGATCTCGGCATCGGTGGGAGCCCGATGGAGTCGGCCCTCCAGCTGGGCGATGGCCCGCTCGATCTGGCGGGCTCGGGCTCGCACCGACCGGGGCACCCAGTCCATGGAGCGCAACTCGTCGATGATGGCTCCCTTGATCCGGGCAAGGGCGTAGGTCTCGAACTTGACGTCCCGGTCGGGGTCGTAGCGCTCGATGGCGCCGATGAGGCCGAGGAGCCCGTAGGAGACGAGGTCGTTCTCGTCCACGTGGGCCGGTAGCCCGCTGCCGATGCGGCCGGCCACGTACTTGACCAGGGGGGCGTAGGTGAGGATGAGCCGGTCGCGCAGGCTTTTTTCGCGGGTGCGCCGGTACTCCCGCCAGAGGCTCTGGACGTCTTCCGCCACGGCCAGAGAATACGGCCTGGGCGGGGCAGGATCGTTAGCGGGCCCGCCAGGCGCGCGCCGCCAGACCGGCCAGCCACACGGCGATGACGGCGGCGGCGGCGGCGATGACCCAGCGAGCGGCGCCGCCGGAGCCGGCTTGACCGGCTGCGTAGGCGACGCCGGCGAACCCCGCCGCCAGGACGAGGAAGAGGGCGCCGAGCGCCCGCCGCCGGGGGCTGGGAGCCACGGCCGGAATCTACCGGCACGCTCAGTCGGGCTCAGTACACTGGACGAGAAGCCGAGGGGAGTAGCTCAACTGGCAGAGCACCGGTCTCCAAAACCGGGGGTTGCAGGTTCGAGTCCTGTCTCCCCTGCCTCGAGGCGTTGCCGAGCCTCAGAAGCGGATCCCCTGGCCGCGGGCAAGGACGCGGGCCGTCTCCAGGAGGATGCCGAGGTCGTACAGGACGAGCCGCCAGGGGCTCCAGGTGCGGCAGGCCTCGACATAGGCGAGATCGAGGTCGGCGAAGCGGACGCCGGGGACGCCCTTGCGCACCTGGGCAGGGCCGGTCCAGCCGGCCGGGACGAGGGCACGGTAGCGGAGCCCCTGCCCCTCCTGCTCCCGCACCATCTGCGGCGGCCAGGGCCTGGGGCCGACCAGGCTCATATCTCCGCCCAGGACGTTCCAGAGCTGGGGCAGCTCGTCCAGGTAGAAGCGCTTGAGCAGCCGGCCGGCGGCGGTGAGATTGGCTCGCTCGGCCTCGGCCGGCCGCACCTGCCCGTAGCGCCGCCGCGCCTCCTCGATCGCCTGCCGGCGCAGCACCCGCAGCTTGAGGAGATCGAACTCCCGCCCCCGCGATACCCGCCGCTCCCGGTACAGGAGCGCGCCCCGGTCGTGGGGAAGGAGGAGCCCGTCGACGACGACCACAGCCGCCGCTGCCAGCAGCAGGGGCAGAAAGAGCAGGAGGAGCAGGGCAGCTCCCGCCCGATCGAGGAGGCGCTTGGGAAGAGGGTAGAAGACCTCCGTCAGCCTGCAAGGGCGGCCCGGATGGCCGCCTTGGGATCCTCTACCACCGGCCGACCGTGGCCGGTGCAGAGGACGGAGAAGTCGAGCTCGAGCAGCTTCCCGGCGCTCCGCCGCGCCTGGGCCGGGTCGTGCATGTACTCGGCGGGCGTCAACGCCAGCCGGCCCCCCGGGGGACACACGAAGAGATCGGGGGTGAAGAGCACGCCTCGCTTCTCGTCGAGGAGCGAGTGCTGCTGGGTGCCGGCCCCGGGGGTGTAGATGGCGAGGAGGTCGCCGGGCAGCCGGTCGCCGTCCTCGTAGCGCTCGTCCGGCTCCTCGTCCACCTCGCGGGCCAGGCGCGGCGCCCACACCCGCATGCCGAGCTCGCGCCGCAGCCGCCAAGCGGAGCGCTGGTGGCTACTCGTGGTCAGCACCACCGCATGGATGGGGCCGAGCACCCTCTCGGCGTCGGGCGTCAGGGGCAAAGGGTCGATGAGGACGGCCCCCCGGTCGGCGGCCACCGCGTGGGCGCTACTCACGAAGTCGATGCGCTCGTCGTGGACGCTCCAGTACCAGACGCCGGGCACCACTTCCTCCACCGCCTCTGCCACTGCCCGCGGCTCGCTCACGACCCCGATCCTACCTCGTCCGGGCGATTGCCCCCGGTCGCCTCGGCCGCTACCCTGCCCGGGTCGCCGGTGGGTGGGAAGGTCGCTGTCCTCATCGCTGCCTCCCTGGCCGCCGCCGTTGCCTTGCCGGCGGCCGGGGGAGAGGCCCGGCCTACGCCCGCTTGGCACGCCGTTCACCTGACCGCCGTGCCGCCAGCCGGGCGGGAAGGGGAGCGGAGCGGCCTCGACTGGTGCGGCGCCGGCCAGCCGCCCGCTCTCGACCGCCGGCCCAGCGTGGAGCTCAGCTCGCCGCACCAGGTGCACGCCGTGTACCTGCTCCCCGCCGACGGAGTCGACCAGTACGCCTCCTTCGCCGGGCGCATCGCCGCCGACGCCGCCGCCATCGATACCTGGTGGCGCCGCCAGGACCCAAGCCGCGCCCCTCGCTTCGACCGGTTCCCGTTCCCCGGCTGCTCCGCCCCTTTTGCCGACCTGGACGTGGGCTTCCTCCGCCTCCCCCGCCCCGGCTCCGACTACCTCGGGGACGAGGGCGACCTCCTCCTCTCCGACCTCGGTCGGCTCGACCAGCTCTCTACCGCCAAGCTTCTTCTCTACTACGACGGGCCGCCCGTGTTCGGGCCCCGGGTGTGCGGTACCGCCTTCATCCCCTCGGCGGCGGTCACCCGGCTGGGGGGAGCTCACGGCCTGGCCTTCGTCTGGATCCAGTCCGCCTGCGCCGGCGACGTGGGAGCGGGCAGGCTGGCGGCGGCGGTGGCCGCTCACGAGCTCCTCCACAGCCTGGGCGCCCTCACCGAGCCCGGCGCCCCCAATGCCTGCCCGCCGCTTGACTCGGGTCACGTGTGCGACGCCGACAGCGACGTCCTCTTCCCGACCGCCTCCCCCGCCACCACCCTGGACGGGCAGGTCCTGGACGTGAACCGGGACGACTACTACGGCCACCAGGGGACGTGGTTTGACGTCCAGGACTCCCCCTGGCTCCTCCGCCTCCCCCAGTTCACCCTGTCGGTGCAGGTGACGGCCACGGCGGGCGCCTCCGGCCGGGTGGAGCTCGTGGAGCCGACCTCCGCCCCCTGTCCTCACCCCTGCTCCTTTCGCCTCGACGCGGGAACGGAGGCCCTGCTCGCGGCCACAGCCGCCCCGGGGTCCCGCTTCCTCGGCTGGGCTGGCGCCTGCACGGGAAGGGCCGCGTGCGCGGTCGTCCTCGACTCGGACCAGGAGGTTACCGCCGGCTTCGGGCCGACCCACGTCCGGCTCACCGTGACGGTGCGGGGGAGGGGGATCGTGGCGAGCTCATCCCCTCGCCTCCGCTGCCCCGGCCGCTGCTCGGCAGCCTTCCCAGCCGGCCGTACGGTGCGGCTTCGGGCCATCCCGGCCCTCGGCTTCCGCTTCCTCGGCTGGGCGGGCGCCTGCACGGGCCGGGCCGCCTGCTCGGTCAGGCTCGACCGCGACCGCCGCGTCCTCGCCCGCTTCGTCCGCCTCTGACCCTTCGGAGAAGGTCAGGAGGGGGCTTCTCCCGCCGCCCGCCAAGCGGCGACCAGGCGCCGAAGCCACTCCCCTCCGGCCAGGACGGCCACGGCGTACAGGGCGGCCAAAGGTTGCTGGGCGCAGGCGAGCACGGCCAAGACGAGCAGCCGGACGTCGTGGCCTGCTCCCGCCCGGTAGGCAGCCTGAGGGAAGGGTCGCCCGGCAGCCGCCTCGAAGGCGGCCTTCACGTAGGGCGCCTGGAGCGAGCCGAACAGGGCGAGCGCGAACACGGTCCACTCCTCCGTCCCCCGGCCGGTGGCGGCCAGGAGCCCGGCCAGGATGGCCGTGTCCCCGGCTCGGTCGAGGACCGAGTCGAGTACCGCTCCCGCCGGGGTGGGGCGAAGACGGGCCCTTGCCATCTCCCCATCCACCCCGTCCAACACGGAGAAGGCCTGGGCCAGTAGACCCCCCACCACGAGGGCCCAGGGGAGGGATTCCCCCAGGGCGAGGACGGCGCCGGCGGCCAGCGCCACGGCGAAGGCGAGGACGGTGGCGGCGGCCGGCGGGAGCCCCAGCCGGAGGAGGAGGAGGGACACGGGCCAGGAGAGGCGGCGGTTGAGGAGGCGGGCGACGATGCCGTCCTGCTCCTTGACCGCCGACCGGCGGACGATGAGGCGCTCGGCCCGCCTGAGGTCGGCGCGGGTATCGACGTCGCACCAGAAGGTGCCGGTCACGTCCACCGCCGTCAGCTCCCGCCCCTCCTGAAGCCAGGAGCGCTTGACGTCGTTCCAGGTGCCGGATCCCGCCGCCAGCGACCGTTCCGCCATGGCCACCACCTCGGGATCGCACACGGCCAGACCGGCGTCCACTGCCTGGAACTCCTCCAGACTGCGCCCCACCGCCACCACCCGGCCTTCCTGCAAGGCCAGCTTGGTCGCCTCGGTGGTCCCGCACAGGCCCACGTCCCTGTCCACGGCGATGGCGTAGGGCGCCCGGGAGCGGGCCACCCGCTGCACCGCCTCCGGCTCCAGCACGTGGTCGGCCATGACCACCAGGAACCTTCCCCCGGCAGCCCGCCCGCCCACCGCCGCCGACGAGCCGTTGCCGAGGAGGAAGTCGGGGTTCTCCACCACCTCCACGTCGAGGCCGGCTTGCTCCACGTGTCGGCGAACCTCGGCGGCGGCATGCCCGACCACGACGATGATCCGTTCCACCCCTCCCTGGCGGAGGGTGGCTACCGCCCGCTCGAGCAGGGTCATGCCGGCCAGCCGGACGAGGGGCTTGGGGCCTCCATCCAGGCGGGAGCCCACCCCGGCGGCGAGGATGACGCCGGTGGGAGCGACTGCTTCCCGGCCCGAGCCATCCCTGTCAGACATGGATCAACCCTAACCGCCGGCGGCCACGTGGGCACTACAATCGGGCCCGGCGTGCCCTACCGGAAGGCGACCATCCGTCCCTACCGGCCCGAGGACGAGAGCCTCCTCTTCAGCCTCGCCCGCGCCTCCTTCGGCGACCAGCCGGCCTGGAGCGACGCCGGCGCCCTGACCGCCCTGGAGACCGACACCGTGTTCGTGGCCGAGCTGGCAGGAGAGCCGGCCGGATACGCCGCCCTGGAGCAGGAGGGGGATACCGTGCGGATAGCCCAGCTGCTCGTCAGCCCCCTCCACGAGCGGGAGGGCATCGGCCACCAGCTTCTCGACTACGTGGAGGGCTACGCCATCTCCCTAGGCGCCGCCCGGCTCCAGGCAGTGGTGGAGGAGGACAACGTGCGCGCCCGCGACTTCTACCGGCGGCGAGGGTTCGTGGCCGTGGCCGCCGGCCTGTGCGAGCTCACTCTCCCCCAGAGGTAGGGGAACGGCGGCGCCTCCCCGAGTGGTCGCTCCCGGCCCCCGGCCCGGCCAGGCTTGCCGACCCACGCCTGAGCTAGGCTCGGGGTGAGCATGGCCCTCCTCACCTCCCAGGTGGACCGCGGCTCCGAGCTCTTCCAGCGCCGCCGGGCCCGTATGGAGCGGCTGGTGGCCGAGCTCCGGGAGCGGACGGCCCGAGTCGCCCACGAGCGGGATCCCCGCACCCTGGAGCGCCACCGCAGCCGGGGGAAGCTGACTGCCCGGGAGCGCATCGACCGGCTGTGCGATCCCGACACGGCCTTCCTCGAGCTCTCTCCCTTGGCCGCCCTCGGCCTCTACGACGACCAGGCGCCGGGGGCGGGCATCGTCACCGGCATCGGCGTGGTGGAGGGGCAGGAGTGCGTCATCGTGGCCAACGACGCCACCGTCAAGGGGGGTAGCTACTTCCCCTTGACCGTGAAGAAGCACCTGCGCGCCCAGGAGATCGCCCAGGAGAATCGGCTCCCCTGCATCTACCTGGTGGACTCGGGCGGTGCCTTCCTCCCCCTCCAGGCCGAGGTCTTCCCCGACCGCGACCACTTCGGCCGCATCTTCTACAACCAGGCCCGCATGTCCGCCCAGGGCATCCCCCAGATCGCCTGCGTCATGGGCTCGTGCACCGCCGGAGGGGCGTACGTACCGGCCATGTCGGACGAGACGGTGATCGTCAAGGGCACCGGCACCATCTTCATCGGCGGGCCGCCCCTGGTGAAGGCAGCCACCGGCGAGGAGGTGACGGCCGAGGAGCTGGGAGGGGCCGACGTCCACGCCCGCCGGTCAGGGGTAGCCGACCACTACGCCCTGAGCGACGAGCACGCCCTCGCCCTGTGCCGGCAGATCGTCCGCAACCTCCACCTGCGCAAGCCGGAGCCGCCCTGGGAGGTGACAGAGCCGGAGCCGCCCGCCCTCGACCCGGCCGACCTGTACGGCCTCATCCCGGAGACCTTCCGGGAGCAGGTCGACCCCCGGGAGATCATCGCCCGCCTCGTGGACGGGAGCCGCTTCGACGAGTTCAAGGCCCTCTACGGCGACACCCTCGTCTGCGGCTTCGCCCGCCTGGAGGGGATGCCGGTAGGCATCCTGGCCTCCAACGGCGTCCTCTTCGCCGACTCGTCCCGCAAGGGGGCTCACTTCATCGAGCTTGCCTGCCGGCGTCGCATCCCCCTCGTCTTCCTCCAGAACATCACCGGGTTCATGGTGGGCAGGGAGTACGAGGCGGGAGGCATCGCCCGGGACGGGGCCAAGCTGGTCACGGCCGTGGCCTGCGCCCAGGTGCCCAAGCTGACGGTGATCATCGGCGGCTCCTTCGGGGCCGGGAACTACGCCATGTGCGGTCGGGCCTACTCCCCCCGCTTCCTGTGGATGTGGCCCAACGCCCGCATCTCGGTCATGGGCGGCGACCAGGCGGCGACGGTGCTGACCATGGTCGGGGAGGCCGATCCCGAGCAGGTGCGGGCCAAGTACGAGGTGGAGGGAAGCCCCTACTACTCCACCGCCCGCCTGTGGGACGACGGCATCATCGACCCCCTGGACACCCGCCGGGTGCTCGCTCTGGGCCTGTCGGCCGCCCTCAACGCCCCCATCCCCGACACCACCTTCGGCGTCTTCCGGATGTAGCGCTCGGCCGTCGTGGGCGGCAGCCAAGGGGTACGGTGTGGCCATGCACACCCTCGAGCTCACCGATGAGGAGCTCCGCCTCCTGCGGGAGGCGCTCCGGGCCTACCTGGACGACTTCGGCCACGAGGAGGCGGAGGTCCTGCGGCGGGTGAAGGCGCTCTTGGCCAAGCTGCCGCCGTCCGAGTAGGCGGCCGGTGACCGCCGCCGAGCCGGTTCGCGTCCACCGCCGGGGCCCGGTCCTGCACGTTACCCTGGCCCGGCCGGGGCGCCGCAACGCCGTCGATGCCGCCCTCATCGCCGCCCTCGCCGCCGCCTTCGCCGACGTCGGGGAGGCCCGGGCGGTGCTCCTGGCCGGGGAGGGCGACAGCTTCTGCGCCGGCGCCGATGTGGAGTGGATGCGGGCCTCCATCGACCTGAGCTACGAGGAGAACGTGGCCGACGCCCTCCGCCTGCGGCGGATGCTCGACGCCGTCGACTCCTGCCCCGTGCCCGTCGTCTGCCGCGTCCAGGGCCACGCCTTGGGCGGCGGGGCCGGGCTCGTCTGCTGCTGCGACGTGGCGGTGGCGGCCGAGGACGCCGTGTTCGGCTTCTCCGAGGTGAAGCTGGGACTCACCCCGGCCGTCATCTCCCCCTTCGTCCTGTCCCGGATGGGAGCCGGCCCGGCCCGCCGCTACTTCCTCACCGGGGAGCGATTCGACGCCCGCACCGCTCTCCGCCTGGGGCTCGTGCACGAGGTGGTGGCGGCCGCCGACCTAGACGCCGCCGTCGACCGCGTGCTCGCCGACATCCTCGCCGCCGGCCCACAGGCGGTGCGGGCGGCCAAGCGGCTGGTGCTGGACGCCCCCCTCTCCGCCGAGGAGACGGCCCGGCGCATCGCCGATCGGCGGGTGTCGGTAGAAGGGCAGGAGGGTCTACGGGCCTTCCTGGAGCGGCGGCCGCCGACCTGGCCCGAGTAGGCCCTTCCCCTCCCGGTAGGGTGGGCGGCCGTGCGCAGGCTGCTCCTCCTGGCCGGGTCGATCGTATTCGTGGACACCATGTTCTTCGCCGCCCTCACCCCCCTCCTTCCCCACTACGCCGACCGCTTCCACCTGTCCAAGGCAGGAGCGGGCTTCCTCCAGGCCGCCTACCCCCTGGGCGTTCTCGTCGGCGGCATTCCCAGCGGCCTGGCCGCCTCCCGCCTGGGCGTGAAGCCGACGGCTCTCGTCGGCCTCGCCCTCCTCGCCGCGACATCGGTGGTTTTCGGGCTGGGCGACTCCATCGTCCTCCTCGACCTCGCCCGAGTCACCCAGGGCATCGGCAGCGCCTGCGCCTGGACTGCCTCCCTCGCCTGGCTGGTCGCCGCCGCTCCGCCGGCCCGGCGCGGCCTCCTCATCGGCACCGCCATGGGGGTAGCCATCGGCGGCGCCCTGTTCGGGCCGGTCTTGGGCGGGATCGCCTCAGTGGTCGGCACCGGCCCCGCCTTCTCGGCGGTAGCCGTCATCGCCGCCGCCATCGCCGCCTTCGCCCTGGCCGTGCCCGCCCCCGCCGGCCGCGGCGGCCGCCCCGGGCTCCCTCTGGCCGCCGCCCTCCGCCACCGCCGCATCCTGGCCGGGGCCTGGCTGGTGGCCCTGCCCGCCCTCCTCTTCGGCGCCCAGTCCGTACTCGTGCCCCTCCGCCTCGATCGGCTGGGCCTGGGAGCGGTGGCCATCGGCGCCGTCTTCCTGGTGGCCACCGCCCTGGAGGCGGCTGCCTCCCCCCTCATCGGCCGCCTCACCGATCGGCGCGGGCGCCGGGCGCCGATCGTGGGCGGTCTGGCAGCGTCGGCGGTGGGGGCGGCCCTCCTTCCCTGGCCGCCCTGGGGGATGGCGCTGGCGGCGGTGGCCGTGTTCGCCTCGGTGGCCTTCGGCGCCTTTTGGGTGCCGGCTCTGTCCCTGCTCACGGAGACGGCCGAGCGGATCGGGCTCGATCTCGCCTGGGCCTTCGCCCTCGTCAACCTGGCCTGGGCTCCCGGGCAGGTGGTGGGGGCGGCGGCGGGAGGCGCCCTGGCCCGCGCCACGGCCGACGCCGTTCCCTACCTCGCCCTAGCCTCCCTGTGCCTGGTGACCCTGGCCGCGGTGAGGCGGGCCTCATGAGGGCAATGGTGAGGAAGCTCCTCGTCGCCAACCGGGGCGAGATCGCCTGCCGCATCTTCCGCACCTGCCGGCGGCTGGGCATCGCCACCGTGGCCGTGGCCGCCCCCGACGACGGCGCCTCCCTGCACGCCCGGCGGGCCGACGAGACGGTGGAGATCGCCGATTACCTCCGCCCCGAGGAGCACATCCGGGCCGCCCTGACGACCGGAGCCGACGCCGTCCACCCCGGGTACGGGTTCCTGGCCGAGAGGGCCGACTTCGCCCAGGCGGTGGAGGAGGCGGGGCTCGCCTTCCTGGGCCCCAGCCCGGAGGCGCTGCGGGCGGGGGGCGACAAGTTGCGCGCCAAGGAGATCGCCCGCCGGGCAGGAGTGCCGGTGCTGCCGGCCGGCTCCCCGCAGGAGGTGGGCTTTCCCCTCCTGGTCAAGGCGGCGGCGGGGGGAGGCGGCCGCGGCATGCGGGTGGTGCGCCGGGCCGAGGAGCTCGACGATGCCCTGGCCGCCGCCCGACGGGAGGCCCAGGCGGCCTTCGGCGACGACCGCGTCTTCTGCGAGCGGTACCTGGAGCGGCCCCGGCACGTGGAGGTGCAGCTTTTGGCCGACGGGCGGGGAACGGTGGTGGCTCTGGGCGAGCGGGAGTGCTCCATCCAGCGGCGCCACCAGAAGGTCCTGGAGGAGGCCCCCTGCCCCGGGCTCGACGCCGACCTCCGCTCGCGCCTGATAGCCGCCGCGGTGGCCTTCGCCCAGACCGTCCACTACCGCAGCGCCGGCACCGTCGAGTTCCTCGTCCAGGGGCGAGAGCTTTGGTTCCTGGAGCTCAACGCCCGCATCCAGGTGGAGCATCCGGTGACCGAGCTCGTCACCGGCATCGACCTGGTGGAGCAACAGCTGCGGGTGGCTGCGGGCGAGCCTCTGGTCACGGAGGCGACGCCCACCGGCCACGCCGTGGAGGTGCGCCTGTACGCCGAGGACCCCCGCACCTTCCTTCCCCAGACAGGCCGGCTGGAGCGGCTCTCCCTCCCGGCCGGGGTGCGGGTGGACACGGGGGTGGCGGAGGGGGACGCCGTCGGCCTCGCCTACGACCCCCTGCTGGCCAAGCTGGCCGCTCACGGGCGGTCGCGGCGGGAGGCCCTGGACCGCCTGGCCGCCGCTCTCCGCCAGACCACTGTGGAGGGAATCGCCACCAACCTGCCTTTCCTCCGCTGGCTTCTCTCCCACCCCCTCGTCCGAGCCGGCCACACCACCACCGCCTTCCTGGTCGAGAACCCGCCCTTGGCGCCCGCGCCCGCCCGGGCTCCCGACCGGCCCTGGCGAGGAGCGTTCCGGCTCAACCTGGCTGCGCCTCCGCCGGCGCCTCCCCCGAGCCTCGACACCGCCTCCCACGTCCACGGCCCGGTCACCGTGGAGAGCGCCGTGACCGCTCCCATGCCCGGTACCGTCATCCGGGTGCTCGTCTCCCCGGGCGACCTCGTCCAGGCCCGCCAGCCCTTGCTCCTCCTGGAGGCCATGAAGATGGAGACACCCCTCCTTGCCCCCTACGAGGCCGTCGTCCGCCGCGTCCACGCCCGCCCGGGAGACCAGGTGACGGCGGGAGCCGTGCTCGTGGAGCTGGAGGAGTAGGCGGCCGCTATCCGGCCAGAGCACGCCTCAGGGCCGCCGCCACCTCGTCCAGGGCGTCGCGGGCGCGGTCGATGACCGCCGGCATGCGCAGGAAGCCGTGGATGAGCCCCTCGTAGCGGGACAGGGTCACGGCCACTCCGGCCTCCCGCAGGCGGCCGGCGTAGGTCTCCGCCTCGTCCCGCAGGACATCGCAGCCGGCGGTGATAACGAGAGCCGGCGCCACCCCGCTCACATCGGGAGCGCGCAGGGGGGAGGCCTCAGGCCGGAGGCGGTCCCCTCGGGGGCAGTACTGGGCCCAGAACCAGCGCATCCCCTCCCGGGTGAGGTAGAAGCCGTCGGCGAAGGCCCGGTAGGAGGGGGTGTCGAGGCCGGCGTCGAGGACGGGATAGACGAGGATCTGCAACGCCAGGGGAAGGCCGCGGTCGCGAGCCCGGAGGGCGCACACGGCGGCCAGATTGCCGCCGGCGCTGTCTCCGCCCACCGCCAGGGGGCGGCCGCCGGCGCGGCCGAGCTCTCCCTCCACCGCCGCCCAGGCATCCTCCACCGCTGCCGGAAAGGGATGCTCGGGAGCCAGGCGATAGCCCACCGACAGGACCGTGCACCCCGACGCCGCCGCCAGCCGGGCGCAGAGACCGTGGTGACTGGCGATGCTCCCCAGCACCCAGCCGCCGCCGTGGAAGTAGACGAGGCAGCCCGGCCCTCCTTGGGCGGGGACGTACCGGCGAACAGGAATGGGGCCGGCGGGGCCGGGAACGGTCCCGTCCTCGTAGGGGACGGGGTCGACGGGACCGAACAGGGCCGCCGCCCCCTCCTCCATGGCCCGGCGGGCCTCGTCCACCGGCTGCTCCCCGAACGCAGGGGCGCCCATCGCCCGTAGCCGGTCGAGGAAGCCCTGCGCCTGGGGATCGAGCCGGACGGCGGCCACGGAGACTCCGGCCGCTCCCTTCCCTCAGAAGAGCTTTTGCAGCTTCATAGCCGCGCCTATGTCGCCCTTGACCTTGAGCTTGCCGGTCATGTACGCGGTGGTCGGGTTCTGCTCGCCGCCGATGATGCGGGCGAAGGTGTCGGCCGAGGCCTGGATGGTGCAGTCGGCGGGGGCCGCCCCCTCCGTCACCGTGACCGCGCCGCCCTCCACCCGCACCGTCCAGGTGCCCGCTCCCTCGATGTCGAACACGTAGGTGTTGCTCATGCCCGCCGTCCTGGCCGGGTCGACCCGATCGGCGAGGGTGTGGAAGAACTCCCTGACGTCCTCGGACACGTTCCCTCCTCCCGCGTCGCTTGCCTTGCGAGCCTACCTCACGGCACCACCGCCTCGGGAGCGACGGCGGTCCGGACGCGGCTGGGCGGCAGGAGGAGGGTGAGGACGACCCCGAGCAGGGGCGCCGCGGCGCAGGCCCACAGGGCGGTGCGCAGGTCGACGGCGTCGGCCACAGCCCCCAGGATCACCGCCGCCACCCCGCCCAGACCGATGGACAGGCCGATGGAGAGGCCGGAGGCCATGCCGATATGGCCGGGCAGGTACTCCTGGCTCATGACCATGGTCACGCCGAAGGTGCCCACCACGGCTGCCCCCACCAGGGCGATGGACACCGCTCCGGGAACCCCGCCGACGAGGATGAAGGCGGCAATGGCCGGCGGCACCACCACGTTGCTGGCGAGAAGCACCGGCCGGCGGCCGAAGCGGTCGGCGGCAGGGCCGAGGAGGAGCGTGCCGACGGCCCCGGCCACGAGCATGAGGCCGAGCAGTCGGTTGCCGTACTCCTTGGAGTGGCCCAAGGACACCTCCCACAGGGGGACGAAGGTGAGGAGACCGAACCAGGCCACGCTCCGCAGCGCCACCACCGCCAGGAGGAGGGCGATCGCCCCCGGCCGATCCCGGCCCCGGGCGGCCCGAGCCCGTGGCCCCCCGTCGGGGACGAAGCCGAGGAGGAAGGGCACGAGGGCGAGGAGGAGGGCCGCCACGGCCAGGCAGGGCACCATGACCAACAGGCCGCCGTCCAGACCCAGCCACACGAGGAGGGGGGTGGTGACGATGGCGCCCAGGGCGTAGCCCACGTTGCCGCCGATGGAGAAGAGGGCCATACCGCTCGCCCGCCGGGCCCCGCTGGCGTAGGCGGCGAACTTGGAGCCCTCCGGATGGTAGGCGGCGGTGCCCAGGCCCGACACCACCACGAACAGGCAGACGAGCCAGTAGGTCGGAGATACTGCCGCCAACGCCATGCCCACGCCGCCCACGGCCACCCCGGCCGGTAGCAACCACACCGCCCCCCGGCGGTCGGACCAAAGACCAAATAGGGGCTGGAGCACCGACCCGGCCAGGGTGGCGGCTAGCACCACTACCGCCACCAGAGTGTAGGAGAGACGGAACTCCTCGGCCAGGAAGGGAAGGAGGGCGGGTAGAGCGCCGCCGGCGAAGTCCACGGCCAAGTGGCCCGCGGCCAGGGCGGCCATGGCCCGCCTGTCGATCTCCGCTCGCACGGCCCCAGCCTAACGGGGCCTTCCCCCTCCCCGCGGCGACTACACGAGGCCGTTCCGGGACGCCTGCTCGCCGCCGTACAGGGCGATCAGGGCCACGGCCAGAGCGTTCCGATCTTCGGCGATGCGAGTCCGGTTGCGCTCCAGCTCCCGTCGGGATGCCCCTTGTTGGCGCAGCTCTTGGCGGACGGCCACGAGGCCGGCGATACGTCGCCGCAGCGACTCCACCTCTCGTTCTGCGTTCACGGCGGTCACGTTCCCTCTGTCGGCAGAGAACCCTTCCCCTTGAGCCTGGGCGGACCGCAGGCTACGACGGACGTCGGATAGCATCGCCTCCGGGATGGAGATCGCCGTCGCCCCGGCCGGCCCCGACGGGGACACCCTAGCCCTGGCCGTCCCCGACCCTCCCTCTCCCCTTCCCCCTCCTGCCGCCGCCGTCGCCGACCTGGTGGCTTCCGGGGAGGCCTGCACCGACCGCGGCCGGGCCCGTCTCCTCCGCCTGAACGGCCTTCGGCTGGCAGCGGCGGGGGCGGGGCCGCGGTCGGCGGTGGACGCCGACGCCCTCCGCGACGCGGCCGCGGCCGCCGTCCGGGAGGTTCAGGCCACGGTGGGAGGGGGCGTGTCCTGGCTCCTCGACCCCGATCTTCCCCTCCCCGCCGACCACCAGGCCCGGGCGGTGGTGGAAGGAGCGGTCATGGGTGGCTACGACCCCGGCGCCTGGAAGACGGAGGCGGGGAGCCGGCGCCGGGTGACCAGGCTGACCCTGGTCGGGCCGGGCAGCGTGGCGGCGGCCGCCACCCGGGCCGAGGTCATCGCCCGCTGGGTGAACCAGGCCCGCGATCTCGTCAACCGGCCCGGGAACGACCTCACCCCTGCCCGCCTGGCCGACCACGCCGTCGCCCTGGCCGCCGGCCGGGACGCCCTGGCCGCCTCCATCCTCGGGCCCAAGGAGCTGGAAGATAAGGGCATGGGAGCCCTGCTGGCCGTGGGCCGGGGAAGCCGCCACCCCCCCTGCCTCATCGTGCTCCGCTACGAGCCGGCGGAGACCGTCCACGCCGACCGGGTGCTGGGGCTGGTGGGGAAGGGCATCACCTTCGACACCGGCGGCATCTCCCTCAAGCGGGCCGAGCGGATGGAGGACATGAAGGGGGACATGGCCGGCGGGGCGGCGGTGCTGGCCGCCGTGGCCTGCCTGGACGAGCTCGCCCTGCCCCTGCGAGCGGTGGCGGTGGTGGCGGCGGCCGAGAACATGCCCGGCGGCGGGAGCTTCCGCCCCGGCGACATCGTCACCGCCGCCAACGGCAAGACCATCGAGGTCGTCAATACCGACGCCGAGGGCAGGCTCGTGCTCGCCGATGCCCTCGTCTATGCCCGCCAGCTCGGCGCCACCCATCTCCTCGATCTGGCCACCCTCACCGGCGTCATGGAGCGGGCCTTGGGCGACCTGTACGCCGGCGTCATGGGCAACGACCCCGGCTGGCGGGACAAGGTGGTGGCGGCGGGAGAGAGGAGCGGCGACCACGCCTGGCCCTTCCCCCTCCATCCCCGCTACCGGCGCCTCATCGACTCCGACTTCGCCGATCTCAAGAACTCCAGCTCCCGGCCCCTGGGCGTGCCCGTCTACGCCGCCTGCTTCCTCCAGGAGTTCGCCGGGCCCGGCCCCTGGGCGCACGTGGATATGGCCGGCCCCGCCTTCCTCTCCTCGGGGCGGGGCGACTACCTGTGCCAGGTGGGGGGCACCGGCTACGGCGTCCGGCTCATCGTCGAGCTGGCCGCCGAGCTCGCCCGCCCGTGAACTTCGACCTGGCGCCCGAGCACGAGCTCATCCGGCGCACCGTCCGCGAGCTGGCCGAGGAGCGGGTCGCCCCGGTGGCGGCCGAGCTCGACCGGGAGGAGCGGTTTCCGTACGAGATCGTGGCCGAGCTGGGCGAGCTGGGGCTGATGGGGATCCCGGTGCCGGAGGAGTACGGCGGCGCCGGCGCCGACACCCTGTCCTACGTCATCGCCGTCGAGGAGCTGGCCCGGGTGGACTCGTCGGTGGCCATCACCGTAGCCGCCCACACCTCCCTCGGCACCATGCCCATCCTCCTGTTCGGCAATGAGGAGCAGCGGCGGCGGTGGCTGCCCGACCTCGCTTCCGGGCGGCAGCTGGCCGCCTTCGGCCTCACTGAGCCGGGGGCGGGGTCGGACGCCGGCGCCACGGAGACCCGGGCCGAGCTGCGCGACGGCCGCTGGGTGATCAACGGGTCGAAGATCTTCATCACCAACGCCGGCACCGACATCACCGCCCTCGTCACCATTACCGCCCTGACCGGAGAGGGAGAGATCTCCAACATCATCGTCCCCACCGGCACCCCGGGATACGCCGTCTCCCCTCCTATGCGCAAGCTGGGCTGGCGGGCGTCCGACACCCGGGAGCTCTCCTTCCACGACTGCGCCGTGCCCGAGGAGAACCTGCTCGGCCGGCGGGGTCGGGGCTTGCAGCAGTCTCTCGAGGTGCTGGACGGGGGCCGCATCTCCATCGCCGCCATGGGCGTGGGACTGGCCCAGGGGGCATACGAGCTCGCCCTCGCCCACGCCCGGGAGCGGCGCCAGTTCGGCCGCCCCATCGGCTCCTTCCAGGCCATCCAGTTCAAGCTGGCCGATATGGCGGTGGAGATCGAGGCCGGCCGCCTCCTCACCTACAAGGCGGCTTGGCTCAAGGACCAGGGGCGCCCCTACGGCATGGCGGCGGCGGTGGCCAAGCTCTTCACCGGCGAGCTGGCCCACCGGGTGTGCAACCACGCCCTCCAGATCCACGGCGGCTACGGCTACATGGAGGAGTCGACCATCGCCCGCTTCTACCGCGACCAGAAGGTACTGGAGATCGGCGAGGGGACGAACGAGGTGCAGCGGATGGTCATCGCCCGCCACCTGGGCCTACCGGGCGTCTCTCCCTAGCCGCGCCGCCGGCAGCCTCTCGGGGGTGCCCGACGGGCCGTCCCCGGGCCGGGCGGCGGCCGCCGCCCGCCCTTCCTTCCCGGTCGGGCGCCGTCCTCGGCCGCTCAGGCCTTCTCCGTCCCGTCTCCGGGCGGGATCTTGAACACCCGCTCCAGGATCTCCCGCACCGCGGTCAGGGGATCGAGCTCCCGCCGCTGCACCCGGTGGAGGAGCCGAGCCAGCTCCGGGTCTCCGGCTACCGTCCGCTCCAGGTGGGCCTTGGCCCGGGCCGAGGCGAGAGCGAACACCTCCGCCGCCAGGCGCTGTCGGCGGCGCCGCTCGAGAAGACCCTCCCGCTCCAGGAAGGCCCGGTGCTCCTCCACCTTCCCCCACAGGGCCTCCACCCCCTCCCCGCTCAGGGCGTCGGTGAGCACCACCGGCGGCACCCACGGCCGGTCGCGATCGAGGGCGAGGATGGAGCGCACCTCCGCCGCCGCCTGCGTCGCCGCCGGATGGTCCATCTTGTTCACGGCGATGACGTCCGGGATCTCCATCATCCCCGCCTTCAGGGCCTGGATGGCGTCCCCGGAGCCGGGCATGAGCACGAGCAGCACTGTGTCCGCCACCGACGCCACCTCCACCTCGCTTTGGCCGGTGCCCACCGTCTCCACGAAGACCACGTCTTTCCCCGAGGCGTCGAGCAGGAGGAGAGCCTGGAGGGTGGCCTCGGCCAGCCCGCCCCAGTGGCCCCGCGTCCCCATGGAGCGGATGAACACCCCCGGATCGAGGAAGTGATCGGCCAGGCGGATGCGGTCGCCGAGGAGGGCGCCGTGGGAGAAGGGACTGGAGGGATCGACGCCGATGACGCCGGCCGTGCGCCCCAGGCCGCGCACGCGGCCGAGCAGGGCCGCGATGAGGCTGGACTTGCCCACCCCCGGCGGGCCGGTCACCCCCACGGCATAGGCTCGGCCGGTGGCGGGGTAGAGCCGGCGTACGATCTCGTAGGCGAGCGGATGGGAGCTCTCCACCAGGGTGATGGCCCGGGCCAGGGCCCGGCGGTCTCCTCCCCGCACCCCGGCCACCAGGGCCTCCTGCGTCCACTGTCGACGGGCCACCGTCAGCCGGCCGCCGACGCCGGCGAGGGCTCCCCCGCCGGGTCGGGGACGCGTCGGGCCATGGCCCGGGCCACCACCGCCGCTGCCGCCGTCAACATCCCGGCGCCCCCGTACACCCAGCGGGCCCCCACCTGGTCGGTAAGGGGCCCGCCCACGATCATGCCCACGCCCATGGCAGCGAAGGTGGCGCTCATGAGCACGGTGAAGGCGCGACCGCGCAGGTGGTCGGGAGCCCCCCGCTGGACGAGGAGGGAGTTGTAGACGACGGCGGCCCCGTTGCCCGCCCCCCCGGCGGCCACGCAGGCCAGGGCCACCCACACGTTGGGCGAGGCGGCGGCGGCCAGGGCGCCCACCGCCATAAGGCCCACCGATCCTGCGTACACGGCCCGCAGCCCCCTCCGCTCCAGCCAGCCGGCGGCGAGCAGGCTGCCGGCGGCCTGGCCCACGCCGGTGGCGGTCCAGAGGAGGCCGAAGCCGAGATCGCCGGCGTTGAAGGAGACCTTGGCCAGGGCCACCTCGGCCACGTTGGTAGCGCCGGCGCCCAGGAGGACCAGGTTCCAGACCACGAACACGGTCAGGAGGGCCCGCGACCGCACCACCAGCGCCAGCCCCTCGGCCACGTCCCGCCAGTGTCCCCGGCTGGCGCTTGTCCCTTCCTGGAGCCTGCCGGCGGGGATGCGGCGGAGGAAGGCGGCCGACACGAGGAAGGTGGCAGCGTTGAGCCAGTAGGCAGGGTCGGGCCCGGCCGCCTCGACGATGATGCCGCCGGCCAGGGTGCCGGCCATGATGGTCAGGTACTCGGCGGCGCGAAGGAGGGAGTTGGCCTGGGCCAGGTCCTGCCCATCGACCGTGTTGGGGAGCCCCGCGTAGGAGGCAGGCCGGTACAGGCCGGTGGCCACCCCGGCGGTAGCGGCCAGGGCCACTACCTGGCCGGCCGAGTCCGCCCAGGGGAGGGCGGCGAAGACGAGCAGGCGGGCGAGGTCGGCTCCCACCATGAGCCCGCGGCGGGAGAGGCGGTCAACCAAGGGGCCGAGGACGAGGCCGATGGCCACCGCCGGCAGGAAGTCGGCGATGAGGAGAGCGCTCACCCAGGTGGCCGATCCGGTGCGATCGAACACGTCCACGGTGAGAGCGATGACCGCCATCCACGTTCCCATCCCGGAGGCGAGGGTGGCGTAGAAGAGCAGCCGGAAGCTGGGCGCCCGCTGGAGGAGGCGGCCCTGCTCGCGCAGCGCTCCCGCCTTCCTGCTCACCTCACGCCGCCGACGCCCTCAGCGCCCGCGCCAAGGCTCGGGCCAAGAAGGCGTGCTCGTCGGGGGTGCCCACGGTGATCCGCACACCGGTGGGGGCGCCGAAGGCGTGCAGGGGCCGGACGATGACCCCCTCCCGCAGCAGCCGCTCGTACAGCCCACGGGCATCCTCGCCGACGTCGACGTAGAGGAAGTTGGCCACCGCCGGCGCCGCCGGCGCCAGCCCCGCCTCTGCCAAGAGTCGCTCCAGCTCCCGCCGGCCGTCCGCGTTCAGCCGCCGCCGCCGCTCCACCTCGGCCGGATCGCCCATGCTGGCCAGGGCCGCTTCCTGGGCCAGGGTGTCCACGTCGAAGGCCCGCCGCGTCCCGGCCAGAGCGGTCACCAGCGAGGCCGGCCCCACCCCGTAGCCCACCCGCAGCCCGGCCAGCCCGTAGATCTTGGAGAAGGTGCGCAGCACGAGCGCCCTCCGCCCCGTCTTGACGTACTCCTCGATGCCGTCGGGGTAGTCGGGCTCGTCCACGTACTCGAAGTAGGCCTGGTCGATGACGGTGAGGACGTGGTCGGGGACGCGGGCGAAGTAGGCGTCCAGCTCCGCTCGGGTGGTCATGGTGCCGGTGGGGTTGTTGGGGTTGCACACGTACACCACCTTCGTGCGCGGCCCCACCGCCTCCAGCACGGCCTCCAGGTCGTAGCGGTGCCGGCGCAACGGCACCAGCCGCGGTATTGCCCCCATCTTGCGGGCGTAGATGGGGTAGCTGGTGAACGAGGGCCAGCCGCAAACCACCTCGTCGCCGGGATCGAGCAGGGCCTGGGACAGGCAGTCCACGATCCCGTCCGCCCCCGCCCCGGGGAGGACCTCCTCCATGGCCACCCCGTGCCGGTGGGCCAGGGCTGCCCGCAGGCGGTAGGCGCCGGCGTCGGGGTAGCGGTTGAGCTCGGCGACCGCCCGGGCCAGGGCGTCGCGGGCGGCGGGGAAGGGCCCGTACGGCCCCTCGTTGGAGGCGAGCTTGACGATGCGCTCCAGGCCCAGCTCCCGGCGCAGCTCCTCCACCGGCTTCCCCGGCTCGTAGGGCACCAGGCTGCGCAGGGCCGGCCGGAGCAGGTCGTCTACGCCATGGCCGATGGCGCCGGGCACGGCCAGACTGTACCGGCCCCGGCGGCCGGATCCGAGGGGCGGTAGAGGCGGCGGCGTCGTCGACGACGGCGCCGGAGCGGCGTCATGCCCCGCCTTGGGCAGAGGGATCCGCCTCCGCCGGTACCTCGTAGGCCATGAGGAGGGCGTCGAGGTAGCGGTCGCCCCGGCGGAAGTGGGCCCGCCGGTACCCCTCGCGGCGGAAGCCGAAGCTCTCGTACAGGGCGATGGCGGCGTCGTTGTGGGGAAAGACGTGGAGCTCGAGCTTGCGCACCCCGGCTCGTCTTGCCCACTGCACCGCCTGCTCGAGCAGAGCCCGGCCGATCCCCCGGCGGCGGTGAGAGGCAGCCACCATGAGGCCGAGGTCGGCCACGTGGGCGCTGGCGGGGTGGGGGTCACGGGCGACGGACAGCCGCCCCACCACCCCTTCCGCCGTCTCGGCCACGAACACGGCTGCGTGCGGGTAGCCGCGCAGGGCCCTCAGGTAGCGCCGCTCCTCCGCCGCCGACCGCCAGGCGCCGGTGGAGGCCAGCCATCCCTCCGGCTCGGCGCTCACCGCGGCGGCCAGCGCCGCCAGGGCGGGGGCGTCCGCCGGCGTCGCCTCCCGCACGCGCATGCCGCCTATCCCCGCGCCGGCGGGGCGGGCGCCGTACGGGCGATCAGCTTCGCCCGCGCCGACATCCGTGCCGCCCTTGGCGCCATCCCGGCCAGGGAGTACGCTCCACCCGGTACGAGAGGTAAGGAGGGTCGCATGGCACAGGAGACGATGGTAAAGACCCGGGCCGGGCGCTGCCCCACCCACGGCGACGTGGAGGCCCGCAAGGAGGTGCCCAAGTTCCGGGCGCCGGGCCTGTTCTGGGCCTTCCAGTACGTCGCCAGCATGGTCCGGCCCTACCGCTGCCCCCAGTGCGGGGAGAAGGCAGCCTAGGAGCGACCAGCGTCAGAGGTCGCGCAGGAAGCTGGGCGGCTCCAGCACCTCCTCCCCCACCGGCGGCCGCCGGGGACGGTGGCCGAAGCCGGTGGCCACCACCGTCACCCACACCTGGCCGGTGAGCCGCTCGTCCACGACGGCGCCGAAGATGATGTTGGTGTCGTCGCTTGCCCGTTGGCGGACGATCTCGGCCGCCTCGTTCACCTCGTACAGGGACAGGTCGTCGCCGCCGGCAATGGACAGGAGGATGCCGCGGGCACCGACGATGTCGCTGTCGATGAGCGGCGAGCGGAGGGCCCGCTCTACCGCCTCCACCGCCCGGTTGGCACCGGTGGCGTAGCCGATCCCCATGAGGGCATTGCCGGCCCCGGCCATGATGGTGCGCACGTCGGCGAAGTCGAGGTTGATGAGGCCGGGCATAGTGATCAGGTCGCAGATCCCCTGCACCCCCTGGCGGAGGACGTCGTCAGCCACCCGCAGGGCGTCGAGCATGGAGGTCTTGCGGTCGAGTACCTCCAGCAGCCGCTCGTTGGGCACGACGATGACCGTGTCGCAGGCCTCCCGCAGGGCCTTCACCCCCTCCTCGGCGGTGCGGCGACGACGGCTCCCCTCGAACCGGAAGGGCATGGTGACGATCCCCACCGTCAGCGCTCCCAGCTCGCGGGCGATGCGAGCCACCACCGGCGCCGCCCCCGAGCCGGTGCCGCCGCCCTCGCCGGCGGTGACGAACACCATGTCCGAGCCGCGCAGGGCCTGCTTGATGTGATCGTAGGCCTCCTCCGCTGCCTGGCGGCCGACAGCCGGGTCGGCGCCCGAGCCCAGTCCCTCCGTGAGCTCCCGGCCGATGTGGATCTTGACCGGGGCGTCGCAGAGCTGGAGCTGCTGGATGTCGGTGTTGACGGCCACGAACTCCACCTGGGCGAGACCGGCGTCGATCATCCGGTTGACGGCGTTGAGGCCGGCTCCGCCCACTCCCACCACGCGGATGACGGCTAGGTAGGCGCCCGAGTCGGACCGGGGCACGGCATGCAGGAGGGGTGGCTCGGGCACCGCCTCGACCCAGAGATCGGCCCGTAGCTGCTCCGCATCCGCCGGGTCGGGGACGGCCGCCGCCGCCCCGACCGAGCGGGACTCGACCGAGACGGAAGGGTCGGGGGCGATGAGATCGGGGGTGTACTCCACGGTCTCGTCCAGGGCCCGGCCCTCCTCCGCTCCTGCCCGCTCCTCCCGGCGTTGAGCCGCCTCGGTGGCGCGGAAGAGCTCGGCCAGCGGCCCCTCACGCATGCTGGCGCGCTTTCGCGCCATTGAGAACCTCCTTCGCTAGCTCACGGTAGGCCTCGGCGGCAGGTCCGGTGGGGTCGTACTTGAGGATGCTGACCCCCTTCACCGGCGCCTCGGCGTAGCGCACCGTCTTCCTGATCCGAGTCTTGAAGACGAGGTCGCCGAAGCTCTCCTCCAGGATCTCCACCGCCTCCCGACAGTGAAGGGTGCGCCCGTCGAACATGGTGGGCAGGATCCCCTGGATCTCCACGTTCGGGTTCAGGTTCTCCCGAATCATGGTCAGGGTGTTCTCGAGCTGGACGAGGCCGCGGAGGGACAGGTACTCGCACTGCACCGGCACGATGACCCCGTCGGCAGCCACCAGGGCGTTGATGGTCAAGAGGCCCAGGGAGGGGGGAGTGTCGATGAGGATCCAGTCGTAGCGGTCCTTCACCGGCATCAGCGCCTTCTCCAGCGCCCTCTCCCGCCCGATCAGGCTGGACAAGGCCAGCTCGGCCCCGGCCAAGTCGATGGCGGACACGGCCAGGTCGATCTCCCCCCGGTGCAGCACCTGCTCGATGGGCAGCCGGTGGACGAGAACGTCGTACATCGACCGCTCGATGGTGTCCGGGTTGAGGCCCTGGCTCATGGTCAGGTTGCCCTGAGGGTCGAGGTCGACGGCGAGGACGGACAGGTCGAGCTCGGACAGGGCCACGGCCAGGTTGAGCGTGGACGTGGTCTTGGCCACGCCGCCCTTCTGGTTGGCGAAGGCGATGACCCGTGCCACACCCGCTCCTTGTTGGGTTTGGGCTTCCCCGATACCCGGACGACGAAGTACTTGCAGGAGGCCCATACCGGGCCTCCTTTCGGGTCAGGCTAGCAGAGTCCTGCCTGGGCTCAAGGCTTCCCGAGAGCATCGAGGGCGGCCCGGCACTCCCGCACCGCCTCGGCGGCAGCCTCGCCGGCCGCCGGCTCCGCCCGCACCCAGGCCTCTGCCTCGCGCAAGAGCGCTCGCACCTCCTCCAGGAGAAGGGCGGCGGGAGCGTGGCGGCGCTCCAGCGCCTCGATTCGCTCCAACCGGGCGAGAACGGCCCGCGCCTCCTCCATGGCGCCGACGGTAGCGGCGCCGGCGCTGCCGGACCGTGCCGGCACCGTGCCGAATCCGCTCAGCGGGCGACGGCCCGGACGGCGAGATAGGAGAGGGGCCGCGGCGAGAGCCCGAGCAGGGAGTCGTCCAGCCTCTCCACCAGGCCGCGGCGGTCGCCGTGCATGAGCACCTCCACCAGGGCGCGGCGAAGGACGTCGGCATCCCCAGCCTGCGACGGGCGGCCGGCGGCCAGGCGGCGCAGGCGGGAGAAGAGCTCGGCCCGATCCTGGGGCCCCTCGCCGACGAGGACGGCGGCCCGGGCGGCGGCCGCCCATCCCCCGTCTCCGGCGGCGAGCAAGGACGTCAGGGACTCGCCCAGAAGCTGCGAGCGGAGCGGCTCGGGGGCGACCAGGGCGCGCTCCCAGCGATCCACCGCCTCGTCCAGGTCGGGATCGGCGTCGCAACCCCGGAGGCGATGGAGGAGATCCCGGGCCAGGCGGCCCCGAAACTCGTCCAGACGGGTCGCTTCCCCGGCCGGCTCGGTGGCGGCCAGGGAGGGCATGGGCCGCACCCCGTACGGCCGCCAGTCCAGCCGCTCGAACACCACCGGGCCGGCCGCCGCCGGCGCGGCGGCAGCCAGCCGGAGGGCGGTGACGGCCTCCGCCACCTCCCCCGGCCCATCGGGGATCCCGGCCTCGCCGGCGGGGAGCGACCGCTCCAGCTCGACGATGCACGTTCTTCCCGGCTCGCGGCCGAAGCGGGCAGGCAGGAGGCCCTGGGCCTGGGGCCAGTAGGCCGACAGCTCGCCGGCGGCGGCCGGCCGCACCCGTAGGCCCCGGCCGAGGTCGATGGCGACTGGGCAGGCCACCCCCAGGAGGGGCGCCGCCGCCCCGTAGGTGTGGCGGGCGCCGAAGAGGGAGCGCTCCAGGTCGGCGTAGGCCCGGTGGAAGACGCCGTCGTCCCACTCGAAGCCGCCGCAGGCCTCCGCCAGCGAGGAAAGCAGGGGCAGGAGCACGGTCCGGTACAGCGGCTCCTCCTCGTCGCCCAGCCCGTGGGCGCGGGCGAACAGAGCCGCGCTCGGCTCCCGCTCCAGCTCCTCCACGGCCATGCGGGCGTCGTCCAGCCGCAAGAGCTGGTCGGCCCGGGCCTCCACGTAGCCGCGGACGAGGGGCCGGTACTCGTACAGGACGGGACGCCCGGGCGCTGCGTGCTCCTCGAAGGCGAACGGGACCGGCGCTCCCCGCTCGGCTTCCCGGTACAGCCAGGCAAAGGCGGCGAAGCAGAAGCGGCGAACGGCAGCGTGCAGGGTGGGCGAGCGGACGGCCACGATCTCTCGTACGCGCCTCGAGGCCGCTCTCCTGCCCCCCCGCCATGGTCTACAGTGGCCATCCCTTGCCCCCTTCCTCTCCCCCACTTTCCCCGCCCGTCGACCTTCGCCGGGCTCGCTCCCTCTTCCCCTCCTTGGCCGACCAGGTGTTCCTGGACGCCGCCTGCGTCAGCTTGGCTCCGCTGCCGGCGGTGGAGGCGGTGGAGCAGGTGGCTCGGATGGCCGCCGCCTGCCCAGAGAGGGACGCCTCCGCCCACCACGTCGCTCTCGATCGGTTGCGGGAGACGGCCGTCCAGGAGGGGGCCCGCCTCCTCGGCGCCGACGAGGAGGAGGTGGCCCTGGTCGAGTCCACCACCCACGGGCTCGCCATCGCCGCCCAGGCCATCCCCTTTCAGCCCGGCGACAACGTCGTCCTCGGCGACCTGGAGTTCCTCCAGGTCGCCATCCCCTGGGTGAAGCTGGCCGAGCAGGGGCGCATCGCCGAGGTCCGCCTCGCCCGCCACGTCGATGGGGCGGTGCCGGTGGAGGCCTTCGCCCGGGTGGTGGACGACCGTACCCGGGCGGTGGTCGTGAGCTCGGTGCAGTGGTGTACCGGCTACCGGGTCGATCTTTCTGCCCTCTCCCGCCTGTGTCGGGAGTGCGGCGCCTTCCTGGTCGTGGATGCGGTGCAGGAGCTGGGGGCGCTACGCCGGGACGTGCGGGAAGCCTCCGTCGACCTCCTCGTAGCCGGCGGCCACAAGTGGCTCAATGCTCCCTTCGGCTGCGGCCTCCTGTACGTGCGCCGAGAGGCGCAGCCGTCCCTCCGGGAGAGCTCGTGGGGGTACCTGAACCTGGAGGAGCCGGAGGGGGGATGGCCCCGCTACTTCTCGACGCCCACCATCAGCCCTCTGCGGGAGTACCGCTTCCCGGCCACCGCCCGTCGCTTCCAGATCGGTGGCACCGCCAACTACCCCGGGGCGGCTGCCCTGGGGGCGTCGCTTCAGCTCGTGAACGCCATCGGCATCGACCGGGTGGAGGGGCACGTGCTCGGCCTGGCCTCCACCCTGGCCGAGGAGCTCGACCGCCTGGGAGCGGAGGTCGTGTCGCCGCCGGAGGGCCGCTCCGGTATCACCGTCTTCCGGTCGGGGCGGGGGCCGGCGGCCGACGAGGGGCTCCTCAACTTCCTCCTCGACCGGCGCATCCTCGTCTCCCTGCGCTACACGTCAGGCGTGGGCGGCATCCGCGTCTCCACCCATTACTACAACGACGAGGACGACCTCGACCGCCTCCTCTCCACCCTGCGGCGGCTCCTCCGCCGCCGGCGGGCGACGACCCGCCGCTGAGGGCTACGCCGCCGCCCGGCCTCGCCGGCGCCGCTTGGCCTCGTACATTCTCCGGTCGGCCAGAGCCAAGAGCTCCTCGCCGTCCGCCGCCTCCGCCGGGAAGAGCGCCGTGCCCAGGCTCGCCGTCACCGACACCTCCCGGCCGAGGAGGAGGAAGGGGTGGGAGAAGCACTCCCGGACTCGGGCCGCCACCGCCTTGGCCGTCTCCGCCGCCTCCTCCGGGTCGAGGTCGGCAAGGAGGATGACGAGCTCGTCCCCCCCCACCCGGGCGACGACATCCCCCTGCCTGGCTGCGCCCTTGAGCCGGGCCCCCACCGCCCGCAGGAGGGCATCGCCGGCGGCGTGGCCCAGGGTGTCGTTGACGCCCTTGAAGTCGTCCACATCGAGGAAGAGGAGGGCTGCCGCCCGGCCGGAGGCGCGGGCCCGGGCGAGAGCCTCGCCCAGTCGGGCGGAGAAGCTGGGCCGGTTGGCGAGCCCGGTGAGGGCGTCGGTGGCAGCCGCCCGCTCCACCTGCTCGCGAGTGGCCCGCTCTCGCCGGAGGAGCTCCACCAGCCGCCCCTCCAGCAGCTTGAGGCGGGTAACGTCGGTGCGCACCGTAGCCACCCCCAAGATCTCCCCATCCGCCGTCCGCACCGGGTAGCGGCTGACAAGGTAGTGGCGCACCCGGCCCGAGCCGGGAGGAACCTCGGCTCGGAGCTCCTCGTTGACGATGGGCTCGCCCGTCTCCAGCACCCGCCGCATGGCCGGGACGATCTCGGCAGCCAGGTCGGGGTACGCCTCCTCCGGCCTCTTCCCCAGCATCTCCTCCGGCGCCAGCCCGCTCGACTCGGCCGCCTCCCGGTTCACCAGCCGGTAGCGGAGGTCGCGGTCGACGAAGACCACGGCCACCGGCGAGTGCTCGACGAGGGCGTCCAAGAGGGCCCTCGCCTCCCGCTCGGAGGCGAGGGCTCGGGCGAGCTCGGCCTCGGTCTTCTTGAGGGCGGTGACGTCGGTTCGGATGGCGGCGATGCCGAGCAGCTCTCCCCGCTCCTTGCGCACCGGGTAGCGGCTCAGGAGGTAGTGGCGGACGTCGCCCGATCCCGGCGGCATCTCCGCTTGGAGCTCCTCGTTGACGATGGGCTCGCCCGTCTCCAGCACCCGGCGGAGGGCCGGCACCACCTGATGGGCGAGCTCGGCATAGACTTCCTCCGGCTTCCTCCCCACGATCTCGTCTACGGGCAGGCCGCGGGTGTCTGCTACCTCCCGGTTCACCAGCCGGTAGCGAAGGTCCGGTCCCAGGAAGAACACCCCCAGGGGGGCGTGGTCGAGGATGGCGCCGAGGAGGGCCCGCGTCTCCTGCTCCGCCGCCAGGGCCCGCTCGAGCTCGGCTTGAGCGGCCTTGTGGGCGGTGACGTCGTCGATGATGGCGGCGATGCCCACGATCTCGCCCTGCTCGTCCCGCAGGGGGTAGCGGCTGGAGCGGAAGACTCGCCCCCCTAGACCCACCGCCTCCACCCCTGTGACGGGATTGCCCCGCCTCAGCATCTCCCGCATGGCGGGCTCCACTTGGGCGGCGATATCGGGGAGGACGTCGGCCAGGCGTAGACCCGCCAGCTCTCCCGGCTCCCGGCCCAGCCAACGGGCGTAGGTCTCGTTCACCTGGACGTAGCGGAGCTCCCGGTCGAAGACGACGACCCCCACCGGAGCAGCGGCGAAGAGGACGTCCACGAGCTGGCGCTCCCTCCGCTCTTGGGCGAGGAGCCGGCTGCGGGAGGCGATCACCGCCTCCAGGTGAGCGCGGACGACGGCCACGAGGATGCCCGCGCCGACGAGGGTACCGACGAACAGGATCCAGAGCTCGGCCGGGCCGGAGCGGGGCCGGGGCCAGAGGAGAGCCACGGTCAGGCAGGCCACCATCCAGGCCAGGTGCCCGGCGGCAGCCCGGCGGCTGAGGAAGGAGCAGACGAAGCAGGCGCTCCACAGGTAGAGGACGGCGTAGGCGGGCCGGGCGGCCGCCACCACCGCGCCCATGACCACGGTCCCGAAGGCAGGAAGGGCGTGGAGCCAGAAAGATCCCATGCGCTCGTAGAGGAGGAGGATGGCGGCGGCCAGGGCCATCCCCGTCAGCCCGGCGCCGACCAGGAGCCACCCCTCCAGGCCCTGCCGCCCGCCGGCCAGGAGGGCCGCCAGCACCAGCACCCCTTGTCCGGCGCCCACGGCCGCTCCCGCCCGCGCGGTGAGCAGGGCCCGCTGCTCGGGGGGAGGAAGCTCGGCCCTCTCCAGGCCCAGTCGAGCACGAAGCGACGGTGTCACGCCTGCACCATCGGGCAGCGGAAGGGGCAGGGACAGTCCCCCCTTTGAGGGAGGTCAGGGCCGGAGCACGGCCCGGCGGGGACCGGCCACGAAGCCTGCCTCCACCAAGAGGGGCGCGGCCGGCGAGTCGAGTACCGGCCGACCGTCGAAGCGCTCCACCGCCACCCGCCTCCATCCCCAGCGGCGGGCGTGCTCGACGAGGGCGGCCAGGGCAGGGCGCATCCACCCCTCGTCGGGCTCGAGGAGGGGAAGGAGGGAGCGCCCGCCCCGCTCCACGAACAGGGCCGCCCGGCCTGCCAGGAGGACGACGTAGGCCCCCGCCACCCGGGCTGCCCGCCCGCCCGCCCGCCTGGGCCAGGCAAGAGCGGCCCCGTAGGCCTGGGCGGGGTCGGCAGCAGCCAGCACCAGCGGCTCTTCCTCCTCCCCCTCCCGGGGCCTGAGCTCGCGCAGCCGCTCCACCGCCCCCGGCAGGGCGAACTGGGCGCCGCCCAGACCCTCCACGAAGTAGCCCCGCCGGCACAGGCCGACCGTCTCCAGCGCTCGTAGCTCGCCGTAGATGGCCCCGTACCCGCCGGGGATCCCCTCGGCCCGGACGCCGTCGCGGGTGACGATCCCCTGGCGCTCGAGCAGAAGCTCGGCCAGAGCCCGCCGGCTCCCCTCCCTGCCCCCGCCGGGCGCGCCCATGGGCGGAAAGAGGCGGCAGGCGAGCGACCAGCGGCCCTGCGTGGCCGGCGCCGCCACGGGCCGGCGGCGGGAGAAGCGGCGCTGCCGACGGTCGGGCTGCGGCACGGCGTAGCGGCGCCCAGCCCGCAGGGGCGCCCAGGCGTCGTTCGTCACCTCGCCCGCCCACACCAGGTCCCACAGAGCGGACAGGGCCGTGCCTGCGTCCAGGCCGCAGGCGGCTAGCAGGTCGGGCCAGAACTCGGCCGAGCGCCGAAGAGCCTCCCGCAGGCGGTCGTGGGCCTCCCCCTGCGGCCGGGGCGCCGCCGGCGGCGGCCCCACCAGGGGGGCATCGTCGCGGAAGTAGAGGGCCACCCGGTCGAGGCCCGCTCCCACCCACACGATCTCGCCGGTGGCGCAGAGCTGGTCGAGCTGCTCGGGGCGGTAGTCGGAGACACGGCGGGGGAGCACCTCCGACTCCCACAGGGACACGGGTAGCGGCAGCCCCTGGAGGGGAACGAGCGCCTCGCGCAGGCTTGCCCGCCGGTCGATGCCCTGCCAGGAGGGGAGAAAGCGGGCCAGCGCCTCCTGCTCCACCGGCTCCACCTCCCTCCGCCAGGCGGCCAGAGACGCCCGCCGCAGCCGTCGCAGCACCTCCGGGTCGCACCATTCCTGCTCGCTCCCGCCGGGGCGGAGCTCGCCGCGAACGAGGAGCTCCTCCGCCTCCAGCGCCTCCAGCACCGGCTCCACGTCCACCCCGAACCGGGCGCTGGCCTCGGCGGTGGTGAAGGGGCCCCGACCGCGGGCAAAGCGCTGCACGAGCTGGCGCAGCCCCACGACCGGGTCGCAGGGAGCGAGGAAGGCCTCCGGCAGCCCGGGCGGAGGCATGATCCCCAGGGCATCCCGGTAGCGACCGGCGTCCTCAGCCGCGATGAGCCGCTCCTCGCCGGCGATGCGCACGAGTACCGCCCGCCGCTCCCTGAGCAGGGGCTCGGCCAGTTGTAGATCGTATTCGCTATCTCGCAAATCCCCCCGAACGAGAAGAAGATGGTGCAAATCATCGGCCGTGCGCGGCCGTCCTCGCAGGCTCCGCTCCACCTCCGCCACCGCTCCCGCATCGAGGAGGTCGCGCAGCTCTTCCGCCCCCAGCAGCTCCCGCAGGAGCTCCCGGTCGAGGGAGAGGGCCTGGGCCCGACGCTCGGCGGGCGGCGTGTCATCCTCGTACATGTAGGTCGCCACGTAGTCGAAGAGGAGGGACGAGGCGAAGGGAGAGGCAGACCGGGTCTCCACCTCCACCACCTCCACCCGGCGGCAGGCCACGGCGTCGAGGACCCGGCGCAGGGCGGCCAGATCGAAGACGTCCTGCAAGCACTCCCGGTACGTCTCCAGGACGATGGGGAAGGCGGGGTAGCGTCGGGCCACCTCGAGGAGCGACTGGGCTCGCAGGCGCTGCTGCCACAGGGGCGTCCGCTGCCCGGGCCGGCGGCGGGGAAGGAGGAGAGCGCGGGCGGCGTTCTCCCGGAAGCGGCTGCCGAAAAGGGCGCTCTGCCCCACCTCCTGCACTACCAGCTCCTCCACCTCGTCTGCCCCCGGCAGGAGGTCGGCCAGGGGAGGGGGCGCATCGGCGTCGGGCAGGTGGAGGGCGATGCCGTCGTCCGACCAGATGGACTGGGCCTCCAGGCCGAGGGCGTCGCGCAGCCGGGCGGTGAGCGCCAGCGCCCAGGGGGCGTGCACGCGGCCGCCGAAGGGAGCGAGGAGGCAGACCCGCCAGTCGCCGATCTCGTCCCGGAACCGCTCCACGACGATGGTGCGGTCGGAGGGCACCGCCCCTGTGCATGCCTCCTGCTCGCGCAGGAAGGCGACGAGGTTACGGGCAGCCCGGGCGTCCAGGCCGTACTCCTCCTCTAGGCGGGCCAGGGCCTCGTCGTCGGGCAGGGCGGCAAGCTCGCGGGCGGCCCGCCCCACCGCCTCCCCCAGCTCGTAAGGGCGCCCCACGCCCTCCCCCTTCCAGAAGGGGACCGTCCCCGGCACCCCAGGGGCGGGGGAGACGAGTACCCGGTCGCGGGTGATGTCCTCGATGCGCCAGGTGGAGGCGCCGAGGAGGAAGGTCTGGCCGACCCGGGCCTCGTACACCATCTCCTCGTCCAGCTCCCCCACCCGGCTACCCGAGTCCACCAGCTGGACCGTGAACAGGCCCCGGTCGGGAATGGTGCCGGCATTCGTCACCGCCAGCCGGCGGGCCCCCTCTCTCGCCCGGAGCACCCCCGCCGTCCGGTCCCAGACGATGCGGGGCTTGAGTGCGGCCAGCTCGTCCGAGGGGTAGCGACCGGCCAGCATGTCGAGGACGTTCTCCAGCTGGACGCGGGACAGGTCGGCGTAGGGGTAAGCCCGGCGAACGAGGTCGTGGAGCTCGTCCACCGAGATCTCCTCGTCGGCGCAGATGGCCACGATCTGCTGGGCGAGGACGTCCAGGGGGTTGCGGGGGATGACGGTCTCCTCGATGGCCCCCTCCCGCATGCGCCGGGCGACCACCGCCGACTCGAGCAGGTCGGCCCGGAACTTGGGGAAGATCCGTCCCTTGGACGCCGCTCCCAGGGCATGCCCGGCCCGGCCCACCCGCTGGAGCCCGCGCGCCACCGACTTGGGCGACTCCACCTGGACGACGAGGTCGACGGCTCCCATGTCGATGCCGAGCTCGAGGGAGGAGGTGGCGACGAGGCAGGGGATGTCGCCCCTTTTCAGCAGCTCCTCCGCCTCCAGGCGCTTGTCGCGGGCGAGGGAGCCGTGGTGGGCGCGGGCCACCTCTCTCCCCGCCAGCTCGTTCAGGCGCAGGGCCAAGCGCTCCGCCGACCGCCGGTTGTTGACGAAGACGATGGTGGTGCGGTGCTCCTCCACCAGGCGCAGGATCTCCGGGTAGAGGGAGGGCCACAGGGACTGCGCCAAGGACTCGACGCCGGGGCCGAGGTAGCTGCCGTCGGCCACCGCCGGCAGGGGGAAGTCGCCGCCGCCCTGGGGGTGACCCAGGTCCTCTACCGGCACCACCACCTCCAGGTCGAGCTCCTTGGCCCGGCCGGCATCGACCAGCTCGATAGGCCGCCCTCCGGAGACGAAGCGGCCGATCTCCTCCAGAGGCCGCTGGGTGGCGGACAGGCTGATGCGCTGGAAGGGGCGCCCGGTGAGACGCTCCAGCCGCTCCACGCTCAGAGCCAGATGGGCGCCGCGCTTGCTGCCGGCCACGGCGTGCACCTCGTCCAGGATGAGGGTCTCCACCGAGCGCAGGGTCTCCCGTACCTGCGAGGTGAGCATGAGGAAGAGCGACTCCGGCGTGGTGATGAGGATGTCCGGCGGCTCCCGGAGCATCGCCCGCCGCTCCCTCGGCTCGGTGTCGCCGGTACGGACGGCGACGCGCAGCCGTGAGCGCAGGCCGGCCAGAGGGCCGCGCAGGTTGCGCTCGATGTCGTAGTTGAGCGCCTTCAGGGGAGACACGTACAGGAGGCGGAGGCCCTCCCCCGCCGCTGCCTCCAGCCGGTCGATGCCGTACAGGAAGGCGGCCAGCGTCTTGCCCGATCCGGTAGGCGCCTGGATGAGCACGTGCCCGCCGCGGGCGATGGCCGGCCAGCCGAGCGCTTGGGCGGGGGTGGGGGCGGCGAAGGTGCTCTCGAACCACCGCCGCGTGGAGGGGCTGAAGAGGGAAAGGGGATCCACGCCGCCAGAGTACCGCCGGCCTGGGCGAGCGCCCAAGGCAGGAACGACGCCCCGGGATCAGGCGAGCCAGACCGACGAGGGCCGAGGTGGCCGGCCCGGCCCTACGCCACCGGGGGGAAGGCCGGGAGGAGCTGGCCTCCCCACGCTAGAGTCCCGTCCCATGCGAGCGGTCCAGCTTGCCGCCCTTGCCTGCCTCCTCGCCGCCGCGGCCGCCTCGGCCGCCCGGGCTCTCGACATCAACGAGGACGTCACCTTGCCCGACGCGGAGGTGGGGACCCCGTACCGCTTCCAGCTCGAGGCGGAGGAGGGGTGTCTTCCCTACCGCTTCTCCTTCGGGTCAGGCAGGCTGCCGCCGGGCCTCACCGTCAGCGAGCAGGGGGAGCTGAGCGGGACGCCCACCGAGGCGGGAGTGTTCGAGTTCTACGTGGCCGTGGACGACTCCCCCACCTGCGCCTCTCCCCAGTCCCAGGGCCGCTTCACCCTGCGCGTGCTCCCCGACCTGGCCGTGGCCACCTCCGCCCTTCCTCGGGCTGTTCCCGGAGCTCCGTACGAGGAGCGGCTGGAGGCGGCCAACCCGGAGGAGGGGTGGCCCCTGCGCTGGTCGGTACGCGGGGGAGCGCTACCCGAAGGTCTCGCCCTGGCCGAGGACGGCACCCTGTCCGGAGTCCCCGCCGCTCCCGGCGCCTTCGTCTTCGTCGCCCGGGTGGAGGAGCCGTTCCGCCGCTTCGGCGAGCGGGAGCTCAGCCTGGCCGTGGCCTTCCCCCTGGCCCTGACGGGGTCGGCGCCGCCGGGCGAGGTCGGCCTCCGCTACCGGCTCTCCCCAGCGGTCGAGGGAGGGCTGCCGCCCGTCGCCTTTGCCCTGACGCAGGGGGATCTGCCGGCGGGGCTCGCTCTCGATACCTCCACGGGGGCCGTGGCCGGCGTCCCCCGCGCCCCGGGTACCTTCCCCATCACCCTGGCGGCGACGGACGCCTCCGGGCAGAGCGCCTCCCTGCCCCTGTCCCTCCGCATCGCCCCCCGGCTGGCGCTACTCACCTCGGCCCTCCCCGCCGCCCGAGTGGGTCGGGCCTACGCTTCTCGGTTGCGGGCGCGGGGAGGGGTCGGCTCCGTCCGCTTCCGCCTCGTGGGCGGCAGGCTGCCCCGCGGCCTTCGCCTGAGGGCGGCCGGGGTGGTGGCCGGAGTACCGCGGCAGGCCGGCTCCTTCCCAGTCGAGGTAGAGGCGCGGGATCGCCTGGGCGCCACGGCCAGGCGAGCGCTGCTCCTGACCGTCCGTTCGTAGGCCGCTCGGCCGGGATGGCCGGCGACGTCCTGGGCGGAGGCGTCAGGCAGCCCCGGCCAGCAGGGAGGCGCGCTCCTCCCGCACCATCTCCCGGGCGATGACCAGGCGCTGGATCTCGTTGGTGCCCTCGTAGATCTGGGTGATCTTGGCATCCCGCATCATCCGCTCCACCGGGTACTCCTGCATGTAGCCGTAGCCGCCCAGCACCTGCACGGCGTCGGTGGTGACAGCCATGGCCGTGTCGGTGCAGAAGAGCTTGGCCATGGCCGAGGCCTTGGTGAGCTCGGGCCCGTCCACGCCCTCGTCGATCATCCGTCCCACTCGGTACAGGAGGCCCCGGGCCGCCTGGCAGCGGGTCTCCATGTCGGCCAGCATGGCCGCCACCAGCTGGTGCTCGACGATGGGGCGGCCGAACGCCTCCCTGGTCTTGGCGTAGGCCAGGGCGTAGTCGGTCGCCCCCTGGGCGATGCCGAGGGCTTGGGCAGCCACTCCCGGCCGGGAGCGATCGAGGATGCGCATGGCCAGCTTGAACCCTTCTCCCTCCTCGCCCAGGCGGTTCTCCGCCGGCACCCGGCAGTCGGTGAAGAAGAGCTCCCCGGTGGTGGAGCCTTTGATCCCCATCTTGGGCTCGATCCTGCCCACGCTGAAGCCAGGGGCATCGGCCTCGACCAAGAAGGCGGAGATGCCCCGGTGGCCGGCGGCGGGATCGGTCTTGGCGAACACGGTGTAGAGGCGGGCGACGCCGGCGTTGGTGATGAACCGCTTGGAGCCGTTGAGGACGTACTCGTCCCCCCGGCGCTGGGCGCTGGTGCGCATGGCCGCCGAGTCGGAGCCGGAGCCGGGCTCGGTAAGGGCGTAGGCCGCCAGCCACTCCCCGCTGGCCAGCTTGGGCAAGAACCGCCGCTTCTGCTCCTCGCTTCCCGCCAGCTTGAGCCCGAGAGCGCCCAGCTCCTGCACGGCCAGGATGAGGCCGCTGGTGGCGCAGACCTGGGAGATCTCCTCCACGGCCACGAGCAGCATGAGGGTCCCCGTACCCGTGCCCCCGTACTCCTGGCCGGCGCAGAGGCCGAACAGGTCGTGCTCGCGGAAGGCCTCCACCACGTCCCAGGGAAACTCGGCGCTCTTGTCGATGTCCGCCGCCCGGGGAGCGATGCGCTCCCGGGTGAGGGCGCGGATCAGCTCCCGCAGCTCGCGCTGCTCGTCGGTGAGGAGGTCGAAGGGCACGGCCAGAGTCTACGCCGAGGCGCCTCCCGTGCTAGAACCCCCCGTGGAGAAGAAGGGGTGGATCGCCACAGACTCGTAGTGTTGGCCGGCCGGGTTGACCGCCGCTTTCCTCCTCAGCTCTGACACCGTCGCCGCCTACCTTGCCGGCCGCGGGCTCCCGACCGAGGGCCGGCCGGGGGAGGTGAGAGAGCTGGGCGGCGGCGTCTCTAACGTCGTCCTGGCGGTGGGGGCGTACGTGGTCAAGCAGGCCCTTCCCCGCCTGCGGGTGAGCGAGGAGTGGCTGGCCAAGCGGGAGCGGGCGGTCACGGAGGGCGAGGCGCTCCGCCTCGCCCACCGCCTCACTCCGGGGCGCGTGCCCGAGGTCTTCGATATCGACCGGGAAGCCTGCGCCCTCACCATCGCCCGCGCCCCCGCCGGGTGGCGGAGCTGGAAGACGGCGCTCCTCGCTGGAGACGTCGATCCGGCCGTGGCCGAGGAGCTCGGTCGGATCCTAGCCGCCTGGCACGTCGACTCGGCCGGGGACGAGCAGGTCGCCCATCGCTTCGACGACTGGCAGGCGTTCGATCAGCTCCGTCTCGATCCCTATCACCGCACCGTCGCCCGCCGCCATCCCGACCTGGCCGGAGCCGTCCACCGCCTCATGGCCGAGATGGAGGAGCGCCGCATGGCTTTCGTGCACGGCGACTTCTCCCCCAAGAACGTGCTCGTCGGCGACACCGGCCTGTGGGTGCTCGACTTCGAGGTCGCCCACTACGGCGATCCGAGCTTCGACCTCGCCTTCATGCTCAACCACCTGTCCCTGAAGGCGATCCACCGGCCCCAGGCGGCGGCCCGGTACCGGCGCTGCGCCGAGGTCTTCCTGGCCGCCTACGGCCACGGCGCTCCCCAGCTCGCCGCTACCAGCGAGCGGCTGGCCCGCCACCTCGGCTGCCTCATGCTGGCCCGGGTGGACGGCAAGTCGCCGGCCGAGTACCTCACCGCCGAGGGTCGGGAGAGGGCGCGCCGAAAGGGGCGGCGCCTCCTCCTACGGCCTCCCTGCTCTCTCGACGACCTGCTGCCGTGACCGCCACCAGGGTCGCGTCCGTCCTCGCCTGGGAGGCTCTCGACTCCCGGGGCACGCCCACGGTGGCCTGCGAGGTGCGGCTGGCCGGGGGAGCCCGCGGCGTGGCCACGGCCCCCTCAGGGGCCTCCACGGCAGGCTACGAGGCGGCGGAGCTGCGCGACGGCGATGCCCGCTACGCCGGCCTCGGCGTCCGCCGAGCCGTGCGCAACGTGGTCGAGGTGCTGGGCCCGGCGGTGACGGGTCTGGACGCCGCCGACCAGGCCGAGATCGACGATGCCCTGGTGGCCGCCGACGGCTCCCCCCGCTTGCAGAGGCTGGGAGGAAACGCCGTGCTGGCCGTGTCGGCGGCGGCGGCGGTGGCCGCCGCCGAGGCGGCCGGGCTCCCCCTGTACCGGCTCCTGGCTGCGGGCGAGCCGCTGCTGCCCCTGCCCATGGTCAACATCCTGTCCGGCGGCGCGCATGCAGCCGGCGCCCTGGAGGTGCAGGACCTTCTCGTCGTCCCCGTGGGGGCCGGCTCGTTTGCCCAGGCCATCGAGTGGGCCTGGCGGGTGCGCCGGGCGGCGGCGGAGCTGGCGGCGGCGCGCGGCCTGCCCGCTTGGCTGGCAGCCGACGAGGGCGGCCTGGGCGTCCCCCTTCCTTCCGCCCGGGCCGGGCTCGAGCTCCTCCTGGCCGGCATCGACAAGGCCGGCCTCGAGCCGGGCGAGGAGGCGGCTATCGCCGTGGATGTGGCCGCCTCCCAGCTCGCCCATCCGGAGCGGCTGCTGGAGGAGGTGGCGAGCTGGAAGGACGCCTTCCCCCTCGTGTCGGTGGAGGATCCCCTCGGCCCCGACGACTGGGAAGGATGGGTCGAGGCCGGCGAGCGTCTGCGCGGGCTTCAGGTGGTGGGCGACGACCTCTTCGCCACCGACGTGGAGCGGCTGCGGCGGGGCATCGAGGCCGGGGTGGCCAACGCCCTCCTCGTCAAGCCCAACCAGGCGGGCACCCTGACGAGAGCCCGCGACGCCTTGCTCCTCGCCCGCCGGGCCGGCTACGCCACCATCGTCTCCGCCCGCTCCGGCGACACCGAGGAGGCCTGGCTGGCCGACCTGGCGGTGGGCTGGCAGGCGGGTCAGATCAAGGTCGGCTCCACCACCCGGTCCGAGCGTACGGCCAAATGGAACCGGCTTCTCCGCATCGAGGCCGAGCTGGGAGAGGAAGCTTCCTTCGCCGGCCGTGGAGCTCTTGCCGGAGGAGGCAGGGAGCGGTGATCCTGGAGAACGGGACCATCCGCACCATGGCGCCGACCCTGCCCGTGGCCCGCGCCCTGGCCATCGCCGGCGACCGCATCGTCGGCGGCGTGGGTCCCCACGACACCGCCCTCCCCAGCCCGGAGGTGGTCGACCTCGGCGGTCGCTGCGTCCTCCCCGGCTTCTCCGATGCCCACGTCCACTTCCTCCAGTGGGCTCTCGCCCGCAGGCAGGTGCGCCTGGAGGGAGCAGGCAGCCTGGAGGAGGCGGTGGCCCGGGTGGCGGCGGCCGCGCGGCACACCCGACCCGGTCAGTGGGTGCGGGGCACGGGCTGGCGGTCGGGGGACTGGTCGCCGCCCCGGGAGCCGACCAAGGAGGCCCTGGACGCCGTCGTCGGCCCCACCCCGGTAGCCCTCATGGCCCGGGACGGCCACTCGCTCTGGCTCAGCTCGGCCGCCCTCGCCGCCGCCGGCGGCGACCTCGACTGCCCCGGCGGGGTGGTCGAGCGGGACGAGCGCGGCCAGCCTACCGGCGTCCTCCGCGAGGAGGCAGCCTGGCGGTTCCGGGCCCGCTACGTCTTTCCCGCCATCGGCGAGGACGAGTGGGATGAGGCCCTTGAGGCCGCCCTCGCCCTGGCCGCCGCGCGGGGAGTGACGGCAGTCCACGACAAGGATGGCTGGCTGGGGGCCCTCCCCCGCTTTCAGCGGCTGCACGAGCGGGGAGCGCTGACCCTGCGCGTGTGGCAGTCCCTTCCCCACGAGCGGCTGGACGATCTCGCCGCCCTCGGGCTGCGCTCCGGCCTCGGCGACTCCTTCCTCCGCCTCGGCTACCTCAAGGTGTTCATGGACGGAACCCTGAGCTCGGGCACGGCCCGCATGCTCGACGGCTCGGGAGTGGAGATCACCGGCCGGGAGGAGCTGGAGGAGATCGTCCGCCGAGCGGCGCAGGCAGGCTGGCCGGTGGCCGTGCACGCCATCGGCGACCAAGCCAACCGGGACGCCTTGGACGCCTTCCAGGCCACCCAGGAGGTGTGGCGGCCGCGGGGCCTGCGCCAGCGGATCGAGCACGCCCAGTTCCTGGCCGCCCCCGACCTGCCCCGCTTCGCCGCCCTGGGCGTGGCCGCCTCGGTCCAGTTCAGCCACGCGCCCTCCGACCGCGATCTCGCCGACCGCCGCCTCCCCGGCCGCCTCCAAGGAGCCTACGCCTACCGCTCCTTGGTGGAGTCGGGAGCGGTCGTGGCCAACGGCTCCGACGCCCCCATCGAGGAGCTCGATCCCCTGCTTGGGATCCGGGCGGCGGTCCTGCGCACCCTGGACGATCGGCCGCCGTGGCGACCGCAGGAGGCGCTCACTGTGGAGCAAGCCCTCTACGCCTCGACGGTGGCTCCCGCCTGGCTCTGCGGCGACGAGCGGCGCCGGGGCAAGCTCCTCCCCGGCTACCTGGCCGACCTAGTCGTCCTCGACCGCGACCCCCTCACCTGTCCGCCTGAGGAGCTGGCCGCGGTGCAAGTGGTGGCCACCATGGTGGGCGGCCGGTGGGTGCACAACCCTCCTCCCTGGGACTGACGCGGCCCCTTACCGGCGAAGCCAGGCCCGACGGCGGCCGGCCGGCCGCTCGGGCAAGGGCCCTCCCACCACGATGGCGTGGGGCACGGCGAAGGTGAGCCAGTCGGCCACCGCGTGATCGCCGATGGCGGCGGCCGCCGCGGCCAACCCCGACCGGCGCAGAGACCGGCCGTGGGCGTCGCTGGCCACCATGTGGGCGAGACCGAGGCGGATGAGCGCCAGCCCCGCCTCCCGCGGCCCCCGGCCCATGCTGCCGTCCAGCGAGGCGGCCGTGATCTGGACGAGAGCCCCGGCCCGGACGAGGGACTCTAGGCGGGTGGGCTCCCGCTGGATGTCGGGGTTTCGCTCGGGGTGGGCGAGCACGGGGGTGATCCCGTCCGCCCGCAGCCGAGACACGATGTTGGCCAGGGCGAGGGGCCAGCCCGAGTAGGGAAACTCGAGCAGGAGGTACTCCCGGTTGCCGCCCAGGCCGAATCGGGCCAGCTCCTCCGCCGTCAGGCTGTCGAGGCGATCGAGGGCGATCTCCCCGCCCCCGCGCAGGCGCAGGTCGATCCCTTCCCGCTCAAGAGCGGCCCGAACCTCCCCCACCAGCCGCTCCATGGTGGCCGGATCGGTGGGGTAGTCGCTGCGGACATGGGGCGTGGCCGCCGCCAGCAGCACCCCCTCGGCGGCGAGCGTCCGGGCCAGGGCGACGGCCTCTTCCATGGTGGCAGCGCCGTCGTCTACTCCGGGCAGGATGTGGGTGTGGAGATCGATCACGGTGGCAGCGGCGCCTACCGTACCGTCTACAATCGAGGTGACGATGCGCACCATGAAGGAGGTGCACGATGAGACCTGCGCCGTCGCGTGCAGCGCAGAGATCATCGGCGCCAAGTGGACGGCCCTCATCGTCCACGATCTGTCCGAGGGGCCCCGTCGCTTCTCCCAGATCGAGCACGCCTGCCCCGGCATCAGCCCGCGCACGTTGGCCGAGCGGTTGCGCACCCTCGAGCACGAGGGAGTGGTAGTGCGCCGGAGCTACGCCGAGGCCCCTCCCCGGGTCGAGTACGAGCTGACCGAGAAGGGGGAGGCCCTGCTGCCCATCATCGAGGAGATGCGCCGCTTCGGCCACGCTTGGCTCGTGCCCGAGCACGACCACTCGCAGGACGAGCCGGCCGGGCAGAGCTAGCGCAGCTCCGCCCAGGCCGTGAGCACCTCCCGGGCGGCGGCGATGCCCAGGGGGATGTGGTCCACGGGCAGCCGCTCGTTGGGAGCATGGGCGTTACAGTCGGCCAGGGCGAAGCCGGTGAGCACGGTGGGGATGCCGCGGCCGGCCAGAGCCGCCATCACCGGTAGCGACCCCCCCACCCGCACCAGGGCCGGCCGCGCCCCCACCACCCGCTGGAAGGCGTCCAGGGCCAGCCTGACGGCCGGCGCCCCTGCGTCCACGAGGGCGGGGCTGGCCACCGACAACACCCTCACCTCCACCTCGGCTCCGGCCGGAGCCGCCTGCCGCAGCATCTGCTCGGCCGCCGCCGCCACCTCCTGCGGGCGCTGGCCGGGAGCAAGGCGGATGGACACGTTGGCCTCGGCCTCGGCCGGGATGACCGTCTTCACGAGGTGGGGAGAGCCTCCCGCCAGGCCGTGCACGTCCACGGACGGCTCGGCGGTGGTGCGCAGGTAGAACTCCTCCGCCGCCCGCTCGTCGGCGGGGAGGGCGCCCTCCGCCGCCAGCTCCGCCGCGCCGGGAGGAAGCGCCGCCCAGCCCGCCACCTCCTCGGGCCCGGGCGGGACAAGGCCCGCCCGTAGGGGCTCGGGCAGCCGCCCCTCTCGCGGCAAGAGGGCGGCCAGCGCCTGCATGAGGGCGTGGGCGGCGTTGAGAGCGGCTCCTCCGTACAGGCCGGAGTGGAGGTCGCGGTCTCCCGTACGCACCCGCAGGTGGAGGTAGACGAGGCCGCGGGTGGCCACGTCGAAGGCGGGCAAGTCGCGACGGGGCATAACCCCGTCGTAGATGAGGGCGGCGGCGGCGCCCCGCTCGTCGGCGGCCAGGAAGTCGGCGATGGCGTGACCGCCCACCTCCTCCTCGCCGTCGCAGGTCACCCGCACGTTCACCGGCAGCCGGCCTTCCTGGGCCAGGTCGGCGGCGGCTCGGAGGAGGAGGTAGAGCTGGCCCTTGTCGTCGGCGACCCCGCGAGCGTACAGGTAGCCTTCCCGCACCGCCGGCTGGAAGGGGGGCGTCTGCCATCGATCCAAGGGGTCGGGCGGTTGGACGTCCACGTGCCCGTAGACGAGGACGGTGGGGGCCCGGAGGGGCGACCGGGAGGCCCGGATCTCGCCCACCACCAGCGGCCGCCCGCCCCAGTCCTCCACCTCGCACTCGCCCCCTGCCCGGCGGACGAAGTCGCGCACCCATTCGGCCGCCTGCCGGACCTCGTCGGCACAGGCCGGGTCGGCGCTGACGCTGGGGATGCGGAGCAGCTCCTCGAGCTCTGCCAGCCACCGGTCGAGGTCGCCGCCCATGGCCCCAGCCTACCCGCCCGCCCCCGATGGCAGCGAGCCCAGCTGGGCCAGGAACCGTCCCGCCTCGGCCGCGAGCCGCGACCCCGGCTCCACCGTCCGGGCCAGGCGGAGCTGGCGTCTTGCCTCCTCCACCCTCCCCAGCCAGAGGAGGAGGAGGCCCAGGTGGAAGCGCACCGTGGCCGCCCGGGGGAAGATGCGGGTAAGCCGGCCCAGCCCGGCGAAGGCCTGTTGGGGGCGGTCCTTGTCGAACAACGCCACGGCCGCCGCCGTCCGGGCCTCGGCATCGCCGGGAGCGAGGGCGGCGGCGGCGGCGAACGCCCGCCGGGCGGACAGAAGTCTCCCCAGGCGCTGGAGGGCGACGCCGTAGAGCAGCTTGTCCCGCACGCCGCCTCTGCGGGCGCGAGCGGAAAGTAGGGCGTACTGCCGGGGCGGCGCCAGCCGGTCGATGCCCGCGGGGGCGGGGAAGCTGGGGACGAACTGGGGTAGCCCGGGCACGGGGTACTCGGGGTGGAGGAGGTCGGCAGCCCGGACGGCGTACAGAGAGTCGGGCCCGGCCTTCTTGGCCCGCCGCCAGGCCGCCCGCGCCTCCCCGGGAAAGCCCCGCCAGTACAGAGCCAGGCCTAGGTGGAGCTGGACGACGGCGCTTCTCGGCCGCCGCTCGGCCAGGACCGCCAGCCGCTCGAAGCCGGCCGGCCAGGCCGCCAACGCCGCTCCCACCCGGGCCTCGTCCGAGCGGTAGCGGATGAACAGGCCCTCCGCCTCCTGCCGCCGCCCGCGGGCGTACAGGGCGGCCGCCCGCCGCAGGGCTTGGGCCTCGCCGTCGCTCCGTACGCCCAGGTCGAGGAGGAGAGGCGGCACCCCCGACCGGGCCCGGAGCGAGGAAGCCCTCCCTTGCTCCCCGCCCGACTGGAGGATGGTGGCGCCCACGGTGGCCCCGGCGGCGGCCGCGGCCGCCGCTCCCACCACGAGCGACACGCGCAGGCGGGGGCTCACCCGTCCGACGATACCCTCCTCTCCATGGGGCCCTCTCCTTGTCCGGCTGCGCCCGAGCGCTATACTTTTGAAACTAATGCCGACCTACCGGGAGCTCTTGCAGCAGGTGCGGGCCGAGATCGAGGAGATCGATGTCGCCGCCGCCGCCCGGCTGCTCGACGACGGCCGGCCGCCCGTCTTCCTGGACGTGCGGGAGCGCGAGGAGTGGGACGAGGGCCACATCCCCGGCGCCGTTCACATCCCCCGCGGCTTGCTCGAGTCGCGGGTGGAGGCGGCCATCCCCGACCGCCGCGCCCCCGTCGTCGTCTACTGCGCCAGCGGAGCCCGCTCCGCCTTTGCCGCCAAGACCCTGGAGGAGCTGGGGTACACGAGCGTGGTCAACCTGGCCGGCGGGTTCGTGGAGTGGAAGCGGAGCGGCCTGCCCACGGTCACCACCCGGGCGCTGGAGCCTGCCCAGCGGGCTCGCTACAGCCGCCACCTCCTCATTCCCGAGGTGGGCGAAGAGGGGCAGCTTCGGCTCCTCGACTCGCGCATGCTCCTCATCGGCGCCGGCGGCTTGGGCTCGCCGGCCGCCCTCTACCTGGCCGCGGCCGGGGTCGGCACCATCGGCATCGTCGACGACGACGTGGTGGACGCCACCAACCTCCAGCGCCAGATCGTCCACTCCAGCGAGCGCCTGGGGGAGCCCAAGGCGGAGTCGGCCAAGCGCACCATCTTGGCCCTCAACCCCGACGTCCAGGTGAAGGTCTTTCAGGAGCGGCTGACCTCGGGCAACGTCGACCGCATCCTGGGCGAGGGCTGGGACGTGATCGTGGATGGAGCCGACAACTTCCCCACCCGCTACCTCCTCAACGACGCCTCCATCTGGCACGGCATCCCGGTCGTGCACGGCTCCATCTTCCGCTTCGAAGGGCAGGTGACGGTGTTCAAGCCGGGCGAGGGGCCCTGCTACCGTTGCCTCTTCCCGCAGCCTCCGCCCCCCGAGCTGGCCCCGAGCTGCGCCGAGGGCGGCGTGCTAGGCGTGCTGCCGGGGATCGTCGGCTCCATCCAGGCCAACGAGGCTCTCAAGCTCGCTCTGGGCATCGGCGAGCCGCTGGTGGGGCGGCTCCTCCTGCTCGACGCCCTCGCTCCCTCCTTCACGGAGGTGGCCCTGCGCCGCGATCCCGCCTGCCCGGTGTGCGGCCAGTCGCCCACCATCACCGAGTACGTGGACTACGTCGAGTTCTGCCAGGGCCGGCCGGCGGGGGTGCATTGACGTGCCCAAGGTGCGCATTCCCCCCACCCTACGAGCCGAGACCGGCGGCGCCCGGGAGGTGGAGGCGGATGGGCAGACGGTGCGCGACGTCCTCGAGGACCTGACCGCCCGCTACCCGGCCCTGCGCGGCCAGATCTTCGCCGACGGGGCCCTGGCGCCGTTCGTCAACGTCTACGTGGGGGGCGAGGACGTTCGTACCCTGGACGGCCTCGACACCCCCGTGGCCGAGGAGGCCACGGTCATCCTCCTTCCCGCCATGGCCGGCGGCCAGCGCACTGGCGTCCTCGCCTCCTCCCTCCTCGATCTCGTCGGCCACACTCCCCTGGTCGAGCTTGCCCGCATCGCCCCTGAGGGGATCCGCCTGTACGCCAAGCTGGAGGGCCAGAACCCCACCGGCTCCATCAAGGACCGCATCGCCAAGACCATGATCGAGGCGGCCGAGGCCTCGGGCGAGCTGGAGCCGGGCCGCCAGCTCCTGGAGCCGACGAGCGGCAACACCGGCATCTCCCTCGCCTTCATCGCCCGCCTCAAGGGGTACCGGCTGACCTGCGTCATGCCCGCCAACGCCACCGAGGAGCGCAAGCGCCTCCTCCGCCTGTTCGGGGCCGAGATCGTGGAGTCGCCGGCCGCCGAGGGCTCCAACGGGGCCGTCCGCCTCGCCCTGGAGATCGCCCAGCGGGAGTCCCGCTACTACATGCCCTTCCAGTACGCCAACCCGGCCAACCCCCGGGCTCACTACGAGGGCACCGGAGCGGAGATCGTGGACGCCCTCGACCGGGTGGACTGCCTGGTGGCCGGCCTGGGCACCGGCGGCACGCTCATGGGCACCGGCGAGCGGCTGCGCGAGGCTTTCCCCGACGTCCTGGTGGCCGCCGCCGAGCCGCTGCCGGGCGATCTCGTCATGGGCCTCCGGTCGCTGGACGACGGCTACGTGCCGCCCATCCTGGACGTGTCCAAGCTCGACCGCAAGGTACTCGTCTCCAACGCCGAGGCGGCCTACGGAGCCCGTCTCCTCCTCCAGCGGGAGGGAATCTTCGCCGGCGTCTCGTCGGGGGCGGTGGTGCACGTGGCCCTCCGCCTGGCCGAGGAGCTCGACCCGGGCAGCGTCATCGTCTGCATCTTGGCCGACGGGGGCTGGAAGTACTTGTCGGCCGACTTCTGGGACGCTCCCGATCCGGAGGCCGCCATGGAGCGCGGCCACTGGTGGTAGTCCCGGAGCAGGTCCGCCGCCAGCTCCGCGAGCACGCCGAGGCCGAGGCGCCCAACGAGGCCTGCGGTCTCATCGCCTTTCGGAACGGGGTGGCGGAGCGGTACATCCCCTGCGTGAACGAGGCCGCCAGCCCCTACCGGTTCCTCCTCAAGCCCCGGCACCCGGACGACTTCTTCCTCGAGGACGAGGGCTACGAGCTGGCCGTGTTCCACTCCCACCCCACCGACTCCGCCCGCCCCTCCCACACCGACATCGCCAACATCGGCCAGTGGCAGGGCCGCCCCTACCTCATCCTCTCCCGGCCCACGGGCGAGCTCCGCGCCTGGCGCATCGTCAACGGCCACGCCCAGCCGCTGCCGCTGCGGGAGGCGTAGGGCGAGCTGCCGGCGCCCCCCGGCCTGGACAGCGCTACCCTGTCGGCGTGGGCTACCGGCTCTGGTGGCGCTGGAACGACGGCCTCACCGGGCACGTGTGGCTGTCCGGCAGCGACCTCCGCCGGCTGACCGAGGAGATGCTGGCCCAGGGCATGCCCTGGCCGGGAGAGCGGCTGAGAGGAGCGGACGAGGGTCGCCAGGTGGTGGTGCCGCCGCAGGAGCTGGAGGCGGCGCTGGCCAGCGCCTCCCCCGACCCTGTGCGGCTGACCGACCGCAAGCTGTGGCAGGACTGGCTCGAGTTTCTGCGCGGGGCGGTGCACAAGGGCGGGCTTCTCATCCGCGTCTGACCCCCACGGTCGCCGTCGGCGATAGGGAATCGGCGATAGGGAAGAGGCGGGCGGCCCCCGGATCCGCCCGCCGGCCGTGGGCTCCTACCTGACGGTGATCTCGCCCCGCATGGTGCCCTTGTGGGGAGCGCAGAAGAGCTCCCACTTGCCCCTGGACAAGCGGACCGTGACCGTCTTTCTGCCCGTGAAGCCAACCCCGGTGATCTCCCTCTCGAACCTCCCTCCTCTCGCCTTCTCCAGAACGAAGTTGTGGATGGGCGACCTGTCGCTGACGACGATCGTGTACGTGCCCGCCTTGAGCGTCTTCACCGGCTTGCCCTTGGCGTCCTTGAGCGTGATCGTGAAGCCGGGCCCGACCGTCCCGAACAGCCTGGGCGGGGCTGCGGCCCCCGTCGCCGGTAGCGCCAGCCCGGTGGCGAGGGCGAGAAGTGCGGTCGTTCTGCGCACCGTGAGCCTCCTGGGGATCGATTGCACGACCGTGCCTGGATACGTGAGCCGGAGTAGGACGGTTTCCTACAGGAGAACCGCCTCGCCGGTCTCGGCCGAGCGGTAGAGGGCGTCGATGGCCCGGGCCTGGCCGAGAGCGTCGTCCCGACCGAGGAGGATGGGCGCCCGCCCCTCGATGGCGTCGGCGACGTTCTCCAGCTCCAGCCGGTAGGAGTCGGCCGGCGCCAGGCGGATCTCCTCCACCCCGTTACGAACGATGACGGGATGGCGAGCATGCCAAGGATCGCCGACGAGCAGGGTGCCGTCGGTGGCGATGGCCTCCAAGCTCATGTGGTCGGTGGTGAAGGCCGAGGTCAGCTCTGCCACGAGGCCGCTAGGGAAGCGGAGGAGGCCGCTGAAGCGAAGGTCCACCCCGGTAGGGCCCAGCACGTACTCGCCGTATACCCGCTGCGGCTCCTCCCCGGCCAGAAGCCGGGCCCCGCTCACGCAGTAGCAGCCCACGTCCATGAGCGATCCCCCGCCCAGCTCGGGCCGCAGGCGGATGTCCCGTGAGGGGCGGCGGGGAAGGACGAAGCTGAAGGTGGCCCTGACCGTCTCCACGACGCCGATGGAGGGGAGGAGCTCGACCAGGCGAGCGGTCTGGGGGTGGTGGCGCCACATGAACGCCTCGCTGAGGACGAGGCCGGCCCGCTCAGCGGCGGCGAAGGCCTCCTCCACCTCGGTCGGGTAGCGCGAGTAGGGCTTCTCGCACAGGACGTGCTTGCCCGCCTCGAGGGCTCGCATGGTCCACTCGTGGTGGAGAGCGTTGGGCAGAGAGACGTACACCGCGTCCACCTCCGGGTCGGCCAGGAGCGCTTCGTAGGAGCCGTGGGCGCGGGCAATGCCGCGGGCGGCGGCGTAGGCTCGGGCCCTGGTCGGGTCCCGGCTGGCCACCGCCACCACCCGCACCCGCTCCGACGCCCGCGCTCCCCGCAGAAGGAGGTCGTTGATGCGGGCCGTGGACAGCAGGCCCAGGCGGATTACTCCCACGCTACCCCCACGACGTCTCGGTGAGCGGCCGGAACGCGACCTCGAGGATGCGGTGGGTGCGGGGCCGGGTGAGACAGAAGAGGACTGCGTCCGCCACCTCCTCGGGCCGCATCATGCCGGTCAGCTCGGGCATGTCCGGGGTGCGGCCTCGGCCCTCCCCCATGGCGAAGTCGGTGGCCACGCCGCCGGGACAGATGTTGGTGCAGCGGACGCCCCGCCCGCGCAGCTCGTGATCGAGGGCGCGCGTGAAGCCCACCTGGGCGAACTTGGAGGCGCAGTACACAGCCTCGTAGGGAAGGCCGCGGCGGCCGGCCTCGGAGGCGATGGTGACGATATCCCCCTGTCCACTTCGGAGGAGATGGGGGAGAGCCGCCCGCACCGAGTAGAGGGTGCCCTTGACGTTGACGTCGATCATCTCCTCCAGGTGGTCGGGCCGCAGGTCGAGGAAGGGCCCGTAGGCACCCACGCCGGCGTTGGCCACCAGGATATGGAGGCCGCCGAAGCGCTCCACGGTGGCGGTCACGGCCGCCTCCACCTGCACCGGGTCGCGGACGTCGCAGCGGAGGCCTACCGCCCGGGGTAGACCCAGGTCGCTCCCGGAGCGGGAGGCGAGGCCCAGCCTCACCCCCTGCCCGGACAGGGCCCGGGCGACGGCGGCACCGATGCCGCGGCTGGCACCGGTGATGAAGGCCACCTTGTCGTCGAGAACGGTCATCGTCCCTCCACTGCTCGCAGGGCTGGATACAGGGCGCGGAAGCGAGCGTATCCGTCCCGGTAGGCTTCCTGCCACGAGGGCAGGGGCTCCACCGTCTCCCGCACCCGCACGCACCGCTCCACCGCCTCCCGGACGTCGGCGAAGAGTCCTGCCCGCACTCCGGCCAGAAGGGCGGCCCCGTAGGCCGACCCCTCCTCCACGGCCGGAAGCTCCAGGGGGAGCTCGAGCACGGAGGCCACGATGCGCAGCCACAGCCTGCTGCGCGCTCCTCCGCCCGACACCCGCCCGGCGGCCGGGGCCACCCCCAGCTGCCGCAAGAGCTGGAGCGAGTCCTTGAGACCGTAGGCCACCCCCTCCAGCACCGCCCGCACGAGGGCGCCCCGGTCGTGGCGGAGGGAGAGTCCCTGGAAGCAGGCGCGGGCGTCCGGGTCGGCGTGGGGGGTCCTCTCCCCCTGGAGGTAGGGGAGGAAGATGAGCCCCTCCGATCCGGCCGGCCACCGCTCCGCCTCGGCCGTGAGCTCCTCGTAGGAGGCGTACGGAAGCACCGCCTCCCGCAGCCAGCGCAGGGAGCCGGCGGCGGAGAGCATGACCCCCATCGCCTCCCACCGGTCGGGGAGGGCGTGACAGAAGGCGTGGAGCCTCCCCTCGGGGTCATGGGCGTACTCCCGCAGGGCGGCCAGGACGACTCCCGAGGTGCCGACCACCACCGATACCGTGCCCGGCTCGATCACCCCCACCCCCACCGCCGCCGCCTGCTGGTCGCCGGCGCCGGCCACGTCGGTGGACTCGCCCACGGGAGGGAGCCAGACGGCCGGGATATCCAGGGCCTCAAGCACCTCGTCGCTCCATCGCCGCCGGGCGACATCGAAGAGGAGAGTGCCGGAGGCGTCGGCGGCGTCGATGGCCCACTCGCCGGTCAAGGCCAGGCGTACGTAGTCCTTGGGCAGACAGATGCGGTGAATGCGGCCGTACACCTCCGGCTCGTGGCGGCGGAGCCAGAGGAGCTTGGGGGCGGTGAACCCGGGCAGGGCGCGGTTGCCGGTGAGGGCGATGAGCCGCTCCAGACCCACCCGTTCCTCGATCTCGGCGCACTCGGCCCCTGTGCGCTGGTCGTTCCAGAGGATGGCCGGCCGCAGGACGCGGTCATCCCTGTCCAGGCAGACGAGCCCGTGCATCTGCCCGGACAGGCCCACGGCGGCTGGATCGGCCCCGAGTCGGGACAGGGCTACCCCGGCTGCCCGCACCCAGTCCGTAGGCTCCTGCTCCGCCCAGCCCGGCCGAGGCGTAGACAGGGGGTATCCCTCCTCGGCCCGGCCCACGATGTCCCCTTCCGGCGACACAGCCAGGGCCTTGACCCCGGTGGTGCCCACGTCCAGCCCGATGAGGATAGGCTGCCTAGCCATGCAGGTGGCCGAGATCGCTCCCGGGCTGTGGCGGTGGACCGGCCTCCACCCCGAGTGGGGAGGGGAGGTGGGCTGCGCCTACCTGGAGACGGGGGACGGCGTGGTGCTTATCGACCCGCTCGTCCCGCCCGAGGACGAGGAGCGGTTCCTGGGCGCTCTTGACCGGGACGTGGAGCGGGCGGGGGGGACGGTGCACGTCCTCCTTACGATCTACTGGCATGCCCGCAGCGCCCGCCGGCTGGTCGACCGTTACCGGGGCAGGCTGTGGGCGCCGGCGGCGGCCAGAGCGGCGGTGGAGCGGCGGGCGGGCCCGGCCAGCGACCTCTTCCGACCTGGTGATCCCTTGCCGGGCCGGGTCGAGGCCCTCCCGGCCCGGGGCAGCGAGGTCGCCTTCTGGCTCCCGGACGAGCGCGCTCTCGTCTTCGGCGACGCCGTCCTCGGTGCCGGCGGAGGAGAGCTCCGCCTCTGCCCGGAGTGGTGGCGCCCCCGCGGCGGTGGCCACGCCCGGGTGCGCGAGACCCTGCGCCCCCTCCTCCACCTGCCGGTGGAGCGGGTCCTCGTCGCCCACGGGGAGCCGGTCCTGCAAGGGGGCCACGCCGCCCTGGCCCGCCTACTCGGCGGCGCCTAGGGCCCGGTAGACGAGCTCGTAGGCCCGCACCGCGTCCTTCCTCGCCTGAGCCTGACGCAGGGCGGCGTCGTCGATCCTGGCCGCCAGCGAGTCGATAAACCGCCACTGGAGGACGCTCCTCCGCACCGCCGCCACCGCGTCCTCGGTGTAGGGGTAGAGGTCGAACCCGAGGCGCTCCCCGCTCTGCCCGTAGCGGCACCGGCGCAGCTCCACGGCCAGCTCCAGGGTCTCCATGAACCGGGTCGCCCCGACCATGTTGTCGTCGTCGAAGGTGCCCCAGCCGGAGTTGGCGTGGTGATGGCCGAGCAGGCCCTCGGCCGCCAAGAGAGCGGCGTACTCGGCCAGGTTCTCGCCGTTCATGATCAGGTGTTGCCAATCCATGTTGACCTTGACGTTGTCCAACCCCTGGTCGCGCAGCTTGTGGATGACGTACAGGGTCATGCCCACGTTGCGCATGAGGATGTTCATGGCCGGCTCCGAGTTCTTGTGCTCCAGGAAGAGGAGCACCCCGTGCTCTCGGCAGCGGGCGGCGATCTGGCCGACGCCGTCGACGAAGAGGGCCCAGCTCTCCCGGTAAGGAGTCTGGAAGGGGTAGTTGTAGCCCTCGATTCCCGGCCACACGATGACATGGGCTCCCAGTTGCCCGGCCAGATCGCAGGCGGCGAGGGCCAGGCGCAGCGCCTCCGCGCGGATGTCGGGATCGGGGTGGGAGAGACCGCCGCGACCGAAGCGGGGGTCCAGGTGGAGCCCGCCGGCCAGGCAGTACACGTCGTGGCCGGCGAGGGCCTCTACCACCGCCTCCGCATTCCTCTCGTTGAGCTCCTGGGGATAGTGAAACTCATAGCCGTCGATGAGATCGCCGAGGCCCTCCACCGCCCTCCGCACCCGCTCCGCCGTCGTCTCCTTCGCCCACTGGGGCTGGTAGCCTGCGGGAACGAAGCGGGTGACCATGGGCCCGAGAGCCCAGATGCCGAGGGACGTCTTCATGTCCACCCTCCCGCGTGGTCGATGTGGCCCTCCCGTTCTCGGGAGGGCGGCGTAGTATCACCCAGGCGGCGACGAAGGGAGAGAGGATGGCACGACCGATCACCCTCTTCACGAGCCAGTGGGCCGACCTGTCCCTGGAGGAGCTGGCCGGCAAGGCCGGCGAGTGGGGGTTCGACGGGCTCGAGCTCGCCTGCTGGGGCGACCACTTCCAGGTCGATCGCGCCCTGGCCGAGGAAGGGTACGTACGCCGGGTGCACGAGGTACTGGAGCGGAACCACCTGACCGTGCTCGCCATCGGCGCCCACCTGGTAGGCCAGGCCGTGTGCGATCCCATCGACGAGCGGCACCGGGCCATCTTGCCCCCCGAGGTATGGGGCGACGGCGACCCAGAGGGAGTGCGCCGGCGGGCGGCGGAGCGGATGAAGGACACCGCCCGGGCGGCGGCCCGCCTGGGCGTGACCCAGGTGAACGGCTTCACCGGATCGCCCATCTGGCACCTGCTCTACTCCTTCCCGCCCAACGACTTCGCCCGGATCGAGCAGGGCTACCAGGAGGTGGCTGAGCGCTGGGGCCCCATCATGGACGTCTTCGACCGGGAGGGGGTGCGCTTCGGCTTGGAGGTGCACCCTACCGAGATCGCCTACGACCTCGTCACCACCCGGAAGACGCTCCAGGCCATGGACTACCGGCCCAGCTTCGGCATCAACCTCGATCCCAGCCACCTCGCCCACCAGCACCTCGACCCAGCCGCCTTCGCCCTCGAGCTCGCCGACCGCATCTACCACGTCCACGTCAAGGACTCCCGCAAGCGCCTGGATGGGCGCCGCTCCATCCTCGGCTCCCACCTCGACTTCGGAGCCGAGGAGCGGGGGTGGGACTTCGTCTCCCCCGGCCACGGCGATGTCGACTTCGAGAGCCTGATAAGAGCCCTGAACCGGATCGGCTACCAGGGGCCCCTGTCCATCGAGTGGGAGGACTCGGGCATGGATCGGGAGTGGGGTGCGCAGGATGCCCTCGCCTTCGTGCGCCGCATCGACTTCGAGCCCTCCTCCCTCGCCTTCGATGCCGCCATGCGCCGGGGGGAGCCGTGAGCGGCCCGGCCGAGATCCCCGAGATCGGCGTGGGCATGATCGGCTACGCCTTCATGGGCAAGGCCCACTCCCAGGCCTTCCGCACGGTCGCCGCCATGGCCTGGCCGCCACCCCTGCGCCCCCGGCTGGTGGCCATCGCCGGCCGGAGCGAGGAGGCGGTGGCGGAGGCGGCGCGGCGCTACGGCTACGAGCGCTGGACCACCGACTGGCGCGACCTCGTGGCCGACCCAGCCATCGGCCTCCTCGACAACGGAGGGCCGAACAGCCTCCACGCCCAGCCCACCATCGCCGCCGCCGAGGCGGGCAAGCACGTGCTCTGCGAGAAGCCCCTGGGCCGCACCGCCGACGAGAGCTACGAGATTTGGCGGCGGGTCGCGGCTACCGGCGTCCAGCACATGTGCGGCTTCAACTACCGGTTCGTGCCGGCTGTACGTCTGGCCCGGGAGATGATCGAGGCAGGCGAGCTGGGGAACATCCGCCACGTCCGAGCCGCCTACCTCCAGGACTGGGGCGACGACCCGACCCTGGCCACCTGGCGGTTCGACCCCGAGCAGGCGGGGAGCGGGGCCATCGGCGACCTCGCCTCGCACGTGGTCGACCTCGCCCGCTACCTCGTGGGCGAGATCGAGGCGGTGACGGCGGTGGTGAGGACGTTCGTGCCCGGCCGCCGGGTGGACGACTCCATACACGCTACCGTCGAGCTGGCCGGCGGCGCCGTGGGCACTATCGAGGCTACCCGCCTGGCCCTGGGACGCCGGAACGCCCTCCGCTTCGAGATCAACGGTGAGCAGGGATCGCTGGCCTTCGATCTGGAGCGCCTCAACGAGCTCCAGGTGTTCCGGGCCGACGGCGATCGGGCCCGGGGCTTCCGGACGGTGCTCGTGTCCGAGGCCGACCATCCCTTCCTCGCCTGGTGGTGGCCGCCGGGCCACATCATCGGCTGGGAGCACACCTTCGTGCACGAGATCCACCACCTTCTGGCCGCCGTGACCGGGCAGGGAGAGGTGGCGCCCCACGGGGCCACGTTCGAGGACGGCTACCGCGCCGCCGAGGTCTGCGACGCCTTCCTCCGCTCCAGCGACAGCGGGCAGCGCGAGCCCGTCCGCTACCGAGCCCTGTGACCGGCCGGCGTCGCCCGATCCGTCGGGGAGAGGAGCCTCCGCCGGGACACCCACCAGGAGCTGTCCCAGACGGACCGGGCAAGAGCGGCCACCGGACGCTTCCGCCCGCCGTCCGGGCGTGTGCGACCGCGGACGACGACCATCGCCGTGCGGGGCCGATCGAGGTCGAGCGGTCGCCGAGGAAGTCGCGCTACCGTCCGGCCGCCGCCCGGCCGCGGCGGGCAAGGGCGTCGATGGTCACGAACAGGAGGAGGATGGCACCCTCGACGATGAGCTTTACGTACGGCTGCTGCCCGTCCAAGTCGAGGCCGTTGGCGACGCTCCCGATCACCAGCGCTCCCAGCAGAGCCGACCAGACGCTGCCCCGGCCCCCGAACAGGCTGGTGCCTCCGATCACAGCCGCGGCGATCGCCTCCAGCGTCACCTGACCGGGATTGATGGCCAGGCTGGCCGAGGTGAGCCGCGAGGTTTGGATGAGGCCGCCCACCGCCGCCAGGAAGGCGCACAGGGTGAACACGCCGATGCGGATGGCGACGATGTTCACGCCGGCTCTGCGCGCCGCCTCGGCGTTCCCGCCCACGGCGTAGACGTAGCGACCGAACCGGGTCCGGACCATGAGCCAGGCGAAGAAGACCACGAGTCCGAGCAGGATGACCCCCGGAGTGGGTACGCCGGGGTTGGTGTAGACGCTCTTGCCGAATACCCACACGTCGTTGAGGTCGCCGTTGAGGATCGCCACCGCCGTGAGGGCGACGGCGGCCACCAGTACCGTCCGCGCCCCCACCACCGCCAGCGGTTGGGCGGGCAGCCCGGCCCGTCGGCGGCGAGCCTGTTCCTGGATGCGGACGACGGCGTAGCCTGCGGCACCCACAGCGGCGAGCGCCCACCCCCAGGCGTCGGGGAGGGTGGTGGTGGCGATGGCCTCGATGTGGGGCTCGAAGACGTTGATGGTCCCGGTGCTGCCGAGGACGTACTGCTGCACCCCCTGCCATCCCAGAAGCCCAGCCAGGGTGACCACGAACGAAGGCACGCCGACCACGGCGAACCAGAGCCCCTGGAAGAACCCCACCCCCGCCCCCACCGCCAGCATGACCACCAGCGCCCAGTACCACGGCCATCCCTGGTTGACGAGCAGGTTGCCGAGGACGGCGGAGCAGAGGATGGACACCGAGCCCACGGACAGGTCGATCTCGCTCAAGAGGAGGACGAGGACGACGCCGACGGCCAAGGTGCCGATCACCCCGATCTGGAGGACCAGGTTGGACAGGTTGCGGGCGGACAGGAAGGTGGGCTGCTTGACCTGGAAGTAGGCCCAGATCACGGCCAGGCCGACGAGGGCGGGCGCAAGCCCCAGCTCCCCTCGGCGCAGCCGGATGGAGACGTAGCCGGCGAGGGAGCGAGCACCCTGCCAGGCTCCCAACCCGCCCGCCACCCCCTCCGTCGCCTCCAGCGCACCCTGCTCGGGCGCCCGGGAGCTCATCAGGCGGCTTGCCTCCGGGCGCCTGTGATCGCAGCCACCACCTCCTCCGGGGTCGTGTCCTTCTGGCGAAAGGTCGCCACCCGGCGGCCGAGACGGAGGACGATGATGCGGTCGGCCAGCTCGAACACCTCGTGCAGGTTGTGGGTGATTACCACCACGCCCAGCCCTTGCTCGCGAAGGCGACGGATGAGGGCGTGCACCTGGGCCGTCTGGGCCACGCCCAGGGCAGCGGTGGGCTCATCGAGGATGACCAAGCGGGCGCTCCACATCACCGCCCGGGAGATGGCCACCGACTGGCGCTGTCCCCCCGACAGGGAGGCCACCCGCTGGCGCACGCTGGGGATGGTCGTCACCCGCAGGCTCTCCAGGACGTCGAGGGATCGCTTCTCCATGGCCAGCTCCCGGAGGGGGCCGACGCCGCCGGGACCGGCCACCTCCCGGCCCAGGAACATGTTGGCCACCACGTCCAGGTTGTCGCACAGGGCAAGGTCCTGGTAGACGGTCTCGATGCCCAGGCGGGTGGCGTCGCTCGGGGAGGCGATTCTCACCTCCTGGCCGTCGACGAAGATCTTGCCCGCGTCCGCGGCGTGGACGCCCGATACGCACTTGATCAGGGTCGACTTGCCGGCCCCGTTGTCACCGACCAGGGCCACCACCTCTCCCGGGTAGACCTCGAAGTCGACGTCGGCCAGGGCCTGGACGGCGCCGAAGCTCTTCCAGATTCCCTTCACCTCCAGGATCGGCCGAGGGTGGGGAGAGGGGGCGGCGTCGCCGCCCCCTCCGTGTGCGAGGTCGGCTGTCAGCGCCCGCTCCCTACTTGCAGATGCTCACCTTGGGCAACCCCTTGCACACCTTGGCCAGCCCGCCCAGCTGGCTCCGGATCCACCCATTCCTGACGAGGAGCGAGATGTTCGACCGGTCCACGGCCACCACGGGCAGGAACACGGACGGCACCTTCCTCTGGCCGTTGCTGATGGTGCCGTTGATGTTGGTGGGCTTCTTGCCCCGGAGGATGGCGGCGGCGATGCGGGCGGCCGCCGGCGCCTGGAGCCGGAAGTCCTTGAACGCGGTCACCCCCTGGTAACCGAGGATGACGTTCTGGACGCCTTCCAGGGAGGCGTCCTGGCCGGTGGTGGGCACCTTCCCCTGGAGTCCCTGAGCCTTGAGGGCGGCGATGATGCCGCCGGCCATGCCGTCGTTGGCCGAGACCACCCCGTCTACCTGGTTATTGGTCTTGGTGAGGATCTGCTCCATCGTCCGCTGAGCGGTGGGGGGATCCCAGCCGGGTACCCACTGCTCCGCCACCTTGACCCTGGCCCCCGACTTGAACAGGGGATCGAGCACCTTGTGGATGCCCTTGTTGACGAAATGGGCGTTCTCGTCGGTGGGCGACCCGTTGATGATGGCGATACGGGCTCCCTTCTTGGTGTGCCTAGCCATCCAACCGGCCTCCACCTGGCCCACCACCACGCTGTCGAAGGAGACGTAGTAGTCGAGCGGGGAGTTCTTGATGAGGCGGTCGTAGGCGATGACAGGTACCCCCTGGGCCTTGGCCTTCTTCACCACCACCCCAAAGGCCTTGCCGTCGATGGCCGCGACGATGAGCACTTTCGCTCCCTTGGCCAGCTCGGCCTCGGCCTGAGCCTGCTGCTTGGCCGGGTCGTTGAGGGCGTTGAGGCTGTCCACCCGCACCCCGGGGATGAGCTGCTTCAGGGTCTTGACGAGGATGGGCCGATCGCTTCCCTCCCAGCGCGGAGTCACATTCTCCGGCCAGAGGAGCGCCACCAGCGGCGCCTGCTCGGCCTTGCTGCCCTGCCCATTGACGGTCCCAGCCAACGCGGCTGCGGCGGCCGCGGCGAGGGCGAGCATGGGGATGAGCTTCCTGGGCATGTCCCCCTCCCTTCTCGAGCCGGCTTGAGCCGGCAGTGTGGCAGAAGAATGCGGCGCCGTCCACCGGGGCGCCTCCGGCCAAACCCTGATTCGCCGTCGGGGAAAGCTCCTACTACCCTTCTCCCGGGAACGAGCCTCTCGTCGAGGACGGCCGCAGCTCGGCCTCGACCTCGGCTAAGGAGGGGGCCGTCTCCCAATCGCCGGTGCCGCGCAGGACGTAGGAGGCGAGCACGTTGCCCGCATGGGCGCAATCTCGCGACGGCCAGCCGCGGAGGAGACCGTAGGCGAAGCCGGCGGCGAAGGCATCGCCGGCGCCGATCTCGTCCACCACCTGGGTCAAGCGGGGCGGCGGCACCACCTCCCCGTCCACCAGCGCTCCCCGCTCGCCCAGCCGAACCACGGCCGGGACGGGGATGGGCTCGTCGCCCCAGAGGAGGCGGGCTTCCTCGGCCCCGCACAGGTACCAGTCCACGTGGGGAAGGACGGCCCGCTGGCGGGCGCTCGCCTCCTCCGGGGTGTCGGGAAGGGCAGGGCGGAAGTTGGGGTCGAAGAGGACGGTGGCTCCCCGCTCCTTGGCCCTGCGGGCCACGTCGAGTACGAGCTCCCGGGCTCCCGCCGACAGAGCCATGGTGATGCCGGTCAGGTGGACGAGGCGGATTCCCTCCAGGGCCTGGTCGGGGACATCCTCGGGGATGAGGCGGGAGGCCGCCGATCCCGCCCGGTAGTAGGCGACGTGGCTTCGCCCCCCGCTCCGCCACTTGACGAAGAGACCGGTGGGAGCCTCGTCTCGGCGTACGAACGACACGTCCACTCCCTCGGCCGCCAGCGCCCGCTCGATGAGATCGCCGAGGCGGTCGCGACCCAGGCGGGAGATCCATCGCACCCCCACTCCCAGCCGGGACAAGCCCACGGCGAAGTTGGACTCGGCCCCGGCGAAGCGGAGGGTGAGGGGCATGCCCAGCTCCAGCTCCCCCTCTCCAGGTGGGTCGAGGAGGGCCATGGTCTCTCCCACCGTGAGCACCGTCGGCCTCATGTCCCGTGTCCTATCCGAGCGGCGCTCGGTAGGCGGTGGGGTAGCCGGGCAGCCGCTCGGCCAGCGCCGCCTTGAGCCGCCGCATGGGGAGCGCTTCCCGCAGGCGCAGGATCTCGGCTTGGACCTCCTCGCCGGCGCCGTCCCGGAGGGCGCAGAAGAGATCGGGGCGGACGTTGGCCAAGGCAGACACGCAGCCGGCCGATCCGGCCCGGAACGAGTCGAGCACAAACGCATCCGTGCCCACGAGCACGGGGACGCCGCAGGCGAGGTACTCGAGATGGCGCTCCCACGACTTGCTGGAGTCCTTGAGCCCGGCTAGGCCGTCTTTGGCCAGCGCCGCCACCGCCGACGCCGGCAGGTCGTTGCCCGTGCGGTGGGGGATGGTGTAGGCGTAGGCAGGCGCTCCCTCGGCCGCCGCGATCACGGCCCGGAGGTGGCGCACCACCTGCTCCTGGGTGTAGGAGTAGAAGAAGGGCACCAGAGCCGACACGCCCGCCGCCCCTTCCGCCAGCGCCCGTCGAGCCAGACGCACGGTCGCCTCGGTAGCGGCCCGACCCACGTGGGCGACCACGCGGGCTCGGCCGGCAGCCGCCTCCACCGTGGCCGCCACCACCTCTGCCACCTCGTCGTCCGTCAGGAGGATTCCCTCGCCGGTCGTCCCGCACGGCATCAGGCCGTCCACCCCCGCCTCCACCAGGAAGGTCACGTGCTCTGCGAGGGCCCCCCGATCGAGCCTCCCTCGCCCCCCGAACGGTGTCAGGAGGGCCACCACCACCTGGGGCGCCATCACCTCTCCCGTACGGCCCTCCACCGTCCCCTCGCCGCCGCGCCTGTCATCGGCGTAGTCTATGCCGGGCCGTGTCCTTCCCCTCCCTGCCCGATTTGGCCGACCTGGCCCGTCGCTTCTCCGCCCTGTACACGGGGGCGGTGGCCGACGTCCTCGACCGCCTGGGCTACCTCCACCAGACCCTACCCCCCGACCTCAGGCCGCTTCGGGAGGGGATGCGCCTGGCCGGCCCGGCCTACCCTGTGGAGGGTCGACCCAAGCCGGGGGCGGACTACGACACCTCTTTGCGCAAGACCCTGGCCATGCTCGGCGCCGTCCCGCCCGGCCATGTGGCCGTCTACCAGACCCACGATGCCTCCTCCGCTCACCTGGGGGAGCTGTCGGTGACCTCGCTCAAGGCCCGCGGCTGCGCCGGGGCGGTTATCGATGGAGGCTGCCGGGACGTGGAGTACATCCTCCGTCAGGACTACCCGGTGTTCTGCCGCCACGTCACCCCCCAGGACTGCACCCGCCGCTGGGAGGTGGTGGCCCACGGGCAGGTCACCATCACCGTGGGCGGAGTGCGGGTGGCGCCGGGAGACTACGTGGTGGCCGACCGGGACGGGGCGGTGGTAGTCCCCGCCGAGCTGACCCTTCAGGTGCTGGAGGAGGCCGAGGCCGTGGTCGCCACCGAGAACGAGATCCGGCGGGCGGTGGGGGCGGGCATGCTCCCCCTCCAGGCCTACGAGACCTACGGAACCTTCTGAGAGGCGGCGTCGGCCAGGGCCGGCCGCGGGGCGTCCCCAGAGGCGACCGACGCCCCGACCAGGGGTGCCGGCGGCCGCTCCAAGGCATAGGCGAGAGCCACGGCGAGGGCCCAGACGGTGGCCGCCAGGAGGACGTGAACGAGGACGAGACCCCAGGGAAGAGCGCTCCGGTACTGCACCTCGCCCAGCACCGCCTGAGCGGCCAGGGCCGCCACCAGGGCCGCCCACACGAGGACGATCCCGGGGATCTCCCGCCGGCGGCGGAGGAGAGCGCCGCCCAGGAGGAGGACGGCCATCCCGAACACCCCCGCTACCCGCACATGGATCCCCACGGCGTCGGTGATGGGGATCCCCAACCGGGCGGTGGCCTCGTCGCTCCCCGAATGGGGGCCGGCAGCTGTGGCTACGGCCCCGGTGACCACAAGGGCGCAGCAGAGGGGGAGGCCGGCTCCCACGGCGGTGCGACGGACGAGCGCAGGCAGGGTCGGCCCCGCCCGGCCCCGAGCCAGGCTCCACACCTCTAGAGCCACCACCATGGCCAGGGCTACCACCACCAAGGCGAGGAGGAAGTGGGCCATGACCGCCAGGGGATGGAGCTCCAGGATCACTGTCACCCCTCCCAGGGGAATCTGGCCCACGGCGCCCAGGAAGGCTCCCATGGCGCTGAGGCGGGCAGCCCGGGGCAGCGCCGCCACCCTGCGCGCCGCCAACCAGGTGACGAGGGTAAGGAGGATTCCCACCAGGGCGATGATGCGGTTGCCGAACTCCACGAAGGCGTGGAAGCCCTGCTCCGGGTAGGGCCGGTCGCCGCAGCGGGGCCAGTTCTCGCAGCCGAGCCCCGAGCCGGTGAGGCGGACGAAGGCCCCGGAGCTGACGACCACGAACAGAGCTATCAGGGCGGCCGCCGACAGCCGGGCCAGGAAGGCAGGAGAGGCCTGCCCGGAAAGCAGACGTCGCGCCCGATGCACCGAGCCGACAGCCTACCCGGTGCCCGTGGCCGCAGACGCTCTTTCCGCCTCCCCTCCGAGCTTCACCTCCAGCCGCTCGATGCGGGATCCCTCCACCTGGAGCACGGTGAAGCGGACGCCCTGGTGCTCCACCTCGTCCCCCGGCTCCGGGGCCCGGCCGATCCGGCCGAACACGAACCCGGCCAGGGTGTGGTAGTCCTCCACCGGGATCGACACCCCGAACTGCTCGTTGAAGTCGTCGATGGGGAAGGTGCCGTCCACCCGCACGCGGCCGTCGCCCAGCTCCTCCACCGACTCGTCGGGGAGGGCGAACTCGTCCTCGATCTCGCCCACGATCTCCTCCAGGAGGTCGTGCAGGGTGACGATGCCCTCGACGGCTCCGTACTCGTCCACGACGATGGCCATGTGCTCCTTCGTCCGCCGGAAGTCCCGCAGCAGGGCGGCCAGGTCCTTGGTCTCGGGCACGATGTGGGCCGGGCGGAGGAGGGCTTCCACGTTCACCCCCTCGATACCGCCCACGCGGGCCGCCTCCCGAAAGAGGTCGCGCACGTGGAGGATACCGACGATGTCGTCCAGGGTGCCGCGGTAGACGGGGTAGCGGGTGAAGGGCGCCTCCATGGCCGCCTGGAGGCACTCCGCCGGAGGAAGGTCGATGGACAGGGCGACCACGTCGGGGCGGGGGACCATGACGTCGGAGACCTCCTTGTCGGCGAAGTCGAACACCTTGTAGAGCATCTCCCGCTCCTCGTGCTCGATCTCGCCCTCCTCGCTGGAGCGGGTAAGGAGCATCTTCAGCTCGGCCTGGGAGAGCACCCCTAGCTCGCCTCGGGGTACTTGAAGCCCGAGAGCCCGCAGGGCGAGCTCGGTGGCCCGCTGAAGCACCCAGATCACGGGATGGAAGAGGAGGAAGAAGGCACCCACCGGCGCCGCCACCGCCAGGGCCACCCGGTCGGCGTAGGCGAGGGCGATACCCTTGGGCACCAGCTCGCCCACCACCACGTGCAGGAAGGTGATGATGGCGAAGGCGAGGGTGAAGGCCAGCACCGAGGCAAGCACGGGATCGAGCACCCGGGCCAGCACCGGTTCCCCCAAGGCGCCGATGCCCAGGCTGGTGCCGGTGACGCCGAGCTGCATGGCGGCGATGAACCGCGGCGGCTCGCCGGTGATCCTGAGCACCGCCCGGGCGCGGCGGTTGCCCTGCTCCTCCAGCTCCAGGATGCGGGTGCGCCGGGCAGTGACGAGGGCGTACTCGGCCGCCACGAAGAAGGCGTTCAGGAGGATGAGCGCCCCGACGGCGGCGAGGAGGAGAGCGACGGTCACGCCCCGGCTCCCGGGGCCCCGGTACTAGGAGGAAGGTCTTCGACCACCGACTTCTACGCCGCAGTATAGGCCACCCGGCGGCCGTCCCCGGCTCGGGCAGCCTGGCCCAAGGCCACCAGTCGCTCCAGGTGAGACAGAGTCTCGGCCACGGCGAAGCGGCGCTGCATAGGAGCGTCGGCGTCCGGGAAGAGCACGAGGGAGACCTCATAGCCCGTGCGGGGGCGGCCGTCCAGAGCGGCCAGCGTCGCCTGTAAGCGGTCGGCGTGGTGGGCGGCGATCTCCCGCGCCCGGCCGCCGGGGTCGGCAATGGGGTCTCCGTGGCCGGGAAGGGCGAGGCGGAGGCCGAGGCTGGCCGTCCGCTCCAGGGAGGCGAGATAGTCGCCGAGAGGATCGGGGCGCGCGTCGGGCCACAGGCCGACGGCGGGGGTGATGCCGAGGAGCAGGTGGTCGCCGGCCACGAGAACACCGTCCCGGACGAGCCCTAGGTGGCCGTCGGCGTGTCCGGGCAGGGCCACCACCTCCCACCGGTCGACCCGCTCCCCTTCGCGGAGGGGCAGAGGGTGGCGGGCGTAGCGAACGAAGCGTCGATAGGCTGCTCCAGCCAGGCGGATGGCCTCGGCCACCGGCCCCGGAACCCCGTGCAAGGCCAGCCAGGCGGCCGTCTTCCGTTCCCAATCGCGGCTTCCCCATACCTGCTGACACTGCTCGTAGTCGACATCACCCTGGTACACAGGGGCTCCGGTGAGAGCAGCCAGGTCGGCCGAGCCGCCCACGTGGTCGGGGTGGAAGTGGGTGATCACCACCGCTTCTGTCCGTCCCCCCAAGCGGAGGAGGACGCTCCGCCACCGCTCGGCCAGGTCAGGCAGGCCGAGGCCGGTGTCCACCACGATCCAGCCCGTCCGTCCCGGCAGCAGGTAGCTGTGGACATGGCCGGGGGGGTTGGGGAGCGGGAAGGTGACCCGTCTGATGCCTCCAGGAAGCTCCAGCACAGGCGTATTCAACCGCCCCCGGCTTCGCTCTTGCGTCGTGGGAACATGTGTTCTATGGTGTCTCCGTGCGGGCAGAGTACCGGGAGGAGCCGTGCCGGACGGCGCTCAACCCCGTGCGCGGTATGCCTTTCCGCTGGTCCCTCAACCCGTACATGGGCTGCGCCCACCGCTGCACCTTCTGCTACGTGCGCGCCTACGAGCGGCGGGCGGACCGCCCCTCGGGGGAAGGCTACGGGCGCTCCCTGCGGGTGAAGGTGAACGTGGCCGAGGTGCTGCGGGCGGAGCTTTCCCGCCCCGCCTGGCGCCGCGAGCTCGTGGCCGTCGGCACCGCCACCGACCCCTACCAGCCGGCCGAGGGCCGCTACCGCCTGACGCGGGCCTGCCTGGTGGCGCTGGCCGAGGCGGACACTCCGTTCAGCCTCGTCACCCGCGGCCCCCTCATCGTCCGCGACTTGGACGTACTGGCCCAGGCGGCCCGCTGCGTGCGGGTGTCGGTGACCGTGTCCGTACCCACCCTGGACGAGCGAGTGTGGCGGACGACCGAGCCGGGTACGGCTCCGCCGCGACAGCGACTGCGGGCTCTCGCCCGCTTGCGAGAGGCGGGGATCGACGCCGGCGTGGCCCTGTCTCCCCTCCTCCCCGGCATCTCCGACCGCCCCGAGCAGCTTGCCCGGGTGGTGCGGGCAGCCAGGGAAGCGGGCGCCGCCCACCTGTGGGCAAGCATGCTCCACCTGCGACCCGGCACGCGGGAGCACTTCCTGGCCGCTCTCGCTCGCGACTGGCCGGAGGAGCTACCCCGGTACGAGCGCCTGTACGCCCGCGGCGCCTACCTTCCCAAGCGGGAGGCCGATCGCACGCTGGCGGCGGTGGCCGCTCTGCGCCGGAATGACGTCGCCGGCAGCCGCCTGCCCACCCTGCTCCCGCCACCGGTCCCCCGCCAGCTCCAGCTGGCCCTGCACCCGGCGGTGGACGGAGGCAGGGCCGCCCGCTGAGCTAGGAGATGGGCTGGTTCTGGACGTTGTGCTCGGTGGCGTACTCGTCCACGAGCCGGTTGATGGTGTCCGCGTCCGGGTAGGCGTAGTTGATCTGGACGAACGCCTGCCACTTCTCGGGCAGGGCGTCCTCGGGGAAGATGGCCTCCACCGGGCATTCGGGCTCGCAGGCACCGCAGTCGATGCATTCCTCGGGATCGATGATGAGGATGCGCTCGAACTCGTGGATGCAGTCCACCGGGCACACGTCCACGCAGGAGCGGTCTTTAACGTCGATGCAGGGCTCAGCGATGATGTAGGTCACGGCGCTACTCTACCGACGCCAGCAGCTCGGCGACCAGTTGAGGTGCACGTTCCACCAAGGCCGACTTGGCCACCACCTGATCGAAGCCGGCGGCATGGGCGCGCCTGAGCCCGGCTGTGTCGGTGTGATTGGTGAAACCGACAATGGGGATGTCGGGAAAGAGGTCGGCTACCTCTTCCGGGTCCACGCGGGCGATGTCGGCGATGACGAGGTCGGGCTGGGCGGCCGTGTCGGTGGTCACGAAGCGGTGCTCCGGCAGAAGCGCCTCCAGCTTGCCGCGGAAGAAGACATCGACCCCCGCCAGCAGGATCGTCGCCACGAGGGGAGGGTAACACGCGGGAGAGGTGCGACAAGGTCGACGCGGGCGTGACCGATCCCCTCGGCGCCGGCCTCGAGCTCCTCCGCCGAGGGCACCACTTCGCCGCCCATGAGGAGCTCGAGCTCGCCTGGCGGGCGGCGGCCCCGGAGGAGCGAGACTTCTTCCAGGGTCTCGTCCACCTGGCCGTGGCCTGGTACCAGGCCGGCCGGGGCCGGCGGCTGGGGTGCGAGCGGCAGCTGGAGAAGGCGCGCCGCCGGCTCGCCCCGTACGCCCCCGCCCACCGGGGAATCGACGTCTCCTCGCTGCTGGAGCAGGTGGACAGGGCTGCCGCCACCGTGGCCACCGGCTCGCTCTACCTCCCTCCCCTCCGCCTGTAGCGGGGTCACGCCTGTAGCGGGGTCAGGTCTTGCATTAGTAGCGGGGTCACACTGTAGCGGGGTCAGGTCTTGCATTAGCGCATAACGAGGAGATCGCCTCCCAGCGCCCGTCGCGGCAGCCCTTATGCGCTAATGCAAGACCTGACCCCCTCTCCGCTCTCAAACCTCGCCCAGCCCGATGCTCTCCAGTGCCCGGTTGAGCATCACCCGAAGCCACCAGTCGCGGTGGAAGAAGAGGAGGAGACCTAAGGCCACCAAGGTGGCGCCGCTTGTCACCCGAATCCAGGCGTAGTGGTCTCGCAGCCAGCGCAGCGCGCCCATGGCCCGAGCGAAGGCGACGCCGGCGACGAGGAAGGCGGAGCCGATGCCGGCTGAGTACGCGGCCAGGAGGACGGCGCCTCGCACCACGGTGCTCGAGTCGGAGGCGAGAACAAGGACCGAGGCGAGCACCGTCCCGATGCAGGGCGCCGCACAGACGGCGAAGGCGGCCCCGAGAAGGGCGCTCGAGCCGCTCCTGCGCGCTCTCTCCAGGAATCCCGGCGCCACCATCCGCTCCGGCCAGGGCAGGAGGCCCATGAAGACGAGGCCCAGCACTACCAGGACGAAGCCCGCCACCTCGTTCCGGCTGGTGGCGTCGAAGGCGCCCCCGACAGCGGCCGCCCCCGCTCCCAGCGCCACGAACACCACCGTGAAGCCGGTGACGAAGGGGAGGCTGGCCAGCACCACCCGCCGCGCCGTCCCCCGCTCCCCCAGTCTCGTCGCCTCCACCGCCGACACGGCCGACAAGTAGCCGGGTACGAGGGGAAGGACGCACGGCGTCACCACCGACACGAGGCCGGCCAGGAAGGCGATGGGGATACGCTCGGCCATCAGACCTCGAACCGCCGCAGCTCCTCCTCCAACCTGCGCTCGAGCTCGGGATCGAGACCTCCGCCCGCCTGCGAATGCTCCCCGTCCCGGCCATCACCGGCCCGCTTTCTGCTCCACCGCCAAGCGAGGACGCCGAGAAGGGCAGCAGCCAGCACCGCCCCGACCGGCGGCAGGACCCAGGCTAGGAGGTTGAAGCCTCTCCGGGGCGGGGAGGCCAATACCTGCTCCCCGAACTGGGCCACCAGCCGGCGCTTGATCTCGCTCTTGGAGTCGCCAGCGGCGATGCGGGCGCGGATGAAGGCCCGCATGCGGTCAGCGATGGGAGAGGAGGATTGGTCGAGGGTGGTGCGGCAGGTGGGGCAGATGATCTCCGTCTCCAGCTCGGCCAGCGTCGGCCGCTCCCCGGTCGCCCACGCCGTCCCGACCACGCCCAAGGCAAGGAGGATGACCGCCAGCGCGGCTCCTCCCCTGGCCAGGGAGGCGCCGGAGGCTGGATCGGCCGGCGCCGCCGCCATCAGCGGTCGACGATGAATACCGGCGTCCCCACCTCCACCCGGTCGAACAGCCACTCGGCGGCGGGGATGGCCATCCGGATGCAGCCGTGCGAGGCCGAGTAGCCCAGCGAGGCCGCATCAGGGGTGCCGTGGATGCCCACGGCGGGCACGCTCAGCCCCATCCAGCGCGTGCCCAGGGGGTTGCCGGGCCCGGGCGGCACCGGCTTCAGCCCATCCGCCCAAGGCGAGGGCGGCGGGTACCACCAGGGGTGGCGCCACTTGACGACAATGCGGAACCGGCCCAGCGGCGTGGGGTAGCTAGGCTGGCCGGTGGCGACCCGGAACACCCGCCGGAGCTTCTCCCCCTCGTAGTAGAAGAGCCGCTTCGAGGCGCGTCGGATGACCACCACCGCCCCCACCTCGTCGGCCGTCTGCTCCGGCTCGACCACTCGGGCCGGCAAGCGTAGGGGGTCGCGGCGGTTCTGGCGGAGGGCCCGGACGATGGCCTGCACGGCCTCGAGCCGGCGAAGGCGGAGGCCTGCCCGGCCGCCGACGATGCGAGGCTCCAAGTTGCGCAGGACCACCCTGGCCTCCACCGGCGGACGGTCGAAGCGGCGGGCCAGTCGGCTCACGAGCGCCCATACAGGGTCGCCCCGAACCGCCACCACCAGGGGCACCCGGGAGCCGGGGCGGGAACGGGCAGCTCGGGCCACCGCCGCCTTCACGTAGGCCACCGCCCCCAGGCGCTTGGGCGACACGGACAGCCACCGATCCTCGATGACGAGCAGCAGGCGGGCCCGGAAGGCAAGGCGGACGGCGGCGACGGCGGCATCGGTGGTGAACCCGCCCACGCGGACGCCCCCTACCGTTACGCCCCGCGGCAGCACCAGCGGCGCCGGCTCGGCGGCCGGCGCAGCGCCGGCGAAAGGAGCCGCGGCGCCGGCTACGAGGCCGGTAAAGACGGCCACCGCCCCACCGCCCGCTCCCAGTGCCCAGAGAGCGACCCGCCTCACGCCGCCAGTGTATCGGCGAGCAGGCGCGGGTCGTCCATGACCACCCCGTCCACGCCCGCCCCGACCACCCGGGCCAGGGTAGCCCGGTCGTTGACCGTCCACGCCAGGACCGCTGCCCCCCGGGCGTGGCAGCGGCGAACCACGGCCGGGGAGACGACGCTGTGGTGGAGGGAGGCCGCTCCCGCCCGAGCCGCCTGGAGGAGGCCAGCCACGCGGAGCGGTAGCGCCCGCCGTACCGCCATCGCCCCCAGGGAGGCGAGCGGACGCAGGGGTGTCCGGCCGGCCAGCCCCAGCCGGTCGCAGGGGTAGGTGCGGGCCAGAGCCAGCCCCGGCTCCAGCCTGGCCAGACGGCGCAGGCCGCCGGCCGAGCAGGAGGAGGCGAGGGACCGGCCCACGGCCCGATGGCGGCGGAGAGTGCGCACCAGCTCCTCCTCGTAGCCGCGCCCCTTGACGTCCAGGTGCAGGCCCGTGTCGGGCGAGCGCTCGGCCAGGAAGGCGAGAGCCTCGTCCAGGGTGGCCAGCTCGGGCGCTAGGCGCCGGAGCTCGCGGAGGCGGCGGCTACCCACCCGACCCCGAGCCTGGCCGTGGCTCATCTCGGCCAAGTCATGGGAATGAGCCAACACCAAGGTTCCGTCGCGGAGGGCGATGACGTCCAGCTCCACCATGTCGGCTCCCGCCGCCACGGCGGCAGCGACGGCGCGGAGAGTGTTGGCGGGAGCAAGGGCGGCCGCCCCTCGATGACCGATGGCTAGGGGACGGCCGGCAGCGCGAAGCCTCACGGAGCCAGTATGGTCACCGCCGGCGTCACCCGTCAAAGCGGCTCCTGCGGGGTCGACCGCTCTACACTGAGCCCGTGGCCGACCCCGACCCGCGCCCCGTCCACCTTTCCCAGCCGGGCGGTGGCTCTCGCCACCCGAGGGCGGCCCGGTACCGGCACCCCCCCACCCCGGTTTCCCCGCCCAGCGCGTGGGCAGCAGCCGGCCGGATGAGCTGGGTGGCCGGGCTGGTGCTGGCGCTGTCTCCGTTCATGGGCTGGTACTCAGGAGGGGCCGAGGAGGGACCCGCGGTGGCGGTGCTGGGCTGGAACAGCGGAGTGCCGGGCAAGCTCGTCTTCTTCGCCGGCCTGGCCGTGGTCTCCCTCGCCTTGCTTCGCGCCCTGGGGGTCGAGCTCCCCCGCGGCCTGCCCGAGAGCCTCCTCGTGGTGGGCCTGGGTACCCTGGCCACCGTCCTCGTCCTCGTTCGGATCATCTCCATCCCCGACTCCCTGGTCGGTACCGGCGACCGGGCGGTCGGCCTGTGGGTGGCTCTGGCCGCCGCCCTGGCAGTGATCGCCTGCGGGCTTTTGCGGGCAGGAGAAGAGCTGTAGCCACGACCAGGCCGAGAGCCGCCCCGCCTACAGCATCGAGGGGGTAGTGAACGCCCACGTACACCCGGGAGAAGGCGACGGCGGCGGCTAGAAGGATGAAGAGCGGCGCCAGGCGAGGGAAGAAGCGGGTCAGCATGAGGGCGGCGGCGAAGCTGGTGGCGGCGTGCCCGGAGGGGAAGGAGGGACTTTCCGGGACTCCCACCAGCACCTCCAGGCCGGGCAGGCGGTGGGGCGGGCGGGGACGTCCCACCGCCTCCTTGAGGCCTCGGGCAGCCAGGTCGGCGACCACCGCCGCCGCCGCCGTGCCGAGAAGGATGGGCGGCAGCCGCCAGAGTAGAGCGGCGACCAGGGCCAGACCCAGCCACAGGGCAGCGAAGGCACCGGCGTGGGAGAGACCGACGAAGACGGGATCGAGCCAGCCGGCCCGGTGCTCCACCACCCACAGGAGAGCTTGGCGGTCGAGCTCGCTCAGGGCCGGCGGGCGGAGACGGTCACGGTCACCGTGCGGGTAGCGGGAAGGGGGACGAGCGTTCGCACCCGCACCTGGGTAGGGCCGGGGGTGGGAGTGTCCTCCAAGGCCTGGCCCAGGGCCACCCCCAACCCGAACACGACCGCCGCCAGCAGGAGGCGGCCGACCGTCCCAGCCAGTCTGCGCCGGCAGCGGCGCCGGGGCCGGGCCGGGCCGATCACGGGCGGTAGTCCCGAGCCCCCCGAGCGTACAGGTGGAAGGCGGCGTCGGCGGCGGTGGCCACCCACCGGGCCCACCCCGGCTCGGGACAGCGTCGGGCGACGACCTCCTGGGTCCAGCCCTCGCACCCCTCGTACAGGTGGGCGAGCTCGGCCAGCGTAAACGAGCTCCCCAGCCGGCGGCGGAGCTCGGCCGTTACCGCCTCCACCTGCTCCCCGAGCCTCTCTTCTGCGCCCGGAGACCGCGCCTCCTGCTGGAGCCGCCGGTATCCCTCCTGCCACTGCTGGCGTGCCAGCTCGACCCTCGTCTGCACCCGGGCAGGGAATGCTACTCCGTGCAGCAGCGGTCCTCCGGCCACAGGCGGCCGATCTCGGCCGCGATCCGCTCCCCTACCAGGTAGCCGGGCCGGGCAAGGGCGTAGGCCACGTGGGCGTGCAGACACTTGAGGTTGCCGAACGCCCGAGCTCCGCCAATGCCGAGGTCGAGCGAGGCGCCCCCATCCCTGCCCACGCGGCCGGAAGCCAGGCGGCGGCGGAGAGCCTGCTGGTCGGCGGTGGCCCGTGCCAGGCTGGCCCGCAACTCGGGGTCGCAGGCGGCCCGGGCGCTCCACCGCGCCACCCCTCCCGCCGCCTCCAAGCGGGCTACCTCCGCTACCAGGTGAGGGCAGGTGAGGTAGTAGGTGGTAGGGAAGGGCTCGCCGGCGGCGTCATAGGGGCTCTGCTCGGTCACCGCCGGCCGTCCGAACGGGCAGCGGACGGCCACCCGCCGAAAGGCGCGGGCAGGGCGGCCGATCTGCCGCTCCACCAAGGCTCGGTCGGAGGGCGCCACGGACGCAGCGTAGCCCGTCAGCGGTCGCCGGCGGCGGCGCGCGCCCGGCGCCAGGCGGGAATGCCCTGGACAATGAACAGCCGCTCTCCCGGCCTGACCAGGCCCAGCCGGCGGGCGGCGTGGAGCAGCGTAGCTCCGCTCTCGTCCACGGCCAGACGGCGCTCCAGCCGCCGCTTCTGGGCCTCCAAAGCCCGCACCTCTGCCCGCCGCTCCTCCACCGCCCGGCCCGACCGTAGGTACGCCTGAACGGGCCGGTAGTAGAGGAAGCCGACGAGACCCAGGGCGCAAGCGACGAGGAAGGGGAGGCGCCTGCGGCGCCGGCGGGGTCGGGCGGTGGACCTGGCCATCCCCGTCCCCTTCGCCCGCCGCTTCCCTGCTCCTCCCCCTATAGGGTCTCCACCTTGATCACGTTGGTCGAGCCGGGCACGTTTACATGCGTCCCCGCCGTCAGCACGACCCGCTCTCCCGGCTGAGCCAGCCCCCCAGCCCGAGCTGCCTCCAGGGACAGTCCCCACAGGTCCTCCACGTCCCTTCCCTCCCTAACGACAAGCGGCACCACTCCCCATTCCAGGGCCAGCCGCCGGGCCACCCGCGCCTGGTGGGTGATGGCGGCGATGGGCCGGCGGGGCCGCAAGCGGGCGACCACGTTGGCCATTCGGCCCGTGTAGGTGGTGACCACGAGCAGAGACGCAGCCAGGACCTCGGCCAGGTCGCAGGCGGCGTTGGCGATGGCCTCGCTGACGCCGGCCTCGCCCGCGGTCGCCAGCTCGTGCCGGTGGCCCAGGCTGGGCTCCACAGCTCGGGCGATGACATCCATGTAGCGCACCGCCTCCACCGGGTACGCTCCCACCGCGGTCTCCTCGGACAGCATGAGGGCGGAGGTGCCGTCCAGCACGGCGTTGGCTACGTCGCTCGCCTCGGCCCGGGTCGGCTCGGGGGCGTGGAGCATGGACTCGAGCATCTGGGTGGCCGTGATCACCGGCCGGGCGCGCTGGAGAGCGACCTGGATGATCCGCTTCTGGAGGAGCGGCACCTGGGCGGGACCCATCTCCACCCCCAGGTCGCCGCGGGCGACCATCACCGCGTCGGCAGCCGCCACGATCTCGTCCACCCGCTGCACCGCCTCCGCCTTCTCGATCTTGGCGATGACGTGGGCCGGCGACCCAGCCTCCTCCAGCCGCCGACGCAGCTCGCGGACATCGTCGGGGGAGCGAACGAACGACAGAGCGACGTAGTCGGCGCCCAGCTGGCAGGCGAAGCGGAGGTCGGCCAGGTCCTTGTCGGTCAGACAGGGAATGGGCAGGGGGACGCCGGGGAGGTTGACCCCCTTGTGACCCTGCACCAACCCCCCCACGGTCACGGTGCATACCGCCCTTCCCCGGTCTGCCCGCTCCACCCGCAGCCGCACGTGGCCGTCGTCGATGAGGACGTCGTGCCCGGGGGCGAGCACCTCTGCCGCCGCCGGCGGGACGATGGGGAGGTCCGCCGTCCCCGCCCCGCCCTCGCCGGCCACCACCACCTCCTGTCCCGGCAGCAGGCGCAGGGGCGCCGACAGGTCGCCCACCCGCAGCTTGGGCCCCTGAAGGTCGGCAATCAGGGCCAGGGGACGCCCAGCGACTTGCTGAGCCTCCCGGACGAGGGAGGCATAGGCGGCATGCTCCTCCCAAGTGCCGTGGGAGAGGTTGAGGCGGGCGGCGTCCATGCCCGCCGCCGCCAGCTCGGCCACGCGCCCGGCGGAGGCGGGTCCTATCGTGGCCACGATCTTGGTACGGCGAGGTGAAGAGGGCACCCGGGGCAGCCTAGCGCGCCCGCTTCCTCGCCCCTGCCGGCCGGCCGACCACGCCGAGGCGGCGGGAAGCGGGGGAGCTCCCGGCGTCCCTTGCTTACCCCCGGAATCGGGGGAAGGCGGCCCACCCCGGGTAGCAGGCGCGCTCGCCCAGCTCCTCCTCGATGCGAAGGAGCTGGTTGTACTTCGCCACCCGATCGGAGCGGCAGGGAGCGCCGGTCTTGATCTGGCCGGCGTTGGTGGCCACCGCCAGGTCGGCGATGGTGGTGTCCTCCGTCTCCCCCGACCGGTGAGAGATGACGGCTGCGTACCCAGCCTGCCGGGCCAGGGCGACGGCATCCAGGGTCTCGGTGAGGGTGCCGATCTGGTTGGGCTTGACGAGGATGGCGTTGGCCGCTCCCTCCTCGATTCCCCGCCGCAGTCGGCCGGGGTTCGTCACGAAGAGATCGTCGCCCACGATTTGGAGCCGGCTACCGAGCCTGGCGGTGAGCTCCCGCCAGGAAGCCCACTCGTCCTCCGCCAGGGGATCCTCCAGAGACACGATGGGATAGCGGTCGGCCAGCTCCTGCCAGAAGGCGACCATCTCCGCCGGCAGGAGCTCCCTGCCCTCGAACCGGTACCGGCCCTGCCGCCAGATCTCGCTCGCTGCTGGGTCGAGGGCCACCGCCACCCGGCCCCCGTGTCCTGCCCGCTCCACCGCCTCCAGTACCGCCTCGATAGCCTCCTCGCTGGAGGCGAGGTCGGGCGCGAACCCACCCTCGTCGCCCACCGCCGTGGCCAGACCCCGCTCGGCCAAGAGGGCGCGGAGGGCGTGGTACACCTCTACCCCCAACCTGAGAGCGTCGGCGAAGGTCTCCGCCCCCGCCGGGACGAGCAGGAACTCTTGCAGGTCGAGGGAGTTCCGGGCGTGGGCGCCGCCGTTGACGACGTTCATGAGCGGCACAGGGAGAGTGCGCGCCTCCTCTCCGCCCAGCCACCGGTAGAGGGAGACGCCCGCCTCGGCGGCCGCCGCTCGGGCCACGGCCAGGGACACCCCCAGGACGGCGTTGGCGCCCAGGCGGCCCTTGTTGGGGGTGCCGTCGAGGGCGATCAGGGCCTCGTCCAGGCTCCGCTGGTCGGCCGCCTCCATCCCCAGCACCGCCTCGGCGATCTCGCCCTCCACGTGGGCGATCGCCGTCAGCACGCCCTTGCCCAGGTAGCGGCCGGGGTCGCCGTCCCGCAGCTCCACCGCCTCGTGGGCGCCGGTGGAGGCACCCGAGGGTACCAAGGCGCGGCCGAGGGCGCCCGACTCGAGGCCCGCCTCCACCTCCACCGTCGGGTAGCCCCGGGAGTCGAGCACCTGCCGAGCGTGAAGGCGGGTGATGGGCGTCACCGCTCCTCCGCCTTGGCCCGGTCGAAGTAGCGGTCGAGCTCGTCCAGGGCAAGGGCGGCGGGCTCGAGCCCCTCGGCCCGGGCCAGGGCGCCAGCCCGCTCCACCCGCGCAGCGAGCCGCCCCACCGCCCGGCGCAGGGCCAGCTCGGGATCCACGTTCAGCCGGCGGGCCACGTTGACGCAGGCGAGGAGGACGTCTCCCACCTCGTCCAGGTGGCGAGGATGGGGCTCGGTCTCGGCCGCCGGCTCTCCGATCTCGTCCACCACCGCCTCCAGCTCGCCGAGCTCTTGGCGGAGGTCGGCCAAAGCGCTCCCCACGTCGGGGTACTCGAACCCTGCCGCCGCCGCCCGCCGCTGCACCTTGCGGGCGTAGAGGAGGGCGGGAAGAGTCTCGGGGAGATGGTGGAGGATGCCCTCTCTCCCCTCCTCCTCCGCCTTCAGCTCCTCCCAGCGCCGGCGCACGGCGCCGGGGCTCGTCGCCTGGGCCTTCCCGAACACGTGCGGGTGCCGCCGTACGAGCTTGGCCTGGATCCCCCGGGCGATGGCCTCCAGGTCGCCTTCCTGCCGCTCGGACAGGAGGAGAGCCAGGAAGAAGGTCTGGTAGAGGAGATCGCCCAGCTCGTCGGCCAACCTGGCGGCGTCTCCGGCCAAGGCGGCGTCGGCTACCTCGTAGGCCTCCTCCACCGTATGGGGCACGATGGTGAGGGGCGTCTGCTCCCGGTCCCAGGGGCAGTCCCGGCGCAGGCGCTCGGCTAGCGCCTGCAAGTCGAGGAGAGCATCTGCCAGCGCCACCGCTCAGCCGCTGGGGGTAGGCGTGGTCTCGGTGGCAGGAGGGGCGAAGCCGGGGGCGTAGACGACGTCGTCGGCGTACCGCTTGCGCACCTCCTCCAGCCAGCTACTCACCGCCTCCGCCCGCCGCTGCTGGAGAAGGAGCTGGCGGATGGACGCCCGCACCTCGGCCAGCGGCGTCGTCCGGGCAGGCTTTACCGGCCCCAGGGCCTGGATGACGTGCCAGCCGTACTCCGTCTTCACCGGCCGCGACAAGGCGCCGGTCGGGAGGGAGAAGGCGACCTTGTCGAACGGAGCCACCGACTGGCCCTGCTGGACGGTGAGCCTGCCCCCCAGGCTCTTGGAGCCGGGGTCGGTGGAGTAGCGCTTGGCCAGCTCGGCGAAGTCGGCTCCCGCCTTGAGCCGGGCCACCAGCTCGGCCGCCAGCTTCCGCGTCTTGACGAGGATGTGGCGGACCCGGCGGGTCGCCGGCCGCGAGTACTCCCGCCGATGGGTCTGGTAGTAGGCGGCGATGTCCGCCTCCGTCACGGTCACCTCGGCCGATACCTTCTCGAACAGCGCATCCGCCAGGAGCTGGCCGCGAAGCTCGTGGCGAAAGCCCTCCTCGGTCACCCCCTGAGCCTTGAGGGCCCGGCGGAAGCGAGCGTCGCTCCCGTCGAAGAACTGCTTCTTCACCTGCTGAAGGCGGCGCTCCACCGCCTCCTCGGTTACCCGTACCCCCAGCCTGTCCGCCTCCTGGGCCAGCTCCTCCCGTTGCACCAGGTACTGGAGGGCGCTCTGCTGGAGGGAGCGGTACTCGTCCGAGCCGGCGGCGGGAGGCTTCTGTCCCTGGGCCTTGAGCCGGGACAGGGCTCGGTCGACGGTGGCGTCCAACTCTTGCCGGGAGATGGCCGTCTTTCCCACCACCGCCACCGCCCCGACGGGTAGCGAGCCCGGTCCCGACCCGCCGCAGCCGGCGGTGACGAGGACGAGAGAAGCCAGGGCGGCCAGCGTTGGGGCAGAACGGCTACGCATGGAAAGAGCGCCAGTCAAGCAGGCTGGCGCAGGTCGAGGATAGCATCGGCCAGCCGCAGCCCCTCCCGAAAGTCCTGGGCCCGTAGCGATACCTCGCGGCGATCGGCTGTGTACACGGCCGTGGGCAGGACCGCCCGCAGGCGGCGGAGATCGTCCCCGCCCAGCACCAGGGGGCCGACGGCGAGTCGGCCGCCCCGGAAGACGAGGTAGTCGGCTCCCATCCGGGCTGCCTTCAGCCTGGCTTCCTGGATGCCGAACAGGTTGTCCACGGGCTCGGGCAGAGGCCCGTACCGGTCCTCCACAGCCGCCCGCAGCTCGCGCAGCTCCTCCTCCGCCTCGGCCAGGGCCAGTCGCCGGTGGAGGTCGATGCGGAGCGCCTCCGAGCCTACGTAGGACGCAGGCACGTAGGCGTCGATGCGGGCGTCCACCCGCACCGGCCGGGCGGCCGGCCGCCCCTCCCCCGTGAGCTCCGCCACTACCTCCTCCAGCAGCTCCACGTACAGCTCGAAGCCGAGGGCGGCCACGTGACCCGACTGCTCGGTGCCGAGGAGCTCGCCGGCACCCCGGATCTCCAGGTCGCGCATGGCGATGGCGAAGCCGGCTCCCAGCTCGGTGTGGTCGGCCAGGGTGGCCAGCCGTGAGCGGGCCTCGGGCGTGAGCTGGGAGGCGTCGGGGTAGAAGAGGTAGGCGTAGGCGGGGACGTCGGAACGGCCCACCCGGCCCCGGATCTGGTAGAGCTGGGCGAGACCGAGCAGGTCGGCCCGCTCCACCACCAAGGTGTTGGCTTGAGGAATGTCGAGGCCGGATTCGATGATGGTGGTGGAGACGAGGACGTCGGCGTCGCCGCGGAGGAACCGCACCATCCGCTCCTCCAGCTCGCGCTCCCGCATCTGGCCGTGGGCAACGAGAAGGCGGAGGCCGGGGCAGAGCTCCCGCAGCTCGGCCGCTCGCTCGTCGATGGTCTCCACCCGGTTGTGGAGGTAGAAGGACTGGCCTCCCCGCGCCGCCTCCCGCTCGAGAGCCGTTCGCACGAGCTCCCGGTCGTACTCGCCCACATAGGTCCGGATGGGTCGTCGGCCTTCGGGCGGGGTCTCGATGACCGAGATGTCGCGCAGGCCGGCCAGGGACATGTGCAGGGTGCGGGGGATGGGAGTGGCAGTAAGGGCGAGCACGTCCACCTCCAGCCGGAGCTGGCGCAAGAGCTCCTTCTGGGCTACCCCGAAGCGCTGCTCCTCGTCCACCACTACCAGGCCTAGGCGCTTGGGGATGACGTCCCGGGAGAGGATGCGGTGGGTGCCGATGAGCACGTCCACCTTGCCCTCGGCAAAGTCGGCCAGGACCGCCTTGGCCTTGGGTGGGGGCACGAACCTCGACAGCATCTCCACCCGCACCGGGAAGTCGCGGTACCGCTCGCGGAAGGTGTTCCAGTGCTGCTGGGCGAGGACGGTGGTGGGGACGAGGACGAGCGTCTGGCGACCGTTGACAGCCACCGCGAAGGCGGCCCGCACGGCCACCTCGGTCTTGCCGAAGCCGACGTCGCCGCAGATGAGCCGGTCCATCGGCCGGGGGGCGGCCAGGTCCTCCTTGACGGCGTCGATGGCCGCCTGCTGGTCGTCCGTCTCCCGATAGGGGAACGACGCCTCCAGACGCGCCAACCAGTCGGAGGAGACATCGAAGGCCACCCCGGGAGCGGTCTTGCGGCGGGCGTACAGGGCCAGGAGATCGCCGGCCAGCTCGCGCAGGGACTCCCGGGCTCGGCTCTTGATGAGGTGCCAGGCCTTGCCGCCCAGCTTGGACAGGGCCGGCGGCCGTCCATCCGCCCCCACGTAGCGGGACACCTTGCCGAGCTGCTCATGGGGCACGTACAGCCGGTCGTGGCCGCGGAAGGCGAGCAGCAGGTAGTCGCGGGTGACCCCGGCCACCGTCTTCGTCTGGAAGCCGAGGAGCCTGCCTACCCCGTGGTCCTCGTGCACCACGTAGTCGCCGGTGCGCAGGTCGGCGAAGGACTGGAGAGCCCGGCCCAGCCGAGCGGCCGCGGGCGGCCTGCGGCGGAAGACCTGTGTATCGGGGAGGAGAGCCAGCCGCAGCCGGCGCCACACGAGCCCCCGCCGAGCGGCGGAGAGGGCGAAGACGAGGGCGGGCTCGGCCGGCAGCCCCTCGCCCGGCTCGAGCAGAGTGGCCTGGAGGCGGCGAAGAAGGCGCCGACGGCGAAGGGCCTCCCCTCGATGCGGGAAGGCGACCACCACCCGCAGGCCGGCGCCGACCAGGGCGGCCAGCTCGCTCTCAGCCTCGGCCAGGCCCCGGGCGGCGACAGCCGGCGGCTGGGCCTGGAAGGCGAACGCCTGCCCGCGAGGCAGGGGGTCGAGATGGGACGACTCCTCCAGAGACCGCTCCACACCCAGCTCCTCGCGCCACACCCGGCTCACCCCGTCCGGCTGCCAGACGAGGTCGAAGGCAGGATCGAGGGAGGACACACGCTCGTCTGCCCGGCCTCGAGCCGCCCCAGCGTCTCCCGCCGCCGACATCCGTCGCTCCCGGGCCGGGTACACGGCCGCTGCCTCGAGCTCGCGCAGCGCCCGCTGGGTGAAGGGGGAGAAGGCGCGGATGGCCTCGATCTGGTCGCCGAAGAGCTCCACCCGCAGGGGCTCGCCGCCGGTGGTGGGGTAGACGTCGAGGATGCCCCCCCGGACGGCGAGCTGGCCCCGTTCCTCCACCCGCTCCACCCGCTCGTAGCCTGCCTCCACCAAGGCCTCGACGAGGCCCTCCAGCCCCGGCTGACCGCCGATCCTGAGGTCGATCCGGGGCGGGCGTTCCTGCGGCGGCGGCATCTCCTCCACCGCCGCCGCGGCCGACACGCAAACGAGGCCCCCGGCAGCGAGGACGTCCAGGGCGCGGGCCCGCTCTCCGACCAGGTGGGGTGGGGGCTCCAGGCCCGATGCCGGCCCCACTCCGCGACTGGGCAGGAAGGCCACCCGCTCCTCTCCCAGGTACCAGGAGGCAGCTTCGGCGACATCCCGGGCATCGGCGTCCTCGGGCACAAGGAGGGAGAGACCCCGGCCCAACCGCAGGTGGAGGGCAGCGATCAGGAGAGGGAGGGCCGGCTCGCTCACCCGGGCGGCGGCGGGAAGGGACGAGGCGAAGGCCTGAAGCTCGCTGCTCCCGGCCAGCTCGCGGGCAAGGGCGTACAAGGCCGGGGGCCGCAGGCGGGTCGCTGAGTCGGTGACGGTGGCTCGGTCCATGCAGAAGGGCGGAACCCCGGTTCCGCCGTCTCCAGTCTACTTCCCTCCTTACCCCCTCCCGGAAAGCCGGGGTCAGCGGAAGCGGCGGCGGGCCTCCTCCACGCCCTCCATCACCACCACCTCGACGGCGTCGGCGGCACGGCCCACCAACGCCTCCACATCCGTCTCGGGCGGGAACTCGGCCAGCACGTAGTCGGCCACCGACCGTGGGTCTCCCCGTCCCGGCCGGCCCACGCCGATCCGCAGCCGCAGGAAGTCGCGGGTGCCAAGGGCGTCGGCGATGGAGAGCAGGCCCTTGTGCCCGGCCAGACCGCCGCCCAGGCGTGCCTGGAGGCGGCCCTCCTCCAGGTCGACGTCGTCGTGGACGACGAGCAGCCGCTCGGGCGCCAGGGCGAAGAACCGCACGGCCGCGCCCACCGACCGACCCGAGTCGTTGACGTAGGTCTCCGGCTTGAGAAGGCCCACCCGACCGTCTCCCAGGCGGATCTCGGCCAGGCGGCCGGCGAACCGGGCTCGGAAGGAGCCGCCGTGCCTGCGGGCGAGCTCGTCCACCACCAGCCAGCCGGCGTTGTGGCGGGTGCGGGCGTACTCGGCGCCCGGGTTGCCGAGACCGGCTACCAGCAGGTCGAGCGTCGAGGCCCGGTCGCCCCGACGGAAGAGGCGCACCTACTCCTCGGCGCCCGCGCCGGCCTCGCCGATCTCCTCGGCAGGCGCCTCCTCGACCGCCGGGGCAGCCTCCACCGCTTCTTCCACCTCCACCGCCTCCTCGACCGCCTCCACCTCCACCGGTCGTCGAGGGGCAGCTACGGCGGCCAGGACGGTGTCGGGATCGTCCATGATCCTGACTCCCTGGGGCGCGGTCAGGTCGGCCACCCGCAGGGAGCCGCCCACCTCCAAACGGCTCACGTCCAGCTCCAGCCGGTCGGGAACGGCCGCGGGCAGGGCCTCCACGTTCACCTCCCGGACGATCTGGGTGAGCACTCCGCCCGCCCGAGCCCCGGGGGCGTCGCCCACGAGCTCGACCGCCACCGCCGCCTGGATGGGTCGGTCGAGCCTCACCTCCTGGAGGTCGATGTGGATGATGTGGCCCCGTACCGGATCGCGCTGGAAGTCCTTCACCACCGAGGCGCGGGCGGTCTTCTGCCCGTCCACGACCACGTCCAAGATGGCGTGCAGCCCGTGGGGCCCCGCCAGGGCAGCCCGTAGCTCCCGCTCGGGTACGGCCACGGCGTGGGGCTTGCGGCCCTGCCCGTACAGGACGCCGGGGACGAGGCCCTGCCGACGCAGGCGCCGCGACTCCCGCGAGCCCAGCTTGGCCCGCTCCACCACCTCCAGACGAATGCGGTCGCCGGCCACGGCGGCCGATTGTACCGCCCTGGCCCAGACTCAGAAGAGCTGGTACTCGCCGCCGAAGATGGCGGACACCGACTCGTCGGCGAACACGTTCATGATCGTCTCGGCGAGAAGGCCCGAGATGGGGAGAACGGTCATGGTCGCGGGCCGCTTGAGGGGGTCGATGGGCACCGTGTCGGTGACGACGATGCCGGCCAAGTCGGCTTGGACGAACCGCTCCAGGGCGCCCTCGCTGAACAGGCCGTGGGTGGCGAACACCCACACCCCCTTGGCTCCGTGCTCGAGGAGGGCCTGGGCGCCGGCGAGGAGGGTGCCGCCGGTGGTGATGAGATCGTCGCCGACGATGGCGATGCGGTCGCGCACCCGGCCGGTGATCTCGGTCACCGCCGCTTGGTCGTGCTCGGGCCGAGTCTTGTGCATGACCGCCCACGGCGCTTCGATCATCTCCGCGAACCGGATGGCGTGCTTGGCCCGGCCGGCGTCGGGGGCTACCGACACCACCCCGCTCCCGCGCAAGCCGAGGTCGCGGAAGTGGCGGGCGAACAGGGGCAGGGCAGTCATGTGGTCCACCGGGATGGTGAAGAAGCCCTGGATCTGGCCGGCGTGGAGGTCCATGGTGAGGATCCGGTCGGCCCCGGCCAGCTGGAGCATGTCCGCCACCAGCCGAGCCGAGATGGGCTCGCGCGGCTTGGCTTTGCGGTCCTGGCGGGAGTAGGGAAACCAGGGGATAACGGCGGTGATGCGGTGGGCGGAAGCCAGCTTGGCCGCCTGGATCATGAACAAGAGCTCCATGAGGTTGCGGTCCACGGGCTCGCACCCGGTCTGGACGATGAAGACGTCGGCTCCCCGGATGGACTCGCAGTAGCGGCAGTAGGTCTCGCCGTTGGCGAACGTCTTCAGCTCCACCTCGCCCAGCTCCACCCCCAAGTGCTCGGCGATGCGCCGGGCGAGCTCCGGGTGGGAGCGGCCGGAGAACACCATCAGCCGCCTCTGCGGTCCCCGCTCGATCCAGTGGTTGGGCTTCACCGCCGGGCCCGGATCGAGACCGGGCAAGCGGACGAGGTCAGCCGCCATGCTCTCCACGGACGTATCCCTCCTTGTTCACCTGCCGCGCCCGGGCGATGGCCAAGGCGTTGGCGGGGACGTCCTCGGTGATCACCGAGCCCGCCGCCACCCACGCATTATCTCCGATGCTGACCGGGGCCACGAAGGCATTGTCGACGCCGGTCCTGACGTTACGCCCGATGCGGGTGCGCTGCTTGCCCCGCCCGGCCTCATGGGGCAGGTTGGCGGTGATGGCGCCGGCGCCGATGTTGGTGTCCTCGCCGATGTCGGCATCGCCGATGTACGACAGGTGGGGGATCCGGGCCCGGTCGCCGACGGTGGAGTTCTTCACCTCCACGAACGCTCCTGCCCTGGCCCCGGCCCCGAGCACGGTGCCCGGGCGGAGGTAGCAGAAGGGACCCACTACCGCCCCTTCCCCCACCCGGGCATCCACCACCACCGCGTGGGGGCCGATCTCCGCTCCCCGTCCCACCCTCGTCCGGCCGCGGAGGACGGTGAAGGGGTGCACCACGCTGTCCTCCGCCAGCTCCACGCCCACGTCGATCCAGGTGGTGTCGGGATCGACGATGCCCACCCCGGCCAGCAGGTGAGCCTCATTGACCCGCCGGCGGAGCACGGCGGCGGCGGCGGCCAGCTCGGCCCGGGTGTTCACGCCCAGGGGCAAGAGGGGGTCGGGGGAGCACCAGACGGCCGCCCGGCCGCCTGCCGCCACGATGTGCTCCACGGTGTCGGTCAGGTACAGCTCCCCCTGAGCGTTGCCCGACTCGAGGTGGGTCAGGGCGGGCCACAGAGCGGCGGCCGTGAAAAGGTACACGGAGCTATTGGCCTCGCCCACGGCCAGCTCCTCCGGGCCGGCGTCGGCAGCCTCCACGATGCGCGCCAGCGAGCCGTCCTCCGCCCGGACGATGCGACCGTAGGAGCCCGGCTCAGCCGGCTGGAAGGAGAGTACGGTCACGTCCGCTTCCCGCGCTCGGTGCTCGGCGACGAGGCCTGCCAGAAGCTCGCCGGTAAGGAGGGGCGCGTCGCCGGGAAGGACGAGCACGTCCCCCGGGAAGCCCGCCAGAGCGGCCCCGGCCGTGCGGACGGCATCGCCGGTGCCGAGGGGCCGCTCCTGCACCACCACTGTGGCCTCGGCCAGGTCGGCCAGCGCTGCCGCCGTGTCGGGGGAGGAGACAACGACCAGAGGCCGAGGGCGGAGCAGCCGCGCCGCCTCCACCACCCAGTCCACCATCCGGCGGCCGAGGAGGGGGTGCAGGTGCTTGGGGGTGGCCGACCGCATGCGCGTGCCCAGGCCGGCGGCCATGACCACGGCGGCGAGCGGCCGGGCGCTCATGCCGGCCGAAGCTGGGGCGCCAGGATTCGAACCTGGGATCGCGGGACCAAAACCCGCTGCCTTACCGCTTGGCTACGCCCCACCGCAGGCATTGTGACCTACCACGGGAACCCGGCGGCGGTCGGGCCGCAGACCTACCTCGCTCTCCGGCCCGCTCCCTCGGGCCGGTCGTGGAGGAGCAAAAAGACACCGATGACGGCGAACACCCCCACAAGCACGAGGGCGATCCAGGAGAGGATGAAGGCGAGGATGGCGGCGATGACCGCTAGAGCCTGAGACATGGCCAGAATCCAGGAGAGGTCGCGGGCCAGCCTCGTCTCCAGGGTGCGCCCGGCCAGCAGGTAGAAGAGGATGACGGGGATGGCGATGACGATGACCGTGATGCGGGAGAAGTCCTTCTCGAAGGCCACCACCAGACCCTCGATGACGGCGATGGCGATGGCCAGCTTGAGCCGGTTTGCCCACAACCAGCTGGGACGGGGGCCTTCCGGGCGAGGGGGCGCCTGAGCCACCCGCTCGGCTGCCTGCTCGTCGCTCACCGGTCAACCGTACCACGTGGGCGCGACGACCCACGTGCGCCCCAGGCCGGCCAGGCGGGCGGCGGCACGGCGGGCGTCGGACAGCTCCTCGAACAGGCCGTACAGGGCGGGGCCGGCGCCGCAGACGTCGGCCCGGAACGCCCCCGAGGTCGTTATGAGGCGGAGGTGAGGGGAGGAGGCGAGGTCGTTGGCGGGCAGGGCGGCGAGGTCGCGGGCCTGGCGCACCGAGGCCAGGGCGGCCAGAAGGGCTCGGCGGCGCTCCTGGAAACCCCGCTCGCCTGCCCGGCGGTCGAAGGCGGCGTACACCTCGGCTGTGGAGGGCTTCCTCGCCCCCCGCGGCAGCAGGAGGACGGCCCAGTAGTCCTGGGGGAGGTCGAGCGGAGTGAGGGCGCTTCCGTCCCCCTGGCCGAGCTGGGGGCCGGAGGCGAGGAAGAAGGGCACATCCGCGCCCACCCGGGCAGCGAGCTGGAGGAGAGCGGGAGCGGGCAGGGGGCGGGGCAGGGTGTCGTTGGCCAGGCGGAGGGCGGTGGCGGCGTCGGAGCTGCCGCCGCCCAGGCCGGCGGCTACTGGAATCCGCTTCCAGATCCGGACGCTCCAGTGGGGAGCGACTCCGGCCTCGTCGGCCAGGAGCCGGAGCGCCCGCCCGACCAGCGTGTCCGGTGAGAACCCCGTCACCCGCAGGCGGTCGGAGAGGCGGACGGCCACCCGGTCGCACAGGTCGAGTCGCTGGTACACGGTCACCACCTCGTGCTTCCCGTCCGGGCGGCGGGGGCCCACCACCAAGGCGAGGTTGATCTTGGCCGGAGCGGGCAGCCGTCTCACCGGAGGAGCTCGGCCAGGCGCACGAGCTCCTCCGGCCGAAGCTCCTCGGCCCGTACCGAGGGCGGTCGCCCCAGCTGAGCCAGGGCTGCCAGCGCCCGGTCGGGGTCGACGAGGCCCGCCTGCCTCAACGAGTTGACCAGGGTCTTGCGGCGATGGGCGAAGGCGGCCTCCACCAGCCGCTTGACCTGGGACCACCGCTGCGGCAGCGGGCGCCGCCGGAAGGCGACCAAGGCCGAGTCGACCCGAGGGCGGGGCCGGAACACCTCCCGCGATACAGGGTGAAAGCCGGTCCGCTCGCCGGCCAACCCGACGAGCACCGACACCGCTCCGTACGCCTTGCTGCCGGGCCGGGCAAACAGGCGATCCGCTACCTCCCGCTGCACCATCACGCACCAAAGCTGGACGGTAGGCAGACGGTCGAGGCTGTCCACGATAAGGGGGGCGGCGACGCTGTAGGGCAGGTTGGAGACGAGCTTGGTGGGAGGGGGTTGGAGGGAGCCGGGGTCGAGGCGGAGAGCATCCTCAAACCGCAGCACCACGTTGTCCCGACCGGCCAGAGCCTCCCGTAGGTACGGCTCCAGCGACCGGTCGATCTCCACGGCGTGGACGAGCGACACCCGGTCGGCCAAGAACCGGGTCAGCGCCCCCAGCCCGGGGCCCACCTCCAACACCACGTCCCCGGGCCCGAGATCGGCCAAGCGCTCGATGACACGCAGGATGTTCTCATCGGCCAGGAAGTGCTGGCCGAGGGCGTGCTTGGGCACTACCGGAAGACGAGTCACGGCAGGGCGAAGGCGGCGCAGGCGTTCCCGTCCAAGCGTGCGGCCAACTCCTGGACGCTGTCACCACGAGCGGCGGCCAGCGCCGCTACCGTGTGGACGAGGAAGGCGGGCTCGTTGCCCCGCCCGCGCACGGGCTGGGGAGCGAGGTAGGGGCTGTCGGTCTCGGCCAGAAGCCGGTCGGTGGGGAGGCGGGCGGCCGCCCGTCGTAGCTCGTCCGCCTTGGGATAGGTGACGTTGCCGGCGAAGGATACGTAGTAGCCCCGCTCCAGCGCCACGGCCAGGAGATCGGGCTCGGAGAAGCAGTGGAGGACGACGGTGCCCGAGAACCCGGCCAGGACCTCGGCCGTCTCGGCAGCCGCTTGGCGGGCGTGAACCACCACCGGCAGGCCGAGCTCGTGGGCTATGGCGACCTGGGCCTCGAACACCCGGCGCTGAGCGGGCCGGGGGGCCCGGTCGCGGTAGTAGTCGAGCCCCGTCTCGCCCACCGCCACCACCCGCTCGTCCTCGAGCAGCACCCGCAGGTCAGCGAGCCGAGCCGCATCCGGCCCTCCTGCCTGGTGGGGGTGGATGCCCAGGGCGCAGACGACGCCCTCCTCTTGCTCGGCGAGGGCAAGGGTTGTCCGGGCCGAGGCGATCCCCGACCCCACCGCGATCACCCGCGTCACCCCTGCCGCCCGAGCCCGGCCGAGCACCTCGGGAAGGCGCCGGCCGTAGGCATCCAGGTGGGCGTGGGTATCGATCACCCGCCGGCGGCCGCGGCCCCCTCGGCGGCGACGGGCTCCACCCGTGGAAAGAGAGGGGGAGCGGGCTGGATGCCCTCAGCCGGAAGCAGCTTCCCGGGCGCGACCAGCTCCCAGCCGACGTCCTCCGGCTGACCGAGGGCAGCCAGGATGCGAGGCGCCGTGGAGGGGAGATAGGCCCAGAGGGCCACTGCTACCGCCCGCAGGCCGTCGGCGAGGTCGTACAGGACGGAGTCGAGCGCTCTCCCTGCGCGGACCTCCTTGGCCAGCTCCCACGGCCTCGTCCGCTCCACGTGGGCGTTGAGGCGGCGCACCACCTCCCAGACGGCGTCCAGAGCCCCGGTGAGATCCCAGTCGTCCAGCCGGCGGGCCACCGTCTCCCCCAGGGCCTCCAGAGCGGCGGCGATCTCGGGCGATCCACCCGCCGGCGGCAACCGGCCGCCCCGGTAGCGGGCGACCATGGCCGTCGACCGCGACAGGAGGTTGCCGAGCTCGTTGGCGAGCTCCCGCTCGTACCGCTCATGCAGGCTGTCCACGGACACGCTCCCGTCCTGGCCGAAGGAGACCGAGCGGACGGCCCAGAAGCGCACCGCATCCGGCCCGTACACGCCGGTCAGCTCCAAGGGGTCGAGGACGTTGCCCAGGGACTTGGACATCTTCCGCTCGTCGAACAGGAGGTAGCCGTGGACGAACACCTGCTGGGGAACGTCGTAGCCCGCCGACAGGAGCATGGCCGGCCAATACACGCAGTGGAAGCGGAGGATGTCCTTGGCCATGAGGTGGCGGGCGGCAGGCCAGAACACCGGTACCAGGTCTTGGCCCGGACGGGCGTAGGTGAGGGCGCTCAGGTAGTTGACGAGAGCGTCAGCCCAAACGTAGGCGACCTGACTCTCGTCCCAGGGGAGGGGGATGCCCCACGGCTGGCCGGCACGGCTGATGGAGAAGTCCTGGAGCCCCTGGGTGATGAAGCTCCGAGCCTCGTTGTAGCGGAACCGGGGCAGGACGAAGTCGGGGCGGTCGTCGTACAGCCGCAGTAGCGCCTCCTGGTACGCGGACAGGCGAAAGAAGTAGTTCTGCTCCTCGATGTACTCCACCCGATCGCCGTGGTCGGGACACCGGCCGTCCACGAGGTCGGCCTCGCTCTTGAACGCCTCGCAGCCGATGCAGTAGAGGCCGGCGTAGGTGCCCTCGTAGATGTCGCCGGCCTCGTAGATGCGCCGGAGGAAGTCACGCACGAACTCCTTGTGACCTCGATCGGTGGTGCGGATGAAGAAGTCGGGCTCGGCTCCCACCCGGCCGGGTAGCTGCCGCCAGACGACGGCCATACGGTCGACGTACTCGCCCGGGTCGAGGCCCTGCGCCCGCGCCACCCGATAGACCTGGGTGGCATGCTCGTCCACCCCGGTGAGGAAGAAGGTCTCGTCCCCCCGCTGCTTGCGGTGCCGGACGATGATGTCGGCGGCGATGGTCGTATAGGCGTGGCCGATGTGCGGGGTCGAGTTGACGTAGTAGATGGGGGTAGTCAGGTAGAAGCGCATCGCCGGAGATGATAGGCGCCGGCCTCGTCCGCCCCCTCCCGAGCCGGGTGCGCAGGAGGAAAGAGCCGGTGAGGGCGGCGGCCATCCCTGCCAGGAGCCAGACGAGGAGGAAGGGCCCGCCGGCCGACGCCGGCCCGACGAGGGAGTGTCGACGCTCGGCCGGCATCGGCCCTAGCCCCTCCCGGCCGGCAGCAGGAGCGGCAGGAGAAGCCGCCGCTTGGCTGGGGAATCCCGACGTGGGCCCCGCCCACTTCCCCGGCCGGAGGGCGGGTAGAAGACCGGACAGCGGCCGGGGAGCAGACTTCTTCGCCGCCTTTCCCCTTCCATGGGCAGACGCGGGGAGAGCGGGCGCAGCCGGGTGGTGGACGGGCCGGGAGCCGGCGGAGACGGCTCCCCCTGCGCGTGGGCGGGAGGGAGCGACCGAGGCCCTTGGCTGTGCTCCGTTCTGCCCCTTCGCAGGCCTCCCTCTCTCAGACGATCGAGACCTACCCGCGACCGGAAGACGGGAGGCGAGCGCTGCTCGCGGCCGAGAGCCCCCGACCTCCACGGCCGGGCGGGCGGTGCCGCCCCGAGCCGCGCGGGCGGGTCGGCCTGACTCCGGAACGGGTGTCCGGGCGGCGGAGGGCCGGGACTGCGGTCGCGACCGGTGTCCCGGGGAGAGGGGGGACGGCCGCTCCCCCTCGGCCGGCACAGGAAGGTCGCCTGCCGGCTCGTCCTGGGGGACTGGAGTCGAGGACGGCTCGGCGGCAACGGGAGCCCCCTCGCCCGAAGCAGGGGTAGGCGGAGAGGAAGGAGGCGAGGGCGCCGGCGCCGGCTGGGACGAGGAGGGCACGGGTGCTACCTGCGGCGGCGACGGAGCCGTCTGCGTCGGCCGCGCGGGCACCGCCTGGTTGGACGGGGGGTTGGTCGTTCCTTCGGGCGGAGCAGGTGCCGGAGCAGGAGGCTTGGGAGAGCGCTCCGGCGGGGCGCTCCCGACCCGGCGCTGGGGAAGGAGGGAAAGCGGGTCCACGTACCCGTGGGGATCGGAGGTGACCCGCACGCCCAGGTGCACGTAGGGCTCGTCCACCTCGGCCTCGCCGCTCGGCCCGATCGTCCCCACCGGCTCCCCCTCGGCCACCGCTCTCCCCTTGGTCACCGCCAGGCTACCGAGGTGGACGAGGGTGACCGAGAAGCCGTCGTCCGTCTGAATGGTGACGGTAAGCCCATTCTTGGGCACAGTGCCGGCGAACGACACGGTGCCGGCGGCCGGGGCACGCACCGGCGATCCCGCCTCCCCGGCCACGTCGATGCCCCGATGCTGGCCGGCGGCGTACGGGTCGGGGTCGAAGGCGAAGGGGCGAAGAAGCGCCCCGTCCGCCGGCCACGTCCAGGCGGCGGCCGGCCCGGAGGACCCAGCGAGGATGACCACGACGAGACAGATGAGCCGGCCCACGGACACCTCCTGTTGACAAAATCGATAACGAGGGCAGGCTAGCGTCCTCGCCCGTGGCCGGGCAAGGCCGGAGAGCCCATCGTTACGCTGTTGTTACGCCTCGGCCTGAGGGTTGGTACAGGCGGTTGCGGGGAACGCCGGTCAGCCGCGATACCACCTCCGCTGCCCGGCTGCGGGCCGCGCCGCCGGCAACCAGCTCGGCTACCGCCGCCCGCGCCTCCTCATCCCTCCCCGTCGTCAGGGCCGGGGCGAGGACGAGGGTCACCTCTCCCTTGGGCGGCTCCCGGAAACGGGCGGCCACCTCCGCCGCCGTCCCCCGCACCACCTCCTCGAAGGCCTTGGTCAGCTCCCGGCACACGGCCACCCGGCGCTCGGGCTGCACCCGAGCAAGCGCGGCCAGGGCCCTGGGCAGTCGCTGCGGCGACTCGAAGGCCACGGCGGCGTGCGGCCAGGAGGTGGCGAGCTCGCGCCAGAGGGAGTCCAGGGCAGCGCGCCCTCGGGGGAGGTAGCCGAGGAACTGGTAGCGGTCGGCCGAGAAGCCGCTGGCCACGAGAGCTGTCTCCACCGCCGACGGGCCCGGCAGCACCGTCACCGGCACCCCTGCCTCGAGGGCGGCCGCCACCAGCCTGGCTCCCGGATCGCTGATGGCCGGCAGGCCGGCGTCGCACACGAGGGCCACCCGCTCGCCCGCCCGCAGCCGGGGGAGGACCTCGGCCGTCCGGCGGGCCTCGTTGTGCGCGTGGTAGCTCGACAGCCTGGCCGAGATCCCGTGCCGGTGGAGGAGAATGCGGGTGCGCCGGGTGTCCTCGCAGAGGACGAGGTCGGCCTTCCTGAGCTCGTCCAGCACCCGCAGGGTGACGTCGTCCAGGTTGCCGATGGGGGTGGCGCAGACGGCGAGCGGCATGGCTCGATCGTCTAGTCGGCCTCCGCCGCCTCGAGGCCGATGAGCGCCGCCCCGATCATCCCCGCCGCCTCCCCCAACTGGGCGGGTGCCAGGCGGACGAGGTCGCGGCCGGGGGGCAGCGCCTCCCGGGCCAGCACCCGCCGGGCCGGCTCGAGCAGGAGGTCGAAGGCGGCGCCGAAGCCGCCGCCGATCACCACCGCCTCCGGGTTGAAGATGTTGACCAAAGTGGCGATGCCCGCCCCCAGCCGGCCTCCCAGCGTCTCCATGGCCCGGAGCGCCGGCGCGTGTCCCTGCCGGGCGGCGGCCACGAGATCGTGGGCGTCCGCTCCGGGGCCGAGCGCCTGCGCCGCCAGCTCGTCGGCAGCGGTGCCGGACACCAGCCGCTCGAAGTGGCCGCGGCCCGTGCAGGCCCCCCGGCAGGGAGGGCCCTCATACTGGAGCACCATGTGGCCCAGCTCGGCGCCGGCGCCCACCGAGCCGCGGTAGAGGCGGCCGTCCAGGATGAGGCCGCCACCGACGCCGGTGCCCAGGGTCAGCATGACCATGTGACGCACCCCCCGCCCGGCTCCGGCCGTCCACTCCGCCAAGGCCGCCGCGTTGGCGTCGTTGTCGACGGCGGCCGGGAGTCCCAGCCGTTCCCGCGCCCACGTCCGAAGCGACATCTCCGCCAAGGGAACGTGGACGGAGAACACCGCCCGACCGTCCCGCTGGTCGATGGTGGAGGGGACGCCGAGGCCGATGGCGGCCACCGCCTCGTCACGAAGCTCCGCCACCATCCCGGCGATCCCGTCGAGGAGCTCCTGCTGGGAGAGAAGGGGCGTCGGGCGCTCCAGGCTGCGGAGGACCCGCCCATCCCGGTCCACGACGCCGGCCAGGATCTTCGTCCCCCCCACGTCGACGCCGATGGCCCGAGGGGCCCTCATAACCGGCGGCTACCATAACCCGCCGCATGCCCGGCGAGGAGAAGCCGTACCGCGTCTACCGCGCCGGGCGGAGGCGTCCGCGACTTCCCTCCCGGGCGAGGCCGTCGCCGCAGCGGCGCCGGCTCGGGCTTCCACCTCCCGCCGTTCCCCGTCCCCGCTCGCCTCGGCGCCTTCTCCTCCGCTGGCTGGGCATCGCCGTGGCCGGGCTCGTCCTCTGGCTGGCGGCCTGGGGACTGGCCGGCTACTTCGCCTTCCGGGAGGGGGTGGCTCGGGCCAACGACCGGCTCCCCGATGCCGTGCGGCGGGAGGTCACGGGAGGTGACGGCCTCCCCCTGACGAGCCCCACCACCATCCTCCTCCTCGGTACCGACACCGGACCCGGCCGCCGGAGCCTCCGCCACTCGGACTCGATCATGCTGGTGCGCACCGACCCCGGCCGCCACCGGGTCGCCTACCTGTCTATCCCCCGCGACCTGCGGGTGGCCATCCCCGGTTACGGCACGGACAAGGTGAACGTGGCCTACCAGGCCGGAGGCCCCGCCTTGGCCGTGCGCACCATCCGGGAGCTGACCGGGCTCCGCATCGACCACGTCGTCCTCGTCGACTTCTCCCGCTTCCGAGAGCTCATCGACGCCGTGGGCGGGATCGACATCGACGTCCCCGCCCCCATCGCCTCCGATCGCTTCGATTGTCCGTTCAAGAGCCGAGAGACCTGTGCCCGCTGGCCGGGCTGGCGGTTCGCCAAGGGTAGGCAACATATGGACGGCCGCCGCGCCCTCATCTACACGCGCATCCGCGTGAACCGGCTGAACCCTGCCGACAACGACATCACCCGAGCGGAGCGCCAGCAGCAGGTGGTGCAGGCGCTCGCCTCCAAGCTGGCCAGCGTGGGCACCTTCCTCGACCTGCCGTTCGTGGGAGACGATCTCCTCGCCCCCCTTGCCACCGACCTGGGTGCTGGGGAGCTTCTCCAGCTCGGCTGGGTGTACTGGCGGGCCGACGAAGGGAAGGCCATCCACTGCCGGCTGGGAGGCCAGCCGGAGGGGGGCTACATCATCGGCGAGGTGGACCGCAACCTGGCCGTCATCTCCATGTTCAAGGGAGACTCGGCCCTCCAGCCGCCACCGCCTGGATCCGGCACGTTCGGGCCGGGCTGCGTGCAAGGACGCCGCCGGCTGGGATCTCGGTAGCGGGCCCCTACGCCTCGGCCTTCTCGGCCGCCTCCTTCTTGGCGCCCTCGGCCCCCTCGCTCCCCTTCTCCCCCTTGCCCTCGGGCGCTTCCTTCTTGCGCTTACCGCGCCCGTAGTCGGTGGTGTAGAAGCCCGAGCCCTTGAAGAAGACGGGCACGGGGTGTAGGACCCTGGTCAGCGGCCCATCCCCGCAGACCTGGCAGGCAGGGGGAGGGTCCTCGTCCATGCGGTGAAACACCTCGATCAGATGCCCGCTCGGGCAACGGTACTCGTAGGTGGGCATCAAGGCAGAGAGGCTATCACCGGCTCACCCGACCGCCCGACCGAGGGAAGGCCCGTCCGCCTACGAGCGGAGACGGGAGGAGCCCGCCCGATCCAGAGTCTCCCGGTAGCAGGGCGCGCTCTCGAAGGCGGCCAGGCCGGAGGCGGGCCTTCCCCCCACTCCGGCCGGGGCCTTGCGCCGGGAGGCGGCGAGGGCAGCGAAGGCACCGACCACGCCGCCGAGGAGGAAGTCGCGCAACCTGCTCGACCGCCCGTGGCCGTCCATGCCACGATTGTACGGTGCTCGTGTGCTCCCTCGGCGACCTGCTCCTCGACGTCGTCGTCCGGCTGAAGATGCCGCCCGAGCCGGGAGACGACGTCCCGGCCACGACCCACGTGGACGCGGGCGGGCAGGCGGCCAACGTCGCCGCGTGGGCCGCCGCCCTGGGCGCCGGCGGCCGCCTCATCGCCAAGCGGGGGAACGACGCGGCCGGGCGGCTGGCGTCCGAGGCGGTGGCAGCCCGGGGGGTGGAGATACTCGGCCCCGTCGTACAGGCCCGCACCGGGGTGGTCGTCTCCCTGGTGAGGGCCGGGGAGCGGACGATGGTGACGGACCGGGGGGTCGCCCCCGAGCTTCGCCCCGACGAGGTAGAGGTGGGCTGGCTGCGGGGGGTGGACGTCCTCCACCTGTCCGGCTATGCCCTGTACGAGGGGATGGCCGGCGAGGCGGCGGGCCGAGCGGCGGGGGCGGTGCGCGCCCAGGGAGGCAGGATCAGCGTCGATCTCGCCTCGGCCGCCGGCATCCGCCGGGCCGACCCAGGCCGCCTGCTGGCCCGGCTGCGGGCGCTCAGGCCCGACGTGGTCTTCGCCAGCGAGGCCGAGCTGGACGCCTTGGGCGGGACGCCACCCTGCGACGAGCTCGTCGTCAAGCGGGGCGCCGGCGGCGTCAGGGTCGTGCGCGGTCGGGAATGGGAGGAGCGGGAGGCCCTGCCGGTGCGGGTGGTCGATCCCACCGGGGCCGGGGACGCCCTGGCGGCGGGGTTCCTGGTAGGAGGGCTCGACCTCGGCCTGAGGGCGTCAGCCCGGTGCGTGGCGGCCATGGGGGCCATGCCCTGACCTCCCGGCTGGCAGTCTCGCCTCGGGTGGCGGCGGCTCTGGCCGCCGGGGAGCCGGTGGTGGCTTTGGAGACGACGGTCATCGCCCACGGCTTCCCCCCGGGCGAGGGCTGGACGGTGGGGCGAGAGAGCGAGGAGCGGGTGCGCGCCGCCGGCGCCGTGCCGGCCACCGTGGCGGTCGTGGACGGGGCGCTGCGGGTGGGCCTGTCCGAGAGGGAGCTGGAGCGGGTGGCTTCCGCGGCACCGGTTGCCCGCAAGGCAGGTCCCCGCGACCTAGCCGCCTGCGCCGTCCGAGGCGAGATCGGGGCCACTACCGTCGGGGGGACGCTGGTCGCCTGCCGCCTGGCCGGGGTGCGCATCCTCGCCACCGGCGGCATCGGAGGCGTCCACCGGGGCTTCTCGACCCGGCCGGACGTATCCGCAGACCTGCCTGAGATGGCCCGCACCCAAGCGATCGTCGTCTGCTCGGGCGTCAAGTCCTTTCTCGACGTGTCGGCCACGGCAGAGGTACTCGAGACGCTGGGGGTGCCCGTCGTCGGCTTCCGGACGGACGACTTCCCCCTCTTCTACGTCCCTGGGGGCGGGCCGCCCGTGTCTGCCCGCGTGGACAGCGCCGCCGAGGCGGCCGAGCTCGCTTACGCCCACTGGCAGCTCGGGGCGCCCACGGCCGTGGTGCTCGTGCGACCCCCCCATCCTGCCCTCGCCGATATCGAGCCGCTGATCGAGGAGGCTCTCGCCGAGGCGGCCCGGGTAGGCATCGTGGGGCCGGCGCTGACCCCGTTCTGTCTCTCCTTCCTCCACCGTCGAAGCGGCGGCCGCACCCTGGAGGTGAACCGCCGCCTGCTCGCCGAGAACGCCGCCCTCGCCGCTGAGGTCGCCGTCGCCTACGCGCAGCTCGCGTAGGCGTCAGGCGCCCTCGGGGAAGCTCGGGTCCTCCACCGCGGAGGACGCTTCTGACCTCCGCGCCGCAGGGACTCCAGGAAGCGGGCGTGCTCGTGAGGCGATCCTGGCCACCACGTCGCCCCGGGCGGGGCGGCTACCTGCTGCGCGCCGAGCCGGGAGAGCGGCTGCCCGCCGCCCGGCTCTACCGCCCGCGCGCCCGCGGCCAGCCTCGGCAGCCCGAGTCCGACACCGACCTGCTGCTCCCCCTTGTCGGCTCGGGCGACTGGCTGCGGGGAGAGGACGCCGCTATCCTCGGCTGGTGCGGCGCCCCTCGCTGCTGGCGATCCCGGTCCTGGCCGTCCTCGTCGGGAGCGGATACGCGCTCGCTGCTGGCCTTCCCGGCATCCCCAAGGCGTTCCAGCCCTACAAGACATGGCGCAAGGTGAACGCGAAGCCCATCCCCCCAAGACCGAGGACGGCTCACCCGGGGAACCCCAAGAACGTCTACGCGAGCAAGCGCCCGCTGAGAGGGCGCTACCCGGCGGGCACGCTCATCGTCAAGGAGGGGATCACGACGGCCGCCGGGAGGCGCTTCGTCAGCCTGATCGCCACCATGCGCAAAGCCCGCGGCCTCGACCCGGAGCACGGCGACTGGCAATTCATCGAGTGGAGCCGCTCGAGCCCCAGGGACCGGTTCAGGGAGGTCGCCCGCGACGCCGTCTGCTGGGGCTGCCATGCTCGAGCCCGGGCCACCGACTGGGTGTTCACGACCCGCTGACCGGGGGCGGCGACGCTCGCGCCGCCTGGTCGAAGTACAGGTGGACGCCGCCCAGGAAGAGCAGCGGCGACACGACCAGGTTGGCGAGGAAGGCGGCCACGAGGAGAGCCTGATCGCTGAGGCCGGTGAGGAGCTGAAAGAGGAGAAGCTGGGTGAGGGCCACCAGCACCACGAGCAGGGCCAGCGTCCCCGCCGCGTGCACGAAGTCGGCCCGGCCGAGCTCGAACCCCCGCCGCAGGGAGGCCCGGACGCCGGTCCCCTCCACCACCGCCGCCGGCACGCTGAGGCCGATGACGGCCAGCCACAGCACCGCCGGTAGCACCAGCAGGGCGGCGAGGAAGGGTACCGGGAGGGACACGAGCAGCCCCACCAGCACCGCCACCCGGGCGCTTGCCGGCTGAAACGGCAGGCCGGACACGAGGAAGGAGGCCTGCACGAAGGAGATGGTCATGAGGAGGGGGAAGCCGATGCCCACGATGGCCGCCTGCCCCCCCCGCGGCGCCTGGGCGGCTGCCACAGTGAGGACGGCCGGCCCCAGGCCGAGGGCTAGCGACGCCCAGAACCGGTCGCCGTAGAAGCGGAGGGAGTCGGCCACGAGCTGTCCGATGGTCCGCCGTCCCGGCTCGGCCCCTCGCCGCTCCCCCCTCTGCCTGCGCGCCACGCCGCGAACCGTACCCGCCCGCCCGGCGCCGCCGCACGCTACAGTGGGCCACCGATGGGCCGCGGATCACGTCCCACCGTGCGCTGGAAGCGGGATCGACAGCGCAAGAAGAAGGCACGGGAGAAGCGCCAGGCCGCGCGGACCGGCGCTGCGCGCAAGGCGTCCTCGTAGGGTACGCTCCCTATCCGCGCGCTCCGGCGCCCAGTCATCCTCCCCCCTTCTTCGCCCCCGCCTGCCTCCACCCCCCGTCGAGCAGGCGCTCCCGGGTTTGCGTCGATTCGCATCAGCAAGGGAATGCGGCCGGGGTACATTCGGGTCACGGCCCCCGCCTCGCCCTCCCTCACGCCCCGCGACAGGCGGGTGCTCGACCGCCTCGTCCGCCTGCTCCAAGGGAGCTCGGCCCCGACCTCCACGGCGTCTGGCTGTACGGGTCGCGCGCGCGGCGAGCGGCCCGGGCCGAAGTCGGACGTCGACCTGCTCGTCGTCGCCAGCGGCGACCGGCCGAACGACAGGCTGCGGTGATCGAGCTTATCTGGGAAGCCGCCGAGGCCGAGGGCGCCCATCCCCTCGATCTCGCCGCCCACCTCTACACGCCCGAGCGGATTGCCAAGCGCCGGGCGATCCGCTCCTTCTTCATCCAGGAGGTCGACCGCGACACGATCCTGCTCTGGGGGAAGGGATGCCCCCGGTCGGAGGAGCTCACGGCGACGGCACGCGGTCGCCTCGACGGGGGCGGGCCCGCCTTCAGGCCGGCTTCCCCGCTGTCGCCGTCAGCGCCGTCTGCTACGCCATGCTCCACGCCGCCCGCGCCGCCCTGAGCGCCGCCGACGAGCTCAGCCCCCTCCGCGCTGACTACGCCGCCGCGGGCCCGGCCACCGGCGCCTCCGCCCTCGTGAGCACGAGCTCGCCGCTCTCCGCGTCCACGAGCACCGTGTCCCCTTCGGCGAGCTCCCGCTCGAGCAGCTTCTTTGCCAGCGGGTTCTCCACCAGCCGTTGGATGGCCCGCTTGAGGGGCCGAGCCCCGTAGGCAGGATCCCACCCTGCCTCCAGGAGGACGTCCCTGGCGGCGTCGGTCACCTCCAGGGCCAGGTCTCGCTGCGCCAGACGGGCGGCCAGGCGCCGGAGCTGGAGGTCGACGATCCGGCGCAGCTCCTCCCGAGAGAGGGAGCGGAACTCGATCACCTCGTCGATACGGTTGAGAAACTCGGGCCGGAAGTGCTCGCGCAGGGCTTCCTTGGAGCGGACGTTGGAGGTCATGATCACCACCGTGTTGCGGAAGTCCACCGTGCGGCCGTGGCCGTCGGTGAGGCGGCCGTCGTCCAGGATCTGGAGGAGGAGGTCGAACACCTCGGGGTGGGCCTTCTCGATCTCGTCCAGAAGCACCACCGAGTAGGGGCGGCGGCGCACCGCCTCGGTGAGCTGGCCTCCCTCCTCGTAGCCCACGTAGCCGGGCGGAGCGCCGATGAGGCGGCTGACCGTGTGCCGCTCCTGGTACTCGGACATATCCAGTCGCACCATGGCCCGCTCGTCGTCGAACATGAACTCGGCCAGAGCCCGGGCAAGCTCGGTCTTCCCTACCCCGGTGGGGCCGAGGAAGATGAAGGAGCCAATGGGCCGGTTGGGGTCTTGGAGCCCGGAGCGGGCTCGGCGGAGGGCGTTGGCCACCGCCTCCACCGCCTCCTCCTGGCCCACCACCCGCTCGTGCAGGCGCTCCTCCATGTGGATGAGCTTCTCCGTCTCGCCCTCCAGGAGCCGGGTCACGGGGATGCCCGTCCACCGAGACACGACGGCGGCGATGTCATCCTCGTCCACCTCCTCCTTGACCATCGGCTCCCGCTCGCCGGTGGCCGCCTCTCGGGCGGCCAGCTCCTTCTCCAGCGCCGGCAGCTCCCCGTAGCGGATCTCCGCCACCCGCTCCAGGTTTCCCTCCCGCTCTGCCCGCTCGGCCTCCACCTTCAGCTCGTCGATGCGGCGGGTGATCTCCTTCACCCGCTCCAGCGCCTCCTTCTCCTTGGCCCAGCGGGCCGCCAGCTCGTCCCGGGCGGCCTTGGCCTCGGCCAGCTCCCGCTCCACCGGCCGGCGCACCTCGGGCGCCTCCTTCGCCATCGCCGCCAGCTCGATCTCGAGCTGGCGCACTCTCCGCTCGGCCTCGTCCAGCTCCAGGGGCAGCGAGTCGATCTCCATGCGCACCCGGGAGGCGGCCTCGTCCACCAGGTCGATGGCCTTGTCGGGGAGGAAGCGGCCGGAGATGTAGCGGTCGGCCAGCACCGCCGCCGCCACCAAGGCGGCGTCGCGGATGCGCACTCCGTGGTGAGCCTCGTAGCGCTCCTTGAGGCCGCGGAGGATGGCGATGGTGTCGGCCACCGACGGCTCGCCCACGTACACCGGCTGGAAACGGCGCTCGAGCGCGGCGTCCTTCTCCACGTGCTCCCGGTACTCGTCCAGGGTGGTGGCGCCCACGCAGCGGAGCTCGCCCCGAGCCAGCATGGGCTTGAGCATGTTGGCGGCGTCCACCGCTCCCTCGGCGGCACCGGCGCCGACGATGGTGTGGAGCTCGTCGATGAAGACGATGAGGTCGCCTTCGGCCGCCTTGATCTCCTGGAGTACAGCCTTCAGGCGCTCCTCGAACTCCCCCCGGTACTTGGTGCCGGCCACGAGAGCGCCGATGTCGAGCGCCCACACCCGCTTGCCCTTGAGGCCCTCGGGGACGTCACCGGCCACGATGCGCTGGGCCAGCCCCTCGACGATGGCCGTCTTGCCCACTCCGGGGTCGCCGATGAGGACCGGGTTGTTCTTGGTCCGCCGCGACAGTACCTGGATCACCCGGCGGATCTCCTCGTCCCGGCCGATGACGGGGTCGAGCCTCCCCTGCTCGGCCAGAGCCGTGAGGTCGCGGCCGAACTTCTCCAGCGCCTGGTAGCTCCCCTCCGGGTCCTCGGAGGTGACCCGCTGGCTTCCCCGTACCTCCCGCAGCCGGCGCAAGAGCTCGTCCCGGGAGACCACGTCCAAGGCGAGAAGCAGGTGCTCCACCGACAGGTACTCGTCGTCCAGGGCCCGCATCTCCTCCTCGGCCCGGTCGAGGACCTCGGACAAGCGGCGGGACAGGGTGGGCTGCTGGGCGGCTCCGGTCACGGCCGGAAGCCGCGACAGCCGCTCCTCCGCCTGCCGGCGGACGGCCTCGGCCCGCTCCCCGAGCAGGGTGCGGGGAAGCTCCTGCTCGAGCAGGGCAAGAAGCAGGTGGTCGGGGGTGATCTCGGGGTTCCCGCGGCGGCGGGCGAGCTCCTGGGCTTGCGCCACCGCCTCCCGGCTCTTCACGGTCAGTCGACTGAAGTCCATGGCGTCACCCTCGCTTGGTGGGAAGTCGGGACATGCGCTGGGCCTCCGAGTAGAGGACAAGCTCGCGCCGGTACTGCCGGTGCACCCGGCTGATCTCCTCCCGCATGTGGCGCTCCAGGCGCTCCACCCGGGCACGGAGGGCGGCGATCTCATCCTCCAGCGCCAGCACCCGGTGAACGCCGGCCAGGTTGAGGCCGAGCTCGCCGGTCAGCCGCTGGATGGCGCGCAGCCGCTCCAGGTCGCGGTCGGAGTAGAGGCGGGTGCCTCCTGGGGTGCGGCCGGGCCGAACGAGTCCTTTCTGCTCGTAGATGCGCAGGGTCTGGGGGTGCATCCCCACCAGCTCGGCCGCCACCGAGATCGTGTAGCGGGGCCTGTCGTCCATGGGCGTCACCGCGCCTTACCTCCCCGCCGCCTCCCGCGGCCTTTGCCGGCCGATGCGACCGAGCTCCTCGATGAGCTCCCGCTCGCGCTTGGTCAGCTTGGTGGGGACCACCACCCGCACCCGGGCGTAGAGATCGCCCCGGCCGCCGCCGCCCAGCTTGGGTGCTCCCCGTCCCCGCACCCGCAGGAGCTTGCCGTCCTGGGAGCCGGGGGGCACCTTGAGCGAGATGGTGCCGTCGGGCGTGGGCACCTGGACGGTCGCTCCCAACGCTGCCTCGGGAAAGGTGACGGGCACGTCGACCTCCAGGTCGACCTCCCCCCGACGCCGGTACAGGGGCGACGGCTGGACCCGGGTGACCACGTACAGATCGCCGGCCGGCCCGCCGCCGTATCCCGCCTCGCCCTTGCCCCGCAGGCGGATGCGGGTGCCGTCCCTCACCCCGGGCGGGATCTGGACCTTGAAGCGCCGCGTCCGCCGCTCCCTGCCCGTCCCCCGGCAGCGCGGGCAGGGGTGCTCGATGACGGTGCCGTGGCCGCGGCAGCGCGGGCAGGGGTGGGAGAGGGCGAACAGGCCTTGGCTCTCGGCTACCGTGCCCCGCCCCTGGCAGTGGGGACAGACGGCGGGCGCCGTGCCCGGCCGCGCCCCCGAGCCGCCGCACTCGGCGCAGGAGCTCTCCAGGCTGACCGGGAGCGTGATCTCCACCCCCTTCAGGGAGTCGGCGAAGGACAGAGTCACCTCCACCTCCACGTCCTTTCCCCGCCGGCCCCGCTCCCGACGGACGCCCGCTCCCGGTCGGCCCCCGAGCAGGCCGCCCAGGAGATCCCCGAAGTCGCCGAAGAGGTCGCCGAGATCCTCGAAGATGAACGTCCCCTCCGGGCCCAGCCTCCCGTCGGGGGATCCGTAGGCGTCGTACCGCTTGCGCTTGTCGGGGTCGGACAGGACGTCGTAGGCGGCCTGGATCTCCTTGAACCGCTCCTCCGCCTCCTTGTCGCCCGGATTCTTGTCCGGGTGCCAACGCCGGGCCAGGCGTCGGTAGGCCTTCTTGATCTCGTCGGCGGTCGCCGTCTTGGGGACGCCCAGGACGTCGTAGAGGTTCTTAGCGGTCCGGGTGGCCACCGTTGCCTTCCGCCTCCTCCTTGGGGCCGGCCACCACCACCCGGGCCGGGCGCAGGACGCGGTCGCCGAGCCGGTAGCCCTTTTGCAACACCTGGATGACCGAGCCTTCCTCCGCGTCCGACGGTTGCTGGAGCAGAGCCTCGTGGACGTGGGGATCGAAGCGGCCGTCGGTGGCGATCTCCGCCAACCCCTCGCGGGCGAGGGTGTCGAGGAGCTCCCGGTAGACCAGCCGCACCCCCTCCTCGAGCTTGGCCTCCTCGTGCTCCGCCGCCGCCTCCAAGGCCCGCTCCAAGTCGTCGAGCACAGGGAGGAGCTCCTTGACCAGCCGCTCGTGGGCGCGGGCGACCAGGCTCTCCTGGTCGCGGGCCGCCCGCTTGCGGTAGTTGTCGAAGTCGGCGGCCAGACGCTTGAGGTCGTTCAAGTACTCGTCCCGCTTAGCTTCGGCCTCGGCCAGGCGCCGCTCCAGCTCCTCCACTCGCCGGGCCAGCTCGGCCTTGGTGGGGCTCTTGGCGGTCACGACGACTTACCCTCGTCCACGACCTCGTACTCGGCCTCCTCCACCTCCTCCTCGGCGGGGCCGCCGTCGCCCGAGGTCTTCCCGGCCGCCGCCTGCTCGGCGGCGGCCTTGGCATACACAGCCTCGGCCAGCTTGTGGGAGGCCTCCACGAGAGCGTCCGTCTTGGCCCTGATGTCGGCCAGGTCGTTTCCGTCCAGAGCCTGCTTCAGCTCCATGATGCGGCCCTCGATGGTGGCCGCCTCGCCCCCGGCCAACCGGTCGCGGTGCTCCTTGAGGCTCTTCTCGGTCTGGTAGATGAGGTTCTCGGCCGCGTTCTTGGCCTCGGCCAGCTCGCGCATGCGGCGGGCTTCCTCGGCGTGCGCCTCGGCCTCCTTCATCATCCGCTCTACCTCCTCCGGCTTGAGGCCGGAGCCGCCCTCGATCCTGATCTGCTGCTCATTGCCGGTGCCCAGGTCCTTGGCGGCCACGTTGAGGATGCCGTTGGCGTCGATGTCGAAGGTGACCTCGATCTGGGGTACGCCCCGGGGAGCGGGCGGGATGCCCACGAGCTGGAACTTGCCCAGGGTCTTGTTGAAGGCGGCCATCTCCGACTCCCCTTGCAGGACGTGGACCTCCACCGACGGCTGGTTGTCCTCGGCGGTGGTGAAGATCTCCGACTTGCGGGTCGGAATGGTGGTGTTGCGCTCGATGAGCTTGGTGAAGATGCCCCCCTTGGTCTCGATGCCCAGGGAGAGCGGCGTCACGTCCAAGAGCAGGACGTCCTTGACCTCGCCCTTGAGCACGCCCGCCTGGATGGCGGCGCCCACAGCTACCACCTCGTCGGGATTCACCCCCTTGTGCGGCTCCTTGCCGATGAGCTCCCGTACCTTGTCCTGCACCGCCGGCACCCGGGTCATGCCGCCCACCAGCACCACGTGGTCGATCTTGTCCGGGGTCAGGCCGGCGTCCTCCAAGACCCGCTTGGTGGGCCCCACCACCCGCTCCAGCAGGTCGTGGGTGAGCTCGTTCAGCTTGGCCCGGGTGAGCTGCATGTCCAGGTGCTTGGGCCCCTCAGGAGTGGCGGTGATGAAGGGCAGGTTGATTTGCGTCGTCATGGTGGACGAGAGCTCCACCTTGGCCTTCTCGGCCGCCTCGTACAGGCGCTGGAGGGCCATCCGATCCTGGGAGAGGTCGATGCCGTGATCCTTCTTGAACTCGGCCACCATCCAGTCCACCACCGCCTTGTCCCAGTTGTCGCCTCCCAGGTGGTTGTCGCCCGAGGTGGCCTTGACCTCGAACACCCCCTCGCCGATCTCCAGCACGGAGACGTCGAAGGTGCCGCCACCCAGGTCGAACACGAGGATGGTCTGGTCGGCCTCCTTGTCCAAGCCGTAGGCCAGGGAGGCGGCGGTGGGCTCGTTGATGATGCGGAGGACGTTGAGGCCGGCGATGCGGCCGGCGTCCTTGGTCGCCTCGCGCTGGGCGTTGTTGAAGTAGGCGGGGACGGTAATGACGGCGTCCCTGACCTCCTCTCCCAGGTACGCTTCCGCATCCTGCTTGAGCTTCTGGAGGATCATGGCGCTGATCTCCGGAGGGGCGTAGTCCTTCCCCGCCACCCGGACGCGGACGTCGTCGTTCGGCCCCTTCACCACCTGGTAGGGGACGATGGTCATCTCCTCGCTGACCTCGTCGTACTTGCGGCCCATGAACCGCTTGATGGAGAAGATGGTGTTCTCGGGGTTCGTGACCTGCTGGCGCTTGGCCGGCGCTCCCACCAGCCGCTGGCCATCCTTGGTAAAGGCCACCACCGACGGCGTCGTCCGCCCTCCTTCGGCGTTGGGGATGACCGTCGGCTCGCCGCCCTCGATGACGGCCATGCAGGAGTTGGTAGTACCGAGATCGATGCCGATAACCTTGGCCATGGTCGCCTCGTCCTCCTCGACTTCGTTGTGAGAGCTCTCCTCGACTTCGCTTGGAAACACAATAAGGATAAAATCTAAGTCCCATCATGTCAAGTTATAATGGCTCTACCACCCCGCCCCGCCTGATGACCGACCCCCGCCTGTCGGCCTATGCCGGACTGCTCGTCGAGCGGTGCGTCGACGTCCAGCCCGGCTGGCAGGTGCTCGTCCAGTCCGCCCCCTTGGGGCGACCGCTGGTCGAGGAGGTGGTGCGGCGTATCGCCCGCCGAGGAGCCTACGCCCTCGTCCGCCTCAGCTTCAGCCGGGTGGAGCCTTGCTGGACGAACGCCGCCCCCCTCGACCTCGTCTCCACCCTGCCCGAGATCGAGGCCCACGAGCTCGACGAGGCCGACTGCTTGGTGGTCATCGACGCCCCCGAGAACACCCGCGCCGGCTCGGACGTGGCCGGCGACCGGCTCGCCCTCCGGCGCAGCGCCCAACGGCCTCACCTGGAGCACTTCTTCTCGGGAGCCAAGCCGTGGGTGGGGTGCCAGTTTCCCACCCAGGCGCTGGCCCAGGACGCGGGTATGTCCCTGGCGGCGTTCGAGGAGCTCCTGTACGGAGCCGTCCTCGTCGACTGGGACGCCTTGGCCGAGCGGATGCGCCGCATCGCCGACCGCTTCGACGCCGGCGGCGACGTCCGCATCGTGGCCGGCGACACCGACCTTCGCTTCAGCCTGGCGGGGAGGCGGGGCTGCGTGGACGCCTTGGGCGCCAACATGCCCGGAGGCGAGGTCTTCTACTCCCCGGTGGAGAACTCGGCGGAGGGAGTCATCGTCTTCAACGAGTACCCGGCCTGCTACGGAGGCCGGGCGGTGGAAGGGGTGCGGCTGGAGTTCCGGGGCGGACGGGTGGTGCAGGCCTCATCCAGAACCGACGAGGAGTTCCTCCTCGCCACCCTCGACGCCGATGAGGGCGCCCGCGTCCTGGGCGAGTTCGGCATCGGCTGCAACCCGGGCATCCGCCGCCACCTCAAGAACACGCTGTTCGACGAGAAGATGGAGGGAACCATCCACCTCGCCCTGGGCAACGGCTTCCCCTTCCTCGGGGGCCGCAACGTGAGCGCCGTGCACTGGGACATGGTCAAGGATCTCCGCCCAGGGGGTCGCATCGAGGTGGACGGCGAGGTCGTCCAGGAGAGCGGAACGTGGCTCCTCTAGCGGCCGACCCCCGGGTGGAGCGCTACGCCCGGCTCATCGTCGACCGCTGCCTCGGCGTCCAGCCCGGGTGGCAGGTGCTGGTGCGCACGACGCCCCTGGCCCGGCCCCTGGTCGAGGCCCTCCAGGCCGCCATCGCCGAGCGCGGCGCCTATGCCGTCGTCCGGCTGGGCTTCAGCCTGTGGCCCATCGACCTCGTCTGGGCGGCGGAGGCCCCGGTCGAGCTCGTGGGCGAGCTTCCCCCCATCGACCGGTTCGCCTGCGAGCGGATGGACGCCCGCATCACCGTGGAGGCGCCCGAGAACACCCGCGCCGGCTGCGACCTCGATCCCGAGCGGCGGATCCTCGTCCGCCGGGCCGAGCAGGTCTTCTACCGCCGCAGCATGGCCATGGAGATCCCCTGGCTGAGCTGCCAGTTTCCCACCGATGCCCTCGCCCAAGAGGCCGGGATGACCCTCCGCGAGCTGGAGAGCGTGCTCTACGCCGCCTGCCTGCGCGACTGGGACCGGGAGCGGGAGCGGCTCGCCCGCTATGCCGCCCGGTTCGACGCAGCCGAGGAGGTGCGCATCGTGGGGGAGGGTACCGACCTCCGCCTCAGCCTGTCCGGCCGGCGGGGGGAGGTGGACGACGGCCGCCACAACCTGCCCGGGGGCGAGATCTTCTACTGTCCGGTGGAGGACTCGGCCGAGGGGGTGATCTCCTTCTCCGAGTTCCCGGCCGTCCACGACGGGCACGAGCTCGAGGGCATTCGTCTCCGCTTCCGGCAGGGCCAGGTGGTGGACGCCTCCGCCGCCCGCGGGGAGGAAGCCCTCCACTCCGTCCTCGACACCGACGAGGGCGCCCGCCGGCTAGGCGAGCTGGGCATCGGCTGTAACGCCGGTATCACCCGGTTCATGAGGAACACCCTGTTCGACGAGAAGATCGCCGGCTCCGTCCACCTCGCCCTGGGCCAGAGCTACTCCGCCCTGGGGGGCGGGAACATCAGCGCCGTGCACTGGGACCTGGTCAAGGACCTGCGCCGAGGCGGCCGCATCGAGCTGGACGGCCGGGTGGTGCAGGAGGGCGGCCGCTGGCTGCAGTGAGACGGGTAGCCCTCGCTACCTGCGCCGCCCTGCCCGAGCTCGACGCGGACGACCGCCCCCTCCTGGCCGCCCTGACAGCCCGGGGGGTGGAGGCGGCGCCGGCAGTGTGGGACGACCCCAGGGTGGACTGGCAGGCCTTCGACCTCGTCGTCCTCCGCTCCACCTGGGACTACGCCGAGCGGCGGGACGAGTTCTTGGCCTGGGCGGCGTCGGTGCCGGCGCTGCTCAACCCCCTGCCGGTGGTCCGCTGGAACACGGACAAACGCCTCTACCTGGCCGATCTCGCCCGGGCCGGCGTGCCCACCGTTCCCACCCGGTTCCTGGAGCCGGGAGCGCCGATTGCCCTGCCTCCGCCCCCGTTCGTGGTCAAGCCGTCGGTCTCGGCCGGCGGCCGGAGCTCGGGCCGGTTCGATCACGGCCAGGAGGAGGCGGCCCTGGCTCTCGTTGGCCGCATCCACCGCCAGGGCCGTACCGCCATGGTGCAGCCCTGGCTCCCGGAGGCGGACGGGGCCGGGGAGACGGCCCTCGTCTACCTGGCCGGCCGTTACTCCCACGCCCTGAGGCGGAGAGTGCCCCTCCCCGTCGGGTGCGACCGGCCCGGGCTCTACTTGGCGGAGGAGCTGGCCGAGCGGGAGCCGGAGCCGGCGGAGCTCAGCCTGGCCGAGGCGGCCCTGGCCGCTTGCCCCTGCCCCGGGCGGGTGCTCTATGCCCGGGTCGACCTTCTCCGCCACCGGAGGCTGCCGGTGGTGGCAGAGCTGGAGCTGATCGAGCCCTCCCTCTATCTCTGCTTTGGCGAGGGGGCGGTGGACCGCCTGGCGGATGCCGTCGCCGCCCTCCTCCTCGCCCGCCCCCGCAGGGGCGAGCCGGATACCCTGGTGCTGTGACCGTCGCCGACACCCTGGGCCGTCCTCTTCGCGACCTCCGCATCTCCGTCACCGACCGCTGCAACTTCCGCTGCGTCTACTGCATGCCCAAGGAGGTGTTCGGCCGCGACTACCGGTTCCTCGCCCGGGCCGAGCTGCTCACGTTCGAGGAGATCGCCCGGCTGGCCCGCGCCTTTGCCCGCCGGGGAGTGAAGAAGGTGCGTATCACCGGCGGCGAGCCTCTTCTTCGCCGCGACCTCCACCGTCTGGTGGCCATGCTGGCCGCCATCGGCGACCTCGACCTTACCCTCACCACCAACGGCTCCCTGCTCGCCCGCCAGGCGGCCGCCCTCAAGGCGGCCGGTCTGGGCCGGGTGACGGTCAGCCTCGACTCCCTGGACGATCGGGTGTTCCGGGCCATGAACGACGTGGATTTCCCCGTGGCGCGGGTGCTGGAGGGGATCGAAGCGGCGGCGGAGGCCGGGCTGGTGCCGGTCAAGGTCAACATGGTGGTCAAGCGGGGGGTCAACGAGGACAGCGTGGTGCCCATGGCCCGTTACTTCCGCGGCAGCGGCCACATCCTCCGCTTCATCGAGTACATGGACGTGGGCAGCAGCAACGGCTGGCGGCTGGACGACGTGGTGCCGGCGGGCGAGATCCTGGCCCGGCTCACCGCCGAGCTCCCGCTCGAGCCCCTGGAGCCCAACTACCCGGGCGAGGTGGCACGCCGCTACCGCTACACGGACGGGGCAGGCGAGATCGGGATCATCGCCTCTGTGACCCAGCCCTTCTGCCGCGGTTGCACCCGGGCCCGGCTCTCCGCCGAGGGCAGGCTGTACACCTGCCTGTTCGCCACTACCGGCTTCGACCTGCGGGCTCTCCTCCGGTCGGGAGCCTCGGACGAGGAGTTGGACGAGGCCATCGCCCGCCTGTGGCGGGGCCGCTCCGACCGCTACTCGGAGATCCGCACCGCCGACACTGCCTCCCTGCCCAAGGTCGAGATGAGCTACATCGGCGGCTAGGGGTTGAGGAAGCGGTCCTCGCTCTCCCTGCTTCCCCTTCTCGCCCTGGCAGTGGGCTGCGGGGGCTCGTCGCCGCTCGTTCTCGGCGCCGACTCCATCGCTTTCGTGCGCGTCCGTGACAACAAGGAGGCGGTGTACGTCATCAACGCCGACCGGGGGGGCGAGAAGCGCCTCAGCGAGCGGGCGGATGCCGGCCGAGGGCAGTTCGTGTCCGCACCCGCCTGGTCGCCCGACGGCCGCCTCCTGGCCTATGCCAGCAACGTGGACGGGCCCTACCGGGTCTACATCATGGACGCCGAGGGAGGGCCTCCCCGGGCGCTGACCGAGGGGAGCGGGCCCGCCTGGTCGCCCGACGGCCGCCGTATCGCCTTCGAGCGGACCATCGGCACCCAGGCCGACCTGTGGGTGATCGGGCTCGACGGCAGCGGGCTGCGACGGCTGACCCGAGACCCGGCCCGCGACTACGGGCCCGCCTGGTCGCCCGACGGCAGACGCATCGCCTTCGCCCGCAAGGGGGGTGACGTGGCCAGTATCATCGTGGCCGAGGTCGATGGGAGCGGCGAGCGCCGCCTCACCCAGGGGGCGAGAGACGAGCTGGGGCCCGCCTGGTCTCCCGACGGGCGCAGGATCGCCTTCTCCGCCCGGGAAGAGAGCCAGTGGGACATCTACGTCGTCGGCGCCGACGGCAGCGGCCTGCGCAATCTCACCCGCAGCCCCGGCGACGAGTTCGACCCCTCCTGGTCGCCCGACGGCCGCCGCATCGCCTTCGCCAGCGACGGAGCCATCCTCGTCATGGACGCCGACGGAGGGAACTGGCGACAGGTCACGGAGAGAGAGAACGACGTCGACCCGGCCTGGCGGCCGGCCGCCTAGCTCCCTACGGCGCCAGCGCCCGGGCCAGCGCCTGCACCGCCTCCGGCACCAGCCGGTAGTAGGCCCAGGTACCGTGCCGCCGCACCTCCACCAGACCCGCCCGGCGGAGCACGGCCAGGTGGTGGGAGACGGTGGGCTGGGCCAGATGGAAGGCGGCCGTCAGCTCGCACACGCACGCCTCCCCCGCTCCCGCCAAGAGGTTGACGATGGCTAGACGGGTGGGATCGGCCAGGGCCTTGAACCCTCTGGCCAACCGCTCCGCCGCCGCCGGCGACAGGGGAGGCGCGCCGGGGGCGCAGCAGGACGTGTCAGGTGGGAAGGTCTCCTGCATCGATGTCGATCAATGTACCAGCCCTTGGAGGGCAGCCGTCGGCCGCGATAGAATCGCCTTGCCGTGGCGCGCGCGTACTGGCAGGTCGTGGCGTGACCGAGGCCGTCTCAGCGATCGGCCGCCGGTATCTCCCCCGTGGGTGGCGCGACTTGGGAGTGCAGGTGGCTCTCTGGCTGGGCTTCGTCCTCCTCTACCAGGTCGCCCGCGGCATCGCCGATCGCGATCCGGCCCGGGCGTTCGAGAACGGCCTGTGGGTGATCACGTTCGAGCGGCACGTGAGCAACCTCTTCGAGCTCACCTTGCAGCAGTTCGTGAGCACGTCCCAGACCCTCACCCAAGCCGTCGCCTGGACCTACTGGTTCTCCCAGTTCACGGTGGTCGGCCTGGCCCTGCTGTGGGTGTACCTGCGGCACAACCACGCCTTCTACCGGTTCCGGAACTGGATTCTGCTGGCCAACGTCATCGGCTTGGTGGGGTACGTGGTCGCCCCCACAGCGCCGCCCCGCCTCTTCCCCAGCTTTGGCTTCGCCGACACCCTGGCCCAGTTTGCCGCCCTGAACCACGGTAGCGGCCTCATCGAGCTGGCCGCCAACCCTTACGCGGCCATGCCCAGCCTGCACGCAGCCGACTCGCTCATCGTGGGGATCAGCCTGGCCCTCATCGTCAAGGCCTGGTGGGCCAAGGTGCTGTGGCTGCTGTGGCCGGGTTGGGTGTGGTTCTCGGTCATGGCCACCGCCAACCACTTCTGGCTGGACATCGCCGCCGGCGTCGCCGTGGCCCTGCTGGCTTGGCCGGTTGTCTACCGTCGCTCCATCCGGCGGTGGGCGGCCCGGCTGCGGGGCTAGCCGGGGCGAGCCCCGAGCCTGCTACCGTCGGGATCGTGAGCACTGCCCCGGAACGGGTGAGGCAGGCGTACACCGACGAGGTGCGCCGGCTCGCCTCCCGTTCCATGGAGGGCCTAGCCGAGACCCCGCTCACCCCCACGTCCCTGACCGTGACCGGCGTCGTCGCCTGCATCGCCGCCGGAGCCGTCGTCTACCTCGAGTACCTCCACGACCTCCTCTTCTTCTGGCTGGGGGCGGCCCTGTTCCTCCTCGGGTCTCTCCTGGACATCCTCGACGGCGCCCTGGCCCGGGCCGGGGGTAAGGCCACCCCCTTCGGCGCCTTCGTCGACTCCACCTTCGACCGCATCGGCGAGGCGTTCATGCTGGGAGCGGTCGGCCTCGTGTTCATGCGCCACGGCAACGAGGTGGCCCTGGCCTTCACCTTCGCCGCCGTGGTGGGCTCCTTCCTCGTCAGCTACGCCCGCTCCAAGGCGGAGGCCCTCGGTCTCCGCGGCGACGTAGGCATCGGCGGCCGGGCAGAGCGGGTCGTCCTCATCGCCGCCGGCCTCGTAGCCGCCCCCTGGGGCGGCCTGGAGTGGGCTGTCTACGCCCTCACGGCGGTGGCCTGGCTGACCGTAGGCCAGCGCATGTGGACCGTCCGGCGCCAGCTCCGGCACGGCCGGTAGCGCTCTCGGCTACACTGCTAGCAGTCCTGTGCTAGCAGAGCCCAAGAAGACCGTGCTCGTCCGCCTGCCGGGCGAGCTGAAAGAGCGTCTGGCCGCTCGCGCCGCCCACCGAGGCGCCAGCCTGAACGACGTGGCCGTGGGTCTCTTGGCGGCTCGTCTGGGGGTCGCCTTCGAGGAGAGCGGTCGACCTGGTCGGCCCGCCGGGCAGGGACGCTCGGTGCTCCTGCGCATGCCGACCGAGCTCAAGGACCGGCTCCAGGCGCGTGCTTCCCAGCGGCGGCGGAGCCTGAACGATCTGATCGTGGAGACCCTGGCCGAGAGCTTGGGCCAGAGAGGAGAGAGAGCCATGACCGACGGGAACGGACGGCCGGGGCGGCCGCAAGAGGAGGTGCGGGTGGCCATCATCGGCGTCGGCAACTGCGCCAACGCCCTCCTCCAGGGTATCGAGTACTACAAGGACGCCCGCGACGGGGCGCGCGTCCCCGGTCTCATGCACGTCGACCTGGGCGGATACCACATCTCCGATATCAGGGTCGTGGCGGCCTTCGACGTGACCAAGGAGAAGGTGGGCAAGGACCTGGCCGAGGCCATCTGGGCCTACCCCAACGACACCATTAAGTTCGCCGACGTGCCCGCCACGGGCGTGCGGGTGTCGCGGGGGATGACCCACGACGGCCTGGGTAGGTACCTGGCCGGCTTGGTGGAGAAGGCCCCCGGCGAGACCGACGACGTGGTGGGCATCCTCAGGGACACGGGCACCGACGTGGTCGTCAACTACCTACCGGTGGGCGCCGAGGAGGCCACCAAGTGGTACACGGAGCAGGTACTGGCCGCAGGCTGCGCCATGGTGAACTGCATGCCCGTGTTCATCGCCCGCGAGGCTTACTGGCAGCGGCGGTTCGAGCAGGCGGGAGTGCCCATCATCGGCGACGACATCAAGTCCCAGGTGGGCGCCACCATCACCCACCGAGTGCTCACCACCCTGTTCCGCGACCGGGGCGTGCGTCTCGACCGCACCATGCAGCTCAACGTCGGCGGCAACGCCGACTTCCTCAACATGCTCGAGCGGGAGCGGCTCCAGTCCAAGAAGGAGTCGAAGACGAAGGCGGTCACGTCCATGCTCGACTACGACATCGGCGATCGCAACGTCCACGTGGGCCCGTCCGACTACGTGCCCTGGCTGACCGACCGCAAGTGGGCCTACATTCGCATGGAAGGCTCGGCCTTCGGCGACGTGCCCTTGAACGTGGAGTTGAAGCTAGAGGTGTGGGACTCGCCCAACTCGGCCGGCATCGTCATCGACGCCGTTCGGATCGCCAAGCTGGCCCTCAACCACGGCATCGCCGGCGCCTTGGAGGCGCCCAGCGCCTACCTGATGAAGTCGCCTCCCAAGCAGATTCGCGACGACGAGGCCCGCGAGCTGACCGAGCGGTTCATCGCCAAGTACGCCCGCGCCCAAGCCGGGGAGAAGCCGGCGGCAGCCTGAGGGAGCGCCGCCCGCCCTCGGCGGCGCTCCGTCTACACTCGGCCGGGATGGCGCTCCGTATCTGCTTGGTGACGCCGTTCGCCTGGCGGCAGGCGCACGAGGTCAACGATCACGTGGCCGGGGTGGCAGAAGCCCTGCGCGATCGGGGCCACGCCGTCACCATCCTCGCTCCTTCCAATCGGGCCGGCGACCTGCGGGCAGGGCGGCGGGCGCTGGAGCGGGGCGAGCTGGAGGGAGTGGTGGTGGTGGGGCCGGCCCTGCCTGTCTCCCGCCGCAGCCTGGTGGCGGTGCCGGTGGGGCTGCGGGCCGATCTCGCCCGGGCCCTCGACCGGGGCCGGTTCGACGTGGTGCACGGCTTCGAGCCGGCCCTTCCCAGCCTCTCCTACCTGGCCCTGCGCGAGGCAAGAGCGTTCACGGCAGCCTCCTTCTGCTCCCCCGAGCGGCTCGTCTACCCGCCTGGGCGGGCCCAGCGCCGCCGCCTCTTGGCCCGTATCGACGCCCTCATCGCCGTCTCTCCCGAGGTCGCTGGCGCCGCCGCCGTCCGCTTCCCCGGCGACTTCACCATCGTCTCCCCGGGGGTCGATCCCAAGCTCTTCTTCCCCCGCGAGAAGCGGCCGGAGATGGTGGTGGAGCTCGTCCCCGGCGATCGGGCCACGGCCCGCGCCCTCATCCGCCTGCTGGACGATCTCCCCGGCTGGCATCTCCACGTGGTGCAGGAGGGGCCGCGCACCGCCCGCCCCTACGTCCCCCTCCGCCTGCGCCCGCGGGTGCACCTGCGGGCGCACCCCGACCCCGCTACCCGGGCATCCCTCCTCGGCTGGGCGGCCATCTTCGTTCCCGCCGCCGGCGGCAGCCCCCGGTTGGCTCTGGAGGCAGCTGCTGCCGGGGCGGCTGCCGCCGAGGTCGCCCATGCCTCCCGGCCTCCCGAGCTACGGGCCCTGGCCGCCGCCCGTCTGGCCACCGACGACGCCCTCCGGGAGCGGCTGGGGCGGGAGGCGCGGGCGCAGGCAGAGAAGGAGAGCTTTCCCCTCGTGGCCGAGCGGCTGGAAGCCCTCTACTTCCGTCTGGCCCGGCGCCGGCGGCTGGCCCCTCTGAACGGTAACCCCCTCGCCCGGCGGGAGTGGGTCGTCTGCGACCTCCACACCCACACCGCCTGGTCGCACGACTGCGCTGTGCCGGTGGCGGAGCTCGTGGCCCACGCCCGCGCCCAGGGGCTGGGAGCTATCGCCGTGACCGACCACAACCGCCTGGCCGGGGCGCTGGAGGCGGTGGAGATCGCCCGCGGCAGCGGCTTGGTGGTCATTCCCGGCGAGGAAGTGAGGACCGACGGCCAGGGGGAGATCATCGGCCTCTTCCTGAGAGAGGAGATCCCGGCCGGCCTCTCCTTCGCCGACACCATCGCCGCCATCCGCGCCCAGGGGGGCCTCGTCTACCTCCCCCACCCCTTCGACCGCCGCCACGCCATCCCCGATCCGGCCACGTTGCACCGCCACTTGGCCGATGTGGACGTCATCGAGGTCTACAACGCCCGCCTCCTGTTCGAGGCCTACAACGAGGAGGCCCTTCGCTTCGCCCGCAAGTACAACCTGCTCATGGGGGCAGGATCGGACGCCCACGTCCTGGCCGGGGTGGGCACAGGAGCCGTCCGCATGCGGGCCTTCCGCACCCCCCAGGAGTTCCTGCTCAGCCTGCGCACCGCCGAGGTCGTGCGCCGACCCCGCTCCCTCGCCTACCTCCAGTCCCTCAAGTGGGTGGCCCAGGTGAGAGAGCAGGTGAGGGAGAAGGTGCGCTAGGGGATCGGCGAGAGGACGGAGGACGGGTGACCGCGAACAGTCATGGCGATGCCCAACCCGACTCCCCACGCCGGCGGTGGTAGAGGGAAGGAGGGGCAAGCTCGGTCCCCAATAGGGGACCGGCCGTCCGCCGACCCTTCCCCCGTGCCCAGCGACGAGATCTACGACAGGTACCTCCAGAAGGCCATCACCGAGATCAACGCCTTGGCCGACGAAATCGGTCGGGCGGCGGGCGGGGCCGGCGCGCCCGTCCTCGGCTCCGGCCATCCTCTGGCCGACATCTTCCTCCTCAAGTACGAGCCCAGGCCCTCCGAGGTGCAGGAGGGCGTGGCCTTCTACGGCCGCTCCGGCCAGGCCGTCCTCAAGTCCCTCCAGCGGCTACGGATCGACCCCATGGCCGTGTACGGGACGAACTGCCGCAAGCTGGCCGGAGCTCAGTCCGACGCCGAATGCCGGGCCTGGCTCGCCCGCGAGCTTCACATCGTCCAGCCCAAGCTGGTGGTGGTCATGGGTGAGCGGGCCCTCGCCTTCCTCAACGGCCTCGAGTTTCCCCTGTCCCGACCGGTGGAGCCGCGGCCGGGCGAGATCCAGCAGCTTACCCCCACCGTGCAGGCCCTGTACGTGCCCGACATCGACGACTCCCTGGACGAGCAGGCGGCCAAGACCCGCTTCTGGCAGGCGTTCAAGGTCGTGGGCGCCTGGTGGGCGGAGCTTCCTCCCTACTGACCCGTCGGGCGGGAGCCGCCGTAGCCGTGGCGGCCGACCTCGGCCTCTACTACGCCTGGTCTTCCTCCCTGTGGCAGGCGTCCCGATGGTGGGACGTGGCCTTCCTCGGCCTGTGCCTGGTGCCGGGGACGATGGGCCTCGTCTACTTGGCCCTCCCCCTCTGCCGAGCCCGGGGCCTCCTGCCGGTGGGGGTCGCCTTCGCTACCCTGGCCTGGGCCTTAGCGGAGGCAGAGGTAGAGGCGGCTTCCGACTTCGCCAAGCTGGCAGCGGCCACGGCCGTCGGCTTCTGGTTTTCCTCCTTCTTCCCCACCGCCGGCGTGGTGGCCCTGGTCGCCTGCCTCATCCCCTGGGTGGATGCCTACTCTGTCTGGGCCGGCCCCACCCGTGCCATCGTCGCCGAGCGGCCGGAGATCTTCACCGCCGTCTCCTTCGCCCTCCCCGTCCCCGGCGAGCGCGCAGCCGCCCATCTCGGCTCCCCCGATCTCCTTTTCTTCGCCTTCTTCCTCGCCGCCGCCGCCCGCTTCCGGCTGCGGCCGGGCGGCACCTTTGCCCTCATGAGCTCGTCCTTAGCGGCTACCCTGGCCGTGGCCGAGGCGGCGGACGTAGCAGGCCTGCCCGCCCTGCCCGGGGTCTCCCTCGGCTTTCTGGCCGCCAACGGCGACCGCCTGTGGCGGGAGATCAGAGGGGCACGACGATGGCCCCCACCCGCTCCGCCCGGCCGAGGTCGTACGAGCGGGCCGTGAGAGCGGCGGCGACGGCGTCGCGGCCATCCTGGCTCATCCTCCTCGGCAGCCCGGCCAGGCCGGAGGCCGCCAGCGCCGCCCGTGTCCAGGCTGCCCGCGTCCGTCTCCCCCTCCCGCCGGCGAAGCGCGTGAAGGAGGCGGTGGGGAAGCACTCCACGGTGGCAATGCCCGCCGCGGCCAGGGCGTCGTACAGGGCAAGGCCGTTCCTCACCCACTCGTAGTAGCGGCCGGCGGCCAGCCGGGCCCGGTCGGGGGTGTAGCGGATGCCGCATACCGCCCGGGCCAGGGCCCGCTCCTCGGCCCGGGACAGGAAGCCGTCGGGAGCGGGGGCGCAGGGGCCGTCCACCGCCACCAGGCGCGGGGCCCAGGCGGCGATCAGCCGCACCGCCTCTTCCACCGCTGCTGCCCGCACCGGGCCGGCCAACAGGCGCTGCTCGTCGACCAGCGCCAAGTGGAACCCCTTGCGCCGCCCGCCCACGTCCACCCCGGCCCAGGTCACGGCGCTCTCGTGAGCAGGGCCACCGTCTCCACGTGGGGGGTGTGGGGGAACATGTCCACCGGCCGGGCCCGCTCCAGCCGGTAGCCGTGGTCGCCGACAAGCTGCTTCACGTTGCCGGCCAGGGTGGCCGGGTTGCAGGAGACGTAGACGAGCCGGGGGGCGCCCAGGGCCCCCACCCGGCGCAGGGCGGGACCGGACAAGCCGGCCCGGGGAGGATCGACCACGACCACGTCCGGCCGGCCCGCCCGCCGGCGCAGCTCCTCCAGGGAGCGGCCGACGTCGCCGGCGAAGAAGAAGGCGTTACCGACGCCGTTCAGGCGGGTGTTCTCCTGGGCGCAGGCAACCGCCTCCTCGGACGCCTCCAGCCCCCACACGGTCTTGGCCTGGGAGGCGAGGGCGAGCCCGATGGCGCCGATCCCGCAGTAGAGGTCGAGCACCGTCTCCGAGCCGGTGAGCCCGGCGTAGACACGGACGAGCTCGTACAGCCGCTCGGCCATGGCCGTGTTGGTCTGGAGGAAGGCGCCCGGTCGCACCCGCAAGCGGAGACCGAGGAGCTCCTCCTCGATGGCCTCCTCCCCGAACAGGAGGCGGGTGGGCACGCCGGTCACGTCGGCCGGGCGGTCGTTGACCCCCCAGTGGACCGAGCGAACGGCGGAAAGGCGGGTCACGGCCTCGACGAACGAGCGACAAGGAAGCGGTCCCGGGGCGGTGATCAACACCACCATGGCCTGGCCCGTGTTCCTGCCCTCCCGGACGATCAGATGGCGAAGGAGACCCGACCGGGTCTCCTGGTCGTAGGGCTCCAGGCCCTCCTCCCTGGCCCAGGCCCGTACCGCCTCGCGCAGGGCGTTGCCGAGGTCGGTGGTCAGCCAGCACCGCTCCACGTCCAGCACCTCGTCCCAGCGGCCGGCTCGGTGGAAGCCGACGCCGACGCCGGCCTCGGTGCGGGTGAAGGAGTACTCGAGCTTGTTGCGGTAGTGGAAGGCCGACACGGCCGGGAGAGCGGGCTCGAGAGGGGGATCGGCGATGCCCCCGATGCGCTCGAAGGCGTCCCGCACCTGGGCGGCCTTCTCCCGCAGCTGAGCCTCGTAGGCGAGATCCTGGAGCCGGCATCCCCCACAGGCGGGGAAGTGGTCGCAGGCTGCCTCCACCCGGTCGGGCCCCGGCTCCAGCACCCGTACGGCCACGGCCTCGGCGTGGCTTGGCCGCACCTTGGTCACCCGGGCTCGGACGAGGTCGCCGGGAAGGCCGCGGCGGACGAAGAGGACGAATCCGTCCACCCGGGCGACGCCGCTTCCGCCGTAGGCGAGCGATCCCACCTGGAGGTCGAGCTCTTGGCCGGGAGATACGGGAGGGGCCACGCCGGCAGCGTAGCCCCTCCCTGGGGAGCGGAGCGGCTAGTCGGCCCTCACCGGCTCCCGCTCCGCCGGCCGGCGCTTGTCGATGGGGACGTAGTCGCGCTCCCCCTTGCCCACGTAGATCTGGCGGGGGCGGGCGATCTTCTGCTCGGGATCGTCCAGCATCTCCAGCCACTGGGCGAGCCAGCCGGCGGTGCGGGGGATGGCGAACATGACCGGGAACATGGCCACCGGCAGGCCCAGAGCCTGGTAGATGATCCCCGAGTAGAAGTCCACGTTGGGGTAGAGCTTGCGGCTGACGAAGTACTCGTCCTCGAGGGCGATCTTCTCCAGCTCGAGGGCGATGTCGAGGAGGGGATTGCGGCCGGTGACCTCGAACACCTCGTCGGCCACCTGCTTGATGATCTTGGCCCGGGGGTCGTAGTTCTTGTACACCCGGTGGCCGAAGCCCATGAGCCGACCCTTGCCCGCCTTCACCCCCTCGATGAACTCGGGCACCCGGGACACGTCCCCGATCTCGGTCAGCATGCGCAGAACCGCCTCGTTGGCCCCCCCGTGGAGGGGCCCGTACAGGGCGGCAGCGGCGCCGGCCATAGCGCTGTAGGGATCGACCCTGCTCGAGCCGATGGAGCGCATGGCGTTGGCGGAGCAGTTCTGCTCGTGGTCGGCGTGGAGAATGAACAAGACCTCGAGAGCCCGCACCAGGGCCGGGTGGGCCTCGTAGCGGGGCTCGGCCATCTTGAACATCATGGACAGGAAGTTCTCCACGAAGCCGAGCTCGTTGTCGGGATAGACGTAGGGCAGGCCCCGGTTGTGCCGGTACGACCAGGCGGCGATGGTGGGCACCTTGGCGATCAGGCGGTGCACTTGCACGAGACGCACCTCGGGGTCGTCCACCCGGGATGCCTCGGGGTAGAAGGTGGAGAGGGCGGCAACGACGCTCACGAACATCCCCATGGGGTGGGCGTCGTAGCGGAACCCCTCCATGAGCTGCTTCACGTTCTCGTGCACCAAGGTGTGGTGGGTGATCTCGTTCACCCATACGTCCAGCTCGGCCTGGGTGGGCAGCTCCCCGAAGATCAAGAGGTAAGCCGTCTCCAGGTAGCTCCCCTGCTCGGCCAGCTGCTCGATGGGGTAGCCCCGGTAGCGCAGGATCCCCTTGTCGCCGTCGATGAAGGTGATGCGGCTACGGGCCGAGGCGGTGTTGAGAAAGGCCGGGTCGTAGCTCATGAGGCCGAAGTCGTCGGCGGAGACCTTGATCTGGCGCAGGTCGGTGGCCCGGACAGCCCCGTCGGCGATGGGGATCTCGTAGCTCTTGCCGGTCCTGTTGTCGGTCACGGTCAGGGTGTCGCTACCCATGGCGACCTCCTTGGCTTGACGATGCATACTTGCGCATAGTGGGCTCCTTCCCCCGGCCGCGCATCCGGCCCAGCCCCGATCGACCTCGTGGGGAAGTACGGACGGAGTCTACGTGAGGGTCGTCACGTACACCCGCCGCTGACGGGGGCCGTCGAACTCGCAGAAGAAGATGCCCTGGTAGGTACCGAGGGCCAGCTCGCCCCCGCGCAAGGGAACGAGCACCTGCGGCCCGAGCAGGGAGGAGCGCACGTGGGAGGGGGCGTTGGGCCCGTCCGCGTCCGAGTGGCGCCAGGGCCAGCCGTCGTCCACCATCCGCTCCATGGCCGCCTCGATGTCGCCCACGAGCGCCGGGTCGAGGCGCTCGTTGATGGTCACCGCCGCCGTCGTGTGGGGCACGTACACGAGGGCGGCCGCTCCCCCGGCTCCCTCCACCGCCCGGCGCACGAGGTCGGTGATCTCGACAAGCTGGGTGCGCCGCTCGGTCCGGATGGAGATCTCCCGCACGACCGATATCCTACGGCCGATGGCGGTGGCGCCACCCACCGTGGGCGAGCTCGAGGCGCTGCGCGCCCAGGCCGACCGGTTCCTGGCCGCGCTCACGGAGGAGTACTACCGGCACTACGCCGGCCTCAAGGACACCCTGGAGCTGGAGCCCATCTACGAGCGCTACCCGGAACTTCACTCCCTCGCCACCGCCCGATCGCTGGCCCTGGCCGCCGGCGGCGACCGCCGCATCCGGGAGCTGTGGCGCTTTGCCTGCGCCGAGTACCTGGCCAACCTGACCAGGAGCTTCAGCGAGCGTATCGCCGGGCTGGAGGCGTCGCTCCAGGTGACCGTCGACGGCCAGGCCGTGGGCTACCGGATGGTGCGGCCGACCATGGCCAACGAGCCCGACCGGGGCCGGCGGCGGGCTCTCGAGGAGGCCCGCTGCGCCGTCGCCGAGGAGCACCTGGCGCCCCTGTACGAGGAGGCCGCCGCCGCCACCCTGAGGGCGGTGCCCGAGCTGGGAGTGGAGGACATGGTCGAGCTCCACCGCCGGTTCGGGTTCCGCCTCGACGAGCTGGCAGCGCAGGCCCGGGCGGTGCTGGCCGAGACCGACGGCCTGTTCGACCGAGCCTTCGACCGCCTGTTCCGGCAGCGCCTCGGTCTCTCCCTGGCCGAGGCTGAGCGGTGGGACGTACCCCGGCTCTTCCGGGCCCCCGTCTGGGACGACTTCTTCCCCGCCCACCGCATGCTTCCCGCCTTGGAGGCGACCTTGAGCGACCTGGGGATCGACCTGCGCGCCCAGGACAACGTGGAGGTGGACGTGGAGCGCCGGCAGACCAAGTCGCCGCGGGCCTTCTGCGCCCCCATCGAGGTGCCGGGAAGGATCGTCCTCGTCGTCCAGCCCATCGGCGGCATCGACGACTGGCTGGCCCTCTTCCACGAGGCCGGCCACACCGAGCACTTCGCCTGCACCTCGCCTCACCTGTCGGTGGAGGAGCGCCGTCTGGGCGACAACGCCGTCACCGAGGGCTGGGCCGCTCTCCTCGAGCACCTCGTGGACGACCGCCGCTGGCTCGCCCGCCGGCTGGACGTCCCTCGCCCCGAGGAGATCGAGGCCGAGCGGGCTGCCCAGACCCTGTGGTACCTGCGCCGCTACTGCGCCAAGCTCCTGTACGAGCTGGAGCTGTACCGAGCCGACGACGTCCGGGCTCTGCGCTCCCGGTACGTGGAGCTTCTCGGCGGCGCCCTGCGGGTGGAGCCGAGCCCCAGCGACTGGCTGGCCGACGTCGATCCCGGCTTCTACGTCAGCGAGTACCTCCGCTCGTGGGCGTTCGAGGCCCAGGTGCGCTTCCACCTCTGCCAACGGCTCGGGCGCGACTGGTTCACGCGGCGGGAGGCGGGGGCGCTGCTGCGCGATCTCTGGTCCCTCGGCCAGAAGCCCACCGCCGACGAGATCGTGGCCGACCTCACCGGCGCCGACATCGAGCTGGCGGCGGTGGTGGAGCGGATCGCAGAGAGCTTGGGCTAGAGGGCGCCCCCGGCGGCGGGCGGCGCTCCCGCCTCCAGCGGGCTCTCCTCGGTCCCCCGCCGAGCCAGGTACTCCTCCACCAACAGGAGGTTGTCCTTCCCCCGCTCCACGATGGCGAGCAGCTCGGTCATGCTGGCCACCTCCTCCCGCTGCTCCTGGAGGAACCAGTGCAGGAACTGCTCGCCGACCAGCTCCCGCTCCTCCCGGGCCAGGGAGACGAGGGCGGCAATCTGCTCCGTCACCTGCTTCTCCTGGTCGAGGGCCAGGCGCACCGGCTCGACCGCATCGGGGAAGTCGTTGCGGGGCTCGGCCACGGCGGGGATGACCACATGCTCGCCGGCGTCGAGGAGGTACTGGACGATCATCATGGCGTGGTTTCGCTCCTCCACGGCCTGGCGGTAGAAGTGGGCCGCGAGCTGCCGCAGGGTGTGGGCGTCGTACCAGACGGCGATGGCCACATACTGCTGGGAGGCCGCAAACTCGCGGCCGATCTGCTCGTTGAGGGCGTCGGGAAAGCGACCCATGGGCGGCACTCTACATGCTCCCGGCGCCGACGGGGCCGGCAGGGCACGCGTAAGCTCTCGGCCGTGGCGGACGCTGCACCAACCCGGGTCGTCATTGCCGGAGCGGCGGGGAGGGACTTCCACAACTTCAACGTCCTCTACCGGACGAGCGACGCCCACCGCGTGGTCGCCTTCACCGCCGCCCAGATCCCCCACATCGAGGGCCGGCTGTACCCGCCGGAGCTGGCCGGGCGGCTCTATCCCGACGGGATCCCCATCCGCCCCGAGGACGAGCTGGAGCAGATCGTGCGCGAGCAGGGCGTGGACGAGGTCGTCTTCTCCTACTCCGACGTCAGCCACGAGGAAGTCATGCACGTGGCCTCCCGCTCCCTCGCCGCCGGCGCCGACTTTCGGCTGGTGGCGCCCCGGCGCACCGAGCTCGTGCCGACCAAGCCCTGCGTGGCCGTCTGCGCCGCCCGCACCGGGGCGGGCAAGAGCCAGACCGCTCGGCGCGTGGCCGAGCTCCTGCGGGACGGGGGGCGGCGGGTGGCCGTGCTTCGCCACCCCATGCCCTACGGCGACCTGCGTCGACAAGCGGTGCAGCGCTTCCAGCGCTACGACGACCTGGACGCGGCCGACTGCACCCTCGAGGAGCGGGAGGAATACGAGCCCCACCTGGAGGTCGGCCATCCCGTCTTCGCCGGAGTGGACTACGGTCGCATCCTCGCCCAAGCCGAGAGGGAGGCCGACGTACTCGTGTGGGAGGGGGGAAACAACGATACCCCCTTCCTCCGCCCCACCCTACTCATCGTCGTCCTCGATCCCCACCGCGCCGGCCATGAGCTCCGCTACCACCCGGGGGAGACGAACCTCCGCCTCGCCCATGCCTGCCTGGTGAACAAGGTCGACACGGCGCCGCCGGAGGACGTGGAGGCGGTGGTGGCCTCCATCCGTAGGCACAACCCGAGAGCCGTCATCATCCTGGCCGCCTCCCCCATCGAGGTGGAGGGAGACGGGGGGGCGGTAGCGGGAAAGAGGGTCCTGTGCGTGGAGGACGGGCCCACCCTTACCCACGGAGAGATGGCCTACGGGGCGGCGGCTCTGGCTGCCCGGGCCCAGGGGGCAGCCGAGCTGGTCGATCCCCGACCCTACGCGGTGGGCTCCATCGCCGACACCTTTCGCCGCTACCCCCACATCGGCCCCGTCCTCCCGGCCATGGGCTACGGCCGCCAGCAGGTGGAGGAGCTGGGCGAGACCATCGCCCGCTCCCCTGCCGATCTCGTCCTCATCGGCACTCCCGTCGACCTGCGGCGGGTGCTGGCGCTCGACCGTCCTGCCCTGCGCGTCCGCTACCGCTTGCAGGAGGTGGGCAGGCCCACCCTGGCCGATGTGTTGGCCGAGGCCGGCCTCCTACCCTCTTCCTCCGCCTGAGCGGTCGCCGCTCCTGCTCTGGCACAATGGCCGGCGGTGGCAGGGGAGCGCCGTCACTGGCTCGTCGCGGCGCCGCTGACGGCGGCCGCTTGGCCGGCCGGCCACGCCCTCGGCTACCGGCTGGCAGGAGCAGGGGCGGGGGACGTGGCCCTGCACGGGTACCTCCGCTACATGCCCGTCCTCGTCGCCCTGGCCGGGTCCCTCCTCGTCGTGGCGCTGGCGCTGCGGATAGCCGGGCGCCTGCCGGGGAGGCCGGCCGCCTGGCCCTACGCTCTCGTGCCCCCCCTTGCCTACGCCGTGCAAGAGGTGGCCGAGCGCCTGGCGGCCGGGATCGGCCCAGCCGAGGTGCTCCACGCGCCCGTGCTGGCCGGCTTGGCGGCGCAGGCGCCGCTGGCTGCTCTCGCCTACCTCCTGGCTCGCGTGCTCCTCCGCTGCGCCGACGCTGCCGCCTCCCTCCTGGCAGGAAAGCCGCCCGCCTCCCCCGCTCTCGTCTTCCTGCCGGCCCCGGCGACAGTGGCGCTCCCGCCCAGGCGCCCTCGGCGCTGTCCCGACCTCGGTCGCGCTCCTCCCGGCTGAGCCCGCCTCAGCTCCCGCTCTCGCTCACCGAAAGGAGGTGCCATGCGCCGGTCGGCGCTGATCCTGCTGGCGGCAGGAGCACTGGTCGCTACTGCCGCTCCCACGCCTGCCGCTCCGGCCAAGCCGGGCGTCGTCACCGTGGTGGTCGGCAACAAGGGGGTGGTCGGCGGCAGCAAGCGGATCACCGTGAAGAAGGGGCGCCGGGTGGTCCTGGTCGTCCGCTCCGCCTTGGGCGGCGAGGTTCACGTCCACGGCTACGACATCAAGAGGATGCTGCGGCCCGGCGGCAGCGTCCGCCTGGCTTTCCGCTGCGGCGTGGCGGGACGGTTCGAGGTGGAGCTCCACGCCCGCGTGCCGCTGCGGCTGGCCGTGCTGGAGGTGCGCCCCTGATCCCCCTCGCCCACGGCATCGGCGGCATTCGCGACCTCCCCGTCCCCAGCTGGCTCTTCTTCTACGGGGCGGGGGCGGTGCTGGCCGTATCCTTCGCCGCCCTGGCCGTGCTCTGGCGCTCCCCGCGCCTCGAGCGCGGCCGGGGCGGGCGACCCCTGCCCGAGCCGGCGCGGCGGATCCTCCGCTCTCCCGTCCTCCGACGGGCCGGTGCCGGCCTCGCCTTCTTTCTCTTGGCGGCGGTGCTCCTGGCCGCCCTCCTCGGCAGCCGATCGCCGTACGAGAACCTGGCCCCCACGTTCGTGTACGTCGTCTTCTGGGTGGGCCTACCGCTTGTCTGCGCCCTCCTGGGAGACGTGTGGAGCGTCCTCAACCCCTGGCGGGCGGCGGCAGACGCGGCCGCCTGGGCGTGGCGGGCTGTCGGCGGCCGCTACCAGCCCCCCTTCCCCTACCCAGCCCGGCTAGGGCGCTACCCGGCCGCGCTCCTCCTCCTCGCCTTCGCCACCCTGGAGCTGGCCTACAGCCGGCCTTCCGATCCCCGCATGGTCGGCCTGGCCGTCTTCCTCTACAGCGTTCTCACCTGGCTCGGCATGGCCCTCTTCGGCCGGCGAGCGTGGCTGGAGAACGGAGAGGCGTTCACGAGCTACTTCCGTCTTCTTGCCCGCCTGGCTCCCCTCGCTTCCGTGGACGGGCGGGTGGTCGCGCGCTGGCCCCTGACCGGGCTCGCTCCGCCCCCCCGCCGGCCCGGTACGACCGCCTTCCTGGCCGTCATGCTCGGCTCGGTGCTCTTCGACGGCTTCAGCCGCACGACCTTCTGGCAGGACCGCTTCTACCGGCTCCAGGTCGACCTCATCGACCGCCCGTCCTTGGCCGAGCTGGCCGGCATCCTTCTCAACCTGGGCGGTCTTCTGGCAGCGGTGCTGCTCGTGGGCCTGGCCTTCGTGGGCGCCGTCCACGCCGCCCGCCTCATCGGCGGAGCGAGCGGCGATCTCCGCCGCTCGTTCGTGCACAGCCTGGTGCCCATCGCCCTCGTCTACGTCGTGGCCCACTACTTCTCGCTCCTCGTCCAGCAGGGGCAGACGGTGGTGGCGCTCGCCTCCGACCCTTTCGGCTGGGGCTGGGATCTCTTCGGCAGCGCCTCCTTGCAGCCGGATCTGGGGGTACTCAGCCCGAGCACCATCTGGTACGTGCAGGTGGGCGCCCTCGTCGCCGGCCACGTGGCCGGTCTGGTCGTCGCCCACGACCGGGCTGTGAGCCTGTTCCGGGAAGCCCGGACGGCGGCAGCCAGCCAGTACCCCCTGCTGGCGCTCATGATCCTGTACACCGTGTCCGGGCTCTGGGTTCTCTCCCAGGGATGATGCTCCTCGCCCACGGCAACAACCTGGACGAGCTGGCGGCGGCCGCCATCCTCCTTCTGGCGGTGGCGGCCATCGGGCTCGTCGCCTGGATCGGCAGCCGCCGCCAGCGCCGCCGCGGCGGGCACGATCGGGAGCGCCCCGGCCCGCCCTCCCTCAACACGTAGCGAGCCCCGGCCGGGACCATCCCGGCCGGGGCTCGAGGCAGCCGAAGCGTGTTCTCAGCCTCAGCTCCTCGTGGCCTTCCCCTCGATGGTCGGCTTCTCTCCCACCTTGATCTGGATACGGCGGGTCTTGGCCTCCTCGGGCTTGCGCACATGCAGCTCGAGCACGCCGTTCCGGTACTCGGCGGTGATGTCCTTCTCCGTCACCCCCTGGGGCAGGGCGATGGAGCGGGCGAAGGTGCCGAACCGCCGCTCGTAGCGGTAGAAGCGGTCCTCCTTCACCTCCTGCTCCCGCTCCCGCTCGGCGGTGACGGTAAGGGCCCCGTCCTCCAGCTCCACGGAGATCTTGTCCTCGGGGACGCCGGGCAGGTCGAAGGCGTAGACCATCTCATCATCGGTCTCCCACACGTCCAGCGCCGGCACCCACGTGCGGTCGCTGTCAGCGGCCGGCTCGCGCACGAACGAGCCGACCAGACGGGCCATCTCGTTCTGAAGGGCGGCGAGCTCCCGGAACGGATCCCAGCGAATCAGTGTTGCCATCGCCATTCCTCCTGGTCGGTCGACTACGATGGAGTTGTGCGCAGCTAAAGAATAAAACCTAAGCCCATTATTGTCAAGGCCCTGGCGAAGTACCATCCCCGGGGCCGTGATCGCCGTTCCCAGCCGGCTCAAGGGCCGTCACTTCACCCGCGTCCTCGCCTGGACCCGCGACGAGCTCGCCCTGGCCCTCGATCTCGCTTCCCGGCTCAAGGGCGCCCGCTTGCGCCGGGAGGCCACCCCTCTCCTCCCCGGGCGAACGCTGGGCATGATCTTCCTGAAGCCCTCCACCCGCACCCGGGTCTCGTTCCAGGTGGGCATGTGGGAGCTGGGAGGGCTGGCGCTCACCCTCCCCGCCTCCGAGCTCCAGCTCGGCCGGGGCGAGTCCATTCGGGACACTGCCCTCGTCCTCTCCCGCTACCTGGATGCCCTCCTCATTCGGGCCTTCTCCCAGGCCCAGGTGGAGGAGCTGGCCCACTACGCGGCGGTGCCGGTCATCAACGGGCTCACCGACGAGGAGCACCCCTGCCAGGCCCTGGCCGACGCCATGACCATTCGCGAGCGGTTGGGACGGCTGGAGGGGGTGAGGCTGGCCTACGTGGGGGACGGCAACAACGTCTGCGTGTCCCTCATGTACATGGCCGCCCGCCTCGGCCTCGACTTCGTCGCCGCCTCCCCTCCGGGCTACGAGCCCCCGGCAGAAGCCGTCCAAGCAGCGAGAGCAGCCGGGGGGGCGGTGCGCCTGACCGGCGACCCGCGGGAGGCGGTGGCCGGGGCGGAGGCGGTGTACACCGACGTATGGACGAGCATGGGCCAGGAGGAGGAGCGGGAGCAGCGCCTCCTCGCCTTCCGCGGCTTCACGGTCGACGAGGCCCTGCTCGACCTCGCCTCCGACCAGGCCGTCGTCCTCCACTGCCTACCCGCCCACGTGGGCGAGGAGATCACGGAGGGCGTCCTCTACAGCCCCCGCTCGGCCGTGTGGCAGCAGGCTGAGAACCGTCTCCACGCGCAGAAGGCGCTCATGGCGCTCATCGTCCCCTAGCTCCGTGCTCCCCCTCCACGACAACGTCCCCACCCGCCGCTTCCCCTTGGTCACCGTGGCCATCATCGCCGCCAACGTGGCGGTGTGGCTCGTGGAGATCAGCGGTAGCCCCTTCGAGCAGGACGTGTACGCCTACGGCTACTACCCCTGCTCCCTGGCTCCTCCCTGCTACAGCCCGCCCATTCCGGCCGGCACCGACATCCTCCCCTGGTGGCAGGGAGCCTTCACCTCCATGTTTATGCACGGGGGCTGGGAGCACATCGTCGGCAACATGCTGTTCCTGTGGATCTTCGGCAACAACGTGGAGGATGCCTTGGGCCGGGTCCGGTTCCTCGTCTGGTACCTCACCGCCGGCCTGGCCGCCACCGCCCTCCAGACTTGGGTCACTCTCACCTTCGCTTCCGACGTGGACGCCAGCATCCCCAACGTGGGCGCCAGCGGCGCCATCGCCGGCGTCCTCGGCGCCTACCTCGTGCTCCTGCCCACGGCCAAGGTGCTCACCCTCTTCGGCTGGTTCCTGGTGGAGGTGCCCGCCCTCTTCTACCTCGGCATCTGGTTCGTCTACCAGCTCTGGGCCGGCGGCCTGTCCATCCTCCAGCCGGAGCAGGGAGGGGGCATAGCCTTCTTCGCCCACATCGGCGGATTCCTCTTCGGCATGCTCACCGTGAGCCTGGTGGCCCGGCGCCGGCCGCTCCGACCCACCTACTGACCGTGGACCGGCGCGCGTTCGAGGAGATGGTGCGGCGGGCGCTGGACGGGCTTCCGCCCCACATCGCCGAGCGGCTGGAGAACGTGGCGGTGGTGGTGGAGGAGGAGCACCCCGACGACCCCGACCTCTTCGGCCTCTTCCACGAGGAGCCCTACATGCCGTCCGATCTCTCCATCTACCGGCGCCCCTTGCAGGAGGCGTTTCCCGACCCAGGCGAGCTGGAGCGGGAGATCCGGATTACCGTCCTCCACGAGCTCGCCCACTACTTCGGCCTGGACGAGCGGCAGATCGCCGAGCTCGGCTACGAGTAGGCCGGTGCCGGCCTCAGGCGCGCTCGTCCTCGGAGAGGCCGGTGCCGACCCCGGCCACCACCGTCTCCTGGGAGCGCTCGCGCAGCCGCTCGCGGCCCCGGCGTACGGCGGTGAGGAACTTCTCCAGGTTGACCTCCAGGGTAGACAGGATGCTGTCGGCCCAATCCTCCATCTCCAGCTTCGTCTCCCGCGCCTGCCGGCGGGCCTCCTCGATGATCTCCTGGGCCTGGCGCTCGGCCAGCTTCACGATCTCCGTCTGCGAGGCCTCCCGCACCGCCTGCTCGCGAGCCTCGCCCAGCATCCGGTCGCACTCCCGCTTGGCCTCGGCCAGCATCTCCTGCCGCTCCTTGACGATCCAGCGGGCCTGCTTGATCTCCTCGGGAATGGTGGCCCGCATCTGATCGAGGATGTCGTAGATCTCCTCCCGGTCGATCCGCACCTGGTCGGTCAGGGGCACCGCCTTGGCGTTGTGCACCAGGTCGTCGAGCTTGTCGATGAGCACGAGAACGTCCATGGAGCCCCCAGTCTACTCGCGCGGGCTGACGGGAGCGCCGGGTCTCCCTCTGGGAAAGAGCTCCCGAAACCGGCGGGCCACCGCCGGCGGCACCAGCTGGTCGACGTTGCCCCCGAAGGCGGCGATCTCCTTCACCCCGCTGGAGGAGACGAAGCTGTACTGGGGGCTGGCCATGACGTACAGGGTCTCCACCTCCGGGGCGAGAGTGCGGTTGAGGTGGTTCATCTGGAACTCCCACTCGAAGTCGGACGTGACCCGCAGGCCCTTGACCATGGTCTTAGCCCCGAACCGGCGGGCGAACTCGACCACGAGCTCGGCGAACACCTCCACCTCCACGTTGTCCACCGGCATGTCGGCCAGGGCCTCCTTGAGGAAGGCCACCCGCTCCTCGACGCTGAACATGGTGCCCTTGTGGTGGGGGTCGCGGACGACGCCGACGATGACCCGGTCGAAGATGTCGGCGGCCCGGCGGATGACGTCCAGGTGACCGTAGGTAACGGGGTCGTAGCTTCCCGGACAGATGGCGACGACGGGGCGGTCGGCGCTCACGGACGCTGGAACAGGGTGAGGCGGGAGGAGCCGTAGCGGCGGCTCGTGCGCTTGGGCAGGGGTAGCTCGGGCTCCTCCCCGGCGGCGGTCTCGATGACGGCCACGCCGCCCCGAGCGAGGACGGCTGGGAGATGGGCTGCCAGAGCTGTCAGCACGGAAGGGATCCTGTCGTAGGGAGGATCGACGAACACGAGATCGTACCGCCTTCCCGCCGCCGCCTCCTCCGCCAACGTCCGCAGGGCGTCCCGCCGCACCACCACGGCCTCCCCCAGGCCCAGCTTGGCCAGGTTGCGCTCGATGGCCCGGCAGGCCTCCCGGTCGGAGTCCACGAAGAGGACGCTGGCAGCGCCTCGGGACAGGGCCTCCAGGCCCATGGCCCCGGACCCGGCAAAGAGGTCGAGTACGGTGGCGCCCTCCACCGGGCCGAGGAGGTCGAAGGCGGCCTCCCGCACCCGGTCGGCGGTGGGGCGGGTGGCCCGCCCTTTAGGAGCGAGGATGCGGGCGCCCTTGCGACGACCGGCGATGATGCGCACCACCTCAGCCTACGCGGCAAGACGGCGCCGGCTCTGCTCGGACACGTCCTCCCGACCGCGCCCTGCCCGTCCCTGCCTCAGGCGATGGGGCTGGCAGCCACCCGGCGCAGGCGGGCGTCCCCCTCGTCGGCCAGCGGCCCGGGCAGACCGGCCAAGGAGGCCGCCTCGACCCGGGCCCGCTCGAGGAGGGGACGGTCGGCTACGAGGTGGGCAAACCGGAAGTCCGTCAGCCCCGACTGGCGCCTGCCCAGAAGCTCCCCGGCTCCGCGCAGCTCCAGGTCGATCTCGGCCAGGGCAAACCCGTCCCCCGTTCGCACCAGCGCCTCCAGCCGAGCTACCGCCGCCTCGGTCAGCTCCTCCTTGGGCCGCGACACGAGCAGGCAGTACGACTGCTCCGCCCCCCGCCCCACCCGGCCCCTGAGCTGGTGGAGCTGGGCGAGGCCGAAGCGGTCGGCCTCCTGCACGATCATGATGGTGGCGTTAGGCACATCCACGCCCACCTCGATGACGGTGGTGGCCACGAGCACATCCAGCTCCCCCGCCTTGAACCGGGCCATGAGCTGGCGGCGCACGTCCGGAGGCAGCCGCCCGTGCAGGCAGCCCACCCGGAAGCCGCGCAGCTCGCTTGTTCTCAGCCTGTCTGCCTCCTGCTCAGCCGCCCGCGCCTCCATCTGCGCCGACTCGGACACAAGGGGGCAGACCACGTATGCTTGGCGGCCTGCCCGCAGGTGGCGGCGCAGGCGCGTGTAGGCCTCCGAGGAGCGGTCGGCCGGGATCCAGCGGGTGATGACCGGCCTCCGGCCGGCGGGAAGCCGGCGGATCTCGCTCACCGCCAGGTCCCCGTAGACGGTCAGGGCCAGCGTGCGGGGAATGGGGGTGGCGGTCATGTGGAGGACGTGGGGGATCCGCCCGGCCGCGATCCGCCGCCGCTCCTCGACCCCGAACCGGTGCTGCTCGTCCACCACCGCCACCGCCAAGTCGGCGAACTCCACCTGTTCCTGGATGAGGGCGTGGGTGCCGACCGCGATCTGAGCTCGGCCGGCGGCCAGGGCAGCTCTGGCGGCGGCGTGCCTGCGGGGAGGAAGGGAGCTCGTCAGGAGCAGGCAGCGGACGCCGACAGCCCGGCAGGCCTCCTCCACCGTCAGATAGTGCTGCTCGGCCAGGGTCTCCGTGGGCGCCATCAGCGCCCCCTGCCTGCCCGCTTCCACCGCCCGCAGGAGGGCGTACAGGGCGACGACGGTCTTGCCCGAGCCCACGTCCCCTTGGAGGAGGCGTTCCATGGGCAGCGGCTGCCGCAGGTCGGCGTCGATCTCGGCCACGGCCCGCCGCTGGTCGGGAGTGAGCCGGAAGGGGAGGAGGGCGAGGTAGCGCCGCGTCAGCTCGCCGGGCGGGGGCAGGGCGGGGGCCGTCGCCTCCTCCCTCTCCCGCCGCCGCCGGGCCAGGCCCACCTGGAGTACAAGCAGCTCCTCGAAGGCGAGCCGCCGGCGGGCGGTCTCGGCCTCGTCCAGCGACCGGGGCCGGTGGAGGGCGTAGAGGGCGTCGGCCTTGAGGGGCAGAGCAAGACGGGCGGCCAGGGAGGCCGGCACAGGGTCGGGAAGGTAGCGGGCCTCGGCTAGGGCCTGGTCGACGAGAGCCCGCAGCCTGCGCGGACTGATCTCCTCGCCGGCGGAGTACACGGGGGCGAAGTCGGCCGTCTCCGACACGCCGTCCAGGTCGTAGGCACGCACCTGGAAGGAGCCCCGCTGAAGCCGCCCCCGCAGCCGCACCTGGGTCCCCGGCCTGAGCCGCTGCTCCAGCCACTCCTGGTTGAACCAGACGGCGGCCACCCGGCCCGAGCCGTCGTCCACCTGGGCGGTGAGGACGGACAGCCGCGGCCGGGGGCGGCGCACCGTCACCCACCGCACCACGCCGGCGACGGCCGCCTCCTCCCCGGCCACGAGGTCGGCGATCCGGCGCTCGGGCAGGGCCGGCTCATACCGGCGGGGGCGCATGTGGAGAAGGTCGCCCACGGTGCGGAGGCCCAGCCGGGAGAGCCGGAGGGTGAGCTTGGGGCCTACCCCGCGCAGGTGGGACAGGGGACGGGCCAGCCGCTCCGGGCGAAGGGAGCTGCGCGGCCGGGGCCAGGCCGGTGGCGCTGCCAGACCTGAGAACCCGACCGGCGGCGAGGTTGCTGCGCTCGGCCGTGCCAGGGACGCCGAGTATAGGGAGAGGACCGGCTCGTCAGCTAGCCCTCGTCTTTCCACCAGAGCACGCCCACGGTGCCCGGGCCTGCTCGGCCGCAGCCCGCCGCCGTCCCCGCACCCGCTTCACGGGCACCATCTCTCCCTCCCTGATGGTGAGGATGGACCTGACGCCGAGGAGCTGCCGGCCCAGGCCTGGGCGCGGCCGATGCGGCCGCCCTGGGCCAGGTAGTCCGGGGTGTCCACCGACAAGAGAAGGCCCGCCTCCCGCTCGAGGACGGATACGACGGCCTCCACCTCCTCGTCGCTCGTCTCCCCCTCCAGCCGCCGCTGGACGGCCAAGGCCGGCATGGCCCTGCCCACCGACGCCGACTCCGTGTCCACCACCCGCACCCGACGGCCGCCCAGCGCGGAGGCGGGAAGCTCGGGCGCCTCCCGCAGCCGGCGGTGGAGCTCCTCCGCCGTCAGGTCGACGTGATCTCGGGAGACCTCGTCGCCGAGGCGCACGTACAGGGTCACCATCCGCCAGCTCGAGAGCCGGCGCGGCCCGTCCGGAAAGTCGGCGGTGGAGTCGAGCACGAGGGCGGCGGCGTCGGCCGTGAGCTGCACGGGTCCTACTCGGCCGCCATCAGGAGCTGGTAGCGGGACTGGCCGCCCGCCTGGACGTCCAGCTCCACCTCCGGGTGGCGCTCCCTGAGGAGGGAGAGGAGGCCCTCCAGGGGAGGCTCGTCGCGGCCGATGAGAAGCGTCAGCACCTCCCGCGGCTCGGCCAGGAGGCGCTCCACTACCGCCGATGCCACCTCGTGGAAGTCGGGCCCGCCGGCCACGGGCTCCCCCTCCAAGAGACCCAGGTAGTCTCCCCGGCGCACCCGGCGACCGCTCAGCTCCACCTCCCGGGAAGCGGTGGTGACGGCGCCGGTCGACACCGAGGCCAGGGCCTCCACCATGGCCCGCTCGTTCTCCTCGGCCGATCGCGACCCCTCGTAGGCCACCATGGCCGCTAGGCCGGCCTGGATGGAGCTGCTGGGAACGACCCGCACCGGCTTGCCGGCCAGGGCGGCCGCCTGCTCGGCGGCCGTGACGGCGTTGTCGTGGTTGGGCAGCACCACCACCTCGGGCTCGGGCGTCCGCTCGATGGCGGCCAGGATCTCCTGGGTGGAAGGGCTCATCCACCCCCCTCCCTCCACGACGGCTGCGGCGCCCAGGCTCTCGTACAGCCGCCGGTTTCCCGTCCCGCTCACCACCGCCACCACCCCGGTGCGGCCGGGAGGGGGAGCGGGCAGGGGCCGGAGCAGCCTGCGCTCCCGCTCGGCCCTCTGGGCGTGCATGTTGGCGATCTCCACGGCGTCGATCACCCCCCGAGAGGTTCCCAGGCTGAGGGCAGCGCCGGGGTCGTCGGTGTGGACGTGCACCCTGACGGCGCTGCCGTCGCCCACCACGAGCAGAGAGTCCCCCAGCCGCTCCAGCTCCCTTTCCAGCGCTCGGGCGTCCAGGCCATCTCCCTCCACCACGAACACGGTGCAGTAGCGGTAGCGGGAGAGCTCCCGATGCACCGCCTCCAGGCCCAGGTCCTGCCCAGGCGGAGGGGGCGGCAGGGGCTCTCCGGCCGCAGCCGCGGCCAGGCCGCGGGCGAGCTCGACCAGAGCGGCCCCGCCCGCATCCACCACTCCTACCTCCGCCAAGACGTCGAGCATGCGGGGGGTGCGGGCGAGGGCGTCCTCCCCTCGGGCGAGGACGGCCTTGAGTAGGTCGGCCGGAGAGAGGCCGGGCGCAGCCCGAGCCTCCGCCTCCTCGGCCATCTCCCGCATCACCGTCAGCATCGTCCCCTCCACCGGCCGCCGCACGCCCCGGTAGGCAGCGTCGCTGGCGGCCCGCAGGGCGCGGGCGAGGGCAACAGCGTCCAGCCGCGGCGCCTGCGCCAGGACCTCGGCCGCCCCGCGCACGATCTGGGACAGAATCACCCCTGAGTTGCCGCGAGCCCCCATGAGCGCCGCCCGGGTCAGCTCTCGGGCCAGGGTGGGTCGCTCGTCGCCGCTCGCTGCCTCCGCCGCCTCGGCCACCGCCTGCACCGACAGGGCCATGTTGGTGCCCGTGTCCCCGTCCGGCACCGGGTAGACGTTGAGGTCGTCGATCCGCTCCCGGCTCGCCTCCAGGGCAGCCAGCGCTGCTCGGAGAAGCCGCTGAGCCTGCTTGCGGTCGCTCACGGAGACCTCCGCACGTCGCTGATGTGCACCTCGATGGAGGCCACCTTCAGCCCCGTCAGCCTGCCCACCTCGTAGGCCACGTGGGAGCGAACGGTAGAGGCCACCTCGGCCAGGTTGAGGCCGTGCTCCACCACGACATGCAGGGTGAGGGCGAGGCCGTCGGGGGTGCGCGACACCTCCACCCCCCGCTCCGGCCGGTCGCGGGCGAGCAGACGCCCCACCCGGCCAAGCCGGGTGGCCATCCCCACCACCCCGTAGCACTCGAGGGCCGTGTGGCCGACGATCTGGGCGATGGCGGAGGTGGCGATGGAGATGCGGCCCAGCGAGCCCTGCTGCCGGCGGGAATCCACGGCGCGGAGGTTAGACGACCCCGCCCCCGCCTCCGGTTACGGCCCTAGACCGCTTTTTTGACCTTGCCCGCCTTCAGGCAGCGGGTACAGACGTAGGCGCGTACGGCCTTCCCGTTCAGGACCACCCGCACCCGCTGGAGATTGGGATCGAAGCGGCGCTTGGTAGCCACCATGGAGTGGCTTCGGTGGTGGCCGAAGGAGGGCTTCTTGCCGCAGACGGTGCAAACCTTGGACATGGCCGAGGCCAGTGTACCCGGACGGAGACGCCCTACCGGGCCGGTGCCGCCCGAGTGCGTACGTGGGAGAAGAGGTCGGCCATCTCGAGAGCGGTGCGGGCGGCGTCGCCGCCGCGGCCGACCCGGGCCTCGGCCTGCTCGCGGGTGTCACAGGTGAGGACGCCGAAGGAGACGGGGATACCGGTCTCGATGGCGGCCAGCTGGAGGCCGCTGGCGGCCTCGGAGGCGATGTAGTCGAAGTGGGGAGTCTCGCCCCGGATGATGCAGCCCAGCGCCACCACGCAGGAGAAGCGCCGCGTCTTGGCCAGGGCGAGGGCGGCCAAGGGGAGCTCGAACGCCCCCGGCACCGGCACGATGGTGATCTGCTCCTTGGCCACGTGGCAGTCGCTGAGGGCGGCCAGGGCGCTCTCCAGCATGCGGCCGGTGATGTCGCCGTTGAAGCGGCTGACCACCACCGCCACCGTGCGCCGGAAGCCGTGGGGACCCCCTTCCAGGAGGTCGTAGCCGTCCGGGACGCGGAGGACCCCGGCGGCGTGCTCGGCAGGCGCTTCCGCCTCGGAGACGGGCGGCGTCTCTTCCCGGGGGGGAGCCTCCACCGCCTGGGCGGCCGACACCGGGTCGGCCACCCCCTCCCCCGGCTCCGCTTCCGCCGCCGGCGCCAGGGATGGCGCAGACGGGGGGGCGGTCGGGGCCGGGTCGGGCTCGCCGCCGAGGAGAGGCTCTCCCCCCTCCCAGCTCGCCTCCCCCGCCCGCTCCGGCCAGCCCGCCTCCTCGGCCGACGGATCGGCCGGCCCGCCTACCCTACCCGCCTCGGTCACGGCCCACTCCCGAACTTCAGGTCCTGGTGGTGGAGCCGGTGGCCCAGCTTGTCCCGCTTGGCCTGGAGGTAGCGGCGGTTCTCAGCGTTGGGGGGCACCTCGATGGGCACCTGCTCGACCACGCGCAAGCCGTACGACTCGATGCCCTCCATCTTGCGGGGGTTGTTGGTGAGGAGGCGGATAGTGGACAGGCCCAGGTCGGCCAGGATCTGGTAGCCGATGCCGTACTCCCGGGAGTCGGCGGGGAAGCCCAGCTCCAGGTTGGCCTCCACCGTGTCCAGGCCCTGCTCCTGGAGCTCGTAGGCGCGCAGCTTGTTGAGGAGGCCGATACCGCGCCCCTCCTGGGCCATGTACAGGAGGACGCCCCGCTCCTCGCGGCCGATCCGGGCCAGGGCCAGCTCGAGCTGCTCCCCACAGTCGCAGCGGAGGGAGTGGAAGACGTCGCCGGTGAGGCACTCGGAGTGGACACGGACGAGGACGTTCTCCTCCCCGGCCACCTCGCCCCGCACCAAGGCCAGGTGGTGCTTGCCGGACAGCTTCTCGCGGAAGGCGACGGCGGTGAACTCCCCGTACTCGGTGGGCAGCCGGACGCTGGTCACCCGCTCGATGAGCTTCTCCGTCCGCCGGCGGTACTCGATGAGGTCGGCGATGGTGATCATCTTCAGCCCGTGCCGACGGCAGTACGGGATGAGGTCGGGCACCCGGGCCATGGTGCCGTCGTCGTTCATCACCTCGCACACCACCCCGGCCGGAATGAGCCCGGCCAGGCGAGCGAGGTCGACCGCTGCCTCCGTCTGGCCGGCCCGCTGGAGGACGCCGCCCGGTCGAGCGCGGAGGGGAAAGACATGGCCCGGCTGGACGAGGTCGCGCGGCCCCTTGGTGGGGTCGATGGCCACCTGGATGGTGCGCGAGCGGTCGGCGGCGGAGATGCCCGTGGTCACCCCCTCCCGGGCCTCGATGGAGGTGGTGAAGGCGGTGCCGAACGGGGACTCGTTGCGGGCCTGCTCCATCGGCCGTAGGCCGAGCTCGTCGCAGCGCTCGGGGGTCAGACAGAGGCAGATGAGACCGCGGCCGTGGGTGGCCATGAAGTTGATGGCGTCGGGGGTGGCGAACTGGGCGGCGATGGTCAGGTCGCCCTCGTTCTCCCGATCGGGGGCGTCCACCACCACCACGAACTTGCCTTGGCGGATGTCCTCGATGGCCTCCTCGATGGTGGCGAAGGGGGAGGAGCGAACGGGAACGACGCTCGGCCGGCGGACGACCATGCCCGGATCGTAGCCCCTCACGACCTCGGTAACAGCCTCTCTACGTACTTGGCCAGGACGTCGGCTTCCAAATTGACCTCGTCGCCGGGCCGGAGCCGGCCCAGGGTCGTCGTCGCCACCGTGTGCGGGACGAGGGCGCAGGAGAAGGCGTCCCGGTCGAGGGCGGCCACGGTCAGAGACACGCCGGATACGCAGATGGACCCCTTCTCCACGCAGTAGCGGAGGACCTGGGGCGGCGCCTCCACCCACAGGCGCATCCCCTGACCCTCCGGCTGCAAGGAGCGGACGCGCCCCACCCCGTCCACGTGACCTTGGACGTAGTGGCCGCCCAGGGGATCGCCGGCGCGAAGGGCGGGCTCCACGTTCACCTCCGCTCCTGGGCGGAGGCGGCCGAGGGTAGTGCGGGCCAGCGTCTCGGGCACGACGTCGAAGGCGAGGGTGCGGCTGTCGCCGCCGACGACGGTCAGGCACACGCCGTCGATCGCCACGGAGTCGCCGAGGGAGGCTCTTGCCGCCGTCTCGACCACGAGCCGTCCGTCTCGCACCGCGAGGACACGGCCCCGCCCGCGCACGATGCCGGTGAACACGCGATCAAGGCTACTCCCCGCCGCCGTCCTCGGCCACCGCCGATGACCACGGCGGTCCGATCCCTGCCCGCGATCCGTTTCCTTGCGCAAGGTAAGGTCCCGCCGTGGAGCAGGCGGCAAGCGCGCAGAGCCGACGGCGGCCGCGCCAGCACTACAACGTCACGCTGGCGGTACTCACCTTCGCCGGCATCGCCTTCGCCCTCCAGCAGACCATGATCATCCCCGCCCTCCCCACCCTCCAGCGGGAGCTGCACACCACCACCACTTGGGTGACCTGGCTCTTGACCGGATTCCTCCTCAGCGCCTCCGTGGCCACCCCCCTGCTGGGCAAGCTGGGCGATCAGCACGGTAAGGAACGGCTGCTTGTCATCGCCTTGGGCCTGTTCCTGCTCGGCTCCGTGGGCGGCATCTTCGCTCCCGACATCGGTACCCTGATCGGCTTCCGCATCCTCCAGGGGGCGGGGGGGGCCGTCTTTCCCCTCAGCTTCTCCATCATCAAGGACGAGTTCCCCGACGACAAGGTGGGGATCGGGGTAGGGGTGGTGTCGGCGGTGTTCGCCATCGGCGGCTCCCTCGGCCTCGTCCTGTCCGGCCTGATCGTGGACCACCTCTCCTGGCGGTTCATCTTCGTGGTGGGAGCGGGAGCGGTGGCCACGGCGGCCGTGCTCGTCCACCTGCTCGTGCCCGAGTCGCCGGTGAAGACCCCCTCCCGCTTGGACGTGCCCGGTGCCATCCTCCTCTCCGGTGGGCTGGTATCGCTGCTCCTGGCGCTCACCGAGGGCAACAGTTGGGGCTGGGGCTCTCCCCCGATCGCCCTGCTCTTGGCCGGGGCGGCCGTCCTCCTGGTCGCCTGGGGAGCCGTGGAGGCCCGCGTGCGGGAGCCCATGGTGGACATGCACATGCTCGCCCGGCGGCCGGTGCTCTTCTCCAACCTGACCGGCCTCATCGCCGGCTTCGCCATGTTCGGCTCCTTCGTCCTCGTCCCCAACTTCGTGGAGACGCCGCGGGGACTGCCCGATCGGGTGGCCCGCCTGGTCGACTACGGATTCGGGGCCACCACCACCACCGCCGGGCTCTACCTCCTCCCCGGATCCCTCACCGGCTTTCTCGCCGGCCCCTTGGCAGGCGTCCTCGGTCGCCGCTACGGCTCCAAGTGGCCCATGGCCCTAGGAATGGCCCTGGCCTCGACGGGTCTGGGGCTCCTCGCCCTCTGGCACCACCGCCCCTGGCAGGTCGTGGTGGGCATGGTGGTGCTGGGGGCGGGAGTCCCCTTCACGTTCGCTGCCATGGCCAAGATCATCGTCGACTCGGTGCGGCCCACCGAGACGGGGGTGGCCACGGGCATGAACACAGTCATGCGGACCGTGGGCGGCGTGGTGGGCGGCCAGGTGGGGGCGGCCATCCTCACCGCCGACACCATCGCCGGGACGCAGATCCCCGCCCAGTCGGCGTTCGTGACCGCCTTCTGGATCGGGGCCGCCGCCGCCTCGGTGGCCGTCGTAGTGGCTCTCTTCGTCGCCCCCCGACGGCGCCTGCCCCGGCTGGCCACCGCTCTCGAGGGGAAGAAATGAGCCCATCGCCGCCGGAGCGGTTGGCGGAGCAGCTGGAGCGGCTATTCGTGCTCCTCGTTCGCCGGCGGGGCGGGCCGGCCGAGGACGAGGAGCAGCCGCTGACGGCCACCCAGCGCCTAGCCCTCTCCCTCCTCGGGGAGGGCTCGCCCCTGCGCCTGGGGGTACTGGCCGCCCGCATGGGGACGACCGACGCCACCGCCAGCCGCACCGTGGACGCCCTGGAGACGGCCGGCCTCGTCCGCCGCCAGGCCGACCCCGGCGACCGCCGCGGCGTCCTCGTGACTGCCACCCCCCGGGGACTGGCCCTCCTCGCCGAGCGGCGGCGGCGGCTCGTCCGTACCCTGGCCCAGGGTCTGACCGGCATGTCGGAGGCCGACCAGGGACGGCTGGTGTCGCTGCTCGCAGAGCTGGCCGACCTGCTCGAAGACCGGCCGTAGCTCAGGGCTCGTGGAGGTAGGCCTCGACGAGAAGGTCGCCGCCCACCGACCGGGCCTGGAGGCGGGCAAGCGCCAGCGGGCGGGCGAGGGAGCCGAGCAAATGGGGGCCGCTTCCGGCCAAGCGGGGGGCGATGAAGACGAGGAGCTTGTCCACCAAGTCCTCGTCCACGAAGGCGGCGGCGAGCGTGGGCCCTCCCTCCAGTAAGAGCGACTGCACCCCCTCCCGGGCGAGGGCGGCCAGCTCCTCCGGGAGCGGACCCGAGCGGAGCTCGAGCGGCGAGCCCGGGGGAAGAGGCCCACGGCCGAAGGCCAGACGTCGCGGCTGCCGGGCCGCGTCCACGCCGCGCGCGTCCAGACGGGGATTGTCCGCCCGCACCGTGCCCATACCCACCGCCACCGCATCCGAGGCCGCGCGCAGCTCGTGCACCAAGCGGCGGCTCGCCTTCCCCGTCACCCAGCGCGAGCCGGGCACGGCCACCCGTCCGTCCAGAGTCGCCGCCACCTTGTAGGTGACGAAGGGCCGGCCCCGGGCGACCCAGGTGCGCCAGGCCTCGTTCTGCTGCCGGCAGCGGAAGCCGAGCTCACCCCCGACGACCTCCACCTCGACGCCCGCCTCCGCCAGCGTGCCCCTCCCCCCCACATCGGGGTTGGGATCGAGGCAGCCGCACACCACCCGAGCGACGCCGGCGGCCAGGATGGCCTCCGTGCAGGGGGGCGTCCGCCCCCAGTGGCAGCAGGGCTCCATGGTCACGTACAAGGTCGCTCCCCGTGCCCTCTTCCCCGCCCGGCCCAGAGCTGCCGCCTCCGCGTGAGGGCCTCCCGCCCGCTCGTGCCACCCCTCGCCGACAACCTCGCCGTCCCGGACCACCACCGCCCCCACCACCGGGTTGGGGCGGGTCTGCCCCCGCCCCCGCTCGGCCAGCTCCAGGGCCCGCTCCATGTACGAGGACGCCACCCGATCCGCGGACACGCCCCGATCCTAGGCGCGCAGCCGGGCGATGAAGAAGCCGGCGGTACCGTGCACGTGGGGGAGGGTGAGCAGGAAGCGGGGTCGCTTGGGATGGCGGAAGGCGGGCCACTCCGCCCCCAGGTCGTCGGCGGCCAGGCCGGAGGCGTCTACCACCGCCTCGTTCTCGTCGGCGTTGATGGTGCAGACGGCGTACACCACCGCCCCGCCCGGCTTGACCCGCTCCGCCGCCGCCCGCAGCAGGGCGAGCTGGAGGTGGGGCAGCGGCTCGGCCCGCCAGCGCAGGTCGGGGCGCTGGTTGAGCACGCCCAGGCCGGAGCAGGGGGCGTCCACGAGAGCCCGGTCGAATCCGGTCAGGTCGGGGGGAAGGGCGAGGGCGTCGGAGTTCACCACCCGCACCCCGGTGGCCCCCAGCCGCCGGGCATTGTCCGCCAGCTCCCGCGCCCGGCCCGGGTGCTTCTCCACCGCCACCACCTCTCCCGCCAGCATGGTCGCCTTGCCGCCGGGGGCGGCGCAGACATCGAGGGTGCGGTCGCCGGGGCCGGCCCCCACCGCCAGGCCGGCGAGGATGGAGGCCCGGCTTTGCGGCCAGATCCTTCCCTCCGCCACAGCTTGCTCGTCCACCCGGGCCACCCGGTAGGCTCCCGGCACGTCGGTGGGCTCGCCGTCGATGGTGCCCCGGACGAGGCGCACCACCGTCTCCGCAGGCTCGTTCTGGGCCCGCATCAGCGCCAACGCCTCCTCCCTCCCCCAGTCCCGGAACCATACCTCCGCCACCCAGTCGGGGTAGGAGTGGGCGAGGGCCGCTTGCGCCGGGGTGCGGTCGGGGAGCGAGGCAAGAAGAGAGGAGAGTCCCCCCGCCAGCCGGCGCATGACGGCGTTGGTAAAGGCCACCGCCCGCTCCAGCCCAGCCTCCCGCACCAGCTCCACCGTCTCGTCCACGGCCGCATGGGGGGCGACCCCGGACAGGTAGGCGACCTGGTAGGCGCCGATGCGGAGAGCGGTGCGCACCGGCGGATCGAGCTTCCGCACCGGCCGACGGCCGAGGGTCTCGATACCGTAGTCGAGGGGGCGCACCCGCTGCACCGTGCCGTAGGCGATCCTCTGGGCCAGCGCCCGGTCGCGCCCGTCCAAGCCCTGGACGGCGCCGGCCAAGGCACGGTGGGCGTAGGCGCCCTGCTCGAGCACGCGAAGGACGACCTGGTAGGCGGCGCGGCGGGCGGGAGAGACGCTCACCGCAGGCCGCGCAAGAACTCCTGGTAGGTCATCCGTCGCCGGCCGTCCGGCTGTACGCACACGGGGACGAGCCGGCCCTCCTCCACCCGCGCCTTCCAGATGGTCAGCCGGCGGCCGTGGAGGTAGGCACGGGCGCCGATGTGGGGCGACAGCGCCCGCACTCGGCGGGCCAGCTCCTCGGCCGGCCGCGACCAGTCGAGCTCGCGGTCGGCAGCGGTAATCTTGGCGGCGTAGGTGGGCTCCCCCTCCTGGGGCCGGAAGCGGGGCTCCCCCCTCACCACCCTGTCCACGAGCTCCGCCGCCACCGCCGCCGCCTTGGCGTAGACGGCGCCGGCATCGTCGTCGGGCTCGATGGGAAAGGCCCGCTGGGCGGCCACCGGGCCGGCATCGATCTCCTCCACCAGCTTGATCACCGTCACCCCTGTCTCCCGGTCGCCGGCCATGATGGCCCGCTCCACCGGCGCCGCTCCCCGCCAGCGGGGAAGGAGCGAGGGGTGGACGTTCAGCCACAGGTGACGGCGGAGGAGGGCAGGAGGCACCAGGACCCCGTAGGCGCAGACCACGATCGTCTCCGCCGGCAGCTCCAGAGAGGTATCGAGCTGCTCGGGCTGGAGTACGGGGATGCCCAGGCGCTCGGCCGTCCGCTTGGCGGGAGGAGGCGTGGGCCGCCGGCCGCGGCCGGCGGGCCGGTCGGGTCGGGTGAGGCAGAAGGAAAGCTGGTGGCGCTGGGCCAGCCGCTCGAGCAGGTCAGCCCCGAAGGCGGCGGTGGCCGCCACCCCGATCCGGGCCACGTCAGCGCCGCTCGAGGACGGGCTTGTGCCGGAGCCGGGCCAGCGCCTGTCGACGGGCTTCGGGGGTGGTGCGGTCGAGAATGAGCACCCCGTCCAGGTGGTCCACCTCGTGTTGAGCGACCCGCGCCTCCAGGCCGGTCAGCTCGAGTCGAAGCCTCCCGCCGTCCACGCTCCTCGCCGCCACGGTGACGACGGCGTGGCGCTCCACCGGCACCAGCACCCCCGGGAGGGACAGGCAACCTTCCTCGTCCACCTCCAGCTCCTCGCTCCGCTCCACGATGTCGGGGTTGACGAGAGCGACGGGCTCTTCCTCCTGGCCGCGCCGGAAGACGATGACCCGGCGGAGCACGCCCACCTGGGTAGCCGCCAGGCCGACGCCGTCGGCGTCCACCATCAGCCGCGCCATGCGGTCCACGAGCGCCCGCAGCTCATGGTCGAAGACCTCCACCGGCTGGGCCCGAAGCCGCAGGGCGGGATCGGGGTACTGGCGGATCTGGGCCAGAGCCAACCGCCGGCGCTCCTCGCGCTCGGCGTCCACCTGCCCGCCTCCGACCTGTCCGTGGTCCGCGGCCACGAAGGCAGTGTAGTGGGCGCCGTCTTCCCTGCCCACGCTCGACGAGAGGACGGCGAAGAGGGACCGGCCTGCCCGGAGCGGGGAGGGCGGCTGACACCTGCCGGGCGGACGGTGGCGCTACAGCTCCTGGGGATCGACGTCGACGACAGCGGTGAGGCCGGCCCGGCGCATGGCGGGAGCAGCGGCGGCGAGGAGGCGGCCGGCTCTGGCCGCCAGCTGCCTCGGCCGGTCGGTCTTGGCGATGAGCTGGGCCCGATGGCGGCCGCGCAGGCGGAAAAGCGGCGCCGGGCCGAGGAGCACGTCGCCCCGGGCAGGCGGCCCTGGGCGCGGCTCGAGCAGGGCCGCCTTGAGCTCGGCCAAGGCCTGCACCGGGGCTTCCTCCTCCCGTCCCGACACGAGGATGCGCACCAGGTGCCGGAAGGGGGGGTAGCCGAGCTGGCGGCGCCGCTCCAGCTCGCCGGCCAAGAAGCCGGCCACGTCGTGGCGGGCGGCGAAGGCGATGGGGCGGGCGTCGGGTTGGAAGGTCTGCACGATCACCCGCCCGGGGGCGTCCCGGCCCGACCGGCCGGCGAGCTGGGTCACGAGCTGGAAGGTCCGCTCCTCGGCCCGGAAGTCGGCCAGGCCCAGGGCGAGGTCGGCGTCCACCACCGCCGCCAGCTCCACCCCGGCGAAGTGGTGCCCCTTGGCCACCATCTGGGTACCCAGGAGCACCGAACCCCGGGTGGAGCGGAAGCGGTCGAGGGCAGCGGCCAGGGCCTGCGGCCTGGAGGCTGTGTCGGCGTCCAAGCGGACGAGCTCCAGTCCGGGCACCTTCTCCGCCAGCTCCCGTTCCAGCCGCTGCGTCCCCGCCCCGATGCGGGCGAGCTCGGGCGAGGCGCAGGCGGGGCAGAGGGCAGGAGCGGCGGCGGCATAGCCGCAGTGGTGGCAGCGGAGGACGCCTCCTTGGTGGAGGACGAGGGAGACGTCGCAGGACGGGCAGCGGCGGGTCTCTCCGCAGGAGCGGCAGTGGAGGGCGGGAGCGAGCCCCCGCCGGTTGAGGAGGAGAATGGCCCGGCCCCGCCTCTCGGCCACCCCCTGAAGCTCGGCCAGGAGGGGAGCGGACAGCGGGTACCCGGCCTCCTGTCGCAGGTCGACCACCCGCAGGCGAGGCAGGGGGCCGCCCAGCCTGGCCGGCAGCTCCCGCCGCTCCAGGGTCGCCCAGCTCTCCGGACGGGGGGTGGCGCTGCCGTACAAGGCCACCGCTCCCTCCAAGGACGCCCGCTTGGCAGCCACCGTGCGCGCGTCGTAGCGAGGGTCCGACCCGTGCTTGTAGGAGGGGTCGTGCTCCTCGTCCACGCACACGAGCCCCAGGGGGGAGACAGGGGCGAAGACGGCCGACCGGGCTCCCACCACCACCCGCGCCTCCCCCGCCGCCACCCGGTCGCGCTCGTCCCTGCGCTCGGCATCGGTTAGACCCGAGTGGAGCACGGCCACCTGGGGGCCAAACCGAGCTCGGAACCGTCCTACCGTCTGGGGTGTGAGAGCGATCTCGGGCACGAGCACGATCGCCCCTCGGCCCCGGGCCAGAGCCTCGCCGCACGCCCGCAGGTACACCTCCGTCTTACCGCTGCCGGTGGCCCCGTACAGGAGCAGATGACCGCCCCCCCGGTCGAGGAGCTCCACCACCCGGGCCAACGCCGCCTTCTGCTCTCCGGTCAGGGCCGCCGGCGGCGCCTCGGCCGACAGGGTGTAGAGGTCGGCCGGGGAGGGACGCCGGCGGCGGCGGGCCCGGCGGGGCGGAGCGACGAGCCCGAGGGCGCGGGCGGGGGTGGAGCCGTAGTAGTCGGCCAGCCACAGGGCGAGATCGACCAGGGTCTCCGGTACCTGGTCGAGCAGCCGCCCCACGGGCACCGCCGCCACCCCCGGCGGCGGGCCGTCCTCCAGCCGCGCCACCACTCCCCGGACGGTCGCCCCGCCCAAGCGGGCAGTCACCACCGCTCCCTTCCCCACTCCCTCCGGGACCTGGTAGGTGAAGGAGCGGGCGAGAGCCCGGGCGGGCACGAGGGGGTACACGGACGCATAGGCCACCGACCCACCTTAGCCTTGCCCCGTGTCGGAGCTCCTGTCGCTCCTTCTCCTTGTTGCCGGGCTTGTCCTGGTGGTGGCGGGGGCGGAGATCTTCTTGTCCGGCCTTCTCGCCACCGCCTCCCGGCTGCGGGTGGCGCCGTTCGTGGTGGTGGTGGCCGTGTCGGGGCTCGAGGTGGAGAACCTGGCGGCTGGGATCGCCGCCAACCTCCGCGGGCTCGACAACGTGGCCGCCGGCACCTTTCTGGGCGGAACCACCTTCCTGGCCTTGGCCGTGCCCGGCCTGTCCGCCGTCGTCTCGCCCCTGCGCGCCTCCCTCCCCCCAGCCACCCTGGCCTGGAGCGTGGCAGGGCCGGTGCCTCTGCTCGTCCTCGCCTGGGACGGCGACCTGACCCGCGGGGAGGGCGCCCTCCTTCTCGCCTGGTTCGCGGCCGCCCTGGCCGGCCTCGCCTACGCCGGCCGGATCCTGCCGGGAGCGCCGCCCCGCAGGCGCCGCTTCGCCCTCCTCCGTATGCTGGCCGGGCTGGGCGTCCTGTCAGGGGCGGGGGAGGTGCTGGGGGAGGGCCTGCGCCGGACGGTGGATCGGCTGGGGGTGCCGGAGAGCCTGCTCGGCAACACCGCCGTCGCCGCCACCGTGGAGGCCGAGGAGGTGGGCCGGGTAGCCGTGCCCGCCCGCCGCGGCCGCCCCGACGTGGCCTTGGGGAACGTGCTCGGCACCATCGTCCACTTCAGCGCCTTCAACGCCGGTGTCATCGCCTTGGTGGGGCCCGTCGAGCTCGACTCGGCCACCCGCCACCTGCACCTACCCATGGCCGGTCTCGCCGTCCTCCTCCTGGCCAGCGCCCTCCTCACCCGCCACGGTCTGGGCCGAGCTGAGGGGGCGGTGCTCCTCGCCTCCTACGCCGCCTACGTGGCGGCATCCATCGTGGTCGCCGTCTAGCTGCCGGGGGCGGGCGGCCGCTGGGGGCGCAGGAAGAGGTAGAGCGCGGGCCCGGCCAGGGCGGCGAAGGCGCCCCCGAGCAGAGGCTCGCTCTCGGGCAGGGCACCCGCCTCGGCCAGCTCGTGCAGCCCCCGGACAAGGAGGAAGCCGGCAAAGAGGAGGAGGAGGACGCTGGTGGCGGTGAAGAAGAGGCGGAGATGGAGACGAGCGGCGCCCCTGTAGAAGAGGTACCCCAAGGCGACGGCGCCGGCCAGCCCCGCCCCGGCGCTCAAGGTAGCCACGAGCGGGCTCGAGCCCTCGACGGCGCCGAGGAGAAAGAGGGCCGTCTCCACTCCCTCCCGGAGCACGCCCACGAAGGCCACTAGGGCCAGGGCAAGAGCGGAGCCGCCGGCCAGGGCTCTCTCCACCTGGGCCTCTAGCTCTCGGCGGAGAGTGGCCGCCTGCCGGCGCATCCAGAAGATCATCCAGGTGAGAAGACCGGCGGCCAGGAGCATGGTGGCCCCCTCGAAGGCGGCCTCGGCGCTCCCCTCCAGCTCCGCTCCCAGGCCGAAGAGGACGGCGCCTGCGCCGGCGCTGATCGAGAGGGCAGCCCCCACGCCCGCCCATACCGGCCAGCACCCATCCCGGCGGCCTGTGCGGTGGAGGAAGGCAAGCACGATGCCGACGATGAGCGACGCCTCGAATCCCTCTCTCAGCACCACCAGCCCTGCGCCCATGGAACCTCCACTGGTGCAGTGTGTAAGGCGTACCTTACACGATCCGCCCAACTCGTGTAAGGTACGCCATACATGACCGGCGTGATCGAGGTGGAGTCGGTCTCCAAGCGCTTCGGCCCCATCGAGGCCGTGCGGAGAGCATCCCTGGCCGTCGCCCAGGGCGAGCTCCTCGCCCTCCTCGGGCCCAGCGGCTGCGGCAAGACGACTCTGCTTCGCCTCATCGCCGGCTTCGAGCCGCCCGACGAGGGCACGGTCCGGCTGCACGGCAGGCTCGTAGCGGGCGGCGGCGCCTGGGTGCCCCCCGAGCGACGAGGGGTGGGCATGGTGTTCCAGGACTACGCCCTCTTCCCCCACCTGACGGTGGCAGAGAACGTAGCCTTCGGCCTTCCCCGGCGGGAGCGGCGGCGGGCGGGCGACCTCATCCGCTTGGTGGGCCTGGAGGGCTTGGAGCGGCGGTACCCGAAGGAGCTGTCGGGGGGCGAGCAGCAGCGGGTGGCCTTGGCCCGAGCCCTCGCCCCCGGCCCCGAGCTCCTCCTCTTGGACGAGCCGTGGTCGAACGTCGATCCCTCCCTACGGTCCAGCCTCCGCAGCGATGTCGCCTCTCTCCTCCGGCGCCTCGGCGTCACCGCCGTGGTCGTCACCCACGACCGCGAGGAGGCCTTCGCCCTGGCCGACCGGGTTGCCCTCATGCGCCGGGGAGCCATCGTCCAGGCCGGGCGGCCGGAGGAGCTGTACCTGGCTCCCGCCTCCCGGTGGGCGGCCGAGTTTGTGGGGGCGGGCAACTTCCTGCCCGGCATCGTCGACAACGGCGTCGTCCACACCGCGCTTGGCCCCTTCGCCGCCAACGGCGCCGGCGGCGCCGGGAGGGTGGAGGTGCTGGTGCGGCCCGAGCTCCTCGAGCTGCGGCCCCATCCGGCCGGAGAGGCGGAGGTGGTGGGGCGGGAGTTCCACGGCCACGACGTCGTCTACCGCCTGCGCCTGAACGGGCTGGAGCTGGTCTCCCAGCGACCCTCCACGGAGGTGGTGCCCCTGGGCGCCCGGGTGTCCATCCGCCTCCACGCCGGGAGGGTGGCCGTCTTCGCCCAGAGTGTGTAAGGTCTACCTTACGAGTTACGTAAGGTACCCCTTACCAAAGGAGATGCGATGACCAGGCTGCTTACGTCGGCGATATCGGCCGCCGTGCTGGCCATGCTGGCCGCGGGAGGAGGATCAGCATCCTCCCAGGCCGCCGAGCTCACGATCTACTCGGGCCGGGACGAGAAGCTCGTCAAGCCCATCATGGAGCGCTTCACCAAGGAGACGGGGATCGAGCTCAAGGTGCGCTACGCCTCCTCCGCCTCCCTGGCCACCGCCCTCATCGAGGAAGGCGCCAGGAGCCCGGCCGACGTGTTCTGGGCTACCGAGCCCGGCACCCTGGGCCTGGTAGCAGCCCGCGGCCTCCTCAAGCGGCTCCCTCCGGCCACGGTGGGCAAGGTTCCCTCCCGATTTGCCACACCGAGCCGCCGCTGGGTGGGAACGAGCGCCCGCTCTCGAGTGCTCGTCTACAACACCCAGCTCGTCGCCCCCGGCGACCTCCCCGCCTCCGTCTGGGAGCTGACGCGGCCGCGCTGGAAGGGCAGAGTGGCGGTAGCTCCCACCAACGGATCCTTCCAGGCCTTCCTCGGCGCCGCCCTCTACCTGTACGGCGAGGACCGCGTACGCGACTGGCTGCGGGGGCTCAAGGCCAACGACGTCAAGCTGTACCCCAACAACACCACCATCGTGCAGGCGGTGGGCCGGGGCGACGTCCAGGTGGGCCTCGTCAACCACTACTACCTCTACAACGTCCTCGCCGACACCCCCGGGCTGCCCGTCCGTAACCACTGGTTCCGGCCGGGAGACCCCGGCAACCTCGTCCTCGCCGCCGGGGTAGGCATCGTCTCCGCCACCGACGATACTGCCGCCGCCCAGCGGTTCGTCGACTTCCTCCTCTCCCGGTGGGCCCAGCGCTTCATCGCCCGTGGGCCGGGCGCCGCCGAGTATCCGCTCATCAAGGGGGTGCTGCCGCGGCCGGGGCTTCCTCCCCTGAAGGAGATCCGGGGACCCCGATACAACCTGGGCCGGCTGGCAGCCGACCTGCCGGCGGCGGTCAAGCTCCTGCTCGAGGGTGGGTACCTCAGTTGAGCGCGCGGGGGGCGGCGGTGGCGGCGGCCGGTCGCCGCCCGCCGCTTGCGCTCGTGGCCGCGGCCGTGCCCGTGGCCGCCGTCGCCGCCCTCCCCCTCGTCTACCTGACCCTGCGCGCGGCCGCCGCCGATGGGCAGGCGCGGGCCCTCGTCCCCGTCACCGCCACCCTGGAGGTGGTCCTCGACACGGCCCTCCTGGCCGCAGGCGTCGTCGCATGCTCGCTGGCGGTGGGAGCCCCCCTTGCCTGGCTGGTGGTCAGGACCGACCTCCCCGGCCGGCGGCTGTGGGCGGTGGCCAGCACCGTCCCGGTGGTCATCCCCAGCTTCGTGGCCGCCCTCGCCCTGCTCGGCGCCCTGGCTCCCCACGGGCTCCTCCAAGAGGCGCTGGAGCCCCTGGGAGTGGCACGGCTGCCGGAGGTATCCGGGTACCCGGGCGCGCTCCTCGCCCTGACTCTATCCACCTACCCCTACGTCTTCCTCCTCGCCGCCGCCGGACTGCGGGCGGTGGATCCCTCGGCCGAGGAGGCGGCCCGCAGCCTGGGCTGCGGGCGCCTGGCTGTTCTTGTGCGGGTCACCCTCCCCTCCCTTCGTCCTGCCCTCGCTGCTGCCTCTCTCCTCGTCGCCCTGTACGTCCTGTCCGACTTCGGAGCCGTATCCCTCATGGGGTACTCCACCCTGACTACAGCCGTGTACGTCCGCTACGAGTCGCTGCTCGCCGTCGACGCCGCGGCCATCCTGGCGTTGGTGTTGG